>Ga0073932_1005707_pt1 | contig 13292 bp, 7 predicted proteins | sample DewCreD2012metaG_FD_76967 | JGI IMG/M metagenome (GOLD analysis project Ga0073932, IMG submission 76967) | Hot spring sediment bacterial and archeal communities from British Columbia, Canada, to study Microbial Dark Matter (Phase II) - Dewar... ... | reverse complement strand
TGATCCGGTGCCTGATAGCCAAATTCCAGCAGGTGTAGCCGCTTTTCCGCATCCATGGCAGCATCCTGAATCATAGCCTTAAAACGCCCCTCGGTCATGGCCTGACTGCACGAACAGGTCACCAGGATACCACCACGCCTGAGCAGGTTTAATGCGCGCAGATTGATTTCCTTATAGCCCCGAATAGCCCCTTCTAAGGCTTTATGGGACTTGGTAAAAGCCGGCGGATCCAGGATTATGACATCAAACTGCATATGATTTCGCTCGTAGGACCGGAGCAGTTCAAAGACATCTCCGGCTTTTACAGCTATTTTATCCGCTACCCCATTCAGCTCCGCATTCCTGCGAACCGCTTCCAGGGCCTGATTTGATATATCCGCAGCCAAAACCGATGCCGCACCATAACGGGCTCCATGAATGGCAAAACCGCCCGTATGACAGCACATATCAAGGACCTGTTTCCCCGATACATACCGGGCAAGCCGGCGCCGGTTATCCCGCTGATCAAGGAAGTGGCCTGTTTTTTGACCCTCCATAAGGTCCGCAATAAAAGGCAGGCCGTTTTCGAACATACAAATTCCGCCATCGGGGTAGGTGCCGCGAAGAAGACCTGATACCTGGGGCAGCCCCTCGAGACTGCGCACCTGGCTTTCGTCCCGTTCTATGATTCCCTGCACCGGACCGATAACTTCATCCAAAGCGGCGAAGATAAGGTCCTTTCGTACATCGAGGCCATAGGAAAGGAACTGTACCGAAAGCCATACTCCAGGGGCACCCAAGGCGGCCTGGACAGTTTCAAAAGCAACCTTTTCTCCGGCACGATTTTTTTCCAGAATAAAAGGTTCAGCCTGAAGTGCCGGCCAGCCCACAAACCGGTCGATAATAAGCCCCGGTAGCAGGTCTGCCTCTGCAAAAACCAGCCGCTCACTTTCTGTCTCCAGGTTATAGGTACCCCGCCGCCGCTCTACGGCACTGCGAAGCCGAGCCTTAAAAAAACCCTTATCCACCCCTTCTTTAGAGGGTGAAAAAATACGGGCTACGATTTTTGAGTGAGGATTCGCAAAGGCCCGGCCGATATAGGTTTTTCGGGAACTTTCCACATCCACCAATTCTCCCGGCTCAAGCATTGCAGGACCTTCGGGCCCCAGAATACTTTTTACTTCGTTATCAAAAACCCAGGGATGCCCCGCAAGCAAGCGGCGTTCCTGTCCGCTCTGTAAAATGATTCGTTTCATGGTTATTCCTTATTATTCTGCCGGATTATTCTGCCGGGGGCCGGCGGCGGACTACAAATTCCTGCCGGGGTGCCGTGCGGGAAATTTCACTGGCCTTCTTAAGTTCCGTATACAGGAATTCCTGCACGCGGAAGGCCTGCTCCTTCGGTTCGGGGCTTCTCCTGGTCCAGCGGCCATCTGAACCAAGCTCATGACTGTGGGTATTATCTTTAAAGTAACTGAATAGCACCTCTTTTACAGTACCGGCAATGGAATGATCCAATACGGGCACCATGAGCTCGATTCGTCGGTCCAGATTTCTGCTCATCCAGTCTGCACTGGAAATATAGAGTTCTTCCGCTCCACCATTTGCAAAATAAAGGATCCGGGAATGCTCCAGATAGCGATCCACAATGCTCACTACCTGGATATGTTCCGACAGGCCGGGAACACCGGGCACCAGCATACAGATACCCCGTATATTCAGCTGGATCGACACGCCGGCCTGATTTGCCCGATACAAGGCATTGATTACTTCTACATCCGCCAGCGAGTTCAGTTTAGCCACAATTCTGCCGGGATACTCCTGACTGGACCGTTTTGCCTCCCTATCTATAAGCTCTATAAGCCGGCGTTTCAGGTTCACCGGCGCAATCACCAGTTGCTGTGTACTCTGGATCACCGAATAGCCTGTAATCATATTAAAAAAGAGGGTTGCATCCTGGGCAATCTGCGGATTTGTGGTAAAGAGACTCAGATCGCTGTACAGCCGGGCGGTCTTATCATTATAGTTTCCCGTGGAAAGGTGCACATAGCGGCAAATACCATTTTCTTCCCGCCGAACCACAAGACAGATCTTTGCATGAACCTTAAGCTGGGCGATACCGTAGACCACAATTACTCCAGCCTGTTCCAACCGGGAAGCCCAGGTAATGTTCCGTTCTTCATCAAAACGGGCCTTTAACTCTACCAGAACCGTTACCTGTTTACCGTTCCGTGCAGCCTGCTCCAGGGCCTTTACAATCGGGGAGTCACCGCTTGTACGGTACAGGGTAATCTTGATGGAAAGTACCCGTGGGTCTGTGGCTGCATCCTGAACAAAACGGACCACCGGATCAAAGGCATGATAGGGAAACTGGAGGAGTACATCCCTTTGATGCACCGTATCCCAGAGGGGTTCATCTTCGCTCAGGTCCACAGGCCAAAGGGCCGGCCAAGGAGGCTCCCGATATTGATCAAAACCTTTAATAAAGGCTAACTCAGAAAGGGATCGCAGATCGATAGGCCCGGGCATTTCATAAATATCAATAGCTTCGAGCTTGATGAGCCGAGCAATCCGTTCCTTTAATATTGGACTGTTACCCGTACAAGAAAGCCGTACCGGCCAGGAATGTTCCCGATTCTGAAGCACCTCGGTCATGGCCTCCACAAAATCTTCATCCCGCTCTTCGTCTACGGAGAAATCCGCATCCCGGGTAATTTTGAATAGCATGGCCTCTTTAATAGTATAGCCATTAAAGAGCCGGTAGGCCCACTTCATGACAATATCATCCAGTAAGGCCCAGGGCTTTACCTGATTCGGCTCTGGGGGAAGCCAGACAATACGGTCTAATGCGGTAGGGATTTGTACAATGGCAACCTGTCCGCTATCCAACAAAAAAGCGCCATGAAGTTTCAGATTCCCCATGCTGGGGGGTTCCCTTTCTTCTTCCAGCCGGAGGGGCGTTAAAATGGGAAAGACTTCCTTCTGAAACAGATTTTCTAGGTACTCAAATTGGGTCTGGCTATACGAATCGGGCCGGATAAGCTCGAGCCCTGCCTTTGCAAGATCAGGCAAGACTTCCTGGTTTAAGCATTCATAGGTCTGCTTTGTGATATGCCTTATTTTTTCAGCAATGTGCGTAAGCTGTTCCTCTGGCATAAGACCTGACGGGTCCTGACCAAGATTCATCCACTGGGCCCGTTTTATAGCAGCAACCCGGACCATAAAAAACTCATCAAAGTTGGATGCGACGATTGTAAGGAATTTAAGCCGATCAAGCACCGGAAGATCCCTGCGGAGGGCTTCGCCAAGAACCCGGGCATTAAAATCGACCCAGGAAAGATCCCGGTTAAAGTAGCGAAAAGGAACGGTTTGCATAAACCACCTACAGTAAAAGTACTTTGTAACCAAAGACATCCTGGAACATATCAGATTTTTCCTCAAGACCTATCCGTTCCAGGGTTAGATCATGACTGCCCATGACAGCAATCACGATGGCATCATCCCGCTGTTCCACCCTTATTTCTTTAAGCCGCTGGGCATGGCCCCGATCCAATGCATCGGCCACCCTCAGAATCGCGGCAAGCTTTAAAACAAGGATCCGGTCTTCCCGCTGCAGGGCAATAAAGGCTATATGGGTTGCATTGGGCGGAGCCTTTCGATGATACCGCACTACATTGGAAATAACATCCAGATCTTCCTGATGTAAACCAAATATCTCTGAATTAGCTACAATATATTGGCTGTGCTTATGATGTCCTGAACTTCGGATAAACATCCCCACATCATGGAGGAGCCCCGCCACTTCCAGAAGGAGCCGAGCCCGCCGGTCCAAGCCATGCATTTTAATCAGGGCATCAAAAAGGGTCAGGGCCAGGTTCGTCACATGGCGGCTGTGATTTTCATCAAACCGATATTTTTTACCCAGGTTTATGGCCGACGCAATAACCTGAGAATAAAACTCTTCCTGCAGATTCGGATCAACACCCTGGGATAGGTTGATGAGCATACCTTCCCGGATGGATGCATTGGGAACAATCAGTTCAGTAGCCGCAGTTTTTTCCAGAAATAATTTATAGGTGAGCAGCCCCGGAATAATTCCCTCTGCTTCTGCAAAGGGGATTCGGAGCTTCTGTACACATTCTTCTATGCTATACCCTTTAATACGGTCAACAAAGTCTATAAAAACCTGCCGATCCAGAATCCAGCAGTCCTTGTTTATTTCCACGCCAAATCGGCTTGCCACAAGACGGGCATCGGAGCCAGCCACAATAAACAGTTTTATATGGCTTAAATCGAGTTCCACATTCAGGGATTCACAGGTGTTATTTACACTTTCAGTAAGGAACCGCTGAAGATAGAGGTTGGACCCCATGGTCTGCCGTACCTGCTGATCAACCAAAATAGTACCAAGTCTGAGACTATGGGCCGCCACCATTTTACCCCGGCGAAGGAGCATTAACTCGGTGGAACCGCCGCCGACTTCAATGATGACCGAGTTTGAACGGCTAAACTGGGGCCGGTCATCCTTTAGGGCGAACCGAACCGCCAGGTACATAAGCCGGTTTTCTTCGATTCCTTCTACTACAAGGATTTTAAACCCCGTCTGCAGGTAGACCCGATCGATAAACATATCCCGGTTGCGGGCTTCCCGAAGGGCGCTGGTGGCTATGACATGAATATCCTGGTCAGAAATACCCCAGCCGCTCAACAGTTCTCGGTAATTCTGTAGAACCACCATGCTGGCCAGCATGGATTCCCGAGAAATAAGCCCCCGGGTAAATACATCACGGCCCAGAGCCACCGGTTTTCCAGCCCTATCCACCACGTGCCAGTCACCAGAGGGACTCAGTTCCGCCACAATGAGGCGAATACCGGTGGAACCAATCTCTATAACCGCCACCAGGCGATAGTCCGTATTGGCCATAATCGCCCGCTTATAACTTGTCTATGAGCATGGAGCATTTACCAGAGGGTATGGGGAGGGTTTTCTTTTTCTTACCCAGGATATTGATGGTAAAATAGTACAACTTTTCGCTTTCCATGTGAATTTCCCAGCCCCGGCCGCTCTTATTAGACAGAATGGTAATCATGTTCCGCTTGAGGGAAAGGTTTTCTATACCCATAATCTCCAGATTTGGAATAATCCAGTCTACTGTTTTGCGGGGAAGCGAAATAGATAGACCGATTATATTTTCTATAGTAAGACAAATTGTAGAAAGGGCAATATAACTTAAATAATTCGGCCGGGGAAAGCCTTCCCGTCCCGGCCACTGGGCAGGGCCTTCTTTTAAGGGAAGGTAGGCCTCCCAAAGATTACCCTTATGATGATTCCCATCAGGATGCATGGAATCGAGTACAAAATATAAATGCCGAATGGCACATTCACGGGCCAGGTCCCAGCGCTGATACTTTTCCAATCCCTTAATAACCATAAAGGTCAGATGGGGGAACACGGACCCCCGAAAGCCATCACCGGTTTCACTAAAAGAAGGTTCATTCCGGGCTACCGTCGGATAAGGATGGGGAGTCCCAAAATATTCAGGATCGGTAAGTTTTTCTATAAGCCGCTCTGCCTTGTCATCATTCGGCAGTTCGGCCAGAAGGGGCCAATAACCGGCGATAGTTTTTACCGAAAGCCGGTGTTCCTGTTCATCCAAATCATAGTAAAAACCCGATTCTGGATCCCACATCTGGGAATTAATCCTAGTTTTAAGGGAAAAATACTGCCGCTTGTACTGGAAACTGGCTTCCTTATCGTTCAGTATATCCGCCAGGGCAGACATATACAGGGCATTTATGGCCATGACTGTATTAAAATCGATGGGATATACCGCCCGTTCCCGCGGGGCATTGTCCATTCCGGTAGAAGCCAAAGGTACTGCATACAAGCCATTGGGCCGCTTGTACAGGGAATCAATCCAGGCCATATATTTATGGAGAACAGGAACTACTTCCTTAACCCGCTTCTTATTGGCAGATTTATGGTAGAGATTGAACTCAGCCCAGGCAAAAAGAGGAAGCCCAAGACCTTCAGGATTATCAGGACTTACCACCGGATTACCGGATTCTATTTCATAGGCCCAACGAATAGCCCCGTTGGTTTCCTGACGTTCATAAAAGATATCCAGGGTTGGATGGGCCTGATAAATTCGGTTTGAGTAAACGAGAAAAAAAGATGATAAAATAGCCTCCAGCTGGGTTACCTTGGTACAACCGGGAAAACCGAAAAATTTGCCCTTTATAGCTCCAATTTCCGGCCCCGAAAGCCAGCTGTCTTGTATCCAAGCCCACGTTCTGTCATATAGGTCTACAAAATCCTGATCATAGAAGTGGATTTTTGGAAAGTCACGCTTTATCACACAGTCTCCTTTACATCCTTACAAAATTAACGTAAGGAAGATAAAATGTCAAATATATTCAACCTTGGCAAGACCTTGACAGGCCGGCCTATGCCCAGCATAGTACGAAGGAAGGTGGGTTTATCATGTTAAAATCCTATATAGCATTGGAAGTCCGTATACTCCTCCTTACGGGGGTAAAAACATTCTGCAATTGCACCTATTTGGATAATGAGATGCTTGGGTCCTGTCCAATATGCCGGGGCGAAGGGACCCTGCCGCCGCAGCTAAACCAGGTTGCCGCCCGGAAAGCCTATACTATCGCGAAAGCCCTGAATTGCAACCTTGTTAAAAACCCACCCTACGAGAAAAACCTCAGCACCCCCGAACTGCCGCCGGAATATGCCCTGTCCCGGCTTTCTTTAAAGCTCGGCACCGATGGCTTTATGGATATTGTATTTCATAGAAGAAAAAAGCACATCCGAATTGCGGAACTCCGTATCGAAGAAGATGCGGGCCGGCTCACCCATTCGGGAAGGGAAACCCGGATGGATTACTCCACCGCCGGTATGCCAAGCCTGAGACTGCGCACCGAGGCGGACTTTGAAATTGGGGAGGAAGCAGAGGTTTTCCTTTCTGATCTGCGCCGCAGGCTCCAATACCTGGAAGTTATTCCTGGGGTGCCCGTCGAAAGCGTTATCCGCTGTAACGCCCATGTGGCCCTTGCACCCTATCCTGAGGAGCCTGAGGGTTTTGTAAAATTAAGGAATCTTAACTCCTTTAACTTCGTCAGAAAGGCTATTAACACTGAACTGAACCGGCAGGAAGAAATTCTTGAACATGGCGGCACCGTTTTACCAGAAAGCCGAATCTGGAATGAAACCAAAAGCACCACCGAATCCTTCCAAAAGCGAAAGTTAGAAAACCGTCCCAAATTTGCCCCCCTGGAGAAGGTTCCGCCCTTTACTCCAGGGCCTGATATCCTGGAAGCTCTGGAATCCTTTACGGTAGAACTGCCGGAGCCCCGTCGTAACCGGGTCATGGCCCAATACGGTCTCACCCTTCCCCAGGCAGAGTTTGTGTGCGATGAAAAAAGCAGGGCCGATTATTTTGAAAGAACTATTGAGCTCGGAGCGAACCCTCGGGAGACAGCCCAATGGCTTTCATCCTATGTGATCAAAGAATTTAAGCGGCTTCAGCTTACCCCCAATACCGCCCCATTAACTCCGGAGCGTTTCGCAGCCATCCTGAAGATGCTATCGGATCGCCGTATCCATACGGGGATTGCAAAGCAAACCATTACTGCCGTTCTAGAAGAAAACAAGGACCCGGAACTGATTGTTAAAGAGCGCGGCTGGGAACAGCTCACCGACGAACGGGTTATTTCCGATATAGTTCGTAAGGTAATTGATGAAAATCCCCTCGAAGTAAAACGGGTCAGAGAGGGTGATGCCCGGCCCATCCGGTTCCTAACCGGCCGGATTATGCGGGAAACCGGCGGACTAGCAGAACCCAACATGGTTAAAGAAATTCTTCGGGAACAGCTTTCCGTATCCCTCGTGTATGTCCTTTCCATGGGTGGGGCCATCTCTGGCCGCCTGGCCGAAGACGGCATGGTGGAAAGCGGTGATGAACGGGTACTCAAGGAACTTATCCACCAGCGGATGAATGGCTTTGAATCTAAAATCCGCTTTGAATCGGTCCAAGTTGGCCGAATTCTATCAGAGGAGATAATCCCATCCGATTGGGCGGCCCTCATTACCACCATTACAGAGCGTATTAATTCGGGAACCGCCAACGGTATTGTGGTGGCCCATGGAACAGATACCCTGCCCTATACGGCGCCGCTCCTCTACTGGCTCTTTGCCGATGCAGGGGTTCCTATTGTACTAGCCGCATCATCTACTGCGCCGGCCACATCCAATGAGGCCGCCGAAACCATGGATATGGCCATCAATCTGGCAGTAAAAGAAAAGACTGGGGTCTATGTGGTACACAGCGGCAGGGTTTTGTCTCCGCTGAACCTTAAATTTGAGCGGATCGGGTCCGATGGCTTCCGGAACTGGAACATGCAAAAACCCATTCATTATGGTTCATCCCTTTTAACGGGTATGCTGGAGGCTGACCAGTATGTCTTAACCCAATTGCTCGAAGAAGCGGCCAATTCAATGTGCGTCATCCGGATCTATCCGGGACTTCGTTCAGATTATCTTACCGCTCTGATGGATCAGGGGGTCCAGTACTTCTTCCTGGAACTCTACGATACGGGTACGGCGGGTTTCCGCGAAGGCCCCTATTCGCTGAAGCGGGCCTTTGCCATGGGCAGAAAAAGGCAGGCCCGGTTCTACTGTACATCCCAACAGGAAGGGTTGGTAGATTTTTCCGGTTACAGTACCTCTAAGGAACTGTGGAAAGAAGGGGCCGTACCCATGGGGGTTTACACAACAGAAACGGTAGTGGCCCGCTACCTCGCCGCCAGCATCATCGCCGACAGCGAGCAGGAACGGGATGAGCTTATGGAACGGGCCGGCCCTGAATCCCTACAGTGAGGTAGGAAGGGGCTCGTTTATCGTATCCCAGGCTACATAGGGGGAATGCTGTTTCCCGATTGGTTCTACTTTAAAACGGAACATCCCGCAGTTATGCACCGGTATGAGGGGAAACCAGGACCTACAGCCAAAGGTAACTCGAAACAGCCATTGCAGAAAACCCGCATGACTTACCGCAATTACCCCATGTTGTTTGTGTTCTATAGCCTGGTCCGTTAAAAAAGCCCAGGATGCAAGGGCCCTGTCGTAAAGTGCTGCTTCCGATTCAGCCTCTGGTATGGCGGCCCAGCTTTTCGAGCGGAAGTGGGGCCACAGTTCGTTCGTTTCTGACTTTACATCGGCCCAGGCCTTCCCTGTCCAGACTCCTGTATCCAATTCAGTTAGGGATGGAACCACCTGGGGCTTTACAAAATCTGCGCTCTCGGCGATAAGTTCTGCGGTTTCTCGAGCCCGGCCCATGGGGGATGTGTAAAGCCCTACCAGATCCGGCTTTGAACAGAAGGGGAGGGCCTGTAACTGACGCCCCCGAAGCCGGGCCTGTTCACGGCCCCGATCGGTGAGGGGGTAATCGAGTAGGCCTTGGAACACCCCATTGGCATTCCCTTCGCTTTCTCCATGCCGGATAAACACAAACTCTACCGGGTGTTTCAGATTCTGAAAAAAGTCTCCATCCACTCGTTCTGACATAGTATTCATTATTGCTCCGATACCTGGTAGAAAATCCTGATATGTTCTTCCTTAGCTCTATGCTTCATCTTTAAAAGCAGGGTCTGTTCCGACTCCGAATAGGCCCAACCAGATGAATCATACCGTTCAAAGCGAGGATCCGTACGGAAATCGATATTATAGAGCTGAATCTTTTTAAAGGGTTTTACACCCTTAATCATCATATAGTGGGTTTCGCCTTCAAAGAAGGGAACCGTGATATCAAGAACTGAACCATCGTAGGTCGCAGAAAGGGGCCCCGCCGCGGTCCAGGCCCAGAGACCCGTATAGCCTGCCAGGCTTAAATCTTCTACCCGGGGATAATAGAGGTATCCCGTAATTTGCGGATAGATACGGGCTGAGGCGATTCGCCCGTCACCTACCGGTACAAAAGAGGCTTTATCCGCCGACAGGTCCGCAACAGCAGGAAGGGAACCATTTGTATCAGATAAATCCAAAGCAGAAAGGATTAGCGTTTTTCCCAGGCCAATCCAGTCAGCAAGCCCTGCGGAACTTCCATACTGTAGTAATGCGTTCCCCAGCCTGAGGGTATAGAGAAGGTCCCCTTGACTGGATGGGAAAGCTACCACCTTGCCCTCAGAACTGGGTTTTAAAGTCCCCGCAATCACAAAAAGTGCCTGATCTTTAAGCCGTTCAAAGGGATTCTCATCGGATCCCCGATACTTTTTCCACAGAACGGTATCTTCAATAACGCCAACCGCCGTCGCAGGTGTTAAGGTACTCGGGTCAAGGGCTTTAACCAGATTTACCAATTCATCAACAAGGGTCTTTGATCCTCGGACCGAAAGAGTCCTGATAAGATCTGGCTCGGCAAGAATATCCAGAGTCTTTTCATTGATCATCCGGGAAAGACGGCCCAGGTATTCTCTATCGGCGGAAGCAAGACCCCGCAAGGCTTCATCCAGACGGCCAAAGAATGCAGAGGACCGATAGGTACGCTGACTGCCTTCCAGAAACGCCGCAGGGGTAGTACCGGTAGCGCTCCGATAATTACCTGTTCTTGCCGCCTGAGAGACATAGGCCAAAACGGTATATTCATCGGGGGATCCCGCCATGCTTCGTTCCCAACTGCTTCCAGCCTGGGCAAGCCAGCGGTTAATTGCCCCCATATAGGCTTGATCATCCAGGGCGCTGGCAAGGACCAGATCGCCCGGATTAAAGCCCTTCTTTTCGGGGATTTGGCCGTAGGAAGCTACGGCCATATTCCCTTTCAGGCTGATATATTTATTCTGATAATCGATTGCAGAACCGCTAAATGAATAATTACTCCCCCCCGCAGAGACCATAAACCGATTCTTTTCGTCGGCAGTAATATGGGAAGACCGAAGCGGCCGGAAGGGTAGCCGAATTTCTTGGGCTGAGGCGTCAAGAACAGCCTGAATACTCAGGGTTTCAACCCCATTAGCAAAAAAGGTTTTAAAAATGAGGGAACTGCCATCGGCCAGATCAAGCCGAACCCCCGTATCTAAAACAGAAAAGGCCCGTGCCGAAAGGGGAATTCTGGAACCCTTTGTTGTAAGAACCGTAAATCCCTCATCTTCGGCAAGACTAAATTCCATGCCGCCAAAGAACACTGAAAACCGCCCAGAAACCTGAACCGGTTCAACCTTGGCTTGTTTTTTAATTTCATTGACATCCAGATAATTGCCGGATACTACCATGGAGCCAAGATTCAGGGTAAAGGCCGTTTTTCGCACATATTGAATGAGAACGAGCGTAATAAATACCGCCACATAGAGGCCAAAGAGGCCGATTGTTCGTAGAACTACATGTCTTTTCATTAGTAGCAGGATACCCCATCCTTTAGTTTAATTTCAACTTGCCGATTCTTATACCATCATATACTATACCACCCATGGTCAAGGATTATATGCAAAGCAAAGGTTTAAAATCTGGTCATTTTTATATCGTTGTCATAACAGCCCTCGGAATTATTACGGCCTGCGCCACCAGTCCTGGGGGAACTTCAGTACCTGCAGAAAAGGCCCCATCGGTCACCGCACCAGGCCCCGCAGAAAAAGTCCCATCTGAAAAAACTCCTCCAGAAAAACCCCTCAGTGAACAGGAAAAAACTGAACAATTGCTTTCATCGATTCGGACATCGATGCAAAAGGGTGATTTTGCCAAGGCCTTAGAGCTATTTAACGGGCTTTCCAAGGAAATAGCCGACAGCGCTGACATGCAGAGGATGAAGGCGACCATTCTTGCCGCAGGGGGCAATATACCGGAAGCCAGAAGCACCCTGCAAAAACTCCTTGCAACGGATGGAGAAAACCAGGATACCCTCTTTTTGCTCGCCAGCGTCGAAGGCATGGCGGGTAACACAAAAGAACAGAAACAGCTTCTGGAAAAACTTGTGTCCATCAATCCAAAAAACACTCAGGCCCTGACCAGCCTTGGCGATGTGGCCTATGCGGCGAAAACCTACAAGCTGGCCGAAGCCTATTATAAAAAGGTCCTCTCCATAGATCCCAACAACAGCGAAGCCTTGCTCGGAAAAGGCAAGGTAGACCGGTATAACCGGAATCCTAAGTCAGCTGAGGAAGCCTTTACCAAGGTCATCACCATGAACCCTGAATGGGCCCTCCCCCTGCAGGAACGGGCCCGGTTGTACCGGGAAAACAACTTTCTGAGAGAAGCCTTAGCGGATCTGGATAGGGCAAAGGAACTGGCTCCAAAGGACTATTGGGTTGCCCTGGACCGGGGAAATGTACTTTTAGACTTAGGCAGAAAGGTAGAAGCCCTTGCAGAATTTGATAGGGCCATCAGCATTGATGGGGACTACTTTCTCGCCTATGTGTATAGCGCCGGTATTAAGGATGAACTCGAAGACTATCCGGGGGCAGAACGGGCCTACAAAAGGCTTTCAGAACTTAATCCCGATTATTACTTTGCCTTCGAAGCCTTAGGAATTCTCTATATGCGGGACAAGCGCTGGCCCCAGGCAAAGGATGCTTTTATAGAAGCCTATAAGCGCGCACCAAACCACAGCTCCTATGCGCTATTGGCGGCCATCAACTGGTACCGAAGCGGTAAAAGCCAGGATGTACGGGGCTTCCTTGAAAAGGTCATTCCCACGGTAAACCAGAACAGCATCGACTGGTATATGCTCAGGCTCTTCTATGATTTTTCAGGGGACACGGATATAGCTACCCGTATCGGTAACGAAAAGAAGCTCGATGTAAAGGCCCGAATGCTCTATTACCTAGCCCAATACTATAACCTTAAGGGAAATACCAACCTGGCCAACAAGTATTTCATGCTCGTTCGGGACATGAACCGAAAAAACATGATTGAATGGCGGCTGAATCAGTGGGAGATCGAGGCCCGAGGCTTACAAAACCTGAGTTCCTAGGTTTATACTTTACAGTATGGGCAGTAGTTCCGCCTTTGAACAATTCAACTACATCCTGGCAACCCTGAGGATGAAGCAACTTGATGACACGATCCTCGTCCAGCCCCATGATTTTCCAGATCATGATGCGGTTGCTTCCGCCTTTGGGTTGGGGCGGCTCCTGGAACGGCTCGGCTTTAAGGTGCGGCTGGTTCATCGCTACCCCATTCGCAGTCACTCCCTGACTGCCATGATCCGGGATCTCCATATTCCCATACAGCGCCTTGATGAACTGCTCCCCACTGACTGGATCGACGCCCCCTGCATTATTGTAGATGGGAGCCCCAACAATGCCAATGCCCATCC
>Ga0073932_1005694_pt1 | contig 13329 bp, 10 predicted proteins | sample DewCreD2012metaG_FD_76967 | JGI IMG/M metagenome (GOLD analysis project Ga0073932, IMG submission 76967) | Hot spring sediment bacterial and archeal communities from British Columbia, Canada, to study Microbial Dark Matter (Phase II) - Dewar... ... | reverse complement strand
GCTTTTACCCTCAGGTCCGACCGGCTCCGAAGGGCCCAGTCCTTCAATTTGATAAACACCATGCCGTTCGTCTGGGCCCTTCCGGAAAAACCGATCCCTGCCACCATCATGCAGGAGTCCACCGCCTCTGTTTCGTTCTCCAGAAAATGGCGCTGGATTTCCTCCAGGACTCTGTGGGTCTGCTCCAGGGTGGATCCTGTCGGCATGAGAACCTGGGCGAGGAGGACCCCCTGGTCCTCCTCGGGAAGGTAGGCGGTGGGCATGCGAAGGAACAGGAACGCCATCCCCCCTCCGATCAAAACATAGATAAGCACATATCGAAGCTTCTTGGCAAGAAAACGGCCGACCCATTCGACATAGAGATCCCGGAAGCGGAAGAACATGCGATCAAACCAGAGGAAAAAAGGGCGAAGGAAGAAAACCGCGTTTTCCGCCGGCTCATGCCCGGCCGGTGTCGGCTTGAGGAGCGATGCGCAAAGCACCGGGGTCAGGATCAGGGCCACCGCCACGGAAAGCAGCATCGCGGCGGCGATGGTCACGGAAAACTGCCGGTAGATGACCCCGGTGGATCCGCCGAAAAAGGCCATGGGGCCGAAGACGGCCGAGAGCACCAATCCGATGCCGATCAGAGCGCTGGTAATCTGGTCCATGGACTTGGCTGTGGCATCCCTGGGCGGGAGTCCCTCCTCGCGCATAATCCGCTCCACGTTCTCCACCACCACGATGGCGTCGTCCACGAGCAGGCCGATGGCGAGCACCATGGCGAACATGGTCAGCATGTTGATGGAAAAGCCGAAAAGCCCGAGTACGGCAAAGGTCCCCAGGATCACCACCGGCACCGCGATGGTGGGGATCAGGGTGGCCCGGATATTGCCCAGGAAAAGATACATGACCAGGAAGACCAGCACGATCGCTTCCAAAAGGGTCTTGACCACTTCGCCGATGGCCACCCTGACAAAGGGGGTGGTGTCGTAAGGATAAATGACCTTCATGCCCCGCGGAAAGAATCGGCTCATTTCTTTGAGTTTAGCCTTTACGGCATCGGCCGTATCCAGCGCGTTGGCGCCGGCGGCCTGCCGGATGGCCATGGCGGCGGCAGGTTTGCCGTTATAAAAGCCTTCGACATCATAGAATTCAGTCCCCAGTTCCGTGCGGCCTATATCCCTGACCCGCACTATGGAACCGTCCGGATTGGTGCGGAGGGGAATGGCGGCAAATGCATCCGGGGTCTTGAGCAGGCTTTGAACGATAATGGAGGCGTTCAGGCGCTGACCCTGCACCGCCGGAGCCCCGCCGAATTGACCTGCGGAAACCTCCACGTTGTAGGTCCGAAGCGCTGCGATGAGATCCTCCATCGTCAGATGGTAATCGGTCAGCTTGTCTGGATTGACCCAGATGCGCATGGCATACTGAAATCCGAAATTTTCCACCTCGCCCACACCCGGGACCCGCGCCAGAACCTTCTCGAGATTGGACTGGGCGTAGTCCCTCAAGTCATTGCCGTCCATGCTGCGGTCTTCCGAGACCAGACCCACCATCATCAGGTAGTTCCGGGTAGCCTTGCCCACGGCCACGCCCTGGCGCTGCACCACGTCCGGCAGACTGGCCATGGCGAGCTGAAGCTTGTTCTGCACCTTGGCCCAGGCCAGGTCCGGATCGGTCCCCGGAGCAAAGGTCAGCTCAATGCGGGAGGTGCCGGCCGAATCGCTCGTGGCGGAGAGGTAAATCATCTTGTCCAGACCTGTCATTTTCTGCTCAATGATCTGGGTCACGCTGTTTTCAACGGTCTCCGCAGAGGCCCCGGGGTAAAAGGCCTGAATGTAGATGGACGGAGGAGCGATGGGCGGATACTGGGAAATGGGCAGGTTGTAGATCGCCAGGCCGCCTCCCAGCATGATGATGATCGCGATGACCCAGGCGAAAACAGGGCGAGCCAGAAAGAATCTCGACAGCATCATGCGCCTCCGTCAATTCGATTTTCCGGCCGGCCGGGCCGTCCCATCAGGTTTCACATTCTCTTTGCCCCCGGGTTGAAAGGGGACCTCCTTCACGGAAGTTCCGGGCCGCACCCTCAAGGCTCCCTCGACAATGACACGGTCTCCGGGAGCCAGACCTTCCGACACGAGCCACTGATCCCCGATGGCACGGTCCAGTGTAAGCATCCGCTGTGCGACCTTCCCCTGGGCCTCCACAATGAGCGAGAAGGGATTCCCCTTGGGGTCGCGGGACACGGCCTGCTGAGGAACCAGGACGGCCTTTTCCCGGATTCCTTCCTGCACGACCGCCCGGACGAACATCCCCGGCAGCAGCCCCCCTTCGGGATTGGGAAAAAGCACCCGCAGGACAACGGAACCGGTGCTCGGTTCCACGGTCACGTCGCGAAACTGAAGGGTCCCTTCGAGAGGATAGGCTGCGCCGTCCTCCAGAAGAAGTCTGACCTTGTTTTGACTGCTTCCATTAGGGTTCAACCGGCCGTGATCAAGACTGCGTTTGAGGCTCAAGAGTTCGGTCGTGGATTGACGAACATCCACGTATATCGGGTCCAGTTGCTGAATCGTTGCGAGCGCCGAAGGCTGATAGGCCGTAACGATAGCGCCCACCGTCACGCTGGATCTCCCGATGCGTCCGGAAATGGGTGCGGTGATCTTGGTATAACCCAACTGGATGCGAGCGATCTCCTGGGCCGCTTCCGCTTGCTGGATAGCGGCTTCTGCAGCGGCAATGGCTTTTCGATCACTCTCCACCTGAGCCTCGGCGGCCTGCAATGCCGCTTCGGCCACTTCGGCTTCGGTCGCCGCCTGGTCTCTCTGGTTGGCGGAAACCGCCCTGTCCCGGTAGGCCTCCTCAAAGCGCTCTCGGTTCACTTGGGCGAGTTTGAGCGTGGCCCGGTGCCGGGTGAGACCGGCTTTGCTCGCGATGAGGGCGGCCCGAGCCCGGTCCGCATTCTTCCGAGCCGCGGTCAGGGTCGCCGCGGCGTTGTCGAGCGCCGCCTGAAAGGGAGCAGGGTCAATGTGGTAGAGCGCCTGGCCTGCTTTCACATCGGAGCCTTCGGTAAAGAGGCGTTTCTGGATGAGGCCGCTGACCTGGGGACGGATTTCCGCAACCAGGTAGGGTGACGTTCGGCCCGGCAACTCCGTGGTCAGGACCACGGCCTGGGTCGTGACCGTCACCGTGGCTACTTCAGCGGCCGAGGGAGGTCCTTGAGATTGTGTCGGCTGATCGCAGCCGCCCAGCAAAAGACCGCCGAGCAAGGCCGTCAAAAGCGCATTCCACTTGGTTCGGTCATGAAAGGGTTTATTTCGTCGCATCGGAAACCTCCCAAAAGTCGATGAGGTGCGGATGGGTTTGCCGGAACGGGGGACGCGATCACGAGCCGAGTAATCCTTTGAAGAGAATGTCCAGGATGGCGTCCGGGTTCTCAGGGTAAGGATGACGTTCCGGGTTTTCAAGCCAAAGGAAAAGAAAGGCGTTCGTGAGGCTGTCCAGAGCAACGGCCAAATAGTAAGGGTCTGCAATTTTCTTAAAGTGCTTCCTTCTGATCCCCTGCTCAAAGACCGAGGCGAGAATTTTCAGAAACAGGCCGTAGCGTTCACGAATTTCGGAATCGAGGCCGGACATGATATTGAAACTTGCTCCACGGGTCTCTGCAAAGTAGAGACGGATCATTGAGACGTTGGCGCGAAAGATCCGGCCTTTCGCTCTGACGTAATTTCGCAGTTTTTCAATCTCGTCCTCCTGGGTGTCAATCGCTGCGGTAAGCGCGACATGGAATTTCTCTGCTTGTTCGAGCACAAGGGCCTTGTAAAGGTCCTCCTTGTTTTCGAAAAACTTGTAAAGCGTTCCCACCGCGAACTCCGCTTCCTGCGCGATTTCGTTCATGGAGACGTTATGGTATCCCTTCTCCGAGAAGAGCTTAAGCCCTGCAGCAAGCATTTCCTGGCGCTGTCTCAGTTTTTCTCTTTCCCGTCTTGGGAGCTTCTCGGGTCGCATCGTTTGGCCTCCTGGGAGATGGACGACCTCCCATCAAAAATGAATGTGGCATCACATTCTATAACATGACTTCACACGGTCAAGGCTTTTTTTGAGCAACCGGGGAGCCCCGGCCCCAGGGAGCATCGGAAAGAGAGGCCAGGGAAAGGAGGGCGACCGATTAGACCCTGTCCTGAAAAAGCTTTTCCTTCAACACCAGGCCGGCGGCGACAAAAACCAGGAAGTCGACGGCCACGGTCAAGAGGATCACGAGGAGTCCCACAAAGGCCGAGGGCGCATGGGGTGGCGACCCGGCACCGCCGTGCCCCACGAAGGCGCCGAAGAGAATGGAGAGGATGGAGAGAACGACCAGGGGCAAGCTGAACTGGAAATTTCCGACAAGACACTTGATTCCAAGGGGAATGCAAGAGAATCGCTCCCCGGTGAGGAACACGAGGGGGATGACGTAGATGCCCAGAATGTTGACCAGGGCGTAGATGAGGTCGGTCCCGGCGCCGACCCCCAACTGTAGAGAATACACGAGCAGAAGCCAGAGAAATAAAGGAGCATGGAGGACGATGCTCACGGAAATGAAATTCAACCAGTGCCGGCGCAGAAGACTTCCCCAGGGAACAGGCCTCTGCCCGGTGATGATTTCAGTGAATCGGCCATACATGAGAGGATAGAGGATCAGCGTAGCGAGAACGGATCCGAAAGCCAAAAGCCCTCCAACCTGTTGCGGAACAAGAAAGGACAGGTAGCTGATGCCGATGACAGCCGCGGGAATCAGCATCAGGTTGAAATGGGATCGGATGAGATGAACGGCCTGGATCACCTGTGGTCGAGCTGTTTCGTGCATTGGCGTTACCCTTTTAACCCCCCTGCCTTCGTCGTGTGCGTAATTAATGTCTCGAGCGATCTGAGCCCAGGCTTCCCCCTGGGGCAGGTCATGGCCCATGCCCTCCATGATTTTCAGCACGGCACCCGGCACTGCCTCAGCCGTATCCCCGGCAGCCTGCACGGGCAGAAATTTCCGCATCCCCGTGCATGACCAGGGTCGGCGCCTTTAGGGTGCTCAGAGCAACCTGCCTGTGGGAAAAGATACTCTTTGTTGGGGGGATATTCAATAAGGATTCGATAACACAAGCTGCTTACTATCATCGCTCAAAAGGGGAGCGAGCCATTCGAGACATTAAGCAAAAGATGTTTACCCGCCCCAATTGAGCTTGGACAAGCGCGAGAGTCTTCCGAAGACAATCGGGAAAGGGTGGTGAAGACGGGAAGGAAATGGACTATTGTTGACAAGCTAGAGAGGCGTAGTTTGGTTTGCATCAAGTGAAGACCGAGCATTTGGAGAGCAGGTGTTGCTGGGAGTACTGATAGAGAAATTACATTGCCGGAGCACCCCTCTATGACGGAAAAGGATCGTTTCGAAGAGGAACTAACCGGACCGAGAGTGGAGATCTGGCCGGACGAGTGGTCCGGCTGGATGGCGAGTCATCGGGAGGATCAATACAATTTCGCCTTTTATCTGGCCTTTACAACCGCGTTTGAGTCCATAATGTTGACCGCCTCTGTCCGTGCTTTTCACAGAACCGGAGCCCAATGCAGGCCTTTGGCCGCAACCAAAGTCTGCTGGAGCCCAGGACCGGCGGGTGTGGTCTCTGACGAGTCCGCAACCGGAAATGGACTCCTCCAGACAACCGCCCCCTTGCCTTCGAACCTTCCCCGGAAAAGGGAGAAGTGAGCAGTATGTAGTAATCAGTAAGCAGGGCAAACGACGAAAAGAGAATTACTGGATACTGCTTACTGCCTACTGTTTACTGGTTCCTGGCGGCTCTACAGAGACCACACCCCCCAGGTCCCGGGCTCCAAAGATCTACGCATCGCGCACAGAAGTTTCAATTTAAGACTCTAAGGAGAAAGCCAGTCTTGATTTGCAGCTACAAGCAACCATCGGGACTATAGGAAACCCATGCACTCGTATCAATGCCAACGCCGGGCAGAGACGGCCGAGGTTCTGCTTGACAAGCCTGCAGGGGTATACCTATACTGGCAGCCTACTCAAAAGGATTTCTCGTCACCTCATCAAAAGGCTTTCATTATCCAGTTGGCGGGATGGATGCCCCGAGCTTTGTCACGGGGACCCGGCCTCTGGATCTCTGCGCACGGGGGACGTGACGCAGGGGTAACAAAACCTTCAATCAGACAAGGAGATTGAGCTATGAAGAGACGCCGTTTTTTGAAGACAGCCGGGGTTGGAGCTCTTGCAGCAAGCTTGGTTTCAACAACGAGAGCCTGGGGTCAGGCCTCTTCTTACAGATGGAAAATGGTCACTTCCTGGCCGCCGGGGTTTCCCATCTTGCAGGAGGGCGCCGAGCGGTTTGCGAAGCTGGTGGACGAACTGAGCCAGGGCAAACTGAAAATAGAGGTCTTTGCGGGCGGTGTCCTGGTGCCCGCCTTGGGCGTGTTTGATGCTGTCAGTGCAGGCAATGTGGAATGCGGCAGCACGGCCTCCTACTACTGGGCCGGAAAGGTCCCGTCGGTGCAACTCTTCACGGCGCAGCCCTTCGGGTTCATGGTGGAGCAGATGAACGCATGGCTCCTGGCAGGCGGGGGTCTGGAGCTGTGGAACGAGATCTATGCCAAGTCCAACCTGGTCGCCGTTCCCCTCATGAACACGGGGCAGCAGATGGCCGGGTGGTTTCGCAAAGAGATCAAGTCGCCTGAGGACGTGAAGGGACTGAAGTTTCGCACGGCCGGGCTGGGAGGGAAAGTCATGGCCAAGCTGGGATGCGCAGTGCAGCTTTTGCCCGGCGCGGAGATCGTGCCAGCCCTGGAAAAGGGCGCCATCGACGCAGCGGAATGGGTAGGACCGGCCCACGACCAGCGGCTGGGATTCCCCAAAGTGGCCAAGTACTACTATTATCCCGGGTGGGCGGAGCCCTCGGCCCAGACAGAACTGATGATCAACAAGAAAACTTGGGAAAACCTTCCTAAAGAACTCAAGGGCATAGTTTTGGCGGCGGCAGCGGAAGTGACCAGCTGGGCCATTGCTCAGTTCGACGTGCAAAATGCGTTGGCTCTGGCCGAGATCAAGAAGCAGTTTCCCGACGTGCAGGTGAAACGGCTGCCCGAAAGCGTTCTGAAGGCTCTTCGAAAAGCGACCGAAGAGGTCATGGCGGAAGAAACAGCTGCGGACAAGACAGGGGACTTCAAGCGGGTATGGGATGCCTATCTGAAGTTCAGGGCTCAGATGGATGACTACAACGCCATTCAATACCTCTATCGGTACGACGAGTATGCGGCGCTTTGGCTGCCCAAAGTGAAATAAGAGGCAAGGGAAAGCCATGTTGCGAGTTCTTGTCCGGGCCATCGAAGGCTTGAGTGCTTGGAGCGGAAGAGTGGCCATGGGCTTCTCCCTTCTCCTTGTTCTCATCACGGCCTTCGAGACGGGCGAGCGTTACCTCTTGAATCGCAGCTCCGGTGCGATCCAGGAACTCACTTGGCACCTCTACGCGGCCATCTTCCTCCTTGGATTCGCCCAGACCCTCCGCGAGGATGGCCATGTGCGCGTGGATATTTTTTATGACCGGCTCTCCAGCAAAGGACAAGCCGTGGTCAACATCCTGAGCATGGTGTTCCTGCTCATCCCGTTCTGTCTCATGATGATCGGGTTTTCGTGGGGTTGGGTGGTGAAGGCCTTCCTGATATCGGAGAGATCCCCGGACCCGGGTGGACTTCCTGCGCTCTGGATCCTGAAGTCTCTGGTCCCCATAGGATTCGGCCTGCTCCTTTTGCAAGGATTGGCGGAGATCTTCAAAAAGACCCGGCTCCTTCTCGGCAGGAGAGAGTAGACCATGGAATCCTTCAGTCTATGGATGCTGGCGGTGCTTACCGTGCTGTTGCTTTTCGGTTTCCCGGTGGCGCTTTCCATAGGCGCCACCGCTTTCTTTTTCGGGGTTCTGGCTTCGGGACTTCAGCTTTTTTCGCTTCTCCCTTTGAGGGTTTGGGGGCAGATGACCAATATGACCCTGGTTGCCGTGCCCCTTTTCGTATTCATGGGGTTGGTCCTGGAGCGCTCAGGAATTGCCGACCAGTTGCTCGAAGCCTTGACGCGCATGTTCGGCCCGATACGGGGAGGCCTGGCCATCTCCGTGGTGGTCGTAGGGGCCATGTTGGCTGCTTCCACAGGGATTGTAGGCGGCATCATGGTTACCATGGGCCTCATTGCTCTGCCGACCATGTTGCGTCATAAGTACTCGCCTGAGCTGGCCACAGGGACCATTTGTGCCGCCGGCACCCTGGGACAGCTCATTCCCCCCAGTATCGTGCTGATTGTCCTTGCAGATGTGATGGGCGTCTCTGTGGCGGATCTGTTTGCCGCTGCCTTTATCCCCGGACTGTTTCTGGTCGCCCTCTATATCCTTTATATTGTTCTCCTTGGCTTCTTGCGTCCCCACATGGTCCCTCCTCCCCCTTCCTCGGACGATAGTCGGTCCGCTCGGGACATCCTTGTGCACCTGGTGAAATCTATTCTACCGGCTATCGCCCTGATTCTCGGGGTTCTGGGTTCTATTTTTTTCGGGATCGCCACGCCTACGGAGTCTGCAGCCGTCGGCGCCCTCGGCTCCTTGGCTCTGTGCGCGCTCTACAAGCGTTTGAACTGGGAGGTTCTTTATGTGGCCATGAAGGGCACTGTGCGCCTCACGAGCATGGTGTTCCTTGTGGTCGTGGGGGCCAGCGCCTTCGGCCTCGTCTTCGTGGGCATGGGAGGCCGGGAGATCGTGAAGAATTTGCTGCTCAGCCTGCCGGGGGATCAAACCGGATTTATCCTCGCCAGCATGATTCTGATTTTTCTCCTGGGGATCTTCTTCGAATTCTTGGAGATCAGTCTCATTGCCGTGCCCTTGCTAGTACCCGTGGCCCAGCACCTCGGCATTGATATGGTTTGGTACGCCACCCTCATCGGCATGAACCTTCAAACCGCCTTCCTCAGCCCGCCTGTGGGAGCCAGTCTCTTTTTTCTTCGGGGCGTGGCCCCGCCGGGGGTCACCATGGGTCACATCTTTCGCGGGGTGATGCCCTTCATGCTGCTCCAATTGGTTGGGGTGGCGGTCCTGGTGCTCTTCCCGCAAATTGCCACATGGCTGCCCGCCGTCGGCTTGAGAAAGTGACCCTGCGTCGCCAGCCACAGCACAATCCCTCAGTTCGTCGGTTCAAGGGCGGCGTCAAAGGGGATGAATTCAAAGGCGGTGATGGCGAGATCCAGCGGTGTTTGTTTTCCCTTCCTGCCAAAGGTCAGGGCGATTTCCTTGACTCCGCTCAGGGCAGGGGTCGCCGGAAGAACGATTTCGATCTCCTCCTCCTTTTGTGTTTGTTTTAATCGCGCGAAGATTTCTACGGGAAAGGTCGGCGGCGGGAGGGGATCGCCCTCGGCCCTCTTGAAGGAAATCAAGGCTTCCTTGACCTCCGTCTCCGAGCGGTATCGTAGGACCAATCTCCCGTTGGACAGACGGACCGTGTCATGCCCAGGCACCAGGAAGGCTATTCCTCCGATTCCGGTAAGGAGAGATGCAAAACGGCAGATTCCTTTATCCTTTGAGAATTCAAAGCGACTAGGATCCGAGGCCCAGGGGATGACCTGATTCCCTGCAGCCAACAGGTCTAACCTGTCCCCGGGTTCATAAAGCTTTTCAAGTTGCTTCAGGAGCTTCTTGTCTTGGAGATACCGATGCATATTATGCTGGGAGGAATTTATTCCCCCGAGTATCAGAGACAGGGTGTGAACGGTGGTCTGGTAGGGAATGATTTTACTTGCGGATATGTTCCAGCCTTCCCAAGGGCCGTGGGAGGTGAACAGGGCTGAGATCATGGGCCAATGCTCCTGGAGAAACCTTTCGATCTTTTCAGGGGCGATCATGTAGGCGACGCCGAGGGTATAGAGGGAAGGGGCATGGGTGTTGAGGGGTTTGTCGGTTACGGCGAGGTCGGGAATCCCGATAAGCCCGGTGTATTCCGTTCCGTTGCCGCTGTAAGCTTCAGATAAAAAACCCGGCAGACCTCTTTGGCCTGAGAAATCGCGTTCTACGTCCACCAGGGTTTCGAGGCATCTTTTCCAGCCCGGATTCCTGAGTTCTTGCATGAAAAGAGAAAGCCCCAGCAATTGAAAGGCCGAGCCCTCCCAAGCGGCAAGGGCATAATGTTCTCTTCCATACCCACAGTGGTAGGGCTTGATCTTCAATCCTGCATTCCGGATTGAGGATACCGGCAGCCCGTATCGCAGAACGACGAAGGTCCATGGCCCGCGAAATTCATTGATGAAATAATTCATCCGACCGGTCACCCAGTTTCCCCGGCCGTCGTCCCAGCCCATAAAACGGTCATCCGTCGCGTCCCAGCCGAAGAAAAAGGTTCCGGTCTTCAAATCGAAAAGATGTGAATACCCCTCTTTCTGCCCCTCGATGAATCGCTCCATCTTCTCCCTCACCCTGGCCACCTTTGGATCGTTCCGAATCTCGGGCCGAAGCAGGGCCCCCACTGACTTGGCAAGGGAAGAGGTGAGATTGGCGTTGTCGCCGAAGATGATCGTGAGAACCCGTTGATCCAGAAGTCCCATGATTCTGGATTTCAGCGGTTCCTTCGAATAGGGGGCGAGCACCCCGTCAAAGTAGGCTGCCCCATAGTTCTCGCTTCGGCGGATCCTCCCTTTGCGGCCGTTGTCTTCCTCCTGGAGCCAGCCTTTTTTCACAAGAGCCAGCCAAATGGCAAGGCCCTCCACCTCCCCAAAACAATCGATGAACCTCTTTCTTTCGACGGATTCCAGTAAGGGCCCGGTTCTTTTCCCGCCTTCCAGACCCAGGAAATTCACAAGCAGCCCCTTGGCGGCAAGGGAGGGGTTCTGTTGATCATCAAGCAGGGTCTTTATGGTATGAGACAGTTCGCTCAGCGCGGATACTCTCGAGAGAAAAGGGTTGTCCGCATAGCCTGAGGCGATATTGGCCAGCAGCTCAATCCATGCGCCCACGGCCGTGAGCTGGGTAAAGGAGCGAAGAAAAAGCCTGCTTTGGGGTTCCTGGTTCCAGCCTTCCGCCGGATACCCGGACACGGGGTCCACGATTCCGTGAACCGGATTCACATATTGAAAAGCATTTTCCAGCAGGAGCCGCATGTGCTTGTGGCTGGATGGAATCCCCGGGAAGTTGAATTGAGCGCTGCTGGTCATAACCTGCCCCGCGTCCGGTTTCTCTTCCATAGGCGAAGCATGGACATGGCCTCCAGCCAACGTCAGGGCAACGACAACCAAAAACAGCCGCCCTATTTTCTCTTTGAAAGACATTGGGGAGTGCGATCTCAAACTGTCCGGCCGTAGGCTTCCCGATACACTTTTGTTTCTTTCCTCGGAGGCGCTTTGATGGTGCCTTTTGCCCGGCCCACCGGGATGACGCCCGCGACCTCCAGATGAGCAGGGGCTCCTAGGCAGGCCCTCATCTCCTCCGGATTAAAAAAGGTGAACCAAAGGGTTCCCAGTCCCATGTCAGCTGCTGCCAGCAGCACGTTCTGGACGCATGCGGAGGCCGCGGCAATCGCTCCCTGGTTCTGTCCGAAAAATCCGCCGAGACCGCCCAGAGAAGGATCAAAAAGGACCGCGATGAGGAGTGGCGCCTCCTCGATGAAATCCAGTGCGTACTTGGAAACCCAGCCCGGCCCGCCGGAAGCAATGACCTTGTGCCTGGCAGATTCGGCAACCTTTCGCACTTCCGCCTTTTTGAGCGGATCGGTGATCAAGAGAAACTCCCACGGTTGCTGGTTCAGCGGACTGGGGGCCCAGTTGCCGGCTCCCAAGATCTCGGCGACGGCCTCTTCCGGGATTTTCGCACTTTCAAAAGAACGGCAGCTCCGTCTGGCCCTGACGACCTCCTTGAATTCCATGGTTCTTATCTCCTTTCCTGGTGCTTTGTAAGGGGGGTGTGACGCGGCACAGTTCACTGGTAGGAACTCCATGCTCAACTTCAAAACTATAAAGAATCGGCGCTCGTGTGTCAAAGGAAAGGGTAACCCTCTTGGGATAAGAGCCTATTGCGTCAACGGAGCGTGAAGCCTCATTATTGCAAATATAATGCTTGCCGTTTTTTGTTCACAGTAGACAATATGTGACAATCTTTGTGCGAATATTTGGGCTTGTTCAAGCTAATTTGTTGAAATATAAAATAATATCATTTGCCCTCTTATTTGGCAGGTATCTTGCTTGCCTTAACATGGAAAAAAGGATATTTGGTGTTTAAGGATTCTGAAAACCCCACCGCAAGCAGATCCTCCGAGTGCGGTGGGCCATGCGGGCGGACTAAGACCATAATTTGGTAAAGCTCCTCATGAGGAGGCAGAGCGATGGCGGACTCAATGAAGCGACGTGAACTCCTGCGGCTGAGCGTAAGATGGCCTCTGGTGATAAAAACAGACACAGGGCAGGCCCATGGCGAGACGAGGAACATTACGGGGGAGGGTATGTTTCTGTACTGCTCAGAAAGGCTTCTTGAAGGAGTCGTCTATCTTGTGACGTTGAAGGTCCCTGAAAAACGAGTGGAGGTGGCAGGGAAGGTGACCTGGTCCAATTTAGACAATTTTACGCCCTTGAATTTCAATCCCGCCATGGGTTTTTATTTCATAAGGATCGATGACGACAAGGATCGGCAGAGTCTTAGACAAGCCATAATCGCCCACTGCGAAAATCTCCTGAGCCAGAGACGCGAAGGCAAACGCCCTTCCGATTCAACGTTCTCTGTTGAGGAACAGGCCAGAGCCCTGCTCGAAGGGATCGAAACTCATTCCGAGCTCACCCGGAACTAGGGACCCGGTCCTTGGATTTTGCACCGCAGGGAATAAGCGGTCACTGGAACCTTCCCGCATTTCCTTGGGATAAATAGGAAACACGAAATTGCGGTGCGTTTTGTTCGCCTTCGCCAGGTTTACCAGCCTTGGGCTGGCTTGTCCGCCTCGGGGTGGGTGCTGTGCAATTTACTGCCGAGAGGGTCAGCCTTGGCCAAAAACTAGGGCCCGGTATAATGGCGGGAGGCGAAATTCGACCCAATTCCGATTAAGATAACCTGTGCCTTGCTGCGGGGAGCTTCATTTCAAGGTCATCTTCTTTTTTCTCGCTACAAGGCGTAACGCCTTGCCGTTCTAGGATATCCTATATGCAATTTGATGCATTCGTAAAAAGTCCCGTGGAGTAAATCTGTCATTTCGACCACAGGGAGAAATCTGACTCGCCTTGGCGAGTCATCCTGAGCAAAGCGAAGGATCTGTTATTTATGGACAGATCCCTCTCTTTGTTCGGGACAACGCTCCGCGTTGGATTTC
>Ga0073932_1005692_pt1 | contig 13330 bp, 10 predicted proteins | sample DewCreD2012metaG_FD_76967 | JGI IMG/M metagenome (GOLD analysis project Ga0073932, IMG submission 76967) | Hot spring sediment bacterial and archeal communities from British Columbia, Canada, to study Microbial Dark Matter (Phase II) - Dewar... ... | reverse complement strand
GAGGTGGGGCTCAAGATCACGGGCCTGGTCACTGACGCGGCGGAGATCGCCGTTGCGGCGGTCGGCGGGATGGACGTCTACCGGCCGCATGAGGCCGACCAAACGGATGCACAGGCGGTGCTGGCTGGTTCGCTTTCGCCAGGGGCGAGCCTGGACTTGCTCGCGGAGGCACGGGCGCATGTGACGCGCCTGCCGACGATCGACCCGGTGGCGCGTTCGGTCCGCGATGCCGTGCCGAATGCGGCGTAAGAAGGACTGTCAAAGTTCTTGCGCCGGCTTCGCGGGTCGGGTGGTCAAGAGTAGCGGCAAGGACAGGGGAGCCGCGCGCGGAGCACACACTACGTAACTGCGACGAATTATGCCACCAGGCCCCCGGGAGGGTACAGAGGAATAGCAACGGCAAGTCAGCCCGCAGGACACGCAGGAGAGGCAAGAGGCACAACTGCAGCTGCGGCCACAACCACCACAAGGGCAGTATCCGCAGATGCCACAGACAGACGCAGATAACAGCCACGACTACCCCGGTTGATGCTCGCGGCTGCAACAACCACGGCAACGGCACCCCCACTGACGTTGGGGGCTTTCTACAGCCGGAACAGCGCGCCCAAGCATCGGGCGCCTGGGGTGGCTGCCGGAGTCCTTTCCCTTCACAGGAAGCATGACGCCTGTCAGATCCCAGGAAGCGTGCACCTGTCAGAGGCACGCCCGCGGGCAGCGCGGGCGTGACACCCTGATGTCGGGCGGCGCGACGGGCGGTCAGTCGATCGGGCCGGCGACCGAGCGGAACATCGTGTGACAAGTGTTGCAGGTGTTGATGACTTGGTTCATGGTGGACTGGGCGGCGGTCAGTTCGTTGCGGTCGGCCTGCTGCTTGAGAATGACCGACTGATCGTGGAGCCGCTGGGCGAGGTTGTTGTAGATCTGGCGCTCCACGGGCTCCATCTGGACGTCGGCAACGAACTGTGGCAGGCGCGTGGCGGTCTGCGCCATCAGGTCGGCAGACTGCGAGACCTGGCGCATGTCGACGACGGGACCGGAGCCGGTGTAAAGCTGCATGTGGATCTGCTCGGATGCCGCGCGGTTGAGGTCGCGCATGGCGGCGCGCAGGTCGTCGGCATAGACGGCATGGGCGACCGGCTGGCCCGGCTCGACGAGCCGCGGGGGCTGCTGTGGACGGGCACACGACGGCAGGACTGCCAGGACAAGACCGATACCCACGAAAGCGACGGCCATGCCGGCCCGGGCAGACAGACTACAAGACGTTGCGCTGAACATTGTGTTACTCCTCCGAAAGGTCATGCGACCCAACTGGATCGGCTGCTTGATCTTTGGCATGCCGACAGCCGATGTCAACCGGGGGGCCGGCCGGTAGAATCGTCTGACCGGACAATTGAGGGTCCGTCTGGAGGATCTCGGTGGCGTTTTCCGGGAGCGATGCGGCCGGCGCATTGTCCGGCTGAAGGAAAATCGCAAGATGAGCATCTTCTGGGAAATCCTGATCATTCTGAGCCTGATCCTAGCGAACGGTTTTTTCGCCGGCGCGGAGATCGCCATTCTGACGGCGCGGCGGAACCGGTTGGAGCAGCAGGCCAACGCGGGCAGCCGGGCGGCGGCGCGGGCGTTGGAGCTGGCTGGACATCCGGACCGGTTTCTGCCGACGGTGCAGGTAGGGATCACGCTGGTGGCTACGCTGGCGTCGGTATTCGGCGGCGCGCGGATTGTCGACCGGTTGCAGGAACGACTGGCGGGGGCGCCGGCGGGGTTCCTCGCCGAACACAATGAGGCGCTGGCGGTGACGGTCGTGGTGCTGGGGATCACGTACGTATCGCTGGTACTGGGGGAGCTGGTGCCCAAGCGGCTGGCGCTGAGCAACGCCGAGGGGCTGGCGAAGTTCACGGCGCTGCCGATGGACCTGCTGGCGAGGATCGCCCGGCCGCCCGTGTGGGTCATGAGCCGGTCGACGCAGGCGGTGCTCCGGCTGTTCGGCCTGCACCAGCAGGCGAAGGCGGAGGTGTCGCTTGAGGACATCGAGCACATGATCCTGAGCGGGCGACGGGCGGGGGCGATCGATCTGTCGGAACAGCGGATGGCACAGCGGGCACTACGGCTGGGCGACCGGACGGTGCGCCAGATCATGCGGCCGCGGATGGAAATCGAGGCGGTGGAGGTGAGCACGCCGATCGAGCGGGTGATCGCGGCGATCGCGATGTCGGGGTTTTCGCGGCTGCCGGTGTACGAGGCGGACCTGGACCACATCCTGGGGTTCGTCTACACGAAGGACCTGCTGGTGGCGCAGCAGATGCGGTATCCGAACGAGTTGAGGCAGCTGTATCGGCCGGCCCTGTTCGTGCCGGAGTACGCGCGGATTGATATGCTGCTGGAGCAGTTCCGCGAAAAGCGGATCGAGATGGCGGTGGTGGTGGACGAGTTCGGAGGGACCCGCGGGCTGGTGACGGTGACGGACGTGGTGGAGGAGTTGGTGGGGGAGATGCGCGACGAGCACCGCATGGACGACGAGCAGGCGCTGGTTCAGCGGGGGGATGGGACGTGGCTGGCGGACGGGCGGATGAGCATCCACGACCTGCTGGAGCAGATCCACCGGCCGGAACTGCGGGACGAAGTGCCGCGGGACTTCAGCACGGTGGCGGGAATGGTGCAATGGACGCTGGGGCATATCCCGAGCATTGGCGACCGTGGCACGTGGAACGGGCTGGTGTTCGAGGTGGTGGACATGGACGGCCGGCGGATCGACCGGGTAATGGTGATGGCGCAGAAGCAAGCAGACAGCAGTCCTGAATCCTGACGAACGGCAATGGCGGTCCGTGGTCCGTTGTAACGACAACCGCAACAGCCACGGCAACGGATGACCTCCCTGACATTTCGGGCTCGTTCACAACCACGACTGCGGGGACAACAAACGGCCCAACGGGGGTCAATCTTCGCGCTTGAGTTGACGGCTCATGAGTTCGCTGATGACCTGGTGGGCGTTCTTGCCTTCGAAGAGGATGGCGTGGACGGCCTCGGTGATGGGCATGTGGACGTTGTACTGGCGGGCGAGCTTCACGACGGCCTGGCTGGTGGGGACACCCTCGACGACAGAGCTCGTGGAGCTGAGGACTTCCTGGACGGGCTGGCCGCGGCCGATCTTCTCGCCAGCGGTGCGATTGCGGCTGGCGGGGCTGATGCAGGTTGTGACCAGGTCGCCCAGGCCGGACAGACCGGCAAAGGTTTCGCGCTTGGCGCCCATGGCGACGCCCAGGCGGGCGATTTCGGCCAGGCCACGGGTGAGCAGGGCGGCCTTGGCGTTGCACCCGAGCCCCATGCCATCGAGGCCGCCGGCGGCCAGGGCGATGATATTTTTCATGGCAGCGGCCAGTTCGACCCCGACGACGTCATCGTTGGTGTAGACGCGGAACCAACTCGTGCTGAAGACATCCTGGACCTGGCGGGCCAGGTCGAGGTTCTCGCAAGCGGCGGTAACGGTGGCGGGCATGCGGTTGACGAGTTCGGAGGCGATATTGGGGCCCGACAGCGCAACTACGGGGACATCGCCCAGGACGTCGCGGATGATCTGGGTCGGTCGCTGGAGGGTGGCGACCTCGATGCCCTTGGTAACACTGACGATCGGGAGGTTGCGCGGGGCGCGGGGCAGGAGGCGCGTCCAGACGCTCCGCAGATACTGGCAAGGCACGGCGGAGACGATCAGAAAGGCATCGACGAAGGCCTGGCTGTCATCGGCGGTGAACTCGACGGAGTCGGGGAAGCGGGCGCCGGGAAGATATCTGCCGTTCTCGCGCGTCTGCTGGAGCCGGCGGATGTACTCGGGGAATACGCCCCATATCCGCACGGGGTAACCCTTCTCGCTGAGCAGCAGCGAGCAGATGGTCGCCATCGCGCCGTCGCCAATAATGGTGACTGTCTGAGCCACGTAGAGCCTCCTGGATCGACAGACACTCCTGCCGAAATGGACACAGTATAGTACGGCTGGGAACAAGGACAACTGCCGCGGATTGGTACGGATGGACAGGGCGTGCGCGCAAATTCGGGCCGTCATAGCAGACCACGGAGAACAGCAGAGTGGTGGGCCGCGAGCGGCGGGGATCGGGCATCGCCCATCGGGCAGCGACTCCAGCGCAGTTGCCAGGCAGACTGGGTTGAGTCAGCGAGATCCGCGGTAAGGAGTCCGACACCAACACCCTGCAAGCTGGGGCGCCCTGGCATTAAGAGGGACCCCTGCTGATGCTGGGGGCTGAGACGGCAATGGCCCTGCAACGGCGCAGGAGCATGGGACCCGGCACCACAAGGTGGCCGGCAACAGGTGGGGCGCATCCTGGTCAATCGCGGCGGTGCAGCAGGAGGGCGGTGCCTGCGAGCAGCAGGGCTGCTGTGGGGGCAAAGCAGGACGAGAGGATGCCGCCGGTAGGTGGGTCCGGGTCCGGACCGGGCTCTTGGGGAAGCGCCAGGGGCACGAGCTTTAGGGCCACGCCGGAGGTGCCGGATGGGCCGGCAGTGGCGCCGGCCAGGACGTACAGTTCGCCTTGCTCGTCCCGCCCGAAGCCTTTGACGAACAGGCCGAGGCTGCGGTTGTCTTCGCCGATGATCAGTTCACGGATTTGGCCGGGCTCGGGCGGTGCGTGGAACAATCGGCCGGCCGGGCCGCGCATGAAGTCGCCGAAGACATACTGGCCGGCGAGGTCGGCGATGGCCTGGCCGCGGTAGACAAAACCGCCGATGACGGCTTCGCCCTCGCTGTGGTCGTACTGAAGAATCGGGTCGACCAGGTCCGCCGGCAGACCGGAGGTGTCTTCGGAGATAGCGCCGGTGGCGCGATCGAAGGCGAAGGAGCCCTCCTTGAGCGGCCAGCCGTAGTTGCCGCCGCGCACGACGATGTCGATCTCCTCGATTTCGCGCTGGCCGACGTCCCCGGCCAGCAGGTCGCCGGTCTGCGGGTCGAAGCTGAAGCGGAAGGGGTTGCGGAAGCCATAGGCGAAGATCTCGCGGATGCCGCCGGCGGTGATGAAGGGGTTGTCGGCGGGGATGCGGTACCGGCCGTTGTCGCTGACGGGGCCGACGTTGTCGCCGGTCAGGTCGGGCGGCAGTGGATCGATGCGCAGGATATCGCCGAGGACGTTGGAGGTGTCCTGGCCGTTGCCCTGCCGGCTGTGACCCGCGGCGGTATCGTTGGCACCGCCGCCGTCGCCGACACCTATGTAGAGCAAGCCGTCGTGGCCGAAGGCGAGTTGCCCGGCGCTGTGGTTGGACTGAGGGTGGTCGATGCGCACGATCTCGCGGGCGGTGGCCGGGTCGACCAGGTCGGGGTCATCGGCGCTGACCTGCCACTCGGTGACGACGTTCTGGTGGTTAAAGGAGACGCCCTGCGGCAGGGGCACAGTGAAGTCGCCAGGGCCGCTCACCGGCGCGGTGTGATAGGTGTACAGCCGGTGGAAGCCGGGGCTGCTGGCATCGGCAAAGCCGGGGTGGAAGGCGAGGCCCAGCAGGCCGCGCTCGTCGTAGGAGGGGTTGAGCGCGACGAGGCGGTCATGGATGTCGAGGAAGGGGTGGTCGACGAGCTGGCCGGCCTTGACCAAACGGATCGTACCGACCTGGTCGACGATGAACAGCCGGCCGGAGCCATCGCCGGCGCTGGTAAGGTAGTTGGGGGCGACAAGGCCTGAGGCGACGGTCTGTAGTTCGACGGCCACAGGGCCGCTGGGGATGTTCGGCGGACGGCTTTGCGGACAGGCCAGTGTACTGCATAACAGGAGGTGTACCGCAGATTGCGCCAGGCGTGGGCGGATCAGCATGGTGAGCCTCCTTGAGCGATACGGATGTCTCACGAAGAAGCGCAGGATCGTACTTGATTATTTGGGGCCGCCAGGCCGGGTCAAATCCGTGGGACCCTCGCTTGTCCCGAGGCTGCAGGGGCGGGTATCGTATAGACCTCCGGCACGTGCCGGAGAATATGCCAGGGAGGAGCTGCACATGAGCGGGTATTCTGACACGAATCTGGAACAGCAGGCACAGCGGATTCTGAACGATGTGGCAGAGCGCGGAGGCGATGCACAGGCGGTGCTCGAGCGGGTGATGGGGTTGCGGATCGAGATTCCCAGTTGGGGGTTCGCCGACACCGGCACGCGGTTCGGCAAGTTCCTGCAGCCGGCGGCGGCCAAGACGATGAACGAGAAGCTTGAGGACGCCGCTGAGGTGCAGCGGCGGACGGGCATCTGCCCCACGGTGGCGGTGCATGTATTGTGGGATTTCCCCAACGGGTGGGATCCGGAGGTACCGGCGAAGGCGAAGCAACTGGGCGTGAAGATCGGCAGCATCAACCCGAACCTGTTCCAGGACCAGTGCTACAAGTTGGGCAGCCTCGCCAACGCGGACGCACAGATCCGCGGGCAAGCGGTAAAGCATTGCCTGGACAGCATCGAACTCGCCCGGAAGACGGGCAGCCGCCTGCTGAGCCTGTGGCTGGCGGACGGGACGAACTATCCGGGGCAGGACAGCATTCGCGACCGCAAGCGGAGGCTGAGCGAGTGTCTCAGGCAGATCCACGCGGCGATGCCGGACGAGATGACGATGCTGGTGGAGTACAAGCCGTTCGAGCCGGCGTTCTATCACACGGACATCGCCGACTGGGGCATGGCGTACATCTTCGCGCGCGAGGCGGGGCCGCAGGCAAAGGTGCTGGTGGACTTCGGCCATCACTTCCCGGGGCAGAACATCGAGCAGATCGTGGCGTGGCTGATCGACGAGAAGATGCTGGGCGGGTTCCACTTCAACGACCACAAGTATGCAGACGACGACCTGACATTCTCGAGCATCGACCCGTATGCGGCGTTCCGCGTGTTCCACGAGATCGTGTCGTGCGAGCTGGACGGCAACTGCCCGGTCGAGATTGCGTACATGGTGGACCAGTCCCACAACCTCAAGCCGAAGATCAGCGCGATGATTCAGACGGTGACTATGGTGCACGAGTTGTACGCCAAGGCGCTGCTGGTGGACCGGGCGAGGCTGCGCGACGCGCAGGCGCGCGGGGACATCGTGGCGGCTGAGACGTGCCTGCGGGACGCGTTCTTCACGGATACCCGCCCGGTGGTGGGGTTGGCGCGGATCAAGATGGGCCTGGCGCCGGACGCATTGCAGGCGCACCTGGAGAGCGGGTACGTAGAGAAAGCGGCGCAGGAGCGGACGGCGCGGCATGGGTTCAGCACGGCGGGCGGGTCGTACGCGTAGACGGCAGTAGGATATTGACCGGTTGTGCCGCGAGGCGGGGGAGCATCGTCTCCTCGGGGCGTGCGTGAACCCGGTGTATCTGCGGCGCGCGGCGGAACGGGTGGCGGGGTCGTCGGTGCGCGTGGTGACGGTGTGCGGGTTTCCGCTGGGTGCGTCGCACAGCACGCTGAAGGCGCCGACGGGCATTCGTGATCTGGCGACGGCGCGGGCGATGGTCGAGGCGAGGGCGGATCGGCTGGGGACGAGCAGTGGGGTGAGGATTGTGCAGGAAACGCCTGTCCATGGTCAGCAGGCGGCTCTACAGCCGTGGCTCTTCCAGCGGCACGGGGCAGTGCGCTTTGCGGCCGCAGTCTTCGCAGCGGCTGCCGTTCCAGATGGAATCGAGCATGTCGAGCACGGGGTCGATGAGGGCCAGGTCGTCGGTCCAGATGCCGGCTTCAAAGTTGCGTCGGCGGGCGCTCTTGGCGCCGAGGCCAGCGCCGGTGAGGTTGGCCGATCCGAGGTACATCAGCCGGCCGTCGGCGATCACGGCCTTGGCGTGAACGCGCGGGCAGCGCCGCATGACCAGGCCCTTGGGGATGCCTTGCTTAAGTTCGCCCAGGAACGGACCGCTGGGCACGCCGCTGTGGAGCAGGCGGACCTCGATGCCGGCCCCAGACAGGTCGCGAAAGACGCGCATGATGCTCTGCCTGCGCGGCCGGGCGGGGCGGGGTCTCCATGGAATTCCGGTGCGCGCGGCCTTGGCGGGTTCTCGCGAGTTGATGGTGATGTGCAGGTCTTTGACGTCGGCGCTGGCGATGAAGAGGCGGTGGCGGCACGCGGTCAGCGCTTCGCCGAGGGCTCCTGCCAAGTGGTCGTCGTTCAGGATCAGTCGCAGCATACCAGGTATATCGGCCAGGGGCGGCCTTCGGGTCGAACCGCAGTGGCTTGCGGTCAGACATTGGTTTGTCGACAATGCGCTGCGGTGCGTCTTTCCGTGCGGGTGCAGCGTTCCAGCCTCTGGGAGAACGTCGGTGAGCAAGGTTGAGCAGCCACAGACGCAGCCGGGCGAGCCGGCGGCGGGTTTGCCGCAGTGGGGGCTGTTCGTGTGCGAGCCATATGCCGCGCGGATCGTGGCGGGCCTGAAGACGTGGGAGATGCGGAAGCGGCTGACGGATCGACGCGGTCGGATCGCCATTCTCAGCGAGCGGGGGGTCGTGGGGACCGCAGAATTGTGCGATGTGGCCGGGCCATTTGGTGTGCAGGGCCTGGCGATGCATGTCGACAAGCACCGCACGCCGCTGACGCTGCTGGATCGGTACGCGGCAGGGCAGCCGTTGTATGCGTGGGTGCTGCGCGGGGCGGTTCGCTTTGACAAGCCGATGGTGTACCGGCCGGGGCGGGGGCCGGTGGTGTGGTTTCGATTGGACAAGAACGTACCCGATCAGTCCCGCAGGGGCTGAATGGCAGGAATCCCTCTGCCGAGTACATCCTACGAGTCTTTGCGTAATGCTGCTACGCGGCGGCCCAATCTTGCTGGAGGTTCTGCAGGCCGATCCTGGCGATGGCGACCGCGTCTTTCTCGCCGAGGGCGTACTCGCAGGAGATGAAGCCGTCCCAGTTGTCGCGCTTCATGCAGCGAAAGAGTTCGCGGGTCTGCTGACGTTTCACGTCGTCGGCGGGGACGTGGTAGTGCATGTGGACCACCCGGTCGCGCAGGCGGGTCCAGATGTCGGTGATGCTCATCCCGGAGTTTTCGGGCAGGTCGTCGATTTGGAAGTTGATCTTCAGGCGGCGGCTCGGCACACCCTTCAGGAGCATCTCGATGCCGCTCATCGCGTCGATCAGCGACTGCTTGTGGGTCTCGAGGGCGAGGTCGACGCCGTACTGCTCGGCCATGGCGGCGTACTCGGCGAAGCCGTTGATGGCGTAGGCCCAGTTGGCCTCGTCGCTGGTGGCGGCGGTGATCTCGCAGACGAAGCCGGCGAACGAGCGGATGCGCGGCACGCCCAGCGAGCGGGCGATCTTGAGGAACTTCTCGCACTCGGCGACCATGGGGGCGTGGTTGCCCCTGGACAGGTCGAAAAAGCCGATGTAGGGCGAGATCATGGGCACGGCCAGACCCTTGGCGCGGCAGTAGTCCAGGATCCGTCGCCGGCGGGCGGGGTCGGCGTCACCCAGGAAGTTGCCCCACAGTTCGATGCCGTCGAACTTGAGGTCGGCGGCGGCATCGATGATCTGCTCGGCGGTCCAGGTGCCGTTCTTGCACGCGATGGAGCACAAACAAGTTTTCATATTAGTAGAACACCGTCAGAATCAAGTGCGGCTCCTGGCGCTGCTTGCCTTCGAACATGCCGATCGTGCTGGTGGCGAACTTGATGTCGATCTGGGGGTTCTTGTCGGTCCACTCGGCGATGACGCTGTCCATGTAGCTGATGGCGGCGTCGCTGAGCTTGGTGTGGAAGGTGCGGCAGCGGATGGCGCCGCGGCCGGCGTTCAGCGGCCGGGTCCACTTGGACTCGTCGTGTTCGACCACCTGGCCGAAGACGCTGTCGTCGCCGAAGGCCTTGATCTTGGGCTTGGGCTCTTCCTTGTCGGCCACTTCGAGTTCGACATCCTCGACGAGGGCAATGGGCTCGTCCAGCTTGTCCTTGGAGTTTTGCTGCAGGTACTCGCGGTAGCAGATGGGACAGAGGAGCTTCTGGTCGACCAGACCGGCTGTACCCTTTTCGAGGTGATCGGGGTAGACAGCCGCACCGCACTCGTCGCAGGTCTTGATGATCTCATCCTGTTCCGCCATGACGCGTACCTCCGGGTTGGGCTCAACAAACAGAAAGGACTGCTCCAAACGTACTCGGTCACAACAGGCCGTATTATACCGAACTATCGGACGAAACATACTCGCCCGTCCAGAGAGGTCGGCCTGGGGGCAGGGCCGTCGCATGTGGAACGGGGCAAGGACAAAAGGGTCGGACCCCGCGGGGACGGCAGCTATTGCAGCGCTGTGGCCGGGAAGAGTCGGTCGAGACAGCCAGATCCGCGGCAAGTGGTCCAACGCCAGTGCCGGCAAAGACACGGGCGAAGGGCGGAAGGATTACGTCTTAATTGGTTGTATGCCAAAGGTTTGTGCTTGGCGATGGGCCGTTGGGTCTTTGCCGGTGCATCAGAGCTTCTGGTCGGCCCGGAAGCCAAAGGGGCAGTCAGACCCCGAACGTGCTGGAGCACTTGGGGCGTACCCGGTTCAACGGGTCGGACAGCCTTTGAGAGTGGAGGGCATGGGTCTGACCCCGGCGGGAAATTGTCTTGCAGCACCGGCCAGTCGATATAGAATAGGACGTCTGGTTGAGAGGCAAGAGGATTGCTACCGCGATGTCTTGGGATGCTCGGACAGTTCGGCATGGCCCGCAAGGTGACTTCGGTCGCCGGCGTGTGGGCTGCGCGCTGACGACTCCCTCCCTGCCTGTTGGTACCATCAACATTATTGCCGACATTATTGTCGTAATTATTCCCGAACCCGGGTAGGGCCCGCGAGCTGACGCGAGTGCGGAAAATGGCCCCGCCCGGACGGCGGGGCCTTTTTGTTTGTGGTATGGTATGACGTCTTTTTTCTGACGGGTGCCAAACAAGGAGTGGATGCAATGAACGGCCAAGACGGTAGTGCCAGTGCCCGGCATGTCGAGTTGTACGACACGACCCTTCGCGACGGCACGCAGGGGATGAGTGTCAGCCTCAGCCTGCAGGACAAGCTGCTGATTGCCAGCCGGCTGGACGACATGGGCATTGACTACATTGAAGGCGGCTACCCGCTCAGCAACCCGAAGGACGTGGCGTTCTTCCGGGACGCCCGGAACCTGAAGCTCAAGAATGCCAAGCTGGTCGCCTTCGGCATGACCCGGCGCAAGGGCCAGAAGGCGCACGACGATGAGGGCATGAACGCCCTGGTCGCCGCCGAGACGCCGGTGGTGACGATCGTCGGCAAGACGTGGGACCTGCACGTGACGGAGATTCTGCGGGTGAGCCTGGAAGAGAACCTGGAGATGATCGCGGACTCGGTGCGGTTCTGCGGCCAGGCGGGGCGCGAGGTGTTCTACGACGCCGAACACTTCTTCGACGGCTACCAGGCGAACCCGGAGTACGCCGTCAAGACGCTGCTGGCAGCCCAGGAAGCGGGCGCAACGCGGATCATCCTTTGCGACACCAACGGCGGGTCGCTGCCGGCGCGGATCGGGCAGTTCATCGACGCCCTCAAAGGTCACATCCGCGTGCCGCTGGGCATTCACTGTCACAACGACAGCGGCGTGGCGGTGGCCAACACGCTGGCGGCGATCGAGCACGGCTGCGTGCAGGCGCAGGGGACCATCAACGGCATCGGCGAGCGGTGCGGCAACGTGGACCTGACGACGGTGGCGGCGAACCTGAAGCTCAAGATGGGCTACGACGTGCTCAAGTGCGACTGCCTGCTGAAGCTGACCGAACTGAGCCGGTACGTGTACGAAGTGGCCAACATGATGCCGCGAGAGAACCAGCCCTACGTCGGCAACGGGGCCTTTGCGCACAAGGGCGGCATGCACGTGCACGCGGTCCGGCGGCTGACGCAGAGTTACGAACACGTGGACCCGGCGGCGGTGGGCAACGCGCGGCACATCCTGGTGAGCGAGCTGAGCGGCGTGAGCAACATCGCGGAAAAACTCGGCAAACGCTACAACATCGAGAACGACCGACAGGCGCAGCGCCGGTTGCTGGCGCGCGTGCAGGACCTGGAGAATGAGGGCTACATGTTCGAGGCGGCCGAGGGCAGTTTCGAGCTGCTCTGCCGGAAGGAACTGGGCCTGTATCACCCGTCGTGGAACCTGCATCGGTACATGGCGGTAATCGTCAACAACGAGGGCAGCGTGCAGTCGACCGAGGCCGTGGTCAAGCTCGAGGTCAACGATCAGGTCGAGCACGTGGTAGCCGAGGGCAACGGTCCGGTCGACGCGTTGTCGGCGGCATTGTGGAAGGCGCTGCGCGGGCATTACCCGGTGATCGATCACATCAAGTTGCGCGACTACAAGGTGCGTGTGGTGAACAGCCGGGCGGGCACGGCGGCGAAGGTTCGTGTCACGATCGAGTTTTTCGACGAGCAGACCGGGCAGTGGCTCAACACGATCGGCGTGAGCGAGAACATCATCGACGCGTCCTGGCAGGCGCTGACCGATGCGTTGGAGTTGAAGTTGCTGCAGGACGAGGACAAGGTCAACGGCAGGCCGAAGCGGAGGGTGGAGGTTGGGGGCGAGCGATGAGCGTGCCACTGCTCGCGGCAAGCGGGTGATGGCCAGTGGCTGGTCACGGCAACGGTGCTGAGTGACAGCCACAACGGCTATGAAACGGCAAGACAAGCCAGGCATGCCAGAGTCGCGTGGCAGACGGGAACAACCGGGAAATACCATGGCGGACAAACAAAGCGCAACAACGGAAAAGCAGGCCAAGAAGGGTTACGACCCGAAGGAGATCGAACCGCAGATTTATCGCTTCTGGATCGACGGCAGGTACTACCATGCCGAGCCGGATGCGCCGGGGCAGCCGTATGCCATCGTGATTCCGCCGCCGAACGTGACGGATCGGTTGCATCTGGGGCACGGCCTGAACAACACCATCCAGGACATCCTGATCCGCTGGCGGCGCATGGCGGGTGACAACGCAATGTGGATGCCGGGCACCGACCATGCAGGCATTGCAACGCAGACCGTGGTCGAGAAGCGCGTGCTGGCGGAGCAGGGCAAGAAGCGGACCCAGTTTGCGCGAGACGAGTTCGTCGCGATCATCCAGAAGTGGAAGGATGAGTACGAGGCGACGATCCTCGGCCAACTCAAGGCGATGGGGTGCTCGTGCGACTGGGACCGCACGCGCTTCACGATGGACCCGGTGTGCACCCGCGCGGTGCGCGAGGCGTTCTTCCGACTGTTCAAGGACGGGCTGATCTATCGCGGCAAGCGGCTGGTCAACTGGGACCCGGCCACGCAGACGGCGCTGGCGGACGACGAAGTGGAGATGGAGGAGATCGATGGGCACTTCTGGTACCTGCGCTATCCGCTGGTCGAACCCGTGGAGGTGAACGGCCAGAAGATCGAGTACG
>Ga0073932_1005687_pt1 | contig 13339 bp, 8 predicted proteins | sample DewCreD2012metaG_FD_76967 | JGI IMG/M metagenome (GOLD analysis project Ga0073932, IMG submission 76967) | Hot spring sediment bacterial and archeal communities from British Columbia, Canada, to study Microbial Dark Matter (Phase II) - Dewar... ... | reverse complement strand
GTGGCCCCATTGAAGCTCTCCTGCCAGGGCAGGAGCGCAAACGGCTGGCCGTGGTCTCCACGCCTGAAAAGGCGTGGCCCCATTGAAGCGGCGGTATCCGTTTCCGCGATTTGCCCGATAGCAATGTCTCCACGCCTGAAAAGGCGTGGCCCCATTGAAGCACCAACATCCGCGTGTACAGTGAGACGGGGAATATCGTCTCCACGCCTGAAAAGGCGTGGCCCCATTGAAGCACGACGCGCCCACATATTTCGAGCGTGTGCAAGACACTGTCTCCACGCCTGAAAAGGCGTGGCCCCATTGAAGCACGGAGTGTGTGCAAGTAATCAAACCGCGGCCAGTCCGTCTCCACGCCTGAAAAGGCGTGGCCCCATTGAAGCAGGTCAAGGAAATCGAGACATACACCGTCTCAGCATAGTCTCCACGCCTGAAAAGGCGTGGCCCCATTGAAGCCTCCATCTCTCTTGTCTTTGATCTCTCCCCTATGCGGGGTCTCCACGCCTGAAAAGGCGTGGCCCCATTGAAGCGCCTATCGGATAGGTTGGATAGGTAAAAGCGCAACCTGGTCTCCACGCCTGAAAAGGCGTGGCCCCATTGAAGCGCCACCACTGAAGCGGCTGAGCGAAAGAACAGGCATGTCTCCACGCCTGAAAAGGCGTGGCCCCATTGAAGCCCTAACCATCAAGGAGAGACAAAATGGAAGTCACACGTCTCCACGCCTGAAAAGGCGTGGCCCCATTGAAGCTTTAAGGTGCTTTTGTCCTTTTGCGGACAACAGCCACAGGTCTCCACGCCTGAAAAGGCGTGGCCCCATTGAAGCACAAATGGCGGGTTCGTTCCTCCGATTTCAGTGTAAGTCTCCACGCCTGAAAAGGCGTGGCCCCATTGAAGCGCGATGATGCGCCGGATGCGCTCCTGGCGGTCGACGATGTCTCCACGCCTGAAAAGGCGTGGCCCCATTGAAGCTATGTCTTGTATCAGGCTTGGAGGTGGCTTATTGGCCGTCTCCACGCCTGAAAAGGCGTGGCCCCATTGAAGCTGAACCGCAGGGCGGCGGTCGTCCGGCGGCCTGGCTGTCTCCACGCCTGAAAAGGCGTGGCCCCATTGAAGCCTTTGGAGCGCCGATTGCTGCGAAGTGTTATAGGTGGTCTCCACGCCTGAAAAGGCGTGGCCCCATTGAAGCGATTGATGATCGCGTTACCGTTACCGCCACTGGCCGAGTCTCCACGCCTGAAAAGGCGTGGCCCCATTGAAGCGGGCGCGGCGCCAGCCTGTGGGCGGCGCGGCGTCAGGTCTCCACGCCTGAAAAGGCGTGGCCCCATTGAAGCTTGCGTGTGTGGCGTGAGGGGGTGGAGCGTTACCGCCGTCTCCACGCCTGAAAAGGCGTGGCCCCATTGAAGCAACAAAAATTCGCGCGGATGACCCCCGGCGGTCCAGGTCTCCACGCCTGAAAAGGCGTGGCCCCATTGAAGCGGCAAGACGACTTTCTGTTATCGAGTATCGTGGGGTCGTCTCCACGCCTGAAAAGGCGTGGCCCCATTGAAGCCGCCTGCCCAACGGCGACCGTGAGCGCGCTACGGCGGTCTCCACGCCTGAAAAGGCGTGGCCCCATTGAAGCCTGGCCTGCTGGCCCGAGACGCCGAGGACCTCGCCGAACGTCTCCACGCCTGAAAAGGCGTGGCCCCATTGAAGCCTAGCTGTAGCGATGACTGCCGCGACATGTCTGCGCCGTCTCCACGCCTGAAAAGGCGTGGCCCCATTGAAGCCGCCACGATGAGCGCGGCGACCTGCCGGCTCATCGAGCGTCTCCACGCCTGAAAAGGCGTGGCCCCATTGAAGCCGTTGGTGCGCGAGCGGAGAGTGCCGGCCTCATTGGCGTCTCCACGCCTGAAAAGGCGTGGCCCCATTGAAGCGGTCGTTAGACCGACCATGTGAGGCGGGACGCCGAGTCTCCACGCCTGAAAAGGCGTGGCCCCATTGAAGCTTTTTGGGAACCTCCAGATACACGTATCGATATTGCCGTCTCCACGCCTGAAAAGGCGTGGCCCCATTGAAGCTTTGCCGAAACAAGTAAAATCAGAACGCAAACAAATGTCTCCACGCCTGAAAAGGCGTGGCCCCATTGAAGCGATACGCTCCGCCGCACAGTGCCAGCACAAAGCCGCCGTCTCCACGCCTGAAAAGGCGTGGCCCCATTGAAGCACCGACCACGGCAGGCGCACGTCTCGGATGATGGCATCGTCTCCACGCCTGAAAAGGCGTGGCCCCATTGAAGCCGCCAGATGTGTTGAGCGCTGGCAGGGAGATGATGCACGTCTCCACGCCTGAAAAGGCGTGGCCCCATTGAAGCGCGCAATAGCCTGAGCAGTATCTGTCTCGGATACGTCTCCACGCCTGAAAAGGCGTGGCCCCATTGAAGCATCAAACGCCCCCACCACACTAATTAGTGCCAACCCGTCTCCACGCCTGAAAAGGCGTGGCCCCATTGAAGCTGAAAGTCGTGGTCAGCGCCGTGTTGTAGTAAATCTGGTCTCCACGCCTGAAAAGGCGTGGCCCCATTGAAGCACGTCACGCGGCACAAAAAACGTGGCGTCACCATATAGTCTCCACGCCTGAAAAGGCGTGGCCCCATTGAAGCATAGACGCTCTGCGAAGTCTCAAACGATTTGGCCCGCGGTCTCCACGCCTGAAAAGGCGTGGCCCCATTGAAGCAGACCCAGGATGGTGATACCGGAGGCTCAATCAACGTCTCCACGCCTGAAAAGGCGTGGCCCCATTGAAGCTTGAGTGGTTTCCTTGCTCTCCGGAGGTGACGTCGTGGTCTCCACGCCTGAAAAGGCGTGGCCCCATTGAAGCGGCATATTCCGCCTCGGGCCTTCCCAGGCCGATGCCCGTCTCCACGCCTGAAAAGGCGTGGCCCCATTGAAGCGTGTTGACCGAAATCTCGCTTGTAGACCGGCCCGCCGTCTCCACGCCTGAAAAGGCGTGGCCCCATTGAAGCGTGGTTTCGACGCCGACACGCGACCGCCTCCACAAAGTCTCCACGCCTGAAAAGGCGTGGCCCCATTGAAGCTCCTATTTACGGCCTCTCTAGTGCGTATGCTATGATGTCTCCACGCCTGAAAAGGCGTGGCCCCATTGAAGCTCATCATAGAAATTCTTTCACCAACAAGGGAGCACGTCTCCACGCCTGAAAAGGCGTGGCCCCATTGAAGCGTCAATCAGCAGGTGAGACTTAGCAAAGTCGGTATGTGTCTCCACGCCTGAAAAGGCGTGGCCCCATTGAAGCGAAAAGCTACCGCCCCCATCCGGTGTGCCAGGGTGTGGTCTCCACGCCTGAAAAGGCGTGGCCCCATTGAAGCTCTCTCGCGTTTTTTCTCCTTCTTCCCCACCACAGTGTCTCCACGCCTGAAAAGGCGTGGCCCCATTGAAGCCAATTCTTTCCACGTGCTAAATCGTCTTCCCGACGAACGGCGTCTCCACGCCTGAAAAGGCGTGGCCCCATTGAAGCCAGAGTGTTCCCCCGCCCACCGACCTCATACGTATGGTCTCCACGCCTGAAAAGGCGTGGCCCCATTGAAGCGGTACTGATGCGTGATATTGGCGCGCCCGTCCGGATGGTCTCCACGCCTGAAAAGGCGTGGCCCCATTGAAGCGCCAGTGTGCGAGATGCTGGTCAGGGCTGTAACTACGCCGTCTCCACGCCTGAAAAGGCGTGGCCCCATTGAAGCCGCGACAGCCAGCCCTCGGAGAGCGCGCCGAACACGTCTCCACGCCTGAAAAGGCGTGGCCCCATTGAAGCATCCCGGATGATGATGTGCTCATAGTCCGGGTCCGTCGTCTCCACGCCTGAAAAGGCGTGGCCCCATTGAAGCGATATTATCGGCGCGGTGTATGACCGCGTTGGCGATGTCTCCACGCCTGAAAAGGCGTGGCCCCATTGAAGCACGAATCGGATGCGTGTCTCTTGTCGGTATCGCTCCGTCTCCACGCCTGAAAAGGCGTGGCCCCATTGAAGCGGAGGTGACGTCGTGCCTGACCTTCCACCCCTACCGGACGTCTCCACGCCTGAAAAGGCGTGGCCCCATTGAAGCAGCCGCACGTCGCTGCGGACGGAGGCCGCGCGCCGAGCCGTCTCCACGCCTGAAAAGGCGTGGCCCCATTGAAGCATTGCTAACAATAGTCTCCGCCAGTCTGAGTAGCGCTGTCTCCACGCCTGAAAAGGCGTGGCCCCATTGAAGCCCGTCCTGGTTCCGCTCAGCATTTTCGGTATTCTGAAGTCTCCACGCCTGAAAAGGCGTGGCCCCATTGAAGCATCCTGGCTCTCCGTCGTTTGCTGGGTCGCGATTTGCTGGTCTCCACGCCTGAAAAGGCGTGGCCCCATTGAAGCTGCTTGGCCTGCTGCTCGTCGTGCTCACGCCCCGTCGTCTCCACGCCTGAAAAGGCGTGGCCCCATTGAAGCGATGTCGATAGAGACGATGTACTTCCGCGCCTCGTAAGTCTCCACGCCTGAAAAGGCGTGGCCCCATTGAAGCCTCGCCGGGTTGCTGCTCCCACGGTTTGGTCTCTTCCAGTCTCCACGCCTGAAAAGGCGTGGCCCCATTGAAGCGGGCGCTGGCTGGAGCGCAACGATCACGGCAATCCGTGGTCTCCACGCCTGAAAAGGCGTGGCCCCATTGAAGCTGGAGGTTCGTCTTCGGCTTGACCTTGTCTGCCTGCTGTCTCCACGCCTGAAAAGGCGTGGCCCCATTGAAGCTGTCCGAGCTATGACGCGCCCGCCCCATTGTGGGGACAGTCTCCACGCCTGAAAAGGCGTGGCCCCATTGAAGCGCGGATGATGCGGCCCGCGTAGAACGCCATTGTCAGGTCTCCACGCCTGAAAAGGCGTGGCCCCATTGAAGCGGCGTTCTGGACGACGACCGGCTGACGGCCCAGGCGTCTCCACGCCTGAAAAGGCGTGGCCCCATTGAAGCCCGCAACGATACCGCGAGATGTCCGCGCCCTATATGCGGTCTCCACGCCTGAAAAGGCGTGGCCCCATTGAAGCTCGATGGACTAAAACGCGCCCTCGATAGCGCCATCCGGTCTCCACGCCTGAAAAGGCGTGGCCCCATTGAAGCGGGGGCGTTGTCACATAGTGATTACGAAACAATAGCAGGTCTCCACGCCTGAAAAGGCGTGGCCCCATTGAAGCTCCGTGAAGGCGCGCTTCCAGTCTGCGAGAGAAACGCCGTCTCCACGCCTGAAAAGGCGTGGCCCCATTGAAGCGTGGAGGCGGCGGCCCACCATTGCGGCTCCGAGAACGTCTCCACGCCTGAAAAGGCGTGGCCCCATTGAAGCCGGAAGCACCCGCCGGCTTGCCCCGGCGGGTGCGACGGTCTCCACGCCTGAAAAGGCGTGGCCCCATTGAAGCCGGGCGAGGCCCCCAACCCCATGTTGACCAGGCCCACCCCAGGGGCGCGGCCGCTTCGGCGCGCCGCGCTCGGCCGGCGTATTTTTCCGCATCGCGCCGGCTCTATCTCCAGGCCATTCTCAGCCAGGAGAAACGCGATGCCCACCCTGCCGGCCGATCCCCCGCAAATTTCCGCCGAGCCCGCCGAGGACAAGGCCCTCCAGCAATAGGCCGACGATGGCGGCCGCGCCGACTGACCGGCGGCGACCGCCTCACTCACCGCCCCTCCGGTCGCGGCGACGGGAGGGGCTTTTTGTTTGCGGACGGCCGGCGGCGCAAAAAAGCGCGGCCAGAGGCGATCGGCCTCTGGCCGCGGGTTCGGACTATGCGGTTGTGGCTACAGGCCGGCGCACTGATCTTCCTTGCTGCCCGCCGTGTTGCCGCCGCCCGTGGGCGCCGGCGAATTCTCCTTGCACTGCAGGTTCTGGGAGATGCGGTTGCCCGTCAGCGTCACCCCGCCGCTGTTCTTGAACGCCTGCAGGTTGCCGCCGATCGTGTTGTCGCTGGCGCTCACCGCGCCGCGGTTCTCGTCGAACTGCAGATCAGCGTTGATGGTGGCGCCGCGCAGCGTGGCGCTGCCGCCCTGCTTCACCTGCACACTGCCGCCCACGAACGAGCCGGCCGTCACCGTCACCGCGCGCGCGCCCTCCGCCTGGATATTGCCGTTCACGGTCACGGCGTTGGCCTTCAGCGTGGCGCGCGCGCCCACACTGATGTTGCCCTGCACGCGGGTGCCCTTGAGCGTACACGTCGCCCCGTCCGGCACGATGACGTTGACGACGGTCTTCGCGCCCAGCGAACCGCGGCAGACGGTGTCGTCCGCCCGCGCGACGGACGCGCCGGCGAAGGCGAAGGACAGCGCCAGCGCGCTGACCAGCAGGCGATAGACGAACGGTTTCATCGAAATCTCCTTTCGAGCCGGAGGTTTCCGCTCCGGATCGGATCCGCGAAGCGCTTGATTGCGCTTCATCCGATAGAGCGCCCAGGCCGCGCGCCAATACATCAAGTTTCGTTGAGAAACGCCGCCTCGGTAAATCCTCGGAGGCCGGATCGGCCTCGCCCGCGCGCGGCGGCTTGCCCGCCTCGGCTTCAAACCAGGCGAGATCGGCCGCCAGGACGCCGGGCTCCGCGTTTCGATGCGCCCGCGGCCTGGCCCGCACAAACCGCGACGCGCGTTCCGCCTGCGGGGGCCTTCGGGCTTTTGGGCTGACCCGTCCGCCTGGCAGACAGCCAGCACCGACGGCATGCCGGCGAAAGCCGGCCACCAGGAGCAGACGCGCGCAGACGAGCGGGAGCTTTCGGTCCCCGGCCTTCGCCGGGACGACGGTGGAAATGGTTGCGCCCGGGCGCGGCGGCCGGGAGATGGACCCCCATCGGCGAAGGCGCCCGCCTTCGACTGAAACTAGACACACCCGCGCACTTCCATTAAACTGGCGCGCGTGCTTCCCACGGACGCCGAACTCATCGCCCGCTGTCGCCACGGCGAGGCCGAGGCCTGGAACCTGCTGATCGAGCGCTATCAGCGGCTGGTGTACAGCATCCCGCGCAAGGCCGGGTTGGACGACGACGCCTGCGCCGATGTCTTTCAGCACACCTTCGCCAAGCTGGTGCAGCACCTGCCGCATCTGCGCGCGCCGGACCGGCTGGGGCCGTGGCTGGTCATCACCGCCAAACGCGAGGCCTGGCGCCTGAGCCGGCAGGCCGTGGCCTTTGTGCAGCCGGCGGAGGACGCCGAGGCGGGCGACGACGCGCTGGAGCGCGCGCCGGACCGGGGGCCGCTGCCGGAGGAAACGGTGGCGCAGTTGGAGGCGCAGCACGCCGTCCGCGCGGCGCTGGCGGAACTAGACGAACGCTGCCGGACGCTGTTGACGCTGCTGTTCTACCGCCCCGACCCGCCGGCGTACGCCGAAATCGCCGCGGCCGCCGGGGTGCCGGAGGGCAGCATCGGCCCCACCCGCGCGCGCTGTTTGCAGAAACTTCGCGAACGGCTCAAACAGAGACTGACCTAATGTATTTTTCTTCACTTAGCCGGCTCTAATCGGTGACACCCTCGGTATCCGTGGAGTTCCAGCGTGAGCGCCTTTTCCGCGCACCTCTCGTTTGAAACCCTGGCCGACCTGGCCGAAGGCCGGCTGCCGGCCGAGGCCCACACCCGCGCTCAGGCCCACCTGGCCGGCTGCGCGCGCTGCGCCGAGGAACTGGCCGCCTGGCAGGACATGATCCGCCTCATGCGCGCCGACGACAGCCGGGACGCGCCCGCCGCCGTCATCGCCCGCGCCCAGCGGCTGTTCCGCCCGCGCCCGCAGCCGGAGGCGCCGCGGCGCCAGCGGCTCATCGCCACGCTGACCTTCGACAGCGCGCAGCGGCCCTGGGCCCTGGGCGTGCGCTCCGGCCCGTCCGCGCTCCGGCAGATGCTGTTCACCGCCGGCGAGCACGACGTGGAGGTGCGCGTGCAGCGGACGGGCGACGCCTGGCAGATCAGCGGCCAGGTGCTCGGCCCGGGCGTGGACGGCGTCGTCGAGCTGCGCGGCCCGCGCGCCGCTAACCGCTTCCTCAACGCCCTCGGCGAGTTCACGCTCGCCCCGGTCCCTCCCGGGGAATACGCGCTGTCGTTCCACCTGGCCCAGGCCGAAATCGCTATCCCCGCGCTGACGCTGGGGGACTGAGATGACCGGCGCCGAGTGGGCGGCCCGCCTCGCCGCCGCCGATGAGGCCGAGCGCGCGGCCCGCCTCGCCGAAGTGAGCGACCCCCTGGCGGTCGCGCACGCCCTTAAAACCTATTACGACGACGCCGAGAGCGCCGACCCGCAGCGGGCCGCCGCCGCCGCCGCCGCGCTCGGCGCGCTGGCCGCCTTCCACCCTCACCCGGAAATCGCCGCGCTGGCCGCGTGGACGGCGGGCATGGCGGCGCTGGACGCCGGGAAGATGGAAGAGGCGGTGAGCAGGCTGCAGGACGCTCACGCCCGCTTCACGGCGCTCGCTCAGCCGCAGGCCGCCGCCGCCGTGCAGGTGAGCCAGCTCTACGGGCTGGCTGTGCTGGGCCGCTACGCCGAAGCCGCGCAGGTGGGCGCGCAGGCCCGGCAGGTTTTCACCGAGCACGGCGACGAGCTGGCGGCGGGCAAGATCGAGCAGAACCTCGGCAACCTCGAGTTCCGGCGCGGACGCTACCCCGAGGCGGAAGCCCTCTACCGGGCCGCGCGCGAGCGCTTCGCCGCCCTCGGCGATCTCAAACTGCTCACCCTGGCCGAGAACGGCCTGGCCAATGTCATCTCCGAACGCTACCTTTTCCGCGAGGCGCAGGCGCTGTATGCGACCGCCCTGGCCCGCGCGCAGGCGGCCGGCCTGGCCGTGCAGCAGGCCATGCTCGAAGGCAACCTCGGCGCGCTGGCCCTCGACCAGGGCCTCTATGACCGCGCGCTGGACTTCCTCGAACGTTCACGCCGCGGCTACGCGGCGCTGGACATGCCGCACGAAAGCGCCATCGCCGAGCTGGAGATGGCCGAGGCCTATCTGGAGCTGAACCTCGCGCCGGAAGCCGCCGCGCTGTATGCGCGCCTCAGCCCCCGGTTCGCGGCCCTGGAGATGCGGGCCGAGCAGGCGCTGGCCCTGCTCAACCACGGGCGTGCGGCGCTGCTGCTGGGCGAGGCGCACCGGGCCGCGGCTTTGCTGACGCAGGCGCACGCATTGTACGTGGAGGAGGCGAACGCGCTCGGCGCGGCGAACGTGCGGCGGGTGGAGGCCCTGGCCGCCTACGCGCAGGGCGATTTCCAGCGCGCGGCGGCCCTGGCGGCGGAGGCGGAACCCGCGCTGGCGGAGGCCGGCGCGCTGGGCCGCGCGCTGCTGGCGCGCTGGCTGCGCGGCGAGGCGGCCCGCGCGCTGGGGCAGTCGGCGGAAGCGCGCGCCCACCTCGCCGCCGCGCTGGCCGAAGCGGAGCGGGAGCGGATTCCCCAGGTCGCCCAGCGCTGCCACACCTCGCTCGGCCTGCTGGCGGCCGGCGAGGGCCGCGCGGCCGACGCCGAAGCCGCGTTCCGGCGCGCCATCGCGATCATCGAGGACCTGCGCGCGCCGCTGCCGGCGGAGGACTTCCGCGCCGCCTTCGTCGCCGACAAGCTCACGCCGTATGCGGAGATGGTGCGGCTCTGCCTGGCCGCCGGTTCGCGCGAGCGGCTGGCCGAGGCCCTGGACTACGTCGAGCGCGCCCGCTCCCGCGCGCTGGCCGATCAGCTCGCCGGCGGACTGCAGGCCCGCCCGGAGCCGCGCGATCCGTTCGAGGCCGAGCTGCTGACGCGGCTGGACCGCCTGCGCCAGGAGCTGAACTGGTTCTACAGCCAAATCAACCGCCCGCCGGAAGACGGCGGCGCGCGCCGCCTGGCGCACATGAACGACCTGCACAGCGCCGCCCGCGAGCGCGAAGCCGAACTGCTCGAGATCGAGCGGCAATTGCGCCTCAAAGCCCCCGCTGAAAACGGCCTGTCGGGGTGGGCGCCGTTCGACCTGGCGCACCTGCAGCGCGTGTTGGGCGAAGACGCGGCCCTGGTCGAATACTTCAGCCTCGACGGCGAGCTGCTCGCCTTCGTGGTCACGCCCGACTCTATCGAGCTGGCGCGCGGCCTGGGCGCGGAAACCGAGGTGGAGGCGGCGCTGGCCGCGTTCCGTTTTCAGATCGACGCGCTGCGCTTCGGCGCGGCGCGGATGCGCGCGCACTTGCCGCAGCTGGCCGAGCGCGCGCGCGCTCATCTGGCCGAGCTGTATACGCGGCTGCTCGCGCCTCTCGAAGCGCGCCTCGGCCGGCGGCAACTCGTCGTCGTGCCGCACCGCGCCCTGCACTACGTCCCGTTCCATGCCCTGTACGACGGGCAGGCCTACGTGATCGAGCGCCGCGCGGTCAGCTACGCGCCGAGCGCGGCCGTGCTGCGCCGCTGTTTCGACCGTCCGCTGCGCCCGCTGGAGCGGGCTGTGCTGCTGGGGGCGCCGGACGCGCAGACGCCGCACGTGCGCGCCGAGATCCACGCCCTCGCCGCGCTCTTCCCCCAGCCGGACACGCTCCTCGACGAACAGGCGACGCTGGCCGCGCTGCGCGAGCGCGCCCCGGCCGCCGATGTCCTGCACCTGGCCTGCCACGGCCAGTTCCGCCCGGACAACCCCCTGTTCTCCTCGCTGCGGCTGGCCGACGGCTGGCTGACCGTGCGCGAGGCCTATGCGCTCGACCTCGGCGGCGCGCTGGTGACGTTGAGCGCCTGCGAGACCGGGGTGAGCGCCGTCGCGCCGGGCGATGAGCTGATCAGCCTGGCGCGCGGCTTCTTTGTGGCGGGCGCGCCCACGCTGCTGGTGAGCCAGTGGCCGGTGGACGACGCCGCCACCGCCGAGCTGATGTCCGGCTTTTACCGCCGGCTGCGCGCCGGCCTGCGCCCCGCCGCCGCTTTACGTCACGCTCAACTTGACCTCCTCCGCCGTCAGCCGCACCCGTACTTCTGGTCGCCGTTCGTGTTGCTGGGGCGGTGGTAACGACCTGGTATTTTTCGGCCTCCCCGAGGCTCTATCCGACATCGGTCCTGCCGGCGTGTGCGCCAGGCAGGCGGCGCAAACTGCGCTCTTAATCTCCCATCGTCATCGAGGAGAGACCCGATGCAACCCTTCCACTCAACCGGCTGGGCGCGCCTCGGCCTGGCGGCGGCCCTGTGCGTCGCGCTCATCTCTGCCCCTCCCGCTCAGGCGCAGGCCGGCGACGCTTTCGTGCCGGGGGAGGTCGTCGTCAAGCTCTGGCAGGCCGGCGACCTGACCGCCGTCGCCGCCGCCTTCAGCCTCGACCCGGCCCCGCTGGCCCAGTTCGGCGCGCGCGCCATCTACCGGCTGCGCATCCTCGACGGCGCGCCGGCCGACGCCAAAGCGCAGGCGCTCGCCGCCGATGCGCGCGTGCAATATGCCGAGCCGAACTTCATCGCGCAGACGCCCGAAGGCCGCAAACGCTCCGGCTGGGCCAAAGCGGACGCGGTGGGCTACGGCGCGCAATGGGCGCCGGCCATACTGCGGCTGTCCGAAGCGCACGCCGTCACGCAGGGCGCCGGCGTCATCGTCGCCGTGCTCGATTCCGGCGTGGACGCGGCCCATCCCGCCCTCGCCGGCCGCCTGCTGCCCGGCTACGACTTCGTCGATATGGACGCCGATCCGGGCGAGCCGGGCGCGGCCGGGCCGGCGGTGACCTTCGGTCATGGCACGCACGTCGCCGGCCTCGTCGCCCTGACCGCGCCGGAAGCGACCATTCTGCCGGTGCGCGTGCTCGACCGCAACGGCGACGGCAACGTCTGGGTGCTGGCCGAAGCCCTGCAGTACGCGGCGCAGAACGGCGCCGCCGTCATCAACCTGAGCCTGAGCACCACGCGCCCCACCCGGCTGCTGCAGGAGTTCGTGCGAGCCGCCGCCTGCGCCGGCGATGAGGATGACGATGACGGCGCTGACGACGATGACGACGATTGTCTCGACCCGACCGGCCGGGGCATCGTCGTCGTGGCCGCCGCCGGCAACAGCGGCTCCAGCGCCTATGAATATCCGGCCGCCGAGCGCGTGAACGGGGCGCTGGCCGTCGCCGCCAGCACCGAGCAGGATACGCTGGCCGCATTCTCCACGTATGGACCCTGGGTGCACGTGGCCGCGCCGGGACAGGACATCACCAGCGCGGTGCCGGGCGGCGCCTACGCGATCTGGAGCGGCACCTCCATGGCCGCGCCGTTCGTCGCCGGCCAGGCCGCGCTGGTGCGCGCCCAGTCGCCGCACTTCACCGCCGCGCAAACCGCCGAACGCATTCAGACGACCGCGCACGCCATCGCCGGGCCGGTCCCCCGCCGGATCGACGTGGCCGCCTCGCTCGGGCTGAACGCGCCGGCGGCGAACAGCGCGGTGTTCCTGCCGCTCATCAAACGCTGACGCTCTCACCCTGTTCCGAAACCCTCTCCCCCTCGGGCGCTGCACGCCGGCGCGCCCGAGTTTTTTTGTCCTGGCGGGTCTCAAATTCGCTTAACCTGGCCTGTATTTTCTCCGCCCGCTCCCCCTCTAGTGAGAGCAACCGAGATGGCGCGGCCGGTGCGCCGCGCGGAAACGCTCATGGAGGACGACCTATGTTGACCCAATCGACCCTTCGCCCGGCGGCGCAGCCCGCGCTGTCCTCGCCCGGTCAGCGCGCCCGCTGGACGTTGGCCGGGCTGTTGGCCCTGGGGGTGGCCGGCGGCGTGTGGTTCGGTCTGCCGGCGCTGAGCGCGCACGCGCGCCTCGCTTTCATCACCTTCGGCCTGGCCGTCATCGGCTGGGTGCTCACCGAGATCGACGACACCCTGATCGCGCTGGCCGCCGCCATCACCTTCACCGTCGTCGGCGTCGACGAACCGGCGGAATTCTTTGAGACGCTCGGCGACGCCTCGATCTGGTTATTGCTGGCGTCGTTCATCATCGCCGCCGCCGTCGCCGCCTCCGGCCTCTCCAGCCGCTTCACGCTCTGGCTGGCGACGCGCGCCACATCCGTGCAGCGCCTGTTCTGGCTGCTCACGTTCGGGCTGATGGCGACGGCGTTCGTCATCCCGGCCACCTCCGGGCGCGCCGCGCTCATGCTGCCCATCTTCACCGCGCTGGCGGCCGGCATCGGCGAGGCCCGCATCACGCGCGCGCTGGCCCTGCTCTTCCCCACCATCATCCTCCTGTCCGCCATCGCCTCGCTCATCGGCGCGGGCGCGCATTTGATCACGGCGGAGATCCTGGAGCGCATGGGCGGCGAGCGGCTCGGCTTTGGGCGCTGGCTGGCGCTCGGCCTGCCGTTCGCCGCGGTGAGCTGCGCGCTCTCGACGTGGGTCATCCTGCACCTGTTCCTCAACGGCCGCGAGCGCCGCCGGCCGCTGGCCC
>Ga0073932_1005683_pt1 | contig 13353 bp, 9 predicted proteins | sample DewCreD2012metaG_FD_76967 | JGI IMG/M metagenome (GOLD analysis project Ga0073932, IMG submission 76967) | Hot spring sediment bacterial and archeal communities from British Columbia, Canada, to study Microbial Dark Matter (Phase II) - Dewar... ... | reverse complement strand
CGTCATCTTGATTATTACGAAAACTAAGAGGGATCGACGTCATATCAAGATACTTCGAGAGGTAGGGGATCTCCGTCATCTTGATTAATACAAAAACTAAGAGGGATCGACGTCATATCAAGAATGTCGACAATCCCTCTGTTTGTAATAATCGAGATGGCAGAGATCCCCGATCCCCTACATTTCGAAGTATATAAAGAATTACAGATTATTCCATGGGAGAGGGAATCGGTGGGACTGAGTGATGTGTCAATGGAATTGGTAGATTAAGATTTCATTACATCGACAAAGAATGAATATGGAGTCAATGTCGACAAGTATGGCATGTCGACATTGATGTTTATCGGATAACCGATTTAACTTTGAGTCGATATATATGTTAGACGATTAAGTCTAACAATATCGAATATGTCCTGAGAAGATCTAAAATTTTCTTCAAAGTTTCTAAAGTCAGGGGAAATAGCTGATATCGAATCTTTTTGGTCAACTGAGATTTATTGACTTAATTTGGTTGTTACGATTTTAGTCGATTGGTTAGATCTCACTCGACCAATTCGATTTTAATTGCTTAGCAATATATCTTTCGATTGATATGATTTTCACGAGAAATATACGATCGTATCAGTTGTTCGACTAACGGGATATTATTCGATTGACGATGGTCGATTGATAAGAATTCAGTTGACGTAATTGGATTTAACTCAATTGATACAATCTCGATTGACTGAGATCTTATTAATCGATTAAATAGATTGAAATCATTTGTCTGATCTCATTCTACAGACTATATTTAGTTGACTGAAATCGAGCTAACCAACTAACATTGTATAACTCGAGGATAATCCAGATAGTCGAGTGTGATTTCCTGATTTGATCAAGAGTCTATCTAGTCAATTGAGATCTATTGAAGTCTGTTGAATCATTCTACGAAATTGTATTTCGTAGAATGAGATTCATTGCCACAGTTTGTAATTGATACGATAACAAGTCGGATGTGATTTTCCGACCTACTTTGGAATATATTTGGTTAGATGAGATTCATTAATCGAGTTTGGAATTCATTTCGTCGACAGAAATCTATTGACTGGATTTGGATTATACAGTTGATCGAAATCCATTAACTTGATCTGGGATTGCCTGATCAATCGATTGAGATCTACTAATATAATACAGAATCAATATCCGGTAAACTACAAATCAATCGAATGGATTTCATTCGATTGATTGAATAACCAGATAGATCACGAACAGAGTCAGTAGATTTCAGCCGCCTATTCCAGCCTATTCCATAGTAGATGAATAAATTTGTACATGTCTGTGAATCTTAATTGGCTGAATATATTATTCATCAAGTCAGACTTGAGATTACAGAATGAGTTTAGATTATCTATGTAATAGTGTTATCAAATAACAAAAGATATAACGTGTTACTAATACAGTGAAATATTTCTCTCAAAGCGAGAGAAATGATGTGTAATTAATGATCGTTTTTCTTTTCTTCCGTTTTCTCGTCTATCTTTTTCATGACGTCTGGATTAATTTTCTCAAAGAGAGATGCGTATCGTGGTCCCTTTAATGCACGAGACTCTTTATCAGTTGATATAGCTGCTGAGAAAGCATTCGATGGGGGATAACAAAATTTCGCATCGAGGGGCCAAGCGAGAGATGGTGGAAATGGAATTGTCTGATAACTTGGTAATTCTGGAGACTGACCACTGTACTGTCGAGACCAGAGAATAAGAGGCTCCAAATTAATAATACGATCATCTGCGATATACATCTTCCAAACATACCATTTGTGATGTTTCTTAACCCAGATGAAGTCGTAATCTCCGATTATGAGAATGTTAAGATCAACTCCAGGAGCTGCACTAACACGAGCAACTTCATATTGAAAAGCTCTCATACGGGCAAATTTACGATTATCTCCCTGAGGTGCAGGATGTGGAATTGCCTGAACATTGGTCATTCCATGAAGAACATAACCTGCATATGTCTGAGTGGCATCATTGAAATAATAATTACGAAGTTCTTCTTTACCCGTTATAGTCAGTGGATTTCGCTCAAGAGTTATCAGGTCAAACGTTGTAAAATCTTCAGCGAAGTTATCCATAAGATTATCGAGAAGACAGTTAATCTGATCAATAGACCCACGACCAGCACGGAAAAGAGCAGCAGTATCATACATTAAATCGTACATTGCACTGGCGATTTTCACATTTAGCTTCGGATTAAACTTCATATTACCCAACGAATACTTATTAAAATCTTCATCGTCATTATATGTACATTCGTTGTGCATTGTGTTTTATTTTTATAGATATGAGGAAAAAAAATAAAGGTTTCGTTCGATCAGATTGAAATTTAGATAATCTAATGTTTTGATTTAAGATTGTCTAATTCGTCTCTTGTTAGATATACACCAGTCATTTGACTATTAAGAAGTTAATGACTAAGTAAACATTTAACTTTTTTCTTTTAAATGATCTTTAAACAAGTAAAAGGGTAGATATACTCAAGAAGAAGAGTATATCATCTGAGGAAATAACCCAGATGATATCAAAGGTCTCATAATTTATATTCCAAAAACGGACATATCTTAGTCGATTGTTTCGATCCTGAGTTAGTGAAATGGGATAATTCATGTTCTGAAGTGTGCCTCAGTGGATACATCTTCCAGATTATTTCAAACGGCTTAATAGTCTATATTCCAAAACTGGCTAACACGAATATGACTCCAATCTATTCATGGAAATATGTCTTGGATATATATCAACGCTGATAAGACTCCAACTATCAAGTTGATAAGATTTTAGTCGACTGATTTGATCTCGATCGACTGAAATCTTATCAATCGGTTTAATAAATTTAAGTCATTTGTCGAATCTCCTACGAACTCTATTAAGTTGACTGGGTCTCGGTAAGCTAACTATATAAATTTAGATGACTGAAATCTTATCGAGTCACTCAGCAGGAATCCAATTAAGTTAAATGAAATCGTATCAATCAAGGAAAATCGTATTAATCAAGGAGAATCTTCTCGATTGAGGAGAATTGCATCAGTCGAGGAAAAGTTCATTGACTGAATATAAGATCTATTCAATCGACGAAAATCTCTTGACCAAATTTGGATTTTTGTCGACGGAAACCAATGATTGAATTTGAGAAATATTCTGTTGAGGAAGAGTCATGAACTTTGTTTATATTGGGTCGATTCTAGATCTCTTGATTTGTAACCTAATTTATTTCGTTGGCGAAGATCTACCGACTTTAATTGAAATTCCTTGACCGAATTTGGATCATTGAATCTATCTGATCAGTCCGATAAACTACTGATTAGATATCAACATGGATAGAAATTAGATTTGTATTTCTGGAAATAGAAATTGGAGTAATATCAATGTTGATAGATTGGAGCCGTATCAACATGAATAAATATCCAAGACATATCAGTGTTGATAGATATTGGATATCTATCAACATGAATAGAAGGAGTTGTATTTCCATGAATAGAAATCAACTGACTTAATAGACATCAGGTGAATAATTGGACATTACTCGATGAAATTATATGCCAAATAGGAAATAGACACAGCTGATAACATATACATAGATATTATATGTTATATGAGTGAATGTATATTAAATGAATAAGACTGTGACCGATGTATGATCAAAGATTTCGGGAAAAGAGAAATAGAGTTTAGGACTCTCGATAAATACTTAAAGAGTATGAGACTTTTTTAAATAATAACGGAAATGTCAATAAAAACGGAACCGATTGGGAGTCTTCCACGGCCATTATCGCTCTTAAAATCAAAGCCGGATCTGGATCTTCAAGAGGAGGTGGTACGTGAGACTCTTCGAGAACTTGATCAGACTGGATCTCCTATTCTTACAGATGGGGAGCAACTTAAACCGAGTTTTCTTACCTATCCTTTGTCTCTGGATGATAATCTAGCTTCCGGTGGAGTTCTTATCTTCTTTAAAGATGGTCATACTCGGGATCTTCCCAAGTTAGTTCGAGGGCCTTTTCGGTATGCTCACTATGCAGTCGAATATTATACTTTTGCTTCAAGGTGTTTGAGAAAGGAGGGTATATCTTCAAGCCCTTGAAACAGGCTGTTATTGCTCCCTCAGCGCTAAGTCTTTTGTATCCGGAGGAGGGTCTTGCTGACTATTCTCGGGAGCAGTTTCTGGAAGATCTTCTTAATGAGGCGGAAAAGGACATTCGTTTTCTTCTTTCTGCGGGTGCCTATAAAGTTTCATTGGATTTTACGGAGGCGAGACTCTCACTGAAACTCGATTCGTCGGGGAGTCTCTTGAAACGGTTTCTTGATTTGAATAATCGACTTCTGGATCGTTTTTCTGAGACAGAGCGAGAGAAACTTGGAGTTCACACATGTCCAGGAGGTGACTGGGACTCGACACATAGTGATGATGTACCTTATAGTCAGCTTCTTCCCCATCTGTTTGAACTTAAGGTGGGGAACTTTTATCTGTCATTTAAATCGGAATCGAATAAAAAGGAGGTGCTTTCGTTAATTCAACAATACCGTCCTCCGACCGCGAATGTCTTTTTGGGTGTGACGGATGTTCTTACTTCTCAGATTGAGACGCCGGAAGAGATTTGTAATGTGCTGTTAGAAGCCGCAAACTACATTCCAGTCTCATATCTGGGATCGACGGACGACTGGAGATTCTCTCCATTTGCCGATGACACCTCAACATCTCGACATGTCGCTTTCCAAAAGATTCGGGCTCGGATTCTCGGGACTCGCCTTGCAGAGGCAAAGTTGACTCAACGTCACATTTAGTTTTCAGAAGTAACTTCGTTGAACTGAATCAAAGAACGAGGAATGGGATGATATCGACTTCCTGAAACGAGAGTTTGTCGTTAACTCTTCTGGAAAATCTTCTGGAAATTCTTCTGGAAATTCTTCTGGAAATTCTTCTGGAAATTCTTCTGGAAATTCTTCTGGAAATTCTTCTGGAAATTCTTCAAGAAGAGTTTCCGAGGAAACCGATGACATGATTAGAAGGGAGATTTGGTTTCTAGTAATATAAACTTACGTTTTCGATATTTTCCTTTTCTCCGGAAGAGAATAATAGGAACCGGATTTAAAGATAAAGAGAAGTGTCGAATATGATGTTGTTCTCGACAACATCATATTCGAAGATTGTTTCTACTTTCGAGAGTTACAGATTAGGATCCAGAGTCAAACCGAGATTGTCGAGATCACGAAGGAAAGGAGAGTAGAAAACAGGACCGACGTTCCATTCTTCCGAGGGAGTCCTTGATTCTTCGAGTTCCATAATTCGAGCCCATGCGTAAGACGAGATACTTGGTTGACTTTCCATTTTTAATAAGTCGGTGTCGATATGGATACCCCTTCGACGCAGGAGTCTCTCCTCGTCCTCGGGGAGTTTTCCAACCTTGTTCCCATCGATTTTTCCCAAGATCGTTACGGTTGGAATGGGATCTCCAATTGGAGATCCTGAAAAAAGACTGACCTTGTATTGTTCTCGAGGCTGGACGAGATAGCCATCACTTGTGACGGCAAGAAGTCCGAATCGTCGAATGATACGTTTGGCAATCTCGGATGAGGCATCGATGGCTTCATTGTATTGACGAGACTGTTTTCCCTTTCCCATGAGTGTTCGTTATTTGTTTTCGATATTGACAAAGGAATATCTATCGATAGATAGTTCATTTTTGGATGAATATTTAAACTTTAATCGAGGACTGTATCTGAGATCTCTTATCATTTTACGAGGACGGACTAAAATGGAGGAGCTACCGTATGAATTGAAAGTTTATATTGCCTCCTTTCTTGATTTTTCGTCGTTATTATCATTGTGTCAGGTTTCTCGGAGATTTTCCCGAATTACCCAGGATAATGTTTTTTGGCAGGATCAGTTTAAACGGAATTTTTCCGTGTTTCTTTTTGCGGCGGTGTCACCTCTCTCTTCCGATAGAGACTCAAGGGAGATTAACTGGAGACAACTCTATGGAAAGGCATGTCGGAATCTCATCTATAATTCTTCTTACTTTCGGAAAATTTTTCAAGATATCCAGAATTACTATCCCCATGTGCAGTTCTATGATCCTGTTTTGGATTCTGTTGTGTCCTTTCCGTCTTTTAATGGGGAGAAAACAGAGGTTGATGTATATCTTTACTTAAATCGATGTTCTGATGATGAGGATATTTATCAGAGTATGATATTATGTCTGTACCAGAAATATGACATTTATTCGTTGATTTCGACGGGGTACCACTTGACAGTTCCGAAGAGAAGTAACATTATTCTCTTAAGCGGTTTCATCGAGGGAGAGTGGATACCCTATAAAAGTAAGAGAATCCGGGACTCAATTAAAACGGTTGAGCCTGATCGGATGTTTTTTCCTTTCTAGACGGGGAAAGAGCAAATTGATGAAAGAAGAATGAAAAAGAGATAAGACAGAGTATAAACGACAGAGTATAAGATGCCTCTCTTTTACATTTTGATTTCAGGAAAGAGGTGTGTTGGGAAGGATACTGTAGCCTCGATGCTTCATCGAGAGATTCCGGATAGTTTTGTTATGGGATTTGCCGATATTCTTAAGTATCAGTATGCGAAGAGGATTGCTCCCGATCAGGTTGAGGAGTGTTACGAACGACTTCTCAATGACTATGAATTTAAACAGAAGCATCGGATGGGTCTTATTGAGTTAAGTCAGGAGGAGAAGAGACGTTATGGAAATGATATTTGGGTTCGACGTCTTCTGAATTATGTTAGGGAGGTTTATGGTTCAACTGAGAAGTTTGTGACTGTCATCATTGCAGATACACGATTTCGCTATGAACTGGAACATCCGGCATTTGTCCGAGACAATTCTTTGAAGATTCGGGTGGAGTGTCCAGACAATCTTCGAGAACAGAGGGGTTGGACGTTTGATTCTCGATACGACTGTGATGAGAGTGAGACGGATCTTTCCCTGACAAATTCTGCGTTTGACAGAATTGTGGTCAATGATGGAACTCTTGACGACTTGGAGCGAAAGTGTGTCGAGATTTTGTCTCATCTGAAGTTTCTGAAAAGTGGCGATGATCTTGATTGAGATCATCGACATTTCAGAAGAAACAGTTAGAGGATAAGACAGTGACATATCCGTCGAGAGAAGTTTTTGGACTCCTCTTGACGTTTAGTGGACACATTGGATTCGGTGTTATAGGTGAGTAACTGACCATAGGTATTAATTGGACTGGAATAGGCGGGAGTAAATCCTCCTGTATAGAGTTGTGAATAGATATGGAAAGATTCATAGGTGCTCATTTTCAAAGAGGAATATTAAGATTTAAGATGGGAGTTTTCATCTAACGATAGAAGCGGAGAAAGAGAAAAAGTCCAACAAGAAATAGAATTATGAACAGAATGAAGAGAATGAGCCAGACGATTTGACTTGACCGAGTTACCTGAAAATTTCTCTGACCTGGACAGGGACAAGGACACAGACACCCGGTAAGTCCCGAATATCCTCCCGGAAGTATCGTCGTTGACGGAGTTCCCAAAGGTGTACCATTCGTAGGACCCAAAGGTGTACCATTCGAAGGACCCAAAGGAGTTAAAGGAGTACCATTCGTAGGACCCAAAGGTGTACCATTCATAGGAGTTAAAGGTGTACCATTCGAAGGAGTTAAAGGAGTACCATTCGAAGGACCCAAAGGTGTACCATTCGAAGGACCCAAAGGAGTTAAAGGAGTACCATTCGAAGGACCCAAAAGAGTACCATTCGAAGGAGTTCCGGAGAGAGGAGCCATCATAGGTTCAGAAGGAGAAGGTCCGGTAAGTCCCAAAAAACCGGAAAGGTCTGGAGTTTCAAAGAGACCCATGTTTCCTTGGAGATTTTGACGGATGACGGAGTCTGACAGATTATTGGGTTCAATAAATCCGAATCCATTGGTAGTTTGTTGATGAGTTGGCATGGAGGTTGAAGAAAAATTTCCTGACAGAGCTCGTCCGCCAAAGGTTGTTGCCCAGTACCACTTATATGTTGAGTTTGGGTTGTATGATCGCCCGATGCCAATGACAGTGTAATTGGGACTTAACATGTTCATTCGGTGAGCGTAGGTACAACGTCCAGATCCATTGGGATCACAGGCGGTTTGCCATTGAGTGAAGGCTCCTTGGGCATCGGAAGATCCAGCACTAATGTTTTCACCTTTGGTGGAGTCTGTATAACCGAAGGACGTGAGGCGATCGAAAGTGTTACGTCCCAGACTATCTGTGTGACTGAGGTAGTTTTTTGATGCCATGTCCCGAGCCAGCCACTTGGCGGCATTTGTGAGGGGAATTGATAGTGAGAGAGGTGGAATATTGTTTTGTCTTCGAAAGTTGTTAATAATGGTTAAGAGGGCTTGTTCTTGGTCATCGAGAATTGCTCCTGACATCGACATTTATCTTTAAAATATAGATCGTAAAATTAAACCGCTCTTCGAAATTATTTTCTTCTTGGAAGAGTCTTTGTTTTGAAATAAAAAGAGAGAAAAGAAAGATATTTTCAGGAACATGTTATGGATAGTAATTTCTGCATTAGAAGTCCTCTTGGAGGAGTCTCCGATTTCTTTTATTCCTCGTTTGAGTCGGATTCTTTGCTGGAATCGGAGAAGTATGAGTGAAGCTGATTACAGTTGGGACATAGATAGAAGTTATCATTCTCCTCTTGAGATTCCAGGTCGGACTTGGATAAGAGGGGAACGATATAAACAGGTGAGGACATCAGAAGAATAAGATCCGAAGAGAGGAAATTCATTTTATTTAAATTTTAAATTTTTTATTGTCTCTTCTTTTCTTTCGAGAAGAGAGAGAATTGATTTTCCTACGATTTGACAGAATTTAACTGGTAATATATCATGAGCGATAATTTAAACTTGAAGGGGAAGGAAAGGGTCCAAGAGAAGAAGTCTCCGGTTGACTCGGTCGGAGACATTGATCTTGAAAAACAGATTGACATGGGAGATGAGGTGGAGCGCAGCTTAATTGAGAATCGGAAGGGCTGGGTGACAGTATCCCGAATTTTAACATTCTACTTTCCTGACTGTCTCCTTCATCGATGTCTTGGAAATAGCGAGAGAGTTCAAGCCTGGCGAGAAAAGGTGGCCATTCTGATTATTATGACGGTATTAAGTCTCTCCTTTTTAGCTCTTTATATTCTTACGCCCATGTATGCGTGTAAACAACCTCCGGAGTACCGGTGGAGAGAGATACATGGGAACTATCACGATCAACCGTGGGTGGTTATTGATGGGTACATTCTTGATCTGACAGAGTTGATTCCGATGCATCCGGGTTCCCCGCGGTTGATACAAGATTCCATTGGTCTTGACATATCGGGATACTTTTATCGGCGGCCTCTCAATCAAGTTCCTCTGGAATGTGCCTTCACGAATGAAAGTGCCCTTGAATATCGTCAATATGAACAGATGCGCTGTACCGGGTACCAGTTTCGAGAACGAGAACGTCGAAATGAGACCTTTCCAGGAAATGAAACCTTTCCAGGAAATGAGACTTTTCCAGGAAATGAGACGGAAACAACCGGCTACTGTCACACGTATGTTGATCCTCCTCTGTCGAGATATTATCACGGAAAGATTGTCTACACGTGGGAAGATCTGGCCTTGCTCAATCGGGAACAGCACTGGCTCGTTATTAACGGGATTGTGTACAATACGACTGACTACATTAACGGGGACTACCACTTTCTGGATTCGATGTATGAAGCGGTCATCTTTGATCGAGACAAGGAGGATGCGACGGGACTGTACTACTATTTCTTTAAGAATGATCGGTATTTAAAGTGTTTCGACGCTCTCTTCTACGCTGGAAAGATTGATAAAAGGAGTTTTCGAAGTTGTTTTGCGGCAAATGCCATCTTGTTCTCGTTTCTAGTTCTCGTTGCAGTCATTGTTGGAGTTAAGTTTATCTTGGCTCTTCCGGCTATTGGGACCACCTGTGATGATCTGAAAGAGGAGCGCTATGTCATTATCAATATTCCGTGTTATACGGAGGGTCTTGACTCGATGGAGAAGACGATAAAAGCGGTGGCGGAATCGACCTATCCAAATACACATAAACTTCTTATTGTTGTATGTGATGGTATGGTGACGGGAAAAGGTAATAGTCAGTCCACACCGGCATTGGTACTTGAGATCTTTGGACGGACCTTGGACGAGTGTCCTTCCGTCTACTCCTACTCCTCTCTTCGGGGAGACAACTCGGCGAAGGTCTATGCCGGATATTACAAGGAGATGCCTTACGTTGTCATAGTTAAATGTGGAAAGAAAGGAGAGAGTGGAGACACGGGCAATCGAGGTAAGCGTGACTCACAGATTATTCTGTTATCGTTCTTGAACAAGCTTTTCTACAACTCCACGAGTCTGGATAAGAGGAATTTCCGACGGTATAATGAACTTGAACAGAGACTGTCCGAGATCATTGAGGAGACGTTTAAGATTGATCCTCGTGTCTATGAGTATCTCGTAAGTATTGATGCGGATACTCACATTGAAACCAGCTCTCTCTCAAACATGGTTTATAGTATGGAGAAAGGAAGAAAGAAAGTCATCGCCTTATGTGGAGAGACGCGACCCGAAAACAAGTGGGATTCCTGGGTCACTGCCATTCAAGTCTATGAGTACTGGCTCTCCTATAATTTAAACAAGGCCTTTGAGTCATGTTTTGGAGGCGTCTCCTGTCTTCCAGGATGTTTCTCCATCTTCCGCATCAAGTTTGTTTCACATCGACATCCGAATGAGCGTCAGAAACCCGGAATCATCGATGACCGCATTCTTACAGCGTATGCCAATCGAAATGTCAATAATCTTCACACGAAGAATCTTCTTCATCTCGGAGAGGATCGATATCTGACCTGTCTTATTCTTCGCTTCTTTCCATATTTGAAGACGAAATATCTGCCTGAGGCAAAGTGTACTACCATTGTTCCTCGATCTTGGAGTGTTCTTCTCTCCCAGAGGAGACGCTGGATTAACTCGACCATTCATAACCTGATTGAACTTCTTAATATTCCCATTTTACGAGGCTGTGGCCCGTTTTCCGTCAAACCCATCTTCCTTATTGAGCTGATTTCAACGTTTCTTCTGCCAGCCTCTGTTCTCTATCTTGGCTACCTCTTCTATAGTATCTTCTCTGATGAAATTCGTTTTCCTCTTATTCTTATTGTCTCCTCATCGGTTATACTCGGGTCTCAGCTTCTTCTCATTATTATAAAACGTGACTACAGTTATCTCTTCTGGTTTGTCATCTACATGCTCTCTCTCCCCATTTGGTTTGTCATCATTCCACTTTATGCCGTCGCACATATGGACCAGTTTTCCTGGGGCTCAACTCGACGTGTCGTTCAGGAATCTTCTCAATCGAAGTCTTAATCGAAGTCTGAACATTTGTTATATCTGTCTGTTTCGACAGATATAACATCGCATCCGAAATTCCTCTTATTTCTTCCGGAAGAAAGTCTAAGAACTCGAATCACATCGCCCAAACGTCTTTCTTATAAATTGAGTGATCGACTCGGTATCGTGACTACTTGAAGTCGTGATAGAAGACTTCTCTTTCTTTCTCCTCCTAACTCGATCAATACACACTTTGTGTTTGGGCCGAACCCCAAGAACATGTACCACCGACTTAAGTCTTGCCAATAATCTCTTCTCAAGTCGTTGCTGTTTCTGTAATTGTTGTTGCAATTGTTGTTCCAGTTGTTGCTGTTTCTGTAATTGTTGTTGTAACTGCTGTTCCAACTGTTGCTGTTTCTGTTGTTGAATCTGTTGTTCCAACTGTTGTTGCATTTGCTGTTCCAACTGTTGTTGTTTCTGTTGTTGAATCTGTTGTTCCAACTGTTGTTGCAATTGTTGTTCCAACTGTTGCTGTTTCTGTAATTGTTGTTGCAACTGTTGTTCCAACTGTTGTTGTTTCTGTTGTTGAATTTGGAGTTCCAGTTGTTGTTGCATTTGCTGTTCCAACTGTTGTTGTTTCTGTTGTTGAATCTGTTGTTCCAACTGTTGTTGAAGTTGTTGTTCGAGTTGTTGCTGTTTCTGTAATTGTTGTTGCAACTGCTGTTCCAACTGTTGTTGTTTCTGTAATTGTTGTTGAAGTTGGAGTTCGAGTTGTTGTTGTTTCTGCAATTGTTGTTGAATCTGTTGTTCCAACTGTTGCTGTTTCTGTTGTTGAATCTGTTGTTCCAGTTGTTGTTGTTTCTGTAATTGTTGTTGCAGTTGTTGTTCGAGTTGTTGTTGTTTCTGCAATTGTTGTTGTAATTGCTGTTCTAACTGTTGTTGTTTCTGTTGCTGAAGTTGTTGTTGAAGTTGTTGTTCCAACTGTTGTTGCAATTGTTGTTCCAGTTGCTGTTGTTTCTGTTGTTGCAGTTGCTGTTCCATCTGTTGTTGTTTCTGTTCCTGTCCTTGTTGTTGTTGAATCATGATCTGTGGACTCACCGTGACACTTGGTGTTGGCGAGGCACAAGTACTGGGACACGGATTGGGACAAGACTGAAGAGTCGACAATAAGACTTGAAGTAAGGAACATGCTGCAGCAATCGCCGCTGAAGGATCTCCACTATTATCGATGGCCTCTTCAATCTCTTTAAATCGCTCCTTGATCTGTTTAATCAGATCGGTAACAGGAGAATAATTAATACAGACGCCACAGGAAATTAAACATGGAAGAGCATAAAGAATATTATCGAGATCGGTATTAAGAGTGTCAATAGCTTCTTGATTTGAGAAAGTTGATGGAGTTTCAGTATCGCAGAGAGCTGGGATATCATTAGCTAACTTTGACGTAAGTGTAGCAAGGTTACAAGCCATATTTTAACTAGATAAAAAAATAAGTCTCCTATATTGATTGCATCTTATTTTGGATATGTTGAGATTTAAAATTTAGGGAAAGGTGGGAAGTATTTACACGGATCTGGTGTGCATTTGACCACCTTTATATGTGAGTATTTCTTTGAGCACTTATTTTTTTTACACGGTTTACATATTAATTCCTGGAGAGACGTCATCAGGAGTCGCAGTAAACCGCAACCGAGATTAACGAGTGATTGAACCAGAGAAGACAGAGTTGGTTCAGAATTGTTATTGTTATTGGTAATAATGTTTAAGAGAGCTAGAATCTGGTTAATCAAGTCAGTGATGAAGAAAGTTTTACAGGGATCACACTTTGTTAATTCGGGGAAACGAGTTAAGAGATTAAGTTCATTCGTCAAACTGGTAATAGCTGATCCCAAGGCACCTGGCGTTGTCGCCGTGCAAAATGCGGTAATATGAGTAGGTAGGGTTCCAGGAAAAGCCAGGCATT
>Ga0073932_1005678_pt1 | contig 13363 bp, 12 predicted proteins | sample DewCreD2012metaG_FD_76967 | JGI IMG/M metagenome (GOLD analysis project Ga0073932, IMG submission 76967) | Hot spring sediment bacterial and archeal communities from British Columbia, Canada, to study Microbial Dark Matter (Phase II) - Dewar... ... | reverse complement strand
GGGACAAATTCCATTATAAATTGCTTCTCAGCAAAGCATTTCGTGCGCCTTCGGTAGGCATTTTTGTAAATAACCCGATTGATCCTGAGACGACATTCATCCAGGAAATTGAACTGGGGTATAAATTCAACAAAAAAATGTTTGTCACCTGCAATCTATTCAACATCAACATAGACAATACCATTATTTATGTTCCCAACAGTTTTGATAAATATTACAACTACAAACAGATGGGAACCACAGGGGTCGAAATTGAATTCCGGTACAAAGCAGCCCGCATGTACCATATCCTGAATTACTCTTATTATCATTCCGGAAGTTTTGTGTTCCTTCCGGCACCTGATTCGGGACAATCCAGAAAGTTCATCCAGTATAAAAAATCGGAAGTATGGCATTATCATTTATACCAGGACAATGTCCAATTGCTGGGGTTTCCAAATCATAAAATTACGCTTACCAGTTCATATAATTTTTCCTCCCGTTTAACGCTTACCAACACAATGACCTACCTGTCTTCCTGCTATGCCCACTACGCCTACGCTGATCCTGATAGCCTGGGTAATGCTACTAACAGGGTTTCAACAGTATTGCGTAAAGTGAAAGGATATTTATTGTGGAACCTGTACCTTTCCTATCAGGTGCCCATGGTACAGGGATTGTCTATGGGTATTGGATTCTACGACATCCTCAACAGTAATCCCGGTTTTGTTCAGCCTTATTACGGATTGTCTTCGCCCTTTCCTGCCCCGGGACGGGAAATATTATTCAGAATTACTTATGATTTCGGGTTGAAAAAAGAAGAATAAACCGTATCTCCTTATTGCCCTTTCATCTGTACCACGAAGCATAGCCGGTATAATGAGAAGCAATCTCCCTGTATGAATTGCCCTCATTATCACTTATCTTTTTGATCCGCCGTGCGGGAATCCCGGCCCACAATGTTCCTGCCTCAATCCTGGTTCCCTCAGGGACAACAGCCCCTGCTGCCACCACCGCCCCTTCCCCCACTTCGGCATTATCCAGCACAATGGCTCCCATGCCTATCAGGGCATAATCCTTTACAATGGCCCCATGCACAATGGCACGATGCCCGATGGTTACCTCATTGCCAATGATTACTTTTGATTTCCCGTACGACCCGTGCAACACGGCCCCATCCTGAACATTTACCCTTTTCCCCAGAAAAATGGGGGCAACATCACCCCTCAACACAGCACCAAACCAGATGCTGCATTCATCATCCAGAAATACTTCCCCTGCCAGGGTGCAGTTTTCGGCCAGAAAACAATTTTTACCCACCTGTGGGGTTTTTCCACAAACAGTAATCAGCAATGCCATAATTTAAAAAAAAAAATAAAAGAGAACCCCTGAAAAAAATTACTTTTACACCATCTAATCAAAAATCATAAAACAAATATATGGAAATAATTGACGGTAAAAAAGTTGCCGAAGAAATCAAACGGGAGATTGCAGAAGAAGTTCAGACAATCACCGGCAGAGGAGGAAAACGGCCTCACCTGGCAGCTGTGCTGGTGGGCCATGACGGAGGAAGTGAAACCTATGTGGCTTACAAAATCAAGGATTGTAAAGAAGTGGGTTTCAAATCCACCCTTGTACGCTTTGAAGATACAGTGACCGAACAGGAATTGCTGCAAGCCATCAGGCAACTCAATGAAGATGATGACATTGACGGATTTATTGTGCAGCTCCCTCTTCCCCGCCATATCAACGAACAGAAAATTATTGAATCCATTGACTACCGGAAAGATGTGGATGGTTTTCATCCAGTGAATGTGGGAAGACTGGTCATCGGCTTACCCGCTTTTCTTTCGGCCACCCCGGCGGGCATTATGGAATTACTGAAGCGGTATCGCATTGAAACGGCAGGAAAGCATTGTGTGGTCCTCGGACGAAGCAATATTGTAGGCCGGCCTGTCAGCATCCTGATGTCGCAGAAAAAAAATCCCGGCGATGCCACCGTGACCGTATGCCACAGCCGCACACGCAATCTGAAAGAAATCTGTGCCTCGGCCGACATTGTCATTGCAGCCCTTGGAAGTCCTGGCTTTGTCACAGCCGACATGATCAAAGAGGGGGCTGTGGTTATCGATGTGGGGACCACCCGCGTTCCTGATCCTTCTGCAAAAAACGGATTCAGGTTGAAAGGAGATGTGCGTTTCGACGAAGTGGCTCCCCGATGTTCCTATATTACCCCTGTCCCCGGCGGTGTGGGGCCCATGACAAGGGTTTCCTTGTTGCTCAACACTCTTCTGGCAGCAAAAAAAACAATTTATCCCGGAAAATAAGTCCTTTCCTTTTGGGAGAATGTGAAAAATAATTACTTTTGCAAACCCGATCGAAAAAGAACAATAAACTAAAAATATAATACACAATGAAAAGGACGTATCAGCCGTCGAACAGAAAAAGAAGAAACAAACACGGCTTTATGGAAAGAATGTCAACGGCCAATGGCCGGAAGGTACTGGCAAGAAGAAGAGCCAAGGGAAGAAAACGCCTGACTGTATCCGATGAACTGAGATATAAATAATCAATCGGAACATCAATAAAAATAAACAAACAGGGAAGATAAATTTCACGTCTTCCCTGTTTTTTTGTTATACTATCAATCGCTTGTTCCCCTATTTCCGGGTAAAAAATCATGATTTTTTGCAAAATATTTTACGAATAGCAGTTTTCTTTAAAAAAAGATTGTATATTCGCAGTGTGATTTTTTATCAACATCTTTTTAACAAAAAACTGTTTATTATGCCATACCGCCGGTTACCCAATACAGATGAAGCAAGATTAAGAGCCTTGCATAAGGCCTACCAGAAAGCCAAAGAACTTCCCCCGTTTGAGCTTGCTTTTTCTTCTTCCTCTTACCAGCAGATACAATCTTTTCTTCCCTTGTTTGAAAAAACGGTAAAAGAACATCGCCTCACTTATGAAACGCAAGTAAAAAGAGGGAAAGAATATAAACAAGTGCTGGTAAAAGCAAGGACTTATCTTTCTCATTTCGTACAGGTAATGAACATGGCCATTCAGCGGGGGGAACTTCCACCTTCAACCCGCCTCTTTTATGGACTGAAAGAAAATGACAACCGGACACCGGACTTTTCCTCCGACAAAGTCCTTCTTGAATGGGGGGAGAAAATAATCAAAGGAGAAGAAGAAAGGGTCAGAAAAGGACTTACCCCGGTAACCAATCCGACCATTGCCAAGGTGAAAATATGGTACGATAAATTTTACGCTGCCTATCATGCCCATAAAACCACCAAAAAGAACAGTGCCCGCTACCTTGATGAGCTTCCCGAAATGAGGAAAAAAGTGGATAAGATCATTGCCCAAACCTGGGACGAAATTGAAGCCCATTTTTCTTCCCTGAAAGAAGAAGAACGGCGAAAGAAAGCCGAAGAATACGGTGTTGTGTATGTATTCAGAAAAAATGAAATCAACCGGCTGCATCTTCCCACCGATGCGATTCAAACTCAACTGGCATTGTAGTCCTTACGGTAACGGGATAGTTTCCATAACAAAACTCCCACCACAATAACAGACAGGATACTTGTCCAGAAATGAAAATGGATTGTTCCTGCTTCTTCAAGCGAGTTCAGTTCCCATCCTCTGTCCATCAACACAAGATACAATACATTCATCAGGTTATTCACAAAATGCATCCATACGGGCACCCATATACTTCCCGTCATCCATAAAGAATATCCCAGTAACATTCCCAGGGCTATGCGCGGCAGGACGCTGTGAAACTGGTTGTGAATAACCCCGAAAATGACAGCTCCGATAATAATCCCTGCATGAGGGTTTTTAAAGCACCAGGTAAGCATGCGCTGCAATACACCGCGGAACATCAGTTCCTCTCCCACCGCAGGCACCAGTGCCATAATAAAAATATTGATTATCAAGGCCAAAGCAGAAGGGGCATAAGAAAGTTGCTGATACAGGTTTTCAATAAGTTGTTCTGATTGGTCAACAGAAGAAGGTAAAAAAGAAGAAGGGATCATCTGGTTCAGTTCCGCCAGCAGGTTGACCAGCGGGATGCATGCCATGATAAGAAAGGTGGCCCATAAAAAAACCATGGGAGACTGAACCTTTCGGAGAGAGAGAAAATGTTTACTGCTGTCATCAAAAAACCAGGCAATGACAAAAGGAGGAAAGACAAAGAAAGACATGGATTGAAGAAGGGTAAGAAGCTTCAGGCGGGTTCTCATTTCATCCGTCAGGGAAGTGGCCTGAATATCTACCTCAAACAAGGAATGACCTGTTGCCAGATGATATAGTTGATCCCCAAGAAAAAGAACAGAGAAAGAAGTTATGGTCCACAAAAACAGGGCGAACAACAAACGCAGGAAAGGCGCCATTCCTGCTGCAGAATTTCGTATGAAATGCAGGGCTTTAGTGACAGGTTGCAGAAGATTCTTCATAAAAATCAGGAGCAATTATTCCCCGTGTTCACTCAAAAATCTTTCCGCATCAATGGCTGCCATGCACCCTGTGCCTGCAGCGGTAATGGCCTGACGGTACACAGGATCCTGAACATCGCCACAGGCAAAAACTCCCTCAAGATTAGTTTTTGTAGTGCCGGGAATTGTCTTGATGTATCCCTGTTCATTGGTCTCTATCCAGGGTTTGAAAATTTCCGAATTGGGCTGATGACCGATGGCCACAAAAAAACCTGCTATATCAATCTTTACTTCCTCGCCCTTTTCATTTACCAGAATGGCTCCTTTTACCACGGCATCCCCCACGATTTCTTTTGTTACATGACCGAAAAGGATTTGTATTTTGGGATGATTCATCACACGTTGCTGCATCACTTTGGAAGCACGTAGGTAATTTTTCCGTACAATCATATACACTTTATTACAGATGCCTGCCAGATAAAGTGCTTCTTCGCAGGCGGTATCACCTCCTCCTACCACAGCCACATCCATGCCCTTATAAAAGAAACCATCGCAGGTGGCACAAGCCGAAACCCCTGAGCCTTTAAACTTTTCTTCGGAAGGCAGTCCGAGATATTTTGCCGTAGCTCCCGTAGCGATGATGATTACCCTGGCCTCTATGATTTTTTCCCCGTCAACCACCACTTTATAAGGCCGTTGGGAAAGATCAGTTTGTGAAACATAACCTGAACGGATATCGGCTCCAAAACGCATGGCCTGTTTGCGTAAGTCTTCCATCAGCGCCTGTCCTGTTACCCCTTCAGGATAGCCGGGAAAATTTTCTACTTCCGTGGTGGTGGTCAGTTGCCCGCCGGGTTGCAATCCTTCATAAAGCACAGGGGTCAGATTAGCCCTCGCTGCATAAATGGCAGCCGTGTATCCTGCCGGTCCTGAACCAATGATCAGGCACCGTACCTTTTCAGCAGCATTGCCTGAAACCTCTGCTTTCCCCTTTTCTTCACCTGAAACGCTTAAAGGCTTAAAAAATCCCATATCCTATCCTTATTAAAAAACTTTCGTCATAACACCCACCCGCGCCAATTGGTTTATTTTTTTCAGAAAACAGCCCTGGCGATTCTTGCCACATTTTCTGTCATCCCATAGGTGTAGAAATGAATGGCAGGAACGCCATAGCGGATCAACTCCCTGCACTGGTGGATGGCCCACTCCACTCCCACTTCCCTCACTTCCTGGTTGGTTTTGCATTTTTCCAGTTCACTTACCAGTTCCTGAGGCATGCTCACAGCAAAAATCTGGGGCAATAAACGCAAATCACTCAACAAAGTAGTGGGTTTAATTCCGGGAACAATGGGCACGTGAATCCCCATCGCCCGACATTCTTCCACAAAGCTGAAAAATTTTTTATTGTCGTAAAAAAGCTGTGTCACAATATAGTCTGCCCCTGCTTCTACTTTTTCTTTCAGATATCTAAGATCCGTTTCCTTATTGGGCGCTTCTATGTGTTTTTCAGGGTACCCTGCCACCCCGATGCAAAAATCTGTCTTTACCGGATTTTTCAGGGAAGGGTCAAGGTAAATGCCATTGTTCATATTTTTCACCTGCTTCACCAGATCAACGGTATGGGCATGACCTCCTTTTTCAGGAATAAACACTTTCTGGCCTTTAGGGGCATCACCCCGCAGCAGCAAAACATCTTTGATTTCAAGAAAATTCAGATCAATCAGAATGTCTTCTATTTCTTCCTTCGTGTGACCGGCACAGATTACATGAGGAACCACAGTTACATTATACCGGAACTTGATGGCTGCTACCAGTGCCAGTGTCCCGGGCCGTTTACGCACCACTTTTTTCTCAAGCAAGCCATCACTGGCAGGCACATACACCACTTCAGGCTGGTGGTAAGTCATGTTGATGTTGACGGGATTAAATTCCATCAGAGGGTCGATGGACCTGTATATCTCATCAATGCTGTGCCCTTTAAGAGGGGGTAACAATTCAAATGAAAATAAGGTACGGGAAGCCGTTTTAAGTTTGTCTATAATTTTTGCCATCCGGACGGGTTTTCATTTTCTGCAAAAGTAAATTAATTTTCTCATCCGGCCTTGCCCGGACAAAACAAGGAAATCTTTCCGGTTTTCCCGAAAGCCAGTCAGATTTCTCCGGAATGATTGCCCCAAAAAACAGGTTCATTAAAATCGCAGTGCCTCGCAGGCAAAATTTCTCCTTCGCCTCAGGAATGTACAAAAATTTTAAAATCAATTAAATAAACAGCCTTTCGTTGTTAAAAAAAGACAGGCTGTCCTTTCTATGAATAAAAATCTTTTTGGAATGAAACTCCGGCCATTTTTTTTCGTAAAAATAAAAGTAAGTAAATTCACTTTTTTAATGTAATTTTAAGGTAAAATCTTTAAAAACTGCCTACCCATGAAAAAAACAGTACTTTTGATTGTATTTCTTTTAGGGACAGGTTCCCTGATTTTTTCGCAAGTGGTGCTTACTTACCGGACCCATGGCCTGCTGGCGGGCACAAAAAATCCGATGAAACTGATTGAATACATTGAGCCCGGCAACGGAGGCAAGGGAGTTGTATGGGATTTCTCCATGATCAAAGAGAAAGGAGATTTTTGTGGTGAAATTCAGGAAGCTTCCGGTTCACCTTCTCCTGCCGCCGAAGGCGGTGATGTAATTCTGTGTGAGTTTAACAACCGTTTTGTTTTTTCGGCCGACGAAAATAAGACAGAAATGACAGGATATTTTTCAGCGGGCAATCCATCGTTCTGGATAAAATACGACAAGCCCTTTGTAAAGATGAAGTATCCCTTTACCTATGGCAGTTCCTACCGGGGAGAATTCAGCGGCTGGCATTATGTAGACGGTAAAAAATCCGGTGAAATAAAGGGAACTTATGAAGTCTCTGCCGACGGAACAGGAACCCTTGTTTTACCCAATGGTGTTACTTATAAAAATGCCCTGCGGGTGAAAGAAGTAAAGAACACCTTTTTTGGCAATAATACGGTGTATGAAGAAGTAACTTACCGCTGGTACTTAAAACATTACCGTTTCCCGGTGCTGGTTTTTATCCGCACAGGGTATAAAAACGGGGGATGCAATAGTTTTCTTTCGGCCTATAATCCTTTCGTGACGGAGATGAAAGAGATGGTGGCAGGAATGACAGAGCCGGAAGATTTTTCAGTCTCCCTTTATCCTAATCCCTCGCAGGACATTGTGAACGTTACCCTCTCCCTTACCCATGAATCGAAAGTTTCCATCAGTCTGTATGATGCAGCCGGTAAATACGTAGCTTCTCTTGCCAGCAATATTTCCCTGCCTGCAGGAGAACATGTATACAGTTTTTCGGCCAATGCCCTGTCTTTACAATATGGGATTTATTTCCTGAAAGTATCGGTAGACGGAAATGAAAGCATAAAAAACTTTGCCATTCAATAAATAGTAGCTGACAAAGGTTTTAATTGAGCTAAGCGTGCAGAGGAAAAGGGAGATGAGAAAACATCTCCCTTCGTTTTTATCAATCAGCGACGATCCTTTTTGCTGACGGGGTTGATGTATACATACTGTTTGGAAGTATTCAATACGATGTTATAATTTTTCAGGATAAGCGATCCGATCAAACCGGTGTATTTCCCCTGGGCAAGCACACCGGTTCCGGAGGTGGTGATGGATATGTGAATATTGTCTGAGATGTAAGGACCCATGCGGAATGACTGGGTTTTTCCGTCGACAGCCAGCGTGCTTTTCCCGCAAGTACCCGTGTAACGGCGAACCACTGTATCGGTGATAAAATCGAGCAAGGAGGAGGTATCAATGAGTGAGGCATGGATGGTAATGCCTGTATTTGATCCGCAGTCTATCACATAACTTCCTCTCAGGCGTTTTCCGTTGAGCAAGGTAAGTTCTCCGATAATGGCAGGAGCAATTGTATCGACCAGTGCCAGCAATGTTCCCGGCCATGATTTCCTGACCGAGGTGTCGTATACTTCAATCACTTTATCTTCGTAATTCAAATGAAGGATATGATTTTTAATCAGGTCGTATCCGATAATGCCATCCACATTACGGCGAAAAGCTTTTCTGTACTTATGGAAAGGGGTTACATAAGTAATGATGGTGTCCATTACCACCGGCCCGATTTTATAGGAACAACGGGTAAGAAAAGAACGCTTTACACTGCTTACACAATTAACAGTAATGGTGTCAATGGCTGGAATATGAAGACTGTCAAACAAGCAGGAATCAATGGTGGCAGTGTATTGCCCGGTATCAAAAATAAAATCGAGGGAATCGATTCCATTCACCTGGGCTTTAATAAAAATGATGTCTCTTGTTTCCTCAAAAGGAATTACAGCAAGGGGGCTATTGCAGGCTTCTGCGATGAGTATCAGCAGGGATGTTATGGATGTATGATAACCCGGAATCCGCATTCGTTCACACAGAGGATATTTTTGCCTCTGCACGAACCAAAGATATAGTGAAAAAATGAAACTGTAATTTTCATGTTGCAGGCTCATCCTTTCCGCGTTTATGGAACGTCAGGTTGTTGCAATAAGATAAAACATCTATATTTGTTATATCAAACCCCTGTGTTGTACTATATGGCAAAAAAGATGCTTTTGTTTTTCGGCCTTTTTCTCCGGACAGTTTTCATGCTGAACGGAAAAGTTTACTACGTTTCTCCAAAAGGAGAGGATGACAATCCGGGCACACTGAAATATCCGAAATCAAACATTCAGGAAGCAATCCGCCTGCTCCATGCCGGAGATACTTTATTTCTTCGCGGCGGCATCTATGCCCTTACAGAAAGCATACAAATCACCGTCAACGGAACTCCGGACCGCTGGATAAACGTACTGGCTTATCCAGGTGAAATTCCCTTTCTGGACGCCGCCGGAGTGGACAATATAGTGTACGATGTAAAAAAGAAACGTTTACCGATGAAGGGAGTCGTGCATATTTTATCTTCTTCCTTTTTGAGGCTCTCTGGCCTCCATGTGGTCAATTCGCATCACATCAGCTTTCTGATTCAGGAACCCAATACCCATGCCATTGAACTTACCGGTTGCCATGCTGAAAACTCTTACGGTGCAGGCATTGCAGTATGGTATGCCGATTCGGTAACCATTCATCAATGTGTGATTACAGGAGCCGGTGACATCCAGTTAAGACCTCAGGGTGCACCGGCAGAAAAGAAAGCCCCCTATGATGCCCTTGTGGTGGGAGGAGCAAAGTATTTTACCATCACAAACTGCCATCTCAGCAAATGTTTCCGGCAAGGCATTGTGTGCTGCGAAACCTGTTCCTATGGAACCATCAGAAACAATCACCTTGAACATCTGCAAGGCAGTGCCATGGTCTTAAATGCCGAATATGGCGTCATGTCGTCCATAGACCTATCCAACAACCGGGTTCATCACTGTGATTTCGGTCTTGTCCTTGAGGCAGGAGGAGATAATGCTGCCCTGCAGGAGATCAGTTTTCACCACAATGTCATTTACGAAAACCGTGGCTCAGGCATTGTATTCAGTCCCGCAGGATACAACGGACTGAGAAGTAAAATCTATGTATACAACAACACGGTGGTTAAGAACGGGGCTGCCGGTCACCCTGCAGGAAGTACAGGAGGCATTGATCTGCGGTCGCCCCGGCTCTCAGACGTTTATGTGGCAAATAACATTGTATGGCAAAATTATGCTTTTGAAATAGCCACCTTCAACAACATTCTGAAAGGCATTGATGCCCTGCTTCGCTTCAACATTGTCATTACCCATAATCTTGTAGGAACTCCTGTCCTTGAAGGAGAGGCCCCAAAAGGAGAATGGTCCAGGGTATATCCTTATGCAGGGGAAAATTCCCTTTCTGCCGATCCTCTTTTTATGAGCCTTCCCAATGGTGATTTCCGCCTGCAACCGGAATCTCCTGCCCTTCATGCAGGCACCACCGACCTTCCTTTTCCTGCAGATCCTCATATCGGCGCCTACAACAGCGAGAATTGATTCCCGCGATTCTTTAAAAAAAAATCTTCTTAAAAGAAAAAGATTTTTTAAATTTGCAACAACGTTGCAAATTTAACATTGAAACAAAAATGGATTTTAAACAATTGCTTGACCATCATGGATTATCCTGTACACCTTGCCGTGTTGAAGTGTTAAAGATTCTTTCAGAAGAGGGGAAGGCCCTCTCCGAAGAAAACATCCGTAAACGGTTGACCTTCCCCCACAACCGTTCCACCCTTTTCCGTACCTTGCGGACATTTGCAGAAAAAAAGATCATTCATGTGATTTCATGCGAAGGATCTTTATGGTATGCTTTCGGATCTGCTGAAACGGGGAAAAAGAAAGCAAATCATATTCATTTCCATTGTGACCGTTGTGGAGAAATCACCTGTTTGCCTTCGGCAATCTTACCCCGGATCACCGTCCCTGCAGGATTTTCAGAACAATCCGTATCCCTTATCGTGAATGGACTGTGTAAAAAGTGCAACAAACGATGAAAACTGTTTTTATTTCTGTTTTCATCCTTTTTTTTGCGCTGGCAGGGTATTCCCAGTATCAGGTAAGCGGACATGTGCATGACACCACCCATGCGCCTGTAGCCGGGGCTCTTGTGACAAGAGATAACCAGGAAGAAATTACCGTTACTGATGCAACAGGATTTTTTGTCTTCCGGAATGTGCCGGCAGGAAAGCACATTTTTAGTGTGCGGATTCTTGGGTACCACCCCCAGTCACGGGAGATAGAAGTAAAACATCACATTACCCATTTTGACTTCCATCTTTCGATCAATGTGGTAGAAATGGATCCGGTAAAAGTCAAAGGCGAGGTATATGAAGAAAGGATCAAAAAACAACCCCTGCATGTAGTCATCGTCCATACCTCCGACATGGACCCCTATTATTCTCCTGTCCTGACAAAAACACTGGAACACTTTCCCGGTATCCGATCCGGCGATATCGGGTCCGGTTCAGGAAAGCCTTTGATCCGGGGCATGAGTGGGAACCGGATAGCCGTATACGATCATGGCATTCGCCAGCAGGATCAGCAGTGGGGAGAAGAACATGGACTGGCCATTGATGAAAGCAATGCCGAAACCATAGAAATCATCAAAGGACCTGCTTCAGTCAAATATGGAAGCGATGCCCTTGGAGGAGTGCTTCATTTTCTTCCCTCTCCCATGCCGGAAAAAAGGACGCTGTCGGCATCGCTTACTTCACTTTTTCGCAGCAACAACATGTTGTGGGGAACAACCGCCCAACTGGCAGTCAGGAAAAATAACCCTTTTCTGAAAGTTTCCTTTTCGGAACGTTATTTTGGAGATTACAGGGTAACGGCCGACAGTTTTACTTACCTCACCTATAAAAAACCCATTCCGGATCAGATATTAAAAAACACTGCCGGTCATCATCAGAACTTTTCAATGGAATGCGGCTTGGCCGGCAAACAGGTAAGCAGCCGTTTGTTACTTTCGAGGGTATACCGAAAAACGGGATTTTTCCCGGGCAGTCATGGCATCCCTTCCTTAACTGCTTTACAACCTGATTCTTCACGGTATAACATTGACCTGCCATACCAGGAGGTGGAACACCTGAAAATTATCAGCAACAACCGCATGGTGGCAGGAAAAAGAATGTTGCTGGCCGACATTGGTTTTCAGCACAATGACCACAGGGAATATTCATGGCCTCACACCCATGGACTGCAGCCTGTCCCGGAAGGAAACCTGGAGATGCATTTTATGCTGCAGACCTTTTCTGCCAATGTTTCCATGATTTTTTTAAAAAACAATTTGTCGGAAATTACCGGTGGCATCTCCTTTGAATCTCAGAAGAATACCATTGGCGGCTATTCGTTTTTCCTGCCTGCTTTCAGACAATCGTCGCAGTCGGCCTACCTCACCGGCAGCCGGAATATTGCAGAAAACCACACTGTTCAAATGGGATTAAGATACGACCTTGCCTCTATTCATATCAGCGAATACAGGGATCCTTATGTGGCCATGATTGTCCCTGCCGATGAGGTACCGGCGTATGAATACAGAAGCCGGAAGTTAGATAAAACCTTTCACGCCCTGAGTTTCTCGGCCGGGTGGATCAACAGGATTTCTTCCCATCTTATCCTTAAAGCCCATGTGGGAAAAGGGTTCCGTACGCCTACTGCCATTGAATTATCGGCCAATGGAATTCATCACGGCTCTTTCCGTCATGAACGCGGCGATGCCTCGCTCCTGCCTGAAGAATCGTATCAGACAGATCTGTCACTGCAGGGCAATTATGACCTGCTGACTTTCTCCGTTAATCCTTATTTCAGTTATTTCCCCCGCTATATCTTTCTGAATCCTTCCGGTAATTTTTCCTGGCTCCCGGAGGCCGGACAAATATGGCAATACAAAGAATCACCCTCTTTACGCATGGGAAGTGAAATTGAAGGCATGGTAAAGATCAACCGTCATGTGGCTGTTCTTGCTGCGGGAGAATACCTGCACACCCTTGATATTTCCACGGGATACCCGGTGCCTTACAGTCCTCCTGCACGAATCCTTGCCTCTTTCAGGTATGAACCCGGTGAACTGGAAAAATACAAGAAAAATTATGTGATGTACACCATCACCGCTTACGGGCCGAAACACAATGTGGCACGTAACGAACTCACCACCGGCGGAGCTTTTATTCATGATGTCTCGGCAGGCACTACCTTTCACGCCGGGAAAACAGAAATTGTAGCCGCCATCCAGATAAACAATCTGTTCAACACTTTTTATTTCAATCATATCAGTTATTACCGGCTGATTAACATTCCTGAACCGGGACGAAACATTCAACTGATCATCAAAGTGCCTTTCACAACGGGATGGTAAAAAGTTTAACAATGATTAAATCACTAAAATTAAAAGAGATATGAAAAAGATTTTTCTTGTATTGATTGTAACAGGCGTTG
>Ga0073932_1005675_pt1 | contig 13371 bp, 7 predicted proteins | sample DewCreD2012metaG_FD_76967 | JGI IMG/M metagenome (GOLD analysis project Ga0073932, IMG submission 76967) | Hot spring sediment bacterial and archeal communities from British Columbia, Canada, to study Microbial Dark Matter (Phase II) - Dewar... ... | reverse complement strand
TCGGCGCAGTCTGAAAGGCCGTGTTCATGAACGGCGCGCGCGTGAAGACGATCTGCAACAGCGTCATCACAGTGATTCCCAACCAGATATAGGGATTGGAGAACAATCCCACCGACCAGACGCTGCGCGTCAGTGAGCGTGAGTTCAACAGGTAGAACAACTCCCCGAAAACGAAAACGCCCGCCGCCACCGTCTGAGCCTGAACCTCCGAGGCGTTCAGCGACATCTCCAACTCGAACAATCCAAACGCCGCCGCGCACAGCAACAGCGACACCAGCACGATCCGCCGGACCAGGAACGGCCCCAGAATCGGCGCATCGGGACGGCGCGGCGGACGATCCATCAAGCCCCGTTCCTTGGGCTCGAAAGCCAGCATCATGCCCAGGCACACGGCCGTGGTCATGTTAATCCACAGGATGTGGATGGGCAACACGGGCAGATGCGTCCCCAGCAGGACCGCCAGCAGGATGACCAGTCCTTCGCCGCCGTTGGTGGGCAGTGTCCACGCAATGAACTTCAGCAGATTGTCGAAGACGCCGCGCCCCTCCTCGACGGCGGCCTCGATCGTCGCGAAGTTGTCATCGGTCAAAACCATGTCCGCGGCTTCGCGGGCCACCTCCGTGCCCGACAGGCCCATCGCGATGCCGATATTGGCCTGCCGCAGCGCCGGCGCGTCGTTGACGCCGTCGCCGGTCATCGCCGCGATGTGGCCGCGGCTCTGGAGCGCCTTGACCAGCCGGATTTTGTTTTCCGGCGTCACGCGCGCAAACACCGAAACCTCCGCCGCCGCCGTCATCAATTCCTCGTCGCTCAACGCGTCGATGTCCCGGCTCGTCAGCGCCTTGGGCGAAGCGGTCTGCTCCCGCGCCGCCACGCCGATCCCCAGCTGCCGGGCGATTGAGGCGGCCGTGACCGCGTGATCGCCCGTGATCATCTTCACCTCGATGCCCGCGCTCTTGCAGTTCGCCACGGCGCGGGCCGCCTCGGCGCGCGGCGGGTCCACCATCGCCTGCAGCCCCAGCAGCGTCAGCCCCCCGCGCACATCGTCGTGGCCGATCCGGACGCAGTCGGCGGGCATCTCCTTCGACGCGAAAGCCAGCACGCGAAGCCCATCGGCGGCCAAGGCCTCCGCGCGGGCCGTTACAGCCGCCGCGTCCAGCGCCACGCGCGACCCGTCGGCCGCGCGCATCCCGTCGCATCGCGACAGCACGGCTTCCATCGAGCCTTTGACCAGCGTCAGGCGGGGTCTGCCCTGCCCGGTCTCGTGAAGCGTGGCCATATACTGATGCTGGGATTCAAAAGCAATTGCGTCCAGCCGCGGAAACGCCTTGGCCAGCGCCTCGGCCGTCATGCCTCCCTTGGCGGCCGACACGATCAGCGCTCCGTCGGTCGGATCGCCTTCGATCTTCCACCGGCCGTCCTTCTCAACCAGCGTCGCGTCATTGCACAGCCCGCCGCACCGCAGGCATTCCTCCAAAGCCGCGTGGCTTCCGGCGTCGTCGCCGTGTTCGCCGGCGGGTCGGATGTCCCCCTCGGGCGCGTATCCCAGGCCGCTGACTTCCCAGTCGCGCCCGCCGGCCCAGACGCGCTGGACGGTCATCGCGTTCTGTGTCAGCGTGCCGGTCTTGTCCGAGCAGATCACCGTCGTGCTGCCGAGCGTCTCGACGGCCGGCAGGCGGCGGATGATGGCCCGGCGGCGCGCCATGCGCGACACGCCGATGGCCAGAATGATCGTCATGGCCGCCGGCAGGCCCTCGGGAATCGCGCCGACAGCCAGGGCCACCGCCGCCATGAAGTTGTCCCGCACGGGGTGTCCCTGCCAGACGCCCACAGCAAAGGCCATACCGGCCATGATCAGTATGACGACCAGAAGGACATGGCTGAACTGCCGGATTCGGAGGGTCAGGGGCGTGTCAAGCGATTCGGCCGAGGACACCAACTCCGAGATGCGTCCGATCTCCGTGTAGTCGCCCGTGGCCGTGACCAGCCCCGTCCCGGCGCCATACGTCACGAGCGTGGACGAGTAGACCATGTTGCGCCGGTCGGCCAGCGGGGTGTCGGCGGGCAGCGCCGCAGGGTCCTTGAACACCGGCACGGATTCGCCCGTCAAGGCCGACTCATCAATCTGCAGGTCGCGCGCCTGGGCCAGACGCAAGTCCGCCGGCACGCGGTCGCCCGATTGCAGCAGCACCACGTCGCCGGGGACCAGATCGGTGGCCGCAATGCGCTGCTTGCGGCCGCTGCGGATGACCGTCGCCTCGCTCGACAGCGAACGCGACAGCGCGTGTATGGCGCTCAGGGCCTTGGATTCCTGGATGAAGCCCACGATGGCGTTGATCAATACCACGCCCAGAATCACGCCGGCATCAACATATTCATGCAATGCCAGAGTGATGATTCCCGCGCCGATCAGAATGTAAACCAGCGCTTGATTGAACTGCTGCAGGAAGCGGATCCATGCCGGCGTGCCTTTGCGCTCGGTCAGCGCGTTGGGGCCGAAGCGTTCACGCCGGGCCTGCAACTCGAACTGATCCAGGCCCCGCTGCACATCAGCGCTGAGGAGCAGGGCCGCCTCCTCCGCAGGAATACGGTGCCACCGGGAAGCGACAAGACGTTCCATGGGTCCCATCCTTTTTGTCGTTCATGCGGATGATGATGCCGCGAACGGATTATGCCCCGCGCGTCCCCGCGCGTTCAAGCCCAAGCCGATGAAACGCCGCCTGGGGCCGCACCCGTGACGACCGGCGACATGGCGGCATTGTTCCCTCAATTCGGCTGCGGTCGGGTCCCAAAACCCAGACCCACAGCGTCATCCTGTTCATGCCAGCGCCTGCCACCTTCCGCATCCCGTCGGAGAAGTATTGAATCCCTGCGCTGCAAGGGGGGCAAGCGTCGGGAACTTTCGCAAATCAACCCTATACCGGGCGAGGCCTTCCGCCATAGAGTTGGTCTTTCGATGGCGCGCGCCGCCCGCTGTGGCGGCCGCTTCGGAAGACAGACTCAACTACGACGCCTTGGAGGCAGAAGAGCATGGATTTGAAGACTGTAAATGCGCCCACATGCAAGAGTGCGACCTGGCAGGCGCTGGCCGCGCATTACGCCGAGGTCCGGAATCTGACGCTGCGCGAGCTGTTCGCCGCCGATCCCCGACGCGGTGAGCGAATGACGCTCGAAGCGGCCGGCCTGCTGCTGGACTACTCCAAGAACCGCATCACGGACACGACCCTTGAGTTGCTTGTGCGGCTGGCCGCCGAAAGCGGTTTGCGCGCCCGGATCGATGCAATGTTCCGCGGCGAGCGGATCAACACCACGGAAAACCGGGCCGTCCTGCATGTGGCCCTGCGCGCGCCCCAAAGCGCCTCGATCCTCGTGGATGGGCAAAACGTGATTCCCGCGGTTCACGCCGTCCTCGACAAGATGCGCGACTTCGCGCAGCGTGTCCGCGGGGGCGCCTGGAAGGGGCACACCGGCAAGCGGATTCGCAACATCGTCAACATCGGCATCGGCGGCTCGGACCTGGGTCCGGTCATGGCCTATGAAGCGCTCCGGGCTTTCAGCGAACGCGCCCTGACGTTTCGGTTTGTCTCGAATGTGGACAGCGCGGACCTCGTCGAGGCCACGCGCGACCTGGACGCCGCCGAGACGCTCTTCATCATCTCGTCCAAGACCTTCACGACGCAGGAAACGATGGCCAACGCGCAAAGCGCCCGCGAATGGGCGTTGCAGGCGCTCGGCGGCGACAGCCGGGCCGTCGCCAAACACTTTGTCGCCGTCTCGACCAATGCCCGCAAAGTGGCGGAGTTTGGCATCGATCCTGCCAACATGTTCGAGTTCTGGGACTGGGTGGGGGGGCGCTACTCGATGTCTTCGGCCATCGGCCTGTCCACTATGCTGGCCATCGGGCCCGAAAACTTCCGCGCCCTGCTGGACGGTTTCCACCAGATGGACGAGCACTACCGCACGGCCCCGTTCGAACGCAATCTTCCCGTTCTCATGGGCCTGCTCACCGTCTGGTATTACAATTTCTTCGGCGTGCAGACATGCGCCGTCCTTCCCTACGAGCAGTATCTCAAACGATTCCCCGCCTATCTTCAGCAATTAATGATGGAGAGCAACGGCAAGAGCGTTCGGCTGGACGGCAGCCGCGTGGGGTGCGACACCTGCGGCATTGTCTGGGGCGAGCCGGGAACCAACGGCCAGCACTCGTTCTACCAGCTGATCCACCAGGGGACGCGGCTGATCCCCTGCGATTTCATCGCGTTCGCCCGCTCGATGGCCCCGCTGGGGCGGCACCACGACCTGCTGCTGGCCAATGTCTTTGCCCAGAGCGAAGCCCTGGCCTTCGGCAAGACGCTCGAAGAGGTCCGGGCCGAGGGCGTGGACGAGGCGCTCGCTCCCCATCGCGTCTTCGAGGGCAACCGCCCCTCCAATACGATCCTGGCCGACCAGCTGACGCCTTCGACGCTGGGCAAACTGGTCGCGCTGTATGAGCACATCGTTTTCACGCAGGGCGTCATCTGGGGCATCAATCCTTTCGATCAATGGGGCGTGGAATTGGGCAAGGTCCTGGCGCAACGCATCGTTCCGGAAATCGAGAGCGCCGGGACGCCGGACCTGCGCCACGACAGTTCGACAAACAATCTGATCCGGCGCTACCGCGAGATGAAACAACGGGCATGAGACAGCGCCTGCGGTCTGTGGCCACGCCTGCAGGACACGCGCCATCGGCTCGATTCTGATGCGGACAAAAGGTCCTATGGTAGAGCGGGACGTCCAGGATAAGGCGCGGAGCGACGCGAGAAAGCGGGTCCCGCAGGGCGGCCGCTGAGGAACGGCCGCCGCCTGCGAGGCCGAAGTTCATGCCCGGATTTTGCTTGAAGGCCATCGGGCCGGAGGCGGACAATGCCGCTTCCTGTGAGCATCGCGCGATGATGCGATCCGTGGGCAGCGGATCGACAGGGACACTGAAGTCCCCGCATGGGGGCCTAATAAAAGGAGACCAGACATGAAAAAGCGAATCCAAACGGGAGTGGCCATTGCCGCGCTATGGACCGGCATGGCCGGAGCGGCGGTGGCGCAGCAGGCCACGGCGGCGAAGCCTGTCATGAAGACGTTGGCGGGCGAAGTGGTGGGCGCCTATGACAATCGGTTGCTGCTGGTGCGTGACGAAAAGGTCAAGACCGACTACTACGTCGTCACGCTCCAGGACCAGCATCAGCCTTTGGGCATTGCGCGCGGCCATGAAATCCGCGTCACGGGCGCCTTCTGTCCCGACAGTCTCCTGGGCAACGATGTGGCCGCCAGTGAGGTCGTCATCCTGAAAAAGGCCACAGTGCCCCCGCGACCGCTGGATCTGACGCCGATCGACAATGTGAGAACCGCCAAGGCCGAGGGCGATCTGGTGGTCTTGAAGGGCCAGGTCAAAGAGTTCAACTATGCCCTGATGACACTTGCCGACGGCCAGGACGAGATTCGAGTGGACCTCGGCGTCACGCCCCGCCGGGACGCGTTTCGGACAGGCCAAACCCTCATCGTCTTCGGCGTGGTTCAACGCAAGGCGGGCCTGACCTGGGTGCGTCCCGTGGCAATCCGCGATCCGGCCGAGTTCGCCCGATCCGGCGAGCCGGACAAAGCCGAACGCATCGCCGATCTGCTGGCCCGCAAGCCCATGGGGCAGTTGGTCAAGGCCGAGGGCCGCATTTCCATCGTGATTGGTGGCGACGCGAGCGCGCCCCTGCTTTACGACGGCAAGGATATGCTCGTCCTGTTCATCTCCGACAAATACCTGTCGCTCGATATCCCCGGAGGCGAAGAGGCCGAAGTGGTCGGCGTCTTTGATGAAGTCGAGCACAAGGGCAGAAAATATGGCGCCCTGCGCGACGCGCGCATCGACAGCAAGGCTCTGCTGCGCAAACTGGCGCCCATGCGCGGAAAGTAGCCCCCGCAGGCGATTGCGCCAGATCATGGCGAGCCAGACCATCGCTCTGCCTTCGCGGAACGCCTTACCGCCGGAGGGCAAAGGCATCTACAAACCCAACGAATCGGGCATCTTCCGCAGCACGGATAACGGCGCGACGTGGCAGCGCGTCCTCGAATGCGGTATGAACCAGAAGATGTGTCCGAAGACGTATGACGGACGCGTCTATTATCCCGCGCTCGAAGGCCTCGCCGTCTCGTCCGATAACGGCGCCACGTGGAAGATTCTTGAAGGTTCCCCCAAAGAAGGCCTCTATGGACCCTTCTTCGGCGAAAGCGACCAGACCATGCTGCTCATCTCGAAGGAAGGCGTTCACAAAACCACCGACGGCGGCAAGACCTGGAACCTGATCCTGAAGCGGGAAGACCTGCCGCGGCCCGTCACCGAAAGCAACTACAAGGAACTGATGCCCAACTTCGCCTGGGACTGGAAGCGCGGCATTCTGTATGCGACCAGCCAGGGCGTGGGGCTGTTCAAGCGCGATTTGAAGGACTGACTCCACATGGCAATCAATCGGGAGAATTGCCGGATCACAATTGTAAAACCAAAATGAGGCGGTTGACCTCCAGGAAAGGATTTACGATGAGTCTATTACGAGCGAAAGCAGCCAAACTGGCAGCGCGGGTATTTGCAGTTCTGCTATTGCTGATGTTGTGTCATTGGCCCGTCATGGCCCAGCCTGATGGATCAACGCGGGGAACCGGTTTTGTCCGTCTCGAAAAGATCGGCGAGGTGTGGACGTTCGTGGACGCCGACGGAAAGCCCTTCTTCAGCGCCGGCGCCAATCACGCGCAAATTGGGCTTTATCTCAAGCCAACGAACAAGGCGGCCACCGTCGAACGCTACGGCAAGGACCTGCTGAATGAGCAAGGCTGGTTCGACAAGGCGTCGCCGGCGTTCGCAAAGTTCATTGACGCGCAGATCGCTCATCTGCGCAGTTGGAAGTTCAACACCTTCGGCTATCACACGAACGCTGAAATCTTCGACCGACTGCCCGATGATGTGTTCTTTATCGCGAGTTTTTCGCCGATCAAGAGCCAGGCGGAATACCACCAAAGCAAGACGCCGCGTCCAGACCCGTTTGATCCCGGATTCGCCGCCGAGGTCGAATCGAAAGCCCGCAAGGTGATCGAGCGCTACAGGAACCGCCGCAATCTCATCGGCTATGCCTGGACCGATGGCTTCGGCATGAACCTGCTGCAGCTGTGGGCGCAGGAACTGCGCAACCGCGACGCCGCTTCAGCGGCCAAGAAGGTATGGATCGAAATCCTGAAAAGGAAGTATCCCGACGCGGCGGCGGCGGCCAGGGCATACAACATCAAGAGCGCTGACACATGGGACTCACTGGTCGCGTTCACGGATTGGAAATTCCACAATCCGCCGACGGACGAGGAACGGGAATTCAAGAACCGGATCATTGCCAAATACTACGAGGTCGTCTCGGGCGTTTGCCGGCGGCTTGACCCGAACCATCTCGTTCTCGGAGACAAAGCCCGCAAAATGAATCCCGATGAGATCGCGGCCATCGCGCCGTATGTTGACCTTTTCTTCTTCGAATCCTACGCGTTTGGCGAGAACACCAGCGCGATGTGCAGCGAACTGGCGCGCCATGCCGGCAAGCCCGTGCTCTTTGGCGACGGCGGCTTCGGGTTCCGCCGTCCCGAACGGATCGCAAGCGGCGAAGGCCCGCATCCCGACGGCGGAAAGGGACGCCAGTTCCCCACGCAGAATGAAGCGGGCCTTTTCTACGCCAAAATGATGAAGGCGCTTTCGGAGAATCCCAACGTCCTGGGCTGGCACTATTGCGGCTTCATTGAGGAATACGATCACCCCGACGCGCCAGCCACGAAGACGGACCCGAACGAGAATGGGTTCATGGACCCCTTCGAAAAGGACAACGAAGACTTTCTGCGGCGCGTCCGGCCCGCCAATGAGGCCGCCATCGCCTTGCGCGCCAGTCTCAGGCCGGCCAGCTCCGGCAACGCTTCTTCACCCAAGGTGAAATGAAGAGGAGTCTGACCCATGGAAGTCCAATCCGCGTTGAAGCATCAGTATCACGCGGCGCTCAAAACGCTTCGGCTGGTGATTGAGCGATGCCCGGACGAGTTGTGGGACCAGCGCGAAGACGAGCGGGCGGCGCCGTTCTGGCAGGTCGCCTACCATACGCTTTTCTTCACTCATTTCTACTTGCAGCAGACACGCGACAAGTTCAAAGCGTGGGAGAAGGGTCGTAAAGGAGTCGAAAGCTTGGGACGGCGCCGAGCTGCGGATGCGCCGGGGGAATCTCCCGACTCGGATGCGGCCTACACGCGCGAAGAAATCCTGGAATACTGGCGGTTCTGCGACGAGGCGATTGACACCGGTGTTGACCGGCTCGATCTATCGGCGGCGCAGTGCGGCTTCCCATGGTACAAGATGCCGACGCTCGAACACCAACTGGTCAACATCCGCCACATCCAGCATCACGCGGCGGCGCTGGCGATGCAATTGCGGAACGCGACGGGCGTTTCCATCGAATGGGTAGGGCGGGCATAGGCGCGGTGGCCGCTGCTCCCACGATCAGAGAAAGGACTGCTCTATGGCACGATCTCCTGCTTGTATTGTAGTGATTGGATGGATGCTTGTATGCGTCGTCTGCCCGGCGCAGGATGGCCTCGCCCCCAGAACGGGAAACGCAGCGAAACCAGGTGAACGCATAACGGACCCGCCGACGGCGCTCGCTCAGGAGAACAAGCCCGAGCGGACGCTCCGGCTGGAGACCTATCGCGACAAGATGCGCGGGGCGTGGCTGGGACAGGTCATCGGCGTCGGCTGGGCGCTGCCGACGGAATTCAAGTTTCCTTCGCAGATCGTTCCGGATGAGAAAGTCCCTCAGTGGGAGGCGCGCCGCATAGATCAGCACTTCAATGACGACATCTACTTCAACATGGAAACGTTGCGACTGGTGGATGAAGTGGGGATCGGTCTTTCCCAACGCGAGGCGATGATCGCGTGGCTCAACCGCGCAGGTCGGCGCGCGGGAGCGACACAGCAGGGGCGGATGGGCGTGGCGCCGCCCGACTTCTTCCACCCGCGTTACCAGAGCAAGTGGCGCTATGCCAACCTTCACATGGATTCTGATTGGGCGGGCATCGTGGCGCCTGGAATGGCCGGACGCGCCGCCGATCTTGTCGAACGCTATTCCTTCCGCGGTTTCGAGACGCTGTATGACGGGCAGTTCGTGGCTGCGATGTATGCCGAAGCCTTCTTCGAGTCCGATATCCGCGCTCTACTCGAGGCCGGCCTGAACGTCATTCCGCCCGACAGCCAGTATGCCGAGGCCATTCGAGATGTCGTCCGCTGGCACGAAGAGAACCCGCAGGACTGGCAGGCGACATGGCGCAAGGTGCAGAAGAAGTACTTTGAGGACCCCGCCTTCCTGCATGGACTTGACAAGGGGCTGGGCACGGGCGACGCAAAGATTCACGGCGCATACGTGGCCATGGGGCTGCTGTATGGCGGCGGCGACTTGGCCAACAGCGTCGTCATCACGATGCGTTGCGGCCAGGACAGCGACTGCTCGGCATCGAACACGGGCGGCGTATTGGGCGCGGCACTCGGAGAGCGGGCGATACCGGCGCGCTTTCTTGAAGCCTTGGATCTGGACAAACCATTCAAGAATGTGGGGTGGAGCCTGCGGCAGACCTATGAGGCCAGTGAGCGCGTTGCCCGCCGTGTCATCATGGATGCCGGCGGGCGCGTTGAAGGTACGAGCGGCTCGGAAACACTCCATATCCGTGATATCGGGTGGAAGCCGGGACCATACGCGAAGTGGTGGGACACGCCGCCGGTCGGCAGCCGCTTCAGCGAAAGCGAGATGCGCCGCATCGAGGTCGTGGCTCTCGGCTGGGCGATGCCGCAATTCCTGCCGGGCTGGGAGGCGGAAAACTGCGAATCCAACAGCGGTTATGCCTGGAAACGAGCCGGACGCGAAAACGTCGTCATCCTCGAACAGAAAAACAATAACGCGCCTGCCGTGCTCAAGCGGGAGGTCGCTGTTCCCGCGCAAGGCCCGGCCATTGCGCGGCTGGGCGCCGGAGGAGACGAGACCTGGCGTCTTGAAATCCGGGTGGAAGGCCGGCCGGTTTTCGCCGGCGAAGTCGGCGGCAGGTCCGAAGCCTTCTGGACTGATGTTGCCGTGGACCTGACGCCGTGGCGGGGCAGGACAGTCGAATTTGCCATTGCCGGCACGGCGCCCCAGCCGCCCACCCCTGCCGGCAAGAACAAGCGTCAACGTCAGGCGCCGCCCGACATGTGTTTGGCCGGATTGGAAAACCTGGCCGCGCCGGCGAATCCAAAACCGTCATGGCCGCAGCCGCCGTCAGAGGGCAGGCGGGAACAGCGTGGTATGCCCGAAGGCGAGACGTGTCTGCATGAACAAATCCAATAGAAGAAGTAGTGACCGATGACACGACGAATCGTTTTTGTGGCGATGACGGGCTGGCTGTTTTGCGGCGCGTCTTGCCTTGCGCAGGACGCCACCGGCGCCGCTCCGAGAGGAAACGCAACCAAGCCCGGCGAGCTGATCATGGACCCGCCGACGCTCATCTGTCTGGGCTTCATGTGGCACATCGAGGGGGACGCGAATGTCAACGCGGTCTGCTCGGTTCAGTATCGCAAGCGAGGCGAGACGAAGTGGCGCGACTATCTGCCGTTGTGCCGCACGGGCAAAGGGCGCACGGCTAACTATGGGATGGGCAAGTCGGGCGCGGCGGGCGAGGCGCCAATGTCGTATCCCATTCCCGATGGCTTCGCCGGAAGCATCCTGGACCTTGAGCCCGACACGGCCTACGAGGTGAAGTTGCAGATCAGCGATCCCGAAGGTGTGACGGGCGAGGCGGTCCGGACGCTGACGGCGCGGACGCGTCCGGAGCCGAAGCCTTTCACGGGCGGTCAGGTCCGCCATGTCTATCCGCCCGGCTACAAGGGAGAGAAGGAAGAACCTTCGTATTTCTCGATCATTCACGCGGTCAACGGCTTCCATCCATGGTGCGACAACTATCAGACGGTTTCTCCGTATCGCGCGCATCCGGGCACGGTCGTCAAGGTCCACGCCGGACTCTACAAGTCCGACCGATTCGACTATCGCAAATCCGGCGGCGCGGGCGGACCGTGGCTGACGGGCCTGCTCAAACTCGTCGCCGGCGGCGAGCCGGGCAAACCCATCGCCATTGTGGCGGCGGGCGACGGCGAAGTCATCCTTGACGGCGACGGCGGGCACGAACTCTTTGACGTGCGCGCCGCGGACTATCTCCACTTCGAGGAGCTGACCATCCGCAACACGTTCATCGCCTTCAACGCCGGCTTTCAGGGCGAACGCGGCGGGGGCGCGAAGGGGCTGACCGTCAAGCGCTGCAAAATCGAAAATGTCGGCTATGGCGTCCTCGCGCAGGACGGCCGCAGCAGCGACTTCTACATCGCCGACAACATCATCATCGGCAAAAACGCCCCAGACCAGTTTCACCCCACGGCCAGTGGCGCGTCGGGCCGCAGCGCCGCGGGATATGCCGTCAACCTCTCGGGAACCGGCCACGTCGTCTGCCACAATTATTGCGCGCAGTTCTGGGATACGATCAACGTCTTCACCAACGCGGTGGCCGACCCCGCGCTCGGTCAGCAGGCCCTGGCGATTGACTTTTACAACAACGACATCCACAACACCTGCGACAACTTCATCGAGGCCGACGGCTCGATGCGCAACGTGCGCGTCCTGCGCAACCGCTGCTTCAACTGCATCGCCACGCCGCTGTCCTGGCAACCGGTGTATCAAGGGCCGGTGTATTGGATTCGCAATATCGTGTATAACGCCGCCGGCGGGAAGCAGGCCTTCAAAGCCGTCAGCGGGGACAACATCATCGCCTACCATAACACCTTTTCGTGTCACTGGACGTCATACGAAGGAACCGCTTACGGCGATTTTCGCAACAACCTGTTCGCCGGCCCCGCCCAGGCGAGTGAAAACAACCGCAGAGGCGGCGGACGCGCGCCGTATCTGAAGACCGGGTGCAGCGATGGCCGCTCCATCTTCGACTACAACGCTTATCGCGCGCCCGATACCTTCGACGGCGCGTTTCAGTTGAAGATCGGCGACAAGAAGTATTCGGCCGCTTCGCTTCTGGAACTGGCGAAGCAAGGCGGCCCAGAACAGCACGGCGTCGCGTTCAATGACTACAGCATCTTCGTCAACGCCGCCGAGCCGAACCACGCCAAGGACAAGAATATACTCTATCACGCGCCCGACGTGGACCTGCGGCCCAAGTCCGGCGCGCCGGTCGTGGACGCGGGTTGCGTCCTGCCCGGCGTTAATGAGGATTTTGCTGGCGCCGCGCCCGACATCGGCGCCTACGAAGCCGGACAACCCTTGCCGATCTACGGCCCGCGCGATCCCGGATTGCAGCAAGCGGTTGCGCAGCGCATCGAAGACATCAAGGCCGGCAAGATCACTCACGCCAGCCCCTTCCAGCCAATCGGATATCCACAATGAACCAGGCCACGATGCGCGCGTTGATTTTTGAGGCGCCGGGCGTCATCCGCTGTGTGGATGACGCGCCGCGGCCCGAACCGGGCGAAGGCGAGGTTCTCGTTCACTGTTCCCACGCCGGACTGTGCGGCAGCAGCATTGGCGCCTACACCGGCGAAGGCGGCTGGGCGCGGGCCGCGCGGCCCAGCAAGCCCGGTTGGACGGGACATGAAAACGCCGGCGTGATTGCGGCTTCGCGCTGCGCCGCCCTGCGGGAGGGACTGCGCGTGCTGGCCGTGCCGCACGCATGGAATGGCTTCGCCGAGTATTTCACCGCCGCGCCCGACATGGTCGTTTCCCTGCCGTCCGACGCAGGGGACTTTGGCGCCTATGTGGCGGCGCAGCCGTTGGCGACAATCCTGAACGCGCTGAGCCGGATGCCGTCGCCTGCGGGCAAAACGTGCGCTGTGGTTGGACAGGGGCCTATTGGCCTGATGTTCACAGACATGCTGGTCCGGGCCGACGCGGCGCGTCTGATCGCGATTGATCAAGTCGCATGGCGGCTCGATTGGTCGCGCCGCTTCGGCGCCACGGATGTTGTGGAGGCCTCGGACGCCGATTCCGGCCATTCCGCCAATTCCGATGATCACGCCGAATCCGACGATTCCGACGATTCCGCCCGTGTCATCGAAGCCGTCAAGTCCCTGACCGGCGGCGCGATGGTGGACATCTGCGTCGAGGCGGGCAGCACCGCCCAGGCGCTGATCACCGCCGCCTACCTGCCCAAACGAAAGGGGTTGCTCGTGGCCTTCGGCGTGCAACACGACGATCTGACGCCCTTCCCCTGGCTGCACAGCAACCGCAACGGCACGCAAATGCTGTGCTCGAATGGCGT
>Ga0073932_1005674_pt1 | contig 13374 bp, 8 predicted proteins | sample DewCreD2012metaG_FD_76967 | JGI IMG/M metagenome (GOLD analysis project Ga0073932, IMG submission 76967) | Hot spring sediment bacterial and archeal communities from British Columbia, Canada, to study Microbial Dark Matter (Phase II) - Dewar... ... | reverse complement strand
GGGTCCAGCCCTTCCCACCACGTTCCGACGCCGTCGGCCCGGGTCAGGACGCCATCGTAGGGAACGCCTTTCTTCGGTCCTTCGCGATCCGCGGAATGGGCGCCGATCAGGAAATCGCGGGCCCAATCGACGTCGTGCACCGAGACGAGCCACGGGAGCCCGAGGGCGCGCGCAGCCTTGGCGAACTCGCCGACAATGTCGCGCTTCGGACCGACCTTGGCCGCGCACCAGTCGTAGTGCACGGAGTTCCAGTTGTCGAAGGCGTCGTGATGGTTGCCCAGGATCGCCACGTATCGGGCGCCCCAGTCGCGCCATTGGCGCAGCATCGCCTCGGCGTCGTACCGCTCGGCCTTCCACAGGTTGGCGACATCCTTGTAGCCGAATTCGGACGGGTGCCCGTAGGTCTTGCAGTGGTACGCATAGGCATTGCGGCCCCAGGTTTCGCGGCCGACATCGGGCATGTACAGGTGTTTGGCGACCCAGCCGCCGCCGTACTTCGGAACGCTCTGCACGCCCCAATGCGCCCAAAGGCCGAACTTGGCCTCGCTAAACCACTGCGGGCACCGGTACTGGGCAGCCAGCTCGTCCCAGGACCACGCCCCGCTTCCGACCTGCCTTCCCGTCTTCGTGTCCACGTGCAAGCTCCTCGATCGGCGGTGGAATCTCCGTACTGCCCTGCGAGCCCCTGTTTTCGCCCCGCGCGGGAGGAAAGACAAGATCAGGACGGCCAACGGACTGGAAGATGGCCCGCCCTCCCCTATTCTGGTGCGCATGCCGACCGACGAACCGAACGAATCGAAACGCACCCGGCCGGTGCGGCCTGACCCGGAAGCCACTGGGACGGAGGCGCGCCTGCCTTTCTTCCGCAGCTCGCTCGACGTCGCCCGCACGCGTGTCGGCGCGGCACTGGCGGCGCCGGCGGCGGCACTGGTCCTGATTCCCCTGCTGGTCATGGCCACGGGGCTCGTCGTGTCCTTCGTCTGCCGGCGGGCCCATGACCGGAGCATCGAGGATCTGGCGCGGGCGCGTTTCCGGGATCGCGGGCTCGCGATCGCCCGCCAGGTGGAGGAGACGCTGCGGAGTGCCGAACCGCTGCTGGACAGTCTGCGCGAGTACCTCACGCGCGGCGGCCTGGGAGACCCGCACCCCGTCTTCGTGCGCCGGATGAACGACCTGATGCGCGACCGGCCCGCCGTGGCCTACCTCTTCTTCGGCTGGGCCAACGGCGACATGCTGGGGGCTTACCGCGAACGGGACGGCCGCGTTCGCGGGACCTGGCGCGAACGGGACCGCCACCGGCTGCGGAACTGGGAGGTTTCCGACGAGCGCATGACGCCCGTCCGCGAGGATGACCGGTTCATGTTCGACTCGCGCGCCCGCCCCTGGTACGTACGCGCCGTCCAGCAAGGCGGCCGCACGTGGACCTCGCCGTACGTCTTCTTCGACCAGGGCGTCGCCGGAATCGCCTGTGCCGAACCGCTTTACGGTCCCGACGGCCGGCTGCTGGGTGTCATGACGGTCGAGTTCAATCTCAACACGCTCTCCGAACGGCTCGAGAAAACGATGCAGGACGCTGCCGTGCAGTGCCTCCTCTTTTCCGCTCGCCGCCAGTTGCTGGCCTTTCCGGGCTATCGCGTCGCGGAGGGCGAGAGCCGGAGCGGGCAGGGCGAACTGCCGCTGATCATGGATCTGCAGGCCCCCGCGGTGCAGGCCCTCTCGCAGCGCCTGCCCGCGGCCGTCGAAAATCCCATGGGCCTGGACTTCGCCGTCTCCGGGCAGCCCTTCCTCGGCGACATCCGTCCGGTGGATTTCGGGGCGGACGAGAAGTGGTTCGTGGCGACGTGGGGCTCCCTGGCCGGTTTGAAGGAGCCCGCCGTGGGCGCGTGGCATCGGAGCCTGATGGTGGTCGCCCTCTCGCTGCTGGCAGCCGTCAGCGCCGCCTTTCTCTTCGCGCGCCACCTGATCCGGAACCGGCGCCGCGTCGTGCAGGCCGAGCAACGGGCCGCGCAGGCGGCCGACGAAGCCCGCCAACTGGGAAGCTACCGGCTCGTCCGCAAACTGGGCGAGGGCGGCATGGGCGAGGTGGGGCTGGCGGAACACCGGCTCTTGTCCCGCCCCGTGGCGGTGAAGCTGATCAAGCCCGAACAACTGTCCAAGCACGACCAGGCCAATGTCCAGAGCCGTTTCCGGCGCGAGGCGCGCACCCTGGCGCGGCTGGAATCGCCGCACACCATCGCGATCTACGACTTCGGCATCGGCCGCGACGGTTCCCTCTTCTACGTCATGGAACTGCTGCACGGGCTGGACCTGGACGACCTGGTCGGGCGCTTCGGCCCCTTGCCGCTGGGACGCGCCGTCTCCATCCTTTCGCAGGCGGCCTGCAGCCTGGCCGAAGCGCACAGCCACGGACTGATCCACCGCGACGTCAAACCGGCCAACATCTACCTGTGCCGCAAGGCCGAACAGCTGGACCTCGTCAAGGTTCTCGACTTCGGACTGGTGCACGAGCACGACGTCCGGGAAACGCGCCTCACCCAGGCGGGAGCCCTCTACGGAACGCCCGGCTATACTTCGCCCGAGCAGGCCCGCGATTCGTCCGCCGTGGACCTCCGCTCCGACATCTACTCCTTGGCCTGCGTGGGCTACCTGCTGATCGCCGGCCGGGGGGTCTTCCCAAACGCCAGCCCGATGGCGATGGTGATGGCGCACGTCAACCAGCCGGCGCCGCCACTTTCGGAACTCACGGACCGGCCCGTGCCGCCGGGACTTGCAGGACTGCTCCTGAAATGCCTGGAGAAGGACCCGGACCGGCGCCCGCAGGACCTGCACGCCTTCCTGCGCGAACTGGCGGCCGTCCCCGTGCCCGAATCCGAGCGGTGGACCGAGGAACGCTGTCGCGAGTGGTGGGACCGCGCGGACATCCGGCGCATGGAAGTGGAGACGGTCCGGGAAACCGAAAAGGACACGACGCGCTGGCTGGTTCCCCAGCGCTCTTAATCCGACACGCGCAGCGCCTGTCGTTTCATCCAGAGCAGCAACAGGGCCATGGCGAACAGGCAGATCGTGACGGTGGCCACCCCCCAGCGCATCGACGAGTAGTCCGTGGCAAGGCCCACCACCCAACGGCATGAAGTGGCTGCAATGGCTCATGCCCATCTTCCTGCGAACAATTTGACACTTGACAATAGAACAGTTTAGTGTCATATTATGGACATGGAGACCGAGGGCTCAAAACGCCTTTCCATTGGGGAACTGGCCGAAAGGACGGGGGTCAGCCGGCGGACGGTCCGTTTCTACGTCCAGCGGGGGCTGATCGCGCCACCCGTGGGCCGCGGGCGCGGAAGCGGCTACACGGAGGCCCACGTCGAGCAGGTGCTCCGCGTGCGCCAGCTCCAGCGCGACGGTCTGGTGCTCGACACCATCCGTCGCTTGGGCGGGTCCTCTGCGGAGCCCGCGGAGGAGCCCGCGACGGCAACGAAGGCGCCGTCGTTCTCCGCCGAGACGTGCTGCCGGATCGATCTGGGCGGCGGCGTGCGTCTGGAACTCGACACGCGCCGCGTGCTTCCGGACCCTCGCATCCTGGCGGCGCTTGCCGATGCCTGCCGTCGCATTCTGAACCTGGGTGACCGAGAGGAAGAGGACCGGCGATAGCGGAGAGGGAGGAGCAGAACATGGAGCGAGCCGAACCGGGCGGTCTGTTTGCGGGCGCGCAGCGCATACCGTTGCGCGGGGTGGCGATCCGGGTCAAGGTCCGCGGCGTGGCGTCCGAAGTGACGGTCGCGCAGCGTTACGAGAACCGGGAGAAGGTTCCCGTGGAGGCGGTCTACTCCTTTCCGCTGCAGGAGTCCGCGGCCGTATGCGGCTTCGAAGTCCTCATCGGCGGCCGGCGCGTCCTCGGCCGGGTGGAGGAGCGCGAGAAGGCCTTCGACCGGTACGACGAGGCGATCGAGGCGGGCCACGGCGCCTTTCTCGTCGACCAGGACCGGCCCAACCTCTTCACGGCGAGCGTGGGGAACCTGTTGCCCGGGCAGGAGGCGATCGTCTCGCTGACCTACGTCTCCGAGCTCGAGCAGACCGGCGACGCGATCCGGCTGCTCATCCCGACGACCATCTCGCCCCGCTACGTCCCGCCCGAGCAGGGGCGGACGATGGACCCGGCCGAATGGGATCGCATCGCGCCGCCGGCTTTCGCGGGAGGCGTGCCCTACGGCCTGCAGCTCGCCGTCGACGTGGAGGCGCCCGACGAGATCCGCGAGGTCGCCTGCGCCTCGCACCCCGCGCGCGTCTCGGTCTCCGGGCGCACCGCCCGCGTCGAGCTGATGGGCCGCGAGATCCAGCTCGACCAGGACTTCGTCCTCCACATCGTCCTGGCCCACCCTCACCGGACGACGGCGCTGGTGGCCCGCGAGGAGGGCGGCGCGCGCGTGGCGATGCTGAACCTCTTTCCGGAGCTGCCGGACGCCAAGCGCCTGTCGCAGGAGGTGATCTTCGTCGTCGACCGCTCGGGTTCGATGCAGGGCGAGAGCATCTCGCAGGCGCGCGAGGCGCTGCAGCTCTGTCTCCGCGCCCTGCAGGAAGGCGACCGTTTCAACATCGTCGGCTTCGGCAGCACCTTCGCCTCGCTCTTCGCTACGAGCGAGCCGTACGGACAGAAGACGCTGGAGCAGGCCACCGCGCACGTGGACGCACTCGAGGCCGACCTGGGCGGCACCGAGATCATGGCGCCGCTGGCCGCGGTCCTCGCCCAGCCCCCGCGGGAAGGCTGCATGCGGCAGGTGGTCCTGCTGACCGACGGCGAGGTGAGCAACGAGGCGGACTGCATCGCGCTGGCCGGCCGGCACGCCGCGACCTGCCGCATCTTCACCTTCGGCATCGGGCGCGGCGCCAGCGAGAACCTGATCCGCGGCCTGGCGCGGGCCAGCCGTGGACAGGCCGAGTTCATCCACCCGAACGAGCGGATCGAACCGAAGGTCCTGCGGCAGTTCGCCCGCATCGGCGCGCCCGAGCTGCGCAACATCCGTGTGGATTGGGGCCGCCTGGAGATCGACCTGCAGGCGCCGGTCGCGCCGCCGCCGCTCTTCCAGGGCGACCGGGCCACGCTCTACGCGCGTGTCACCGGCGGCGTGCCGTGCGAAGTCGCGGTCTGCGCCGATACGCCCGACGGCCCGGTCCGCTTCCCGGTCTTCGTCGACCTGGAAAAAGCTCCGGTGGACCGCTGCCTGCCGGTCCTGATGGCGCGCACGGCGATCCGGGAACTCGAGGAGGGCCGCGGCCAGGAGCGCGGTTCGGCCCAACGCGGCCGCAAGGAGAACCGCGTCAAGTCACGCATCCGGGAACTGGCCCTGCAGTACGGCCTGCTCTCCTCCGAAACCAGCATGGTCGCTATCGACGAGCGCACGGCCATCGAGCAGGCCGCCGCACCGGAGTTGCGGCGCATCCCGATCGCGTTGACCAAGGGTTGGCACGGGTACGGGGCGGCCCCGTCCAGCGCGATCGCCGCCTCGCCGGGCGGCATGCTCTTCCAGTGCATGGCCTCCGGGCCCGCCACGGTCATGGGCGCAGGGACGGACAGGATGCTGTGCGACGACCTGGTACTGGCGGACGACGCCCCGACCGCCGAGCCCGTGGCAGGAAGCGCGCGTCCCTCCCGCGCCTCGCGGCGCTCGGAGGATGCACGATCGTCCGATCCCTTCGCGCAGCTTGCCCGCGAGCAGACGGCGGAGGGGAGCTTCCGCCTGACGAAGACCCTCGCCAAGCTGGCAGGCCGACGAGCGAAGGCGCTCCAGGACCGGGCCCGCGAACTCGGCCTTCCGGGAGATGCCGGGGAGAAGGTCCTCGCCACGCTGATCGCCCTGCACCTTTTCGAGACGGAATTCGCCGACCGGCGGACGGAGTGGGCGCTGCTGGCGAAGAAGGCCGAGGGGTGGCTGGCGAAACAGAAGGCCTCCGCGCCGGCCGGTTACGGCGACCTGAAGGCGTGGGCGGCGGCGGCGCTGAAGGGATGACCCATCGCCGGACAAGTTTCAAAGCCGTGTCGCTGCACGCGCCTGGCGCAAGCGACGGTGCAGGAGCTTCCGCGGCGCGCTACTCGGGCGAAGCCCATTCGACTTTGCGGAAACGCCCCGGTAAAAAGGGATGGCATGAAGCATCTTACGCCCATTTTCCGCTGCGGTACGCCGGCGGCGCAGAAGGCGCTCGCGCGCCTGACCGGACGCCTGCAGGCCCTGGAGCAACTCGACACGGCCGAATACCGCGCGCGGGTGAAGCGGCTCTTCGGCCGTTTTCTGCGTCCCGAAGAGGTCGTCGCACGAATCCTGGCGGATGTCCGCGAGCAGGGGGACCGCGCGTTGTGGGCGTATGCCCGGCGCATCGACCGCGTGAAGATCCCGTTCGCCCGGCTCCGCGTCACCGACGCCGAACGGCGCGCGGCCTTCCGCCGCACGCCGCCCGCATTGCGCCGGGCGCTGCAAAAAGCCGCGGACCGCATTGCCGAGTACCAGCGCTGGCTGATGCCGTCCGACGTCGCGCCGCGCGCTTCGCGGACCGGCGCGCCGGGCGTGAAGTGCGGACTCGCCTGGTTCCCGCTGCAGCGCGCCGGCGTCTACGTGCCCGGGGGCACGGCGGCCTATCCGTCCAGCGTGCTGATGAACGCGGTCCCGGCGCAGGTCGCCGGCGTGAAGGAGATCGCCGTCGCCACGCCGTGCGGACCCCAGGGCGAACTGAGCGACGGCGTGCTCTGCGCCTGCGAGATCCTCGGACTCCGCGAGATCTACCGCATGGGCGGCGCGCAGGCGGTCGCGGCGCTGGCCTTCGGCACCGAGCGCGTTCCGAAGGTCCAGAAGATCGTCGGACCGGGGAATCTTTTCGTGATGCTGGCCAAGCGCGCCGTCTTCGGTCACGTCGACATCGACATGCTGGCCGGTCCCAGCGAGGTGCTGGTCATCGCCGACGAGACCGCCCGGCCCGACTGGATCGCCGCGGACCTGCTGGCGCAGGCCGAGCACGACGCGCTGGCCGCCTGTGTGCTCGTGACCGACTCCCCTGCCCTCGCCCGCGCGGTGCGGCAGGAAGTCGAGCGCCAGCTGGCCAGCCTGCCGCGCCGCGACATCGCCGCGCGGGCCTTGAGCGCCTGGGGCGCGATCCTGATCGCCCGCAGCCTCGACGAAGCCGTCGCGCTGGCCAACGACCTGGCGCCGGAGCACCTGGAGATTCACACGCGCAAGCCCGACGCGGTAGCAAAGCGACTGACCTGTGCAGGCGCGCTCTTCGTCGGCCCGCACGCCGTCGAGTCGCTCGGCGATTACGTCGCCGGGCCCAGCCACACGTTGCCGACCGGCGGCACGGCGGCGGCCTTCAGCGGCGTCTCGGTACACACGTTCCTGCGACGCAGCAGCGTGCTGACCGCCGACGCGAAAGGTCTTCAATCGCTGGCGCAGGCCACCGAGGCGCTGGCCACCGCCGAAGGTTTGGAGGCGCACCGCCGCGCGGTGGAGGCGCGACGAGTTGAGCGGAGAAGGCAGACATGATTACCAGAGTCGAGGCCCTCCGTTACCGTTGTCTTAGGTACGCGAACGTGGAACTGCGCCCTTTTCAGATCCTGGTTGGACCCAATGCGTCAGGCAAGAGCACGTTCCTAGATACCGTGGCTTTCATTGCCGACTTCCTGAACGAAGGGCTGGATGCCGCAGTTTGGGGCTCCCGCCGCATGTTCCCGCGGTCGATCTCGGAATTCAGTGATCTGCTCTTTGACGGGCGAGGCAATTCGTTCGAGTTAGCCGTTGAGATGAGCATCCCCGAACGCTTGCGCCGCGAGAACGGCCACAACCAGTGGACTCAGGCACGATATCAGCTCTCGGTCGGCAAGTCAGGAGATCCGGCTACGGTTCAGATATTGGAGGAAACGTTCTGGCTTAAGCCCGATGGATCGCCGTCGGAACCCAGGGAACGCCTCCTTTTCCCAAACGATCCCCCGGCGCCGGATACGATTCTGCAAGGCACATCCAGAGGTCCGACGGGCTGGCGAAAGGTAGTGAGCAAATCCAACTCAGGAAACGACTACTTCAAGAGCGAAACAACGGACTGGAATAACCTTTTCAGACTGGGTCCCCGCAAGTCTGCACTTGCAAATCTGCCCGAAGATGAGGAGCGCTTCCCTGTGGCCATCTGGGCCAAGCGCTACCTGATGGAGCAAGTCCAGAACCTTGCGCTGAACAGTAATGCGATGCGCGCACCGACTCCGCCTGGACGACCGCCCATTTACGATCCCAATGGCGCGAATCTGCCCGCCCTTGTTCAGCACCTCAAACAACAAGCACCGGAACGTTTCGATGAGTGGGTCCATCACCTTCAGTCGGCTCTTCCCGACCTGAAGAACGTAAGCGTCGCCGAGTTTCCTCAGAACAAGAGCCTTTACCTCCTGATCGACTATGGGCATGTTCAAGTGCCATCCTGGGGCGTTTCGGACGGTTCTCTCCGAGTCATGGCACTGACGCTATTAGCCTACCTCCCGGGACTTGAGCAGACCGTGATGATCGAAGAACCGGAGAATGGCGTTCATCCACAGGCGGTGGAGGCCGTCTTTCAGTCCCTGTCGTCGCTCTACGATGCTCAGGTCTTCATGGCCACCCACTCGCCTTTGATTCTCGGCTTGGCAAAGCCGGAGCAGGTGCTCTGTTTTGGGAAAGCCCCTGACGGCTCATGCGATATTGTGCGCGGAGACCATCACCCGAAACTACGGGATTGGAAGGGCGAAGTTGATCTGGCGACCCTCTACGCGGCGGGAGTACTGGGATGACAACAGCCGCAACGAAGGATCTGGTTGTCTTGGTACCTGATCGAAGTTGGGAAGCGGTGCTCCGAACGCTGTTGGAGAAACGCAGCCAAGCCTTGGCCATCCGCTCATGCAGCCACGACATCTTCGTTCATCCACAACGAGACCCCGGTGTCTTTCGTGGTGCAGGCACGTTTCTGGCGCCCTTTCGACAGCAGTACGAACACGCGCTGGTCATCATCGACCAGGAATGGGAAGGCGCACCTGATGCCGACGGGATCCAGAAGACCATCCAAGACGATCTGAATCATTCCGCATGGAAGGATCGCTCGTCCGTAGTCGTCGTCGTGCCTGAGTTGGAGGCATGGGTCTGGACGGACTCGCCGCACCTTCCGGAGATACTGGGATGGAACCAAGGTAGTATTTTTGCAGAGATAGAGCGGTGCAATTTCGAGCGGAATGCACTGGGTAAGCCGATGAGGCCCAAGGAAGCGCTGGACTCCATCCTGAGAACAGTCAAGAAACCGAGGTCAAGTGCGCTGTTTTCGCGTCTGGCCGAGAAGGTGAGTCTTGACCGTTGCCAAGACCCTTCATTCCAAAGAGCCAGGCAGGTTCTTCAGCAATGGTTTCCAAGAGAGTGACCGGTCAGAAAATCAAAAAGGAGCCTGAGCCAACACCCATGTCCCTCTTCCGTCCCAACGTCGCTGCGATGGCCCCGTACGTCCCCGGCGAACAGCCCGCGCCGGGATCAAAGGTCATCAAGCTGAACACCAACGAGAACCCCTACCCGCCCAGCCCCAGGGTGGCCGAGGCCATCCGCGCGGAACTCGACGCCGGCACCGCCCCCGGCGAACGCCTGCGGCTGTACAGCGACCCCAAGGCGCTCGCGCTGCGGCAGGCGGCCTCCGAGAATACCGGCTTTCCCGTCGACCGGATCCTGCACGGCAACGGCTCCGACGAACTGCTGGCCATGCTCATGCGCGCCTTCGTCGGCGAAGGCGAGACGATCGCCTACCCCTACCCCACCTACGTGCTCTACGAAACGCTCGCGCACCAGCAGGCGGCCCGGATCCGGATGGTCGATTTCGCACGGGACTTCGCGCTGCCGAAAGAACTCTTCGGCTGCGGCGCCAAGATCGTCTTCGTCGCCAGCCCCAACTCGCCGTCGGGCACGCAGTACGACACGGACGAACTCCGGCGTCTCGCCCGCAGTTTGAAGAACGGCCTGCTGGTCATCGACGAAGCCTACGTCGAGTTCGCCGCGCAAAACGCGCTCTGCCTGGCACAGGAAGAACCGAACGTCGTCGTCCTGCGGACCTTCTCGAAGAGCCACAGCCTCGCCGGCATGCGCCTGGGGCTGCTGTTCGGGCCGAGCGAGATCGTCGCTGGGCTGTGGAAGGTGAAGGACAGCTACAACCTCGACCGGCTGGCGATCGCCGCGGGCGCGGCGTCCCTGCGCGACCCGCAGTGGACGAAGGCCAACTGCGCCAGGGTCGTGGCGACGCGCGAGCGGACCGCCCGGTCGCTCGCCGCGCTGGGCCTGGACGTGCTGCCCAGCCAGTCGAACTTCCTCTTCGCGCGGACGACTTCGGCCCGTCGGGCCGAGGGGGCCTATCGTTTCCTCAAGGAACGGGGCCTCCTGATACGATACTTCCCCCTGAGATTGCTGGACGACGGTCTGCGCATCTCCATCGGCACCGACGCCGAAATGGACGCGCTGCTCGAAGCGTTGAAAGAGTACCTCGCAAATGGCCAAGCGTAAGACGACCGCGGGACGTGCCGCCGAAATCGCCCGCACGACGCGCGAAACCGAGATCCGCACCCGCGTGAACCTGGACGGCGCCGGCAAGGCCGACGTCGCTTCGGGAGTCGGCTTCTTCGACCACATGCTGGAGGCGCTGGCCAAACACGCCGCGCTTAACCTGGAACTGAACTGCCGCGGCGACACGCACGTCGACGATCACCACACCGTGGAGGACATCGGGATCGTGCTGGGCCAGGCGGTGGCGCAAGCGCTGGGCGACAAGGCCGGGATCCGCCGCTACGGCTTCGGCAGCGTGCCGCTGGACGAAGCCTTGGCGCAGGCAACGATCGACCTTTCGGGCCGCGCGTACTTCGCCTTCACGGGCCGCGAGCATCTCCGCGGCGGCAAGATCGGCACGTTCGATGTCGAGTTGATCGAGGACTTCCTCGCCGCGTTCACTCAAGGCGCCGGCGCGACGCTACACGTCGAGGTCCGTTCCGGTCGCAACGCCCACCACGTCGTCGAAGCGGCCGTCAAGGCCGTCGCCCGCGCTCTTCGCCAGGCCGTCGAGCGCGACGAGCGCATCGCGGGCGTTCCGAGCACCAAGGGTGTGCTGTAGAAGGACCAACGCGCAGGGCACATCCACCGGCGGAATCAAGCACGCCAGTGCTTCCCTTTGCGCTGGCAGTGAACGACAAAAACCATCGTAATTCGCTATCTTCCATCGAGATATTAAAGCAGAAACCTCAAAATGCCTTGCCCAGAATAATACATAAGATATTTATTATCAATTATTTATGTATATATTACTGGAAGACCAAATCGGCCAAAGTCGGCCAAATTAAAGTTTTTTGAGTCGCAACGTATTTAAAACAAACAAGTTAACCACAATTCTATACGGATAGAATTTTTGAAGTACTGCATGAGGGGGGGGTCTGAATCAGGCGTTCGGTTTCGGACAGGTTCAGTTGTACTCGAGATTGTAAACCGTACCGGTCTTGCCCATGTACCAAGCGATCAAGGTCCAAAGGATCACCGCCAGCGCCTCGCCGACGATCAGCCCGATGAAGAATCGTCGCCACTTGAAATATTGCTTCTGTCCGCCGAAGCGCACCAGCACGCTTTTGAAGAGCCACCCCAGGAAGTACGAAAACCACATCGCGAAAATCCCCTGGAAACCCGCCCAGAGGACGATTCCGATCGGGTGCGGCCACCAGAAGATCCGTGTGCGCAGGAACAGGCACAGCCACATCACCCCGGCCCCCACGGCCATCCAACCGATCCGCGACCAGTCGGTCCGGGCCACCGAGGGCACTTCCGAGGCTGGCACTTCCAGGCCCAGTTCGGCATAGCGTGCCTTCGTTTTTTCCCAGTGGGCCAGTTGGTTCGCCGTGGTGGCTTGTTCGCCGTAGAAACCGCGCGGCCAGGGACCGAAGCCCCAGCCCATGTCCTTGGCCCCGCCCGGATGCGTATAGGCGATGTAATGGATCGAGAAGAAGGTGACCGCGAACGTCACGACCAGTGCGGCCGCGAGGCCGAAGAGCAGGGAACGCTGTTTCATCCGCGATTGCGATCCGGCGTGCAGCGCGCCCATCAGGTTGATCATCGGGGTCATGCGGTAGAAATCGAACTCGAAGACCTTGCCCCACGAACTGGTCAGCATCAGGTTGTTCGCGCCCAGGCGCGCCGGCGAAAAGACCGTCTGGATGATGTCCGCCGGATAGCTGACGCACTTGATGTACATCACGCCGCCTTCGGCCACCAGCCGAGCCACGCCCGTCGAAATCATCGTCAGGAGCACGACGCAGAGCACCGCCCAGTACCAGGCGACCCGGAAATAGACCAGCCAGCCGACTGCGCCGAAGAACGAGACGAGCAGGAGCAGCCAGAGCGTTCGCGAGCAGAAGGAAAAGGCCTTGCGTTCCTCGTGCCGCAGCCCCAACGCCTCCAGGATCGTCTGCCACAGGTGGCTCCGCGCCATGAAAAACCCGCTCAAGACCATGGCGAAAAGCGCGCCCAGGCCCTGGTTGTGGAAAAGCCCCTGGGCCCCGTTCCGCGCCCACATGAAGGCCCAGCCGGTGTTCGCCAGGCCGAACCATCCGCAGGCGATCACGCTCAGCAGCTTCAGCACCACCGCGAAGAAGAACCACATGCTGAAGCTGACTTCCAGCGAAACCAGGTACATGAACCCGATCACCGAAGGATAGATCTTGAACATGAACGGCTGCAGGTAGCGCCACGGCGCCTCGGTCAGGTAGGTCCCGTCGATATGGGTGATGCTCATCGGGATCATGGGCCAGTTGCTGTCGTAGTTGGCATAGAAGTTCCAACTGTGCAGCGCGAAGACGATCCCGATTCCCCACAAGGCCATGCGGTCGCGGAAGAAGCTGGTGGCGTAGGTGGCGCTCTGCGAATGCGGGAAGAAGCCGTCCATCATCTGTTCGGCGACCTGGATGACCGGGAACGGCAACCGCTCGCGCTCGCTCCATACCGGATGCAACAGCGCGCTCAGCGCGAAGAAGATGCCCAGCAGGAAGAGCAGCGCCAGGCACCACAGGGCGTAGGGCCTGGCCAGCAGATCCCACGGGATCGCGTTGAAGTTTTCCAGGAAGCTGTCCTTGATCTGCGGCAAACCGTTGAAGAACCACTCGATCGGCCGCGGATCGGAGGAGAACGGGTCCTTCGGGTCCTGGGCCGCCAGTTCGGGCGGCAGGTGCGGGAGGACGATCTCGCTCCATTTGTTCTCGGGCGTGGCATAGTAGTAGGGCGCCATCTGGGCGGAGAGCATGTAGGTCATGAAACCGATCGCCGGGAGCGGGTTCACCAGGATCGTCATGCAGAAAATCAGGGTCAGGTCCTG
>Ga0073932_1005673_pt1 | contig 13376 bp, 15 predicted proteins | sample DewCreD2012metaG_FD_76967 | JGI IMG/M metagenome (GOLD analysis project Ga0073932, IMG submission 76967) | Hot spring sediment bacterial and archeal communities from British Columbia, Canada, to study Microbial Dark Matter (Phase II) - Dewar... ... | reverse complement strand
CTCGCCCTCGCAGAGGATGACCTGCTTGCCCTGGTACTTGGCGAGCTCGTCGATGCCGTAGAGGCGCGCCGGCGAGCCGTACTTGTAGCGACCCTCGGTGTAGTTGATGATCTTCGGGTCCTTCTTCGCGTTGTAGAGCCGGACGTTCATGACGTTCCCGCGCTCGTCGCGGATCGGGATCGTGTTCCGCTGGCGCTTCGGGTCCCAGCCGATCTCGTATTTCTTGAGCGTCGCGTCCGAGAGGCCGCGCTTCTCGCGGAGCCACCGGCAGACCTCCTCGTTCGCCCACAGGTCGCCGATCCACTGCTTGACGAGGGCCTCGCGGATCGGCGGGCGCGGCGGCTTGTCGGGGTACGGCCGGGGCACGCCGACGCGGTCGCCGACCTCGAGGAGCGCGTCCTTGAAGCTCTTCCCGGAGGTCTGCATGAGGTAGTCGAACGCGCTCCCCTTGCCGCAACCCGCGAAGCAGCACCAGCGGCCCGAGTTGCGGTTGAACGCGAAGGAGGGGTTCTTGTCCTCGTGGAAGGGGCAGAGCGCCGTCACCCACCCGTCGGTGGAAGGCTTCTGCTTGGCGAGGCCGTCAAAGAGGACCGAGAAGTCCCCGACCCTCTCCAGGACCGCCTGCTTGTAGCGCTTCCAGAGGTCATCCTGATCCGGCATCCGCGTCTCCGTTCTGGTACCGCCAGAATTTCTCGAGGAGCTGCCGGGTCAGGGCGTTGCCGTGAAGCCTGTCGCCCGCGAAGAACACGCACACGCGGTACTTGACCGACCAGGCCACGATGGAACCAGCCGCCGCCTTGGGATTCATCCGCGAGAAGGCCGGCGCGCGCAGGAAGTCCGGCAGGGACGTCTCGATCACGATGGCGGCGTAGTCGAACCTGGCGAGCCGCTGAAGCTCCCGCTCGAACCGCGCGCGGCCCTGGCCAAGGGAGGAGTAGGCGTCCTCCTTGGTCTTGCGCTCGATGGCGATCCGGTCCTCGAGCCCGACGATGGAGTAGTCGCCCGTGGGAAGCGTCTTCACCGCCGAGCGGGGGAAGCGGTACGGCTTCTGCTCCCGAGTGTCGATGGCGACGACGATCTCGGAGGTCGTCATGTGGCCACCTCCGACAGCGGCACCAGGGGGATCTCGTGGCCGCCGTGAAGTAGGCGATGATCCCGCCGGGAGAGCACTGCCAGGTTCTCCAGGCGGTTGTCATCCCGTCTTCCGTTGATGTGGTGGACGTCCTCGTCATCGGACAGTGCCCGGCCGAGAGCCCGCTCGGCGATCAGTCGATGCTCCAGCACGTAGCCGTTCGGCTGTTGCGCCCCCGGGTGGTCCGGCATGTGGACGAGGCGGTAGCCCCGCACATCCGTGAAGACGCCGCCCTTCCACATCGGATTGCCGGCTCCACGATGCATGTGGCCCTTCTTGAACCTGGGGATGCCTCGGACGTGGTGGTGCCGGATAATGACGATGGGCTCTCCGCAACCGCACGAGCAGAAGTGCCTCCCCTGGTTCTCCTCAACCCATCGGGCCACGCGTGTGTTCATGCCGATCCTCCCAGGAACCGGAGGAGCCCTGTGAACCGCTTCTGCTGCTGGTTCCGCTTGATGGCCTTCGTGAACTCGTCGCGCTGGCCAACAAGGACGCAGACTTCCCTCGCGCGCGAGATGGCCGTATAGGCCCAGTTCCGCTGGAAGATCAAAGGCCCGAAGCAACGGTGAACGGGGACGACCACGATCCTGGCCTCGCTCCCCTGAAAGCGATGGCACGTGATGGCGTAGGCGAGCTCGAGATCGTTCTGGTGAAGCGGGACCTGGACCACGCGCTCGGGATTCTCGAACGCGACCGTGATCGTCCGGTCCCGCGCGTCGATGTCGCGGACGTACCCGATGTCGCCGTTGATGATGTCGAGGTCGTACTGGTTCTTGGTCTGGATGACCTTGTCCCCGACCTTGAACCGGACGCCGTCGATCTTCGGCTTGGGGTTGAGGCGGCGCTGGAAGATCTCGTTCAGGGCCTTGCAGGAGAGCGCGGTCTTCTCCCGGAGCGGCGTGATGACTTGGACCTCCTTCAGCGGGTCCGCGTGGTAGGACTCGGGGAACCGCCGCGAGACCAGGTCCAGGATCGTCTCGCGGATCTCCTCGTCGCCGTCGCGCTTCAGGACGAAAAAGTCGCGCGCCGTGGAGTTGCCGAGCTCGATGTCCTCGCCGTTCTTGATCCGGTGGCAGTTGCGGATGATGAGCCCCTCGTCCTGCCGCTTGATGATCGAGAGCTCGGTCGAGGGGATCGCGCCCGAGGCGATGAGGTCCTTGAGGATGTTCCCCGGGCCGACGGACGGGAGCTGGTAGGTGTCGCCGACGAGGATGAGCCGTGTCCCCGGTGCGACCGCCTCGAGGAACCGCGCCATGAGCGGCGTGTCCACCATGCTCACCTCGTCGAGGACGATGAGGTCCGCCTCGATGGGTTTCTCCGCGTCGCGGGTGAAGACGAAGCTCCCGCCGACCTTCTGCGGTTCGAGGAGCTTGTGGATAGTGAGGGCGAGGCGCCCGCTCTGCTCGTAGACGCGCTTGGCGGCCTTGCCCGTCGGGGCCGCAAGCGCCACGCGGGCCTCGGGAAACGAGCTGATGATCCGCTTGATCGTGTAGGTCTTCCCCGTGCCCGGCGCGCCGGTCAGGATGAAGACGCCGCTTGAGACGGCCTTCGAGAGCGCCTCGTTCTGGTCGTCGGCCAGGCCCTCGAAGTCGGGCTGCCCGGGCGGGAGCGTCTGGCGGGCGAGGACCTTGAGCTTTTCCGCAATCAGCTGTTCGTCATCGTGGTAGCCCTTGAGGTAGACGAAGCCGTCGGCGGAGACGACCAGGCCGTCCTTCTCCAGGGGCCCCAGCTCCGAACCGATCCGTTCGGGCGGGACGGCAAGGATCTTCTCCGCCTCCGCCAGGAGCTTCGCCTTGGGGAGGCACGTGTGGCCCTGGCCGAAGGCCTGCTCCTTGAGCGTGTGGATGACGCCCGCGCGGATGCGGGGCGGGCCGGAGAAGTCGTAGCCGATCTTCCGGGCCACCTCGTCGGCAGTCAGAAACCCGATGCCGTCGATGGCCTCGATGAGCGCATAGGGGTTCTCGCGGATGCGTGCCGGCGCGTCCTGGCCCCACTTCTCCAGGATCTGGTTCACCGCGCGGCGGTTGACCTTTGTGCCGCCGAGGAGGTCCTTGAGGACGAGCTGGAGGTTCTCGTTCGCCTCGTTGTTCCGAAGCATCGCCGCGATCTCCTTGGCGCGGCGTGGCGTGATCCCGCTGATCTCGGAGGCGACCCGGTCCGGGTCCGCCTTGCAGACCGCGAGCGTCTCCTTCCCGTAGGTGTTGACGAGGCGCTTCCCGATCTCCGGCCCGATCCACTTGCAGTTGTCCACCAGGTAGCACTGGATCGCGGAAAGGTCGGTGGGATACGAGGCCCGGTAGTCCGTGAAGGCGAACTGCTCGCCCCAGCGCGGATGGCGCTCCCGCCGCCCGCGGAACGTGTACTCCAGCCCCACCTGCGGCGAGAGCATGCTGCCCTTCACGGTGGTCCCGTCGTCCAGGACCCCGATCAGGAAGTTCCCCTGGTGGAACTTGATGGTCGATAGGACCCCCTGCAGTTGTTCGTGGCCGTCGTTTCTCACTTTGGAAGTCTTCCTGCCAGGACATCGAGAAGAACGGCGGTGATGTCTTCATTCCTGATCCGCACGACACGCCAGCCGAGGGATGCGAGGTGCTGATCACGCTCCCGGTCCCTCTCGTGAATGCGACTCTCCCGGTGCTGCTTACCGTCGATCTCGACGTCGATCTTCAGTCCGGGGTGGCCGAAATCGAGCTTGTAGGGAGGCCCGACACTCCCGGAGGAAACGCAGTGCTGGTGCTCGAAGCCGAGGGGTTCTAGGAAGACCCGCGCGAGGCTTTCGTAGGCCGGCGGAGGTTGGCCGTTCCCCATCGGTCCGAGAGGGCTCTTGAGCACGCCCGTCCGATGGAGTTCCTTGATCCGCCTGGAGAGCTGCTCCCGCAGCCTCGGCGTCTCGCGGAACTTCCGCAGGGCGGCCTCGCGCATGCGCCGCTTGGTCTCCAGATCGTAGGCCGCCTCCTTGCTGCGGGTGAGCCCCAGCTTGGAGGCCTTGATCCCGATGGCCTTCCAGTTGCGCCCGGGCAGGGCCTGCAACACCTCGCGCCTCGGGGCCGTGGGGTACAGGCGGATGAGGTCCTCTTCCTCCCCGGGAGACCAAGCACCGGGCATGGGAATCTCCTAGAAAGGCAGGTCCGATTCGTCATCGTCCTCGGTTCGGCCCTGAGGCGTGGCCGACGGTGCGCTGGCGCCCGCCTGGTCGGCGCGCTCGTAGCCAGCGAACGGGACCACGTTCCGCTTCTTGGGGTTGCCCTCCTGGTCCTCGTACTCCTCGGTCTCGACCGTCACGTAGCAGCTCCGCCCCTTGATCACGGCCGGCGTCAGGTCGAGCTCCCCGGAAACGTTGAGCCCCAAGCGGGAGCAGATGAGCTTCACCCGCTTCATGGCCGCGTCGCTGAAGACCATGTTGTCGAAGATGTAGCGCCCCCGGTGCGGGCCGGACTCGACCACGAAGCGGAGCTTCCACATCTCGTCGCCGTACTGGGTCGCCGCTTCCTCCACCTCCGCCACGCGGCAGAGGTACTTCCCGTCCGGCAGCGGCGAGAAGTCCTGGACGTCGTCCACGTTGTTGAAGTCGATCCTGGGCATGGCTTACGCCTCCTTTCCTGAATTCGCGGCCCCGCCTTTCGCGGCGAGGGCCGACTCGAACTTGCCGATGATCACCCGCGCGTTTTCCTCGGTGAGGTCGTCGAGGCTCTCCGCCCCGTAGGCGGCGAGCCTCTTCGTCACCTGCTCCGGCGACAGGCCGAAGCGCGCGATGGAGTCGCGGATCAGCCGCTTCTGCTCGTCCGTGGCGAAGGCCGTGGGCCGCGCCTTACGAGCCAGCGCCTTCTTCCCGAAAAGCTCCTCGAAGCGGGCATAGGAGACCTCGAACGCGCCGGCCGGGAGCTTGTTGGACCGGTCCTTCAGGCACTCGCCGAGGAACCGCCCCTTCTCGTCCCGGTAGAGCCGGACGATGGTGTCGAAGAGGTAGGGCAGCGACTTCTCGCCGTCGAAGGTCTCGCCGATGGCCTTCATGAACGCGCCGTCGGCGTACTGGACCTTCTGCCGCGCCGTCACGATCACGTTCATGTCCAGCGCGATGAGCTTGCGGATGAGGTCCTTGAACTCCGCCTTGACCGTCATCCAGTCGCGCGGCTGGAGGTCGTAGAACTCGAACTTGTAGCCCTTCGAGCCCTTGTTCCGGCGCAGGAAGACGTCCGACCACTTCTTCTGGAGCGCGTCCCAGTAGACGGTGATCGGGTCGATGACGAGCGTCCGGTAGGCGTGCGGGCGCGTGAGGAGCCACTCGACCGCCTCCATGACCTCGTCCGCCGTCGAGGCGCGGAGCACATCGAAGTCGAAGGCCTCGCCGTAGAGATCCGCGCCGCCCTCGAGGTCGATCACCACGGGCTTGGGGAACTGGAGCGAGAGCGTCGTCTTGCCCACGCCCGAGTCGCCCCAGAGGAAGAGCTTCAGGCGCTTCTCCAGCGACCGCGCCTTCTGGAACGGCGATCCATCCTGGCCCTTCTTGGCGAAGTCCACGTGGATCGCCTTCTCCGGCGTCGCGGCCGGCGAGCTCTCCGGCGGTCCTGCTCCCTGCGCCCCCGCCTGCGCCGGCGCTCCGGCGGGCAGGTCGTCGGGCAGGGTCACGTTCGTCTTCATGGCGTCACCTCCCGTTCTTGCTCCCCATGCAAAGGCCCCAGTACCCGCAGAAGCGGGGACTGCAGTGCCAGCCGTTGGGGTTGGGGTAGAAGATTCCCGAGTCGATGGCCCGGCCGACCTCTTCGATCAGGCCGAGGAACCAGCGGCAGTCGTCGTTCGTGCGCCGCGTGTGGAGCTGGATCGCCTTGGGATTCAGCGTCTTGACGATGGCATCCATGCGCAGCCCGGGCTCGGCGCGGCCGTGCGTGGTGCGGTAGCCCAGCGCGTAGGCGGTGAACTGCAGGTCCTTGTCGAGGTCCTCCTGGCGCGGGGTCTTGCTGTAGGCCTTGTTGTCGACGATGGTCCCGTCGCGCTCGACCAGGTCCCACACGCCGACGAGGTCGAAGGGGAAGTCCTCGCCGAGGTCGACGGTGAACTTCTCCTCGACGAGGAGCGGCCGCACCGCCGGCGCGATGGTCTTGTGGTGGGCGGCAACGATGGCCGTGCCCTGGTCCTTAAGCTTGCCCGGCTTCTCGTCCGGCTCGAACGCGATCTCCTCGCCCGCCAGCGCCGCGTCGAACTGCGCGGCGAAGAACTCCTGCATCTCTCCCAGGGCCAGGTCGCGGTCGGAGTCGATCTTCTGGCGGTAGTTCAGCTCGAGGGTCTCATGCCACACGCGGCTCTGGACCATCGCCCCCGAGGGCGGGGCCTTGATGCCGTGGATGTATCGGTACTCGTACTGGCGCGGGCAGCGCAGGAACATGTTGAGCTGCGTGAAGCTCAGGTGCCGCTTCTCGGCGTCCCGCGCGGCCGCTTCAGCGAACGCCGGCGTCGGATTCGTGGTCTCGTTCATGGGTCTGTTCCTGCGTCGCTTCTTGCGATTGGGTGGCTCGCCGCCTCCCCTTGAGATAGGTCACAATCAGTTCCGCCACGGCCTCGACCACGCCCTGCGTCTCCTTCTCGGAGAGCGTGTGGTAGTGGCGCTTGAGCTCGATGGGCTGCGGCGTCGGCACGATCACGCCCTCCTCAGCGAGAGGAGGAAATCCTCGATGGCCGGGTGGGGCTTGAGGTTGGGCCGCCGGGGCGGCGAACCGTCGCCATCGGTCGGGGCCTTGTCGTCGAGGCGGCGGAGAACCTTCCCGCGGATCACGTCGAGGTTCTTCACCAGCCGCCAGACCAGGTCGTCGTCCATCTCGTGGACCGCGACCAAGCCGCCGATGACGAGGGCCTCCTCCTCGAAGAGGTCGTTGATCAGTTCTTTCGCTTCGGCTTTGCTGATCATGGCGTCCTCGCCTCCTCCGTCCCTGCCTGCGCCGCGATGCCTCGCGTCGCGGCAGGCAGGCGTCACGTCATTCGCCTCCGAGGACCAAAGGGGGGAGAAGGCCCCCGCGCGGGGACACGCCGCCTCGGGACTCACGGCTTTTCCTTCTCGAAGCGGCGGATGACGGCCTCGGCCCGCTGGCGGCGCTTCTTGGCGACCTGGTAGTCGAGGCCCGCCCCGCGCGCGTAGTCCGCGATGGACTGGCCGTAGACGCGGGTGCCGACGAGGAGCAGGAAGTCCGCCTCGGTGATCCGCCCCGCGTCCAGGTGCTCGCGCAGGCGTTCGATCTCCGCTTCCTGCGCCTCGCGGAGCTCGACGGCGGCGAAGTCGATCCCCTCGACGCCGCCGGCGAGCGCGTCGATCTCCTCGGGCTCCGCTGTGAACTCGCGGTTCGTGCGGTTCCAGGCGCGGCGGTACTCGTCGTGGAGGTGGTGGACGGTGTCGTTGTAGACCTTCTGGACGAGCCGGTCGGGGCGGCGCTTCACGTCGATGCGGCAGAGGACCTGCAAGAAGGTCCAGGTGATGTTCTGCCAGCGCTCGTCCGGGTCCGCGTCCCAGCCGCGCTTCTGGTAGTGGATGGACTCGAGCCCGGGCCAGAAGATGGCGAGGAGCACGGCGCGCCAGCGCGGGTCCTCGTCCTCGGCGTGGGCCGCGAAGATCGGGCGGAGGACCTCGTCCTTCCTCGGATCGGTCGACGTGCCGTTCCGCATGAAGGCGATGACTTCCGTCCACGTCCCGAACTGCCGGAGGAAGGGTTCCTTCTTCTGCAGTCTCCGCAACAGCCTCTGGTACTCACTGGTCTGAAGTTCCTGTTCGAGACGCTCACGGTCTCGATCCCTCGAGGGGATTGCCACGACGCCCTGCCTTTCCGGCCGGGCGTCGTTCGCCTCGAATGGCCTGCGTTAGGGCGTCATGCGCCTCAAGGTCCCTGAGTTAGTTCTTGATCTCGATCTCGGGTTTGACGCCTCCTTGCGAAGGGCTGCGCAGCGACGAGAGCTCGTTTAGCGTCGAGCAACCTCGACATACGCTCGACACCGGAAGTCCCACGACGTACTGGTGCCCGCGGGCGAACTGGATGTGGAGCCGATCGCCTTCGAGCCGCCCGAGGAGCTTGCCGCAGCGCACGCAACGCCAGTCGCGTTCCATGCCTGAATTCTTCTTCTAAGAGAGGCTTCATCGAAGCCTGTGAAGAAGCGGACAGGGAGCGGCGGAAATGCCTGTGGAGCAAGGCCCAGCCGGAAGGCGGGGGGTGTGAACTTTTCACACCCCAGACCCACAAACAAAAAAACCCGCCTTGATGGGCGGGGCATGAAAGCAGAAGGCGCCTTGCGGTCTAGCTGGTCGCCTTCTGGAAGAGGGCGGGAATACTGGAAACCAGAATCTGCTTCTCGTTCGGGCGGAGTCTCAACCCGTAGAGCCTCTGCCCGTTCAGATCCTTGTGGGCGTTGGTGAACAGTTTCTTGAGGTTCTTCTCCTTCTCGATCTGGCGCACGAACTCGCCCCACATCTTCTGGACTCGGTGCGCCGGCTTGTCTTCATCCTTGCCAGAAAACTGCAGGTAGCCGTTGTCGCGCCACGCAAGCAGTTCCTTGGCGGCCTCCTCCTCCGTGACGACCGTCATGCGCTCACCATCGACGTCATGGGTGCGGGTCGACTTGAAAAGCAGGCAGATGAAGAACAGCTCCCGTGAGCCGAGCTTCTTGTTCACTCCGTCGAACCGTCCGTTCCCGACGATTCGCGCCAGCAGCCCCTTGTTGGTTTCGCCATCCTTGATTTCGTCGAGACTCAACACGGGGCTGGGCGGTGCCTCTTCATAGGTCACCGGCCTCTTGTACTCGTCCGGCAGGGCGAGGATCAGAAGGCAAGAGCTCGGAACCTTGCCATCGCTGATATCTTGCGCGTGCTCTTGGATTCCCTTGGTGATGACGTCGCAGACTTCCGTCGCGTGGCGTTTGTAAAGGTCCAGGATGCCAGAGGCGGCCTGATCAACGCTCATTCCCCGGATGTGCTGAGTGACGCGGTGAACTTCGCCGAACTCCGAGAAGAAGGTCGACTCGGACATATCCTTGACGCGCTTGGCCGTGCGGACGTAGGACTCCAACATCGTGCGGCTGTCCCCGCTCTTGCGTTCTCCCCGTAGAAGATCCACGGCGTACATCTCCTCCGGGTCCTCCTGGTCCGGGCATCCGGCCGACAAGGTCGCGATGCGCCGGTCGATGCACTGCGAGCAGGTGCCGCAGTGCGTGTGAAGCGTGGTCATCTCCCAGACATGAGTGCAACTCACGGCGTACTTGATGAGGTCGCCGCAGCCGGCGTTGCGGATGGACCGCACGACCTGGGCCTTGGTCATCCAGAGAAACGGATTCTCTACGGCGAACGTCTTCTGAAAGAGTGCCGTGAAGATCTCGGAGAAACCATTGAGGACCTGTGGGTGCGTGGTCCGGGTGGCTCGGCCACCCACCACCTGCGGCGAGATCGGGAGGTTGATGCTGACCACACCGTTCTCGTAGAAGCGGATCTTCCAGAGGTCGAAGATCCTGGCGACAACGGCCGCCAACGCGGCGTAAAGAAAAGACCGCGTCCGCTGCGTGAACTCCCTGCCCAGCGCCTTTTCCTTGTTGATCCAGACCGGGACGTGGAAGGGCTTCAGGGAGCAGTGCTTCTCCAGGTCCTCCAGGAGCTCTTTCTGCCGCTTGGCGATCTTCGGAGAGGATCGGTGGCTGACCAGCGCGATCATCCTCTTGCCGGCTGCGGCCTCCTGGACCGCCCCGCCCAGGGAGTCGAGACCTCCCGAGAAGAGGATGACCTCGTCCGGTTTGAGGCCCGTCGCACCGCCGGGGCCAAAATCCAGATACTGCTCGACCGATGGCGGGCTCTTCAGGTTCTTGAAGGTGAAGTCGTACTCGTCGTCCGAGAGGAATCCGAGCGTGTCCCGCAGCGCCGTGAGGACCGGGGCCGACGACCAGAGGTCGGGCTCTCGAACCGGGATGTGGAATTGAAACCGACGCCTCCACTTCGCGCCGTAATTCCTGGCGTTGCCTGCGCCCCGCGTAGTCGCCTGATCGGCGCAGTACACGTAGGTGGCGATTTCAAGCAGGTCGACCAGGACCGGGGGGATGTTCGCCGCCATCGCCTTGCTGATGTCGGTGATCTTGAGGCTGACGTTCGCATGCTTGCCCCACAGGTGCAGCGGGACCGGCTCCTTCTTCGATCCGCCGCAGTCGGCGGTCAGGCCCCCGCAGAGGACGACACGCTCATCGCTCATCGGCGTGTCCCCCCTTGGCGAGTTCGGCGCGGAGCTTCTTCAGGGCGACGTAGACGAATCCGGCTGCCTTGTCCGGCGTGATGTCTCCCTCAAAGAACTTGGTCTTCGAGAACCAGCCGCCCGAGAATTCCTCGATGATGCGGGTCGCCTGGCGGCAGTGGAGCTCGAGGGCATCGTTGAACTCCGCGTGCTCGTTGATGTTCTTGAACCGGCCATCCCCGCTCACGTAGTTGGAGAGCGTGCGGCTGAGGAAGTAGGTCAAGTACCTCGTGGAGAGCCGAGTGAAGAACTCCCGGGCGAGCGTGCTGAACTGCGCGGTGGTCGAGAAGCTCCTGAAGGCCTGCTGGACATCGGCGGAAGTGGTTCCGAACAGGCTCGTGGTCCGCGGCGTGCCGAGCGCCGTGAGCGTTTCGGCGGCGGCCATCTGGGCCATTTCGCCGAGGTCCGTGCGTCCGCCACTTCGCCGCAAGTGCGCGTCGACGGCGCCCGTGAATGCCCCGACAACTTCCAGCAGGCTGGGAGAGTCGGAGACCTTAAGTCCAAGCCTCTGGAGTCTAGCGACGAAATCGTCGCCTCGGGCGGCCAGCGGGACCTGCGTGAGGAGCCAGACGGTGTGGATGAGTCCCGGGTCCTTGGCGGCCTTGGCGAGGCCTCCCTGCGAGGCCTCCATCGTGGCGGCCGCGACTTCAGGCGTGCCCGCACCGCCGCCGATCAGGTCAAGGACCTGATTCCACTTACGTGTTCGCGGAAGAGTCCCGAGACGAATGTGCCCCATTCGCTACCTCACCGTTTCCGCGGGCCGCGACGTTGGGCTTGCGAGCCCCCGCTCTGCTTGGACCTGCGGTCAATGATCACGATGGATCGCGCTTTCCGTGGTTCGCGCGTGATGTAGCCCTTGCGTTCTAGCGCCTCCAGAAGGTCGAAGACGCTGGAGCTCTTCGTACCGAAGGCCTCGCCGATTTCGCGCACGGTCGGAGGCATGTGGTTCTCGCGGATGAAGTTCTTCACCCACTGGAACGTCTCGCGCTGGCGTGGGCTGAGATCCTCTGGTCTGTGCATCGCTGCCTCTCCCGTCCCGTCAACCGGAGCCGAGCACGAACAATGGATGCGCGCGAGCCCGGATCGCGGAAGCGGATTTAGAAAGTATACCTAACAGGCGTTAGGGCTTTCAAGCTGTCTGCCCAACTTCTTCAGGCCGTCCCCCTGCGCCCGCCGTGGCGGCCTTTCCCCGTAGAGCACCCCGGGCCGTAAGGCACCGGAAACATTGGGGATTGCCTTGCTTCGGGGCGCACCCCGAGGTAGGGGTGTCAGGTGGGAGACGCGCGTAACATGAATGATTCCAACGGGTTACGGACAGGGCCAACCCGCGGGCTTCGGGCAAGGACGGACGCGATCTACGCCCGGTCGGCGGTCGACGGCGAGACCGCAACAGAGTGCCGGGTCCAGGTCCGCGAGGCGCTGGAGTTCGTCGGTGCGCCCGCGCGCGCTGCCGTCTACACCGACCCGGGGGCGTCCGGGTTGGACGCCAACCGGCCCGCGCTCCGCCGTCTGCTGGCCGACGTCCGCCTGGGAGGCCTCCGCCGCGTGGTCGTCCGCGACCTTGCCCGCCTGGCCCGGAGCGCGCCGCTCTTGGAGACCATCCTAGGGGAGCTCCGGGCTGCCGGCGTGGAGCTCGTGACCATCGGAGAATGGAACCGCCATGCGTGACGAGAAGCGCGAGCCGCCGCGGGTCGCCTTCTACACCCGCATCTCGACCGACGAGGACCACCAGAAGTACTCGCTCGGCGCGCAGAAGGAGCGGCTCGAGGCTTTCTGCAAGGCGCAGTGGGACGACGACTGGAAGCTCCACAAGGTCTACCGCGACACCGAGAGCGGCACCCACATGAACCGGCCCGGCCTCGAGGAGATGCTCTACGACGCCGAGGCCAAGGCCTTCAACACGCTCCTCGTCTTCCGCGTGGACCGCCTCTCCCGCAAGGTCCGCGAGCTCGCCCAGATGGTGGACGAGCTCACGAAGAACGGCGTCACGCTCAAGAGCATCACGGAGCCCTTCGACACATCGAACGCCGCCGGCAAGATGATGCTCCAGATGCTCGGCGTCTTCGCCGAGTTCGAGCACGCGACCATCGTCGAGCGCACGAAGGTCGGCATGGAGAAGAAGGCGAAGGGCGGCGACTGGGTCGGCGGGGTCGTGCCCTACGGCTACCGGCTCGACCCGGAGAAGGGCCTTGTCGTCCACGAGGAGGAGGCCCTCATCGTCAGGAAGATGTTCAAGATGTACACCTTCGGCCAGGAAGGCGTCCACACGATCTGCCACAAGCTGAACGAGGCCGGGTACCGGAAGCGCAGCGGCAAGAAGTGGGACAAGCGGATCATCCTCCACATGATCAAGAACCCCCTCTACGTCGGGAAGCTGCGCTGGCGCGAGGTCATCTACGACGGGAACCACGACCCCATCGTCTCGGAGGTCCTCTTCGAGAGGGCCAAGGACATCATGCGCAAGCGCGTCGAGGACCTGAACGGCCGCCGCTTCCACAACGGCGACGAGCGCCTCCTCACCGGCATCGCCAAGTGCGCGCGGTGCGCGAGCCACCTCGTGGGCGTGAGCACCCACAAGGGGGAGCGGAAGTTCCCGTACTACATTTGCAGCAAGCGCTGGAACATCAAGGACTGCGACCTCGACTACGTCCGGGCGGACCTCCTCGAGGCCGCGATCACGCAGGACATCAAGGCCATGTTCCGCGACGAGCAGTTCATGGCCCGCGTCTGGGCCGAGGCGAACCAGCGCCTCTGCGCCGAGAAGCCATCCCTGGAGAAGGAGATCGGCCGGGTCGAGGCCCAAGTGGCCAAGACGCAGGCGGCCATGGACCGCTACTTCGAGGCCTTCGAGGCGGGAAACCTGAAGCCTGAGCTCTGCAGCGAGAAGGTCCGGGACCTACGCGCCCGGCTGGAGGAGCTGGAGGCCGAGAAGCGGGACCTGGAGGCGCGGCGGAAGCGCCTGGACCTCCCGGAGGTCGACCGGGAACTGCTCCTCGCCG
>Ga0073932_1005667_pt1 | contig 13389 bp, 4 predicted proteins | sample DewCreD2012metaG_FD_76967 | JGI IMG/M metagenome (GOLD analysis project Ga0073932, IMG submission 76967) | Hot spring sediment bacterial and archeal communities from British Columbia, Canada, to study Microbial Dark Matter (Phase II) - Dewar... ... | reverse complement strand
CGGCCAGCCGCAATACCACTTTTCCTACCTGAGGTATCTCGACGCGCCGTGGCCGGTGGCGGCGCATGGGCTGGCGATAGGTGCTGCACTGGCGCTGGCGGCCGGCTGTTGGACGCGCGTCACCAGCCTCGTGACTCTGCTGGCAGTGCTAGGCTATGTGCATCGCGCACCCCAAGTGGCTGGACACGTAGAGCCGGTGCTGGTGATGCTGCTAGCTTACCTGGTGCTCGCTCCTGCCGGCCAATCTCTTTCGGTCGATGCGTGGCTGCGCCGCCGCCGAGCTAGCGCTTCGGGGATCGCAGTCGCGACGAGTGACCACCAGAGCGATGGTTCGTCCTGTTCCGTTGCCGCCAACGTAAGTCTGCGGCTGATCCAGGTGCACCTGGCGATGTTCACGGCCATGATGGGGCTGACCAAGCTCTATGGCGACGCCTGGTGGGATGGGATGGCGATCTGGACATTGCTGGCCCAGACCCAGTCTCGCCCTTTTGACTTGACAGGACTGCGCGGTGCTGGTGATTTGGGAGAATATTTCTTAAATGCCTGGACCCATCTGGTGGTCGCCTTCGAGCTGGCATTCCCCATACTGATCTGGAGCCGCGGAGCACGGAAGGTGCTCATGCCTCTGGCGGTCTTGGTATGGAGCTCGCTGGTGCTGGCGACTGGGCTCGTGCTGATGGTATTGGCTCTCGTGACGGCGCTTGTCGCCTTCGTTTCGGCGGACGAACTTCGCGGGTGGCTGGGCCGCCGACGGCTGGCATCCGGCTAGCGATCGGGCGTTTTTTCCCGGCCAGTCACTTTCTCCGCCCCAGCCGAGGATGGCTCTGGTCTGCGCGTGTCCCGGGCAGCGCGGGCCTTCGGTGCGCCGTGTGGCAGCCATCCTGCCGTCGAAATCGGCTGCGTTGGCGGCGGACTGCATCTCGGCAAGCCGCGGCACCGTCTATACTTAGAACAGCGGGAAGTTTGCCCGCCGCGATCCGCCTTCGGAGGAGAGCCGGGGTATGGCTACCAGTCTCGTCCCGCCGCCGCTGCCATCGCCTTCGCCTCCGGCGCCACCCAGCCAACAAGAGCAGGAAACCCTCCTCGAACAGAAACTCGGCGCGGCCCGGCGCTGGGTCTGGTGGGTCGAACTGCTCACCCTGGTGGTGGCCTGGGCCGCCGGCGCGCTGGGGCTGCTTTTGATGGCGGCCCTGGTCGACCATGGGATCGGACTGGGAACCACCGGCCGCATCCTGTTCTGGATGCTCTTGCTGGCGGGCAGCCTGTATGTGCTGGTGGTGCATGGGGGGCCGCTGCTGGTGCGGCGGATCAATCCGCTGTATGCCGCCCGCACGATCGAAGAAGCGCGTCCGTCGTTGAAAAACAGCCTTATCAATTTTCTGCTGCTCCGCCGTGAGCGGGCCGCGGTGAAGGAAATCATCTTCCAGGCGGTGCAGCAGAAGGCGGCCACCGATCTGGTCGATGTGCCTGTGGAGGCGACGATCGACCGCAGCCGGCTGATTCATGCCGGTTACGTTTTGTGCGGGGTGATGGCGGCGCTGGCCGCGTACAAGATTCTCTCGCCCAAAGACCCTTTCACGACAGCCGCCCGCGTGCTGGCCCCGTGGGCCGACATTCCTCGCCCGTCGCGCGTCCAGATTCTGCATGTCGAGCCGGGCAGCGCCGAAGTCTATCGCGGGCAGACCGTCAAGGTGGTGGCCACCCTGCACGGCGTGCGACCGAAGGATTCGTTGCGCGTGCTGTTCAGCACGGTCGATGGGCAGATGGTCGATCAGCCGGTCGAACTGACGCACACCGTGGGCGACCGCTACGAGGCGGTGCTGCCGCCGGCCTCGGCCGTCGCCGGTTTTTCCGAAGGAATGGCCCAGGATGCGACGTACCGGATTGTCGCCGGAGATGCAGAGAGTCTCTCGTACCGGCTGACGGTCGTGGCGGCGCCGCGGATCATCGTCCGCCGGCTGGAATACACGTTTCCCGCCTACACCCGCAAAGCTCCGCAGGTCGTTGCAGAATCGGGCGACATCCGGGCGCTGGAAGGCACGCGGGTCACGCTCGTAGCCCAGGCCAATCAGCCGATCCGCTCAGCCTGGATCGAGTTCGATCCCACCGGTGGCAGCGTCACCCAGACGTTGCCTCTGCAAGCCGAAGGCCACGCAGCGCGCGGGCAATTCATCCTCCAGCTTCGCGACGACCGACAGACCCCCTGGCACACGAGCTACCAGCTTCGGTTCATCGACCAGCGAGGCGGCCGCAGCCAGCAACCGATCGTGCATCGGATCGAGGTGCTCCGCGACCTGCCGCCCGAGGTCGAACTCCTTCAGCCGCGGGCCACGCGCGTCGAAGTCCCCGAGGATGGTGCCGTGACGATCGAAGTCCGCGGCATCGACCCCGACTTTGGGCTGGCCCGACTGTACCTCGAAGGACAGGCGGCTGGCCGGCCGCCGTTCTCGATCGACCTGTTGCCTGCTGATGCCGACCAGCCTCCGCAGGCCGTGGTGCCGCTCATCTTCCAGCCGCGTTCGCACGGCTTGAGTGCCGGAGACGAACTGACGTGGGTGGCGGTCGCGGAAGATCACCGTGTGCATCCCGTCTCCGGGCAGCCCGAGCCGAATGTCACGCGGAGCCCTGTTCAAACGCTGGTTGTCTTGCCACGGCAGTCGCCAACCGGCCAGCCGCGCGGTCGCGACGCGGCCACGCCGCCAGGTGCTTCGCAGAAGAACGACGCCACATCGCCACAGGCAGACAATCCGTCTCAGACCCGGCCGGGGGAGGACCGTCCGCAGCGCGATGCGCCGATGAAGAATGAGACCAAGGACCGGTCCGAGCCGTCGCGTGATTCTTCAACTTCCTCTTCGCCCAGCGACCAGCCGCCCAAGCGGGACGCCGGTTCCGCATCGACCACCCCTCAAGGCTCCAAGCAAACGCACTCGTCCGAGTCGCCGCAAAAGGATCCCATGGACAATACCGGCTCGTCGGACGGCGAAAAGGGGGCAGGTGCCGCCGGGCAGAAAGGTTCCTCGGGGAAAGGCGAGACGAGCGATGCTCCTCCCCAGGGACAGTCAGGCCAGCCTCCTTCCGGAAACACGCCCGGTGCCGCGGGCGGCAACCCGCCATCCAGCCAGCCAGGTGAACGAAACCAAGGCCAGGCCTCGGACCAGCCCTCTGGCCGCGGTCCCATGGGTACCGACCGGGGCAACCAGGCCTCGTCGGGCCACCAGGCATCGGGACGTGACCCCGGCGGTGGCAGCTCCCAAAGCGGAAAGCCCGATCCGGAAAAAAGTTCATCGAGCGAACTGCCGCCCGAAGGGCAAGTGGAACGCGGCGAGCCGGGGCAGACCGGCCGCGGCAAAGCCCACGACGGACAGGCGATCGAGGAATTTTTGAAGGAACTCCAGCGCCGCGGGATCAAGATTCCTCCCGGCCAGGACTCGCCGCCAGACGACGCCACGGGGCAAGGCGAACGCGGCGAAACAGCGTCCGGCGACCGAGCGGCAGGCCCCGGAAAAGGCACCGGGGGAAAAGGTGACCCAGGCACACCTGCCAGGTCCCCACAAGGTCAGGCGCCGCAAGAGACGCAGCGCGGTGCTGACAGCGATCATGCCGGCCCATCCTCGCCCCGTGCACAGAACCAGCCGCAGGAACACGGCCAGCCGGACAAAAACGAGGAAAAAGATGGGCTTGCTGGCAGCTCCTCACCGCCGCAGACGCCGCGTGGCGACAGTGCGGTGGGCAATGTGCCCCCTGCATCTGAGAATCTATCCAAGGATTCTAATGCCAAAGGATCTGGCTCGGGCAAAGAGGGACGCGAGGGGGCCGGCACGGCGAGTCGTGAAGCGCAAGGCTCTGCCGGAAAAGGAGTTCGGGAAAATAAGGATGTTCCCAAAACCCCGCAGCCGCCCGACCGAAAGGCGGAAGATGGAGAGCCCAGCCCCGAATCGAACAGCAAGCGGCAATCGAACACCCGTGGCGGCCAGTCCGGGGACGAAAGTGGGGGTGGAAAGGGCGGTGCGGGCCAGCCATCGCAGCAGCCAGGACGCGACAGCGCCGGTAGCCAAACCCCTTCCGATGAGGGAGCTGGGACTGCTCGTGAGCCAGGCAGCGGGGAGGTCGGCTCGCAGGGTGGCCAGGGACCGACGGCCGGCGGCAAAACGGGGGTCGAGGGGCAGCAGGCCGGTCAGGGGAGCAGCTTGCGCCCGCAGGAGCCATCTTCGTCTTCTGGGGTTGGGAAATCGGCCGGGAAGGCGGGGGACCCGAAGTCCGACGCAGCCCGACCGCAAGGAGACGGGCAGCCGGGCCAGCCTGGCACAGCCGCCAGCGACGCTCCGGTGGGCGGGAGTGACGGCGGCCGGCCACGCTTCCAGACGCCGAGCCGCAGCGGGGTCGATCCTGAAGCGGACCGAGCCAACCTGGAGTACGCACGTCGCGCGACGGAGCTGGTGCTTTCGCACCTGAAGGACGAGGCGCACCGCCCCGATCCGGAACTTCTGAAGCGGCTGGGGTGGACGCCGGAAGATCTGGCCGAGTTCGTGCGTCGATGGGAGGCACTTTCACGTGCGGCCGAGGATGCTCCTGCGGGGCAGCGGGAGCTGGACGAGGCACTCAGGAGCCTGGGGCTTCGCGATCCAGCCCTGCGCACGCGCAGGGGCGGCAATGCGAGCGACCAGCAGCGGGACCTGCGCGATGCGGGCAACCGCTCCTCGCCGCCGCCGGCCTATCGCGAGCTATTCGACGCGTTCCGCAAAGGGGCTGCCCGAGCTAGCGGCCGGCCGTAGACTAAGGTGCGTTACCACGCTGTGGCGAGGCTGCCCGGTTCCGACGCTTTGCCTGCTCGTTCCTGCGTCTTCGTGAAAATTCCAAGGCGAGGCTTCCCACAATCTCTCGAAATGGCCGGCATGCAGACCCCTCGCTATCTGGTTCCGTTTCATCCGCGGAAGCTGCCGCACTTTTTCACCGACGTGCTGGTGATCGGGGGCGGTCTGGCAGGACTGCGGGCGGCCAATGCCGTGGATCCGTCGCTGGATGTGCTGGTGGTGACCAAGGATGCCCTGGTGCAATCCAACAGCAGCTACGCCCAGGGCGGCATCGCCGGCGTGATGGACCCCGAGGATCGCTTCGAGTGGCACGTGCAGGATACGCTGGTGGCTGGCGGCTCGCTGTGCGATCCGAAGGTCGTGGAGATGGTGATCCGCGAGGCGCCCGAGCGGATCCGTGAGCTGATCGACTGGGGGACGCGCTTCGACGAGCAGGAAGGGCGGATCGTGCTGGGCCGTGAAGGGGGACACCGCCACAGCCGCATCGTCCACGCCTTGGGCGATATGACAGGCCGGGAAGTGATGCGGGCCGTGATCGAGCGGACCTGCCGTCAGCCGAACATCACGATCTGGGAAAACACCTTCACCATCGATCTGTTGACTTGCGAGGGAGCCTGCCGCGGAGCGATCGTTTCCAACACGCATGGCGAACGGATGCTGGTCTGGGCCCGGCAGACGATCCTGGCCACCGGGGGGTGCGGGCAGATCTATCGCGAGTCGACCAACCCGCCGGTCGCCACGGGCGACGGGCACGCGATGGCCTATCGGGCGGGCGTCGTCCTGCGCGACATGGAGTTCATCCAGTTCCATCCCACGGTGCTGTACATCGCGGGGGGCAGCCGCAGTCTGATTTCCGAGGCGGTGCGGGGCGAAGGGGGGCGGTTGATCGACAAGGACGGCGTGCGGTTCATGCCGCTGTACGACCCGCGGGCGGAACTTGCGCCGCGGGACATCGTTTCCCAGGCCATCGTCAGCCAGATGGAGAAGACGCGCCATCCGTGCGTCTATCTCGACGTGACGCATCTGGACCCGTCGTTCGTCTTGCAGCGTTTTCCGGGGATCGCCGCAGCCTGCCGGCAGTTCGGTCTGGATATCACCAAAGACAAGATTCCCGTCCGCCCCGGCGCGCATTACATGATCGGCGGTGTGACCGTCGACCTGGACGGTCGAACCAGCCTTCCTGGCCTGTGGGCGGCTGGCGAAGTCACCAGCAGCGGCCTGCACGGTGCCAACCGGCTGGCCTCCAACAGCCTCCTGGAGGGACTGGTGTATGGAGCGCATGCCGGGGCGGGAGCGTCGCAGGCTGCCCGCGCGATGTCCGACGAGCTGCGAGTCTGGCCAGTGGAAAGTCCGGTCGAGCCGCCGCCCGCCGAACCGCTGGACCTGGAAGACATCCGCAACTCCCTCAAAAGCCTGATGTGGCGCTCCTGCGGCGTGCGGCGCAGTGGAGCAGGCCTGGCCGAGGCCCTGCAGACGGTCGAACACTGGGGGCAGTACGTGCTGACGCGCCAGTTCGCGGATCTGCGCGGCTGGGAGCTGCAAAACATGCTCACCGTGGCGGCGATCATGATCCAGGCGGCTTCGCTGCGCGAGGAATCGCGCGGCGTGCACTTGCGGACGGACTTCCCCGCGCCGGACGACCAGCGCTGGGGCGGTCACCTCACCTTCCAGCGCGACGAAACTACCGGAGCGTGGCACTACCAGCGCCGGTGAGCATCACGCTGGCGACGCGCTGTGGCAGCGCACGATCTTTGCGGGGATCGACTCCCTGCGGGGATCGACTCGCGGTGGCGCGAAGCGGCGCGCATGCGGTGGGGCTGGCACCGGCGGCTGTTCACCTGGACCGGGCGCCCGCTACGGCGCAAGCCAGCCGAGGGCGACAAGATACTCATAGATCCAGGGGTGCGACCACGGGTTGGCGGCACTGTAGGCCGCGGAAAAGGCACTAACGGCAAAGAGTCCTAGTCCCGCACCCCAACCCCAGCGTCCCCGCAGCAGCCGTTCCGCCCCCGGCAAGAGCGTCAAGAGCCACAGCGGCACCAGCCAGACCAGCCACCGCAAGCAGCAGGTCACGCCGCCGTAGTTGCGGTCGATCTGCGGCCGCGTGAGATAAAACCCGAGCACGACGAGGCTGGCCAGGAGCGCCCATACGGCCAGGTGCCGCTGCCGGGCGTCTCCCCGCGCCAGCCAAAGCCCGCAGCCATACACACTGAGCAGCCACAGCGGCGTCAACGAGAACAGGCCGTGATGCCCCACCAGGCAGTGGAAGGCATAGCGCCAGGGGGAAGCCTCCCCGCGGTCCACGCCCCGCAGCCGCTCGGGCTGCCAGTAGGAGCCGGGATAGTCGTACCAGTGGTCCCAGTGCCGCACTTCGAGCACTTCCTTCCCGCCAACGACGCTGCGCTCGACGGCGAGCTGGATGCCGGTCGTCGGGTCCCACAGCATCCACCGTTGGCCGGGCCGGCGCACCTCCACCATGACCTGGCTGGCGATGTCCAGCCCGGCAGCATGGATCTGAATGATCATGTCGGGCGGCAACGCCCCGGCATCCAAGTGGTGCGCCCCCGCGGCATCCGTACGCGTCACGACGGGGCCGTCCTGGCGATGCGCGTACGGTGGTCGCCAATCGCCATGCGCCAGCCAGTTGGTTCCGATCGCGGCGGCCGCCACGAGTCCAGCCCCCGGCAGGTAGCCCGCCAGCGCGCCCCACGGTGCCCGCAGCAGCAAGCTGATGGCCACCAGCACGACCAGCACCAGCGCCGGCAACTCGTTGGCAGCGACGAAACCCAAGGCCAGACCCGCTGCCAGATAGCGACGCCAGGGATACGCTGCCGGCTCGGAAAGCAGCGGCCAGGCCAGTTCGATCCCCACCACCAGGCTGACCGCAGCCACCAGATGGTTGTTCAGCGTGACGGCGAACGTGGTCAAAAACGTACCGAAACAGGCGGCGGCCACGGTGAAGAGACGCACCTCATCGCTTGCGACCAGAGCCTCCACCTGCCGCGCCAAAAGCACCAGCGCGAGTGCCAGCGGCAACACGTTCGTCAGCACGAGCATCAACCGCACGACATAGCCCGGCTGCTCTGTCAGCGTCGCCCCGGTCGCCTTCTGGATCAGCCAGTATTCCGCCGCCAGCAAGGTCGGCAAAAGCGTCGGCTTGCTGGAATAGTAGTGCAGCTTGCCGTCAGCCCCGGCGTGGCGCACCAGATCGATCGTGTGCCAGCCGCGGACCGGGCGTCCCTGCGAGTCGAAGACCACCCGATCCACCGCATACGTCCCCTCGTCCACCAGCGCCCGGATCGTGGCCCACCGGCTGCGATCATTGGCGCTGAAAAACGGCGTGGGGCTGCGCGGGTCAGGGGTCCGCAGGGCCATCACCCGAGCGAACATCCCGGCGACCGAGGCGACGATCAGCAGCGCGTACACACTCCGCCGCAGCGATCGCTCCATGCAGATTTCCCCCAGGGCACTGAATCTTTCCACAGCTTCGCACAACCGACCACGGTCGACGCCTCAGAGGCTGTCCCACGCGGTCCCGCGAGCGACTTCAGGGCTTCAGATAGCGATCCGCGTACGCCAGGATCGCTTCCCAATCGGTCCGCGTCATCGCGTGCCGGCCCGGCCGCAAATAGTAGCCCAGCGGGCTGTCGTAACGCTTGTAGAGCTCGGGACGGGCATCGTCCGGAAGCCCGTCAGACCCCAGCAACCGGTACACCGGTGTCGCGGCCCGCAACAACTCGAACTGGCCGCTCGGGTTGGCCCACAGGTCTTCTTCGGCATTGGGAACGAACACCGGGCGCGGTGCACACAGAGCGATCAAACAGTGCTGATCGAACGGCAGCCGGGCCGGATCGTCGTTGAACTTCTTGAAATGGGCACAAAACCAATGCGGAAATGCCGTGTTGATCCGCGCGACCGATTCCGCCCGCGGGTCGTCGGTCCGGCTCGGAGCCGTGCCGCCGCACCCGGCTTGCAGCGGCACGATCAGGGCGATCCGCTCGTCGAAAGCCCCCGCCAGCAAAGCCGTCTTCCCGTTGCGGGAATGCCCCACCACGGCGATCCGCTGCGGATCGACCAGGTTGGCCACCTGGTCGTGCAGGAAATCGACCACCCGGTGAAAGCCCCACGCCCAGAGCATGATCGTGCCCGCATCGTCCGGACGCGGCCCTCCAGCACCGACGAAGGCCGGCCCGATCCCGTCGCTCATGTCCGGCGTGTCGGGATCGATATCTCCGCTATAGAACGAGGCCAGGGCATAGCCCCGCTCCAGAAGCAGGTCGACGTTCCAAACCTGCTTCTGCCCGCCGCGCCCCTCGTCCGTGGCCCGTTCGTTTTTGGCACCAGGACAACTGTTGCGGACCCAGCCTTCGGGCAAGTGGATGCGCGGATCGTCCAGAAGTGTATGGTTGCCGCAGAAGTTCATGCCCACAAAGACCGGCGGCCGCGTGCGGCCGCTCGGAACCACCAGCAGCACATGAAGCGTTTGCCGCAGCGCCGGCTGCTCGAACGTGATCCGCACCTCGCTCAGGCGGGCACGCCCATCCAGCGCCTTTTCGTCATGGAACAGTTCCGTGTAGGCCACACGCCCGGGGCGCGGTGGGAGGCGGCCGTACATGTAGTGCTGGAACAGTTCCCTGAGCTCCGGTTTCCGCAGCGTATGCCACTGCTCGGCAGTGGTTACGCGCGTCCCGTCGCGGCAGACCAGCGGGTCAGGCAACTGCGGCTGACGCGACAGTGCTTCCGGCGGCGGCAGTTCGTTCCCCATCGCTGCTCCCTCCCAGACCATTCCGAGCACAAGCAACCAGCCCAATCCTTGCGCGACCAACCCAGATGAGCGTGACATGGCCCAACGTCCTCCCACTGGCACCCTAAGGTTGTTTCATCACCCGTTCTTCCGCACACGCCGCTTTCCTACAAACGACCTCCGCGCGGATGCCTGGTTCCTGCTCCGCGGTCGGCAAGTGTAACCCGCCCGACGACCGCTCACCATCACCGGCCGACGCCGCCAAACCCCGCTGCCAGCCAGCACGCCACAGGCACCGCCGACCGCCAGACGAAGGCCCATTCCCACCGCCACCCTTCAAGTGCGACCTACGGAGCTGCCAGATAGGACAGAGAGCTTGCGCTAAACAAATAAATAAGATATTTAATACGAAATTAAACCCATCTTGTGGGTGTATAATGGGAGCCGTCGTGACCTCCCGGACCACGTAATTCCGCTGGAGCGCCTTCGCGGGACCCGCCTATAATCCCCTGTTCCGAACAGGTTTCGCCGTCCGTCCGCCGGGCAAGGAATGTCTGGCGGATCGTCGGTTGGCACTTGATTGCTCGCCTCGGTTGCCCACTCGCTGCGGTGATGGGACAGGGACGTCCATCTCGACAGGCGCCAGGCCCACCTCGTCCGGGGTGCGGCTGGGAGCGTCAATCGTCGCCAGCGGCGACGCACAGGACGGACTGTGGCCCTCACTGCCTCCTTGTTTGGAATTCCAAACGCAAGGTCAAGTACACAAGACAGTTGCGGCGACGAAGGTCTTGGCAAACCCGGCTGATCGGGCTCCTCCTGTTCGTTTTGGCTCTCCCAGGATCGCCCGGCCCCAACGGACGATACCCCGTAGCCTCGGCTGCCGAACCATGGGATCTTCGCGTCCGCCTCGCGTGGGGAGGCGGCACTCCGGCGGTCTGGCGAGGAACCCTTCGTGTCACCGAAGGTACGCTCTCCGAAGTAACACCTCTGGGGCTAGAACCTGACTCCGCAGCCGCGTTCCTGCCCCATGGGACTGGGGCGATCCGAGTCGAGCCACGACTGCCGCGGACCTACGACGGTTGCGACATTCGCATCCAAGCTCCGGCAGACGCTCGGCTCCTCGTCCAACTTGCGGCCGGCCCGGATGGCCAGGCTCCCCCTCTGGAACTGCCGCTGAGCCGGCTGGCCACGGAATTCCTCCAATTTCCCCTAGACAATAGCGGGAATCGGTTGTTCGCCCAGCGGGCACCGGGCGATGCGCTGCGGGTCGCCATCGACCGCCCGTCGCTGGTGTTTCAGCCGTCGGAGCGCGTGGAGCTCGACGTGCGGGCCAGCCACGCGGGTCTGACGGCGGGGGGAAGCTATGTTCTGACCGCGACACTGACTCCTGCCCGAGCGGAACACTCTCTGTGGACGGAGCAGTTCGACGTGCGGACAGACGCCAGTGGCCATGCTGCGAGCGTCCAGGTGACGGTGTCCTTGCCGGAAGAAGAAGGGGCCTACGACATCAAACTCTCCCTGTATCCACGGCGATTGACGGGTCCGCTGGTGCGTGGAAAGCCGCTGGCGACACGGAAGGTGCAGGTCGTGGTCGTCGCGCCAGTCGAGCCGGTGGAGACGGACGCAAGCCATTGGCAAAGCGTTTGGCAGTTCGATCCATCCAGTCCGCGGTGGTGGGAACGGACGGCGCGACTGCCCGCGCTGGCACGGCTGCCTGTGCTGCCCAGGCCGCTGGAGAATATGCCGGCAACGATCCGCACGCACTTGGGTCAGACCTGGGTCGAGCTTCCGCCGCAAGCATGGCACGCTTATCCCCTCTCAGGGGCGACGCCTGGCCTGCCGCATCTGGTCGAGGTCGAGTATCCCAGCGACGTGGCACAGTCGCTGGCGTTGCGGATCGTCGAGCCGGCGGCCGACGGGCAGGTCACTCCGCTGGGACCGGAAAGCGGCGTGGAAGTGCTGCCGCCTGCGGTCGGCCACCGTCCGCAGGTGCTCCGCCACCGGATGATCTTCTGGCCGCAAACACGCAGCCCTTACCTCTTGCTGGCCAATCGGCGCGAGGATCGGCCGGCCGTCTTCGGACGGGTCGATTTGCAGGCCGGCCCCCAGCGGCTGCCACCGCTGACGCTTCCCTCGGGGGGGCCCGGCGGCCGGACGCTCGCCGCCTATTGCGACAAGCCGCTTTTGGCCATGCAGTTTTCGGCCTCGCAGGCGGTCGATCCGGTCAGCCAGCGTGCCCTGGACGACTGGCAGACCTTCCTCGAAGCGGGCCAGCGCCTGATCCAGACGCTGCAGTACCAGGGGTTCAATGCGCTGGTGCTGACGGCAGCTTGCGAGGGGAGCGGTCTGTATCCCAGTGCGGTCCTTCAGCCCACACCCAAATACGACACGGGCGTGTTCCTGGAAAGCGGGCAGGATCCGCAGCGGAAGGATGTCCTCGAGCTGCTCTTTCGGCTGTGCGACCGGTCGGGCATCGTGCTGGTGCCGGCGGTCGACTTTTCCGCGCCGCTGCCGGCGCTGGAACAGCTTCGGCAGGAGGAGAACGAGCCCGCGGTCGGTCTGGAGCCGGTGGGCGTCGACGGACGGACGTACAGCCAGCGGCGCGGCGGTGTGGCCAGCGGAGCGCTGTACAACGTGCTCGACCCGCGCGTGCGGCAGGCGATGTGTGACGTCGTGGCCGAACTGGCCCAGCGCTATGCCCATCATGCCAGTTTCGGCGGCGTCGCGGTCCATCTGAGTGCCGACAGCTTCCTCCTGTTGCCGGATGAAAGCTACAGCCTGGACGAGGCGACCTTCGAGCGGTTCGTACGCGATGCGGGACTGGCCGTGCCGGCCCAGGAATTGTCAGGGCCTGCACAGCGGGCAGCCTTCATCCACCGTCATGCCGAGAAAGCCTGGTTGCACTGGCGTGCGGAACAGGTGGCCAGCCTCGTACGTCGGATGCGCGACGAGGTGACGGCCCGGCGGCCCGGCAGCAAACTGGTCCTGACCACGTCCCACTTGCTCAGCGGGCACCTGGCGGCTTCGGCACTGCGCCCTGCCATGCCGCCTCGCGACGCGATGCGCGACCTGCTGTTGCGGCTGGGGCTGGACCTGGCGCTGGCGGAGGACCCGGCGATCGTCCTGCCACGCCCGCAGCGATGGGAACCGACCTTTGCCGGCCTGCTCTACGACCAGAGTCGCCATTGGAATCTGGACGCTCGGCTCGACCAGCTCTTTCGCCGATCGGCGTCCGCCGCAGCCCTGCACTTCCTCGCACCGGCCCCGCGGCGGCTGGCCGACTTCGACGCGCAAAGCCCGTTTGGCTCCAGGTCCCGCACCGTCCTGATCTCTCAGCTTACGCCGTCCGATGCCAGCCAGCGCGAGCGCTTCGCACAGAGCCTGGCCGCGGCCGATATTTCTTGGATCCTGGACGGCGGCTGGATGCTCCCGCTGGGCCAGGAGGCGGCCCTGCAGCCCTGGGTGAAGGTCTTTCGCCGGCTGCCCGCGGAACCGTTCACCGCCCCCAAACGCGACGGGCAACCACAGGAACTCGTCGTCCGAACGCTGACGCGCGGCACCCGGAACTGGTTCTACGTGCTCAACCCGACCCCCTGGCCGCTGAATGCCGAAGTCGCATTCACGGCACGAGGCAACCCGCAGCTCGCCCCGCTCGGCGACCGCCAGACCTATACCTGGCAGTCGCGCGACGGCCAGGGGACCTGGAGGGCCTCGCTTGGGCCGTACGACCTGTGGGCGGGCGAAATCGTGGGGACGGAGGTCGCCGTTGCCGGCTGGTCGGTGCAGATGCCCGGCGAGGTCGGTCCGTCGCTGAGCCAGCAGGTCCGCGAGCTG
>Ga0073932_1005666_pt1 | contig 13391 bp, 15 predicted proteins | sample DewCreD2012metaG_FD_76967 | JGI IMG/M metagenome (GOLD analysis project Ga0073932, IMG submission 76967) | Hot spring sediment bacterial and archeal communities from British Columbia, Canada, to study Microbial Dark Matter (Phase II) - Dewar... ... | reverse complement strand
CTGACTCGCCTTGGCGAGTCATCCTGAGCAAAGCGAAGGATCTGTTATTTATGGACAGATCCCTCTCTTTGTTCGGGACAACGCTCCGCGTTGGATTTCTCGCTTCGCTCGAAATGACATCAAAGAGAGACTTTTTTCGAGATCATCAACCAACGCATGGAAGGGGATCGAGTCCCACCGTGGCATCCCTCTTGCTGAACGGGCTTGGCAGGGGGCGGTGTTCTCCTTGCGGCTGAACATGTTGGAATAATTGCATCATTTCAGAGGATGAGGGATGAGGGATTCGCTTGATGACTTTATCCGGGAATTGATAAAGCAGATTCATGCTGAGACCAGGGAAGCCTATGGGCAAGTGGCCTTTGAAAGATGGCTGTCACCCCGGTACATGGGTTTCATGGACAATCCGGATGGTTACGGCTATGTCACCGGTTCGTGCGGGGATCGGATGGAAATCTTTTTGAGGTTTGAAGAGGACAAAGTCAAAGACGCCGCCTTTCGGACGGACGGATGTGGGTCCAGTGTGGTCTGCGGTTCCTATGCCGCTGAGCTTGCCCTTGGAAAAACCCCGCATGAAGTGGCTGAGGGGGTGGACGAGAAAGGTCGGTCTTCCCCAGCCTTGAATCAAAGCTGGAGGCTCTGGGCCAACGTGAAGATGATGAAGCGTTCACCCGTCCTGGTACTTATGTCTGTATACATGCTGACTGGAGGAATTCCCGTGATTTCTTGTACGATCCTTCCGACCATCTCTTGAGCGTTTTCGAGAAGCTTGGTCCTCACTTGCTTGATCAGTTGAATTCCCTCGGCATCCTTTGCCAGATGAATCTCAGCCGGCGTCAACACCCCCTTCAGGCGAATCACCACGATGTCTTGAACTATATGGGTTTTAGCTTCCAACGGCCCTCGACCCATGTGCTCTTTCTCAAATGTGACGAGAGCGTTACTGATTTCGGCCTCCATTTGCCCCTTGGTCATTGGGAGGGGAACCGTTAATCCCCTTTTTTCATCCCTGACCTTTCGGCGCACTTCCATGGCTCATTCCTCCAGATTCCGCTTCTCAAAAATCGACAATAAACTACAATATGTTCCACGATTCTGCAACCGCATTCTCCCTGGGCAGTAACCTGTCGATCCCATTCATCTTTTCTACAACCCCAACCCTCCGTCCCTTTACACCTCATTTTCGCAAGAAGGCGGCAGAGGGAAGGTTTTTCAACGCTTTTGGAATATGGTCCCGGAGGCTGTTATGAGCTTGACCTTGCTGTCAAGACCACAGAATTAGAAAAACGACGTGGCTGGTCTGTCGTCCAATATGGATTTTCGGTGAACTCGGTGGACCTCTAAGGTCTCCCCAGAAGACTTAACACTTCGTCTCCCACTTCCCTGATGTTTCGGAAGACCCCATAGGCACCGGAGAAAGTCCCTTGTTGGGTTAACCGGTTAGGTACCACAAGACATGGAATGCCGGCGGCTCTTGCGGCGGCCAGACCTCGCTCAGAATCCTCGACGATAAGACACTGCTCCCGCCCGATCCCATATCGCTTGACGGCAGTGAGGTAGGGATCAGGATCGGGTTTCGGTCTTATATAGTCTTCCCGGGTGAGCACATGATCGAAGTAATGCAGGAGCCCTGAGTTCTGGTGCATGATTCTAAAGTGTTCTCTGCGAGAACCCGTCACCACCCCCATGGCGACTTTGCCAACGAGTTGAAGGAGAGTTTCCTTAACGCCATCCAGGATGGCAACGCCTTTTCTCAAGAGGTTGGCATATCGTCTATTTCTTTCCTCCCTCAGTCCGACGATTGCCTCCCGACTTAAGCCCTGCTTGGCTGCAACATCCAGGGCGCTTTGCCCGCGAGTCAAAGAAACTTGGATGAACTTCTCCAAGGTCAGATCAACCCCGACTTCGGAGAGCACCTCTCGCGTTGCGGCGAAGTACAGTTCTTCAGTGTCCACCAAGAGTCCGTCATTGTCCCAAAGAATCACTTTCACCATGTCGTTCTTTTGACCCATCTGCCAAACTATCCATTTCCGGATCCCGGAAGAATCGCGCCGATTTTCCGTCACAAACGGCATTGCCAAGAGGGGCTGCAAGGTGTCGTCTTCTTCTCCGCCAGGCTAAGAACGTGGAGGCTCTGTCGGTGCCTTTGGAATCCTGCCCGTGTGGATGCACTCCGATCGAAGACGCCTGCCGATGATTTTTTCGAACATACGTCCGATATCAAGTACCTTGTCCACATCCAACCCTGTTTGAATGCCCATCTCATCCATCATGACCACCAAGTCCTCAGTGGCAATCAAACCCACCATACCGGGGTGTAGGTAATAGTAGTCTCCTATGCCGGCAACGGGAACTCCATCCACAAAGGTCGAAAGCTGGCCTCCTAATCCACCCAAGGTCGACTCGAAGCGGGTGATTCCGGCTTGGAGGGCTGCCAGGACATTGGCTAGACCCCACCCTCGGGTCGAGTGAAAATGGGCGACATGAAGGTCCCTTTGTGGGAGGGCATCCAGGACCATGGAGAAATAGTCATACACCTTGTTGGGGATTGCAGACCCGTCGTGATCGGCGTGCTCGATGTCGTCGGCTCCTATGTCAAGCCATCTTCTGGTGAATTCGACCGCTTTCTGCAATTCTCCGGGGCCCTCGATGGGACAGCCCCAAATGGTGCTCACTGTCCCGCATACCTTTAACCCGGCATCATGGGCCTTGGGGATGTAGCGTTCGCACATCTTCCAGTATTCCTCCAAGGAGAGCCCCGAGTTTTTCCTATGGTGCGACTCGCTCGTTGAGACCATAAAGAGTATTCGGTCAGGACCATAGCCCTCTTTGTGAGCCTGGATGGCGCGATCGGCGGCCTTCTCTCGAATGGTGACCGCCGTGACTTCCACATCTCCGAGGAGATGCTTGATCTTGCGACTCTCCCGGATGCTCTTCATGAGTCGGTCTGCATCTTTGAATTGGGGCATTCCTTTGGGATTCCCCAAATTGGTTATCTCAATCCGTTTGAATCCAGCCAAGACGAGTTGTTCGCAGAGCCACAGCTTGGCATCCGTTGGAACGAATTTCTCCTCGCGCTGGAGACCATCTCTCAGGGTGATATCCCCTAGAACCACATTCTTGGGATACTTTAATAAGGTCATTGCTTGAATTCCTGCTTGGTTTGTCTGTAGGCATTGATGTCAAAGGGCTTTCTCCGATGAAGCCATTTTGTGAACTCGAGAACCGGCGCCACCGTGAACGCCGCTCCTAGGATGATAACCCACTCCGTCAGCGATAGCGCCACCACGCCAAAAATTTCCTCAAGCAGGGGGACGTTGATGATGCAACCCAGCACAAAGACTTCCCACATAACGGCCAAGTTGAGCCATTTATTTGAGAAAGGGCGATTCAGCGCGGAATGGCGCTCGGAGCGGAAGTTATATGCCTTGAAAAATTGGATCAAAACCAGTGATACGAAGGTCATGCTCATGGCCTCTTTCAGGGGCAAGCCGGAATTCAGGGCCAGAGTAAAAATGCCTATGTTTACGATCGCGGACCATAGACCACCTACCACGATGAGAATAACCACCGGGCGGGTGAAAATGCCGGTGCGGGGATCACGAGGCGGGCGACGCATCAGGTCCTCTTCGGGTGGATCCATTGACAACCCCAAAGCAGGCAAACCGTCCGTGGCGAAATTCACGTATAAAATCTGCACGGCCGTCAGGGGCATGGGAAGGCCTGCGAATGAGGCTCCAGCCATCAAGAGGATCTCTCCCACGTTGGAGGAAAGCAGATACATCAAGTATTTCTTGATATTGCTGAAGATCTTCCTGCCTTCTTCCACCGCCCCCACAATGGAGGCGAAATTGTCATCAAGCAGTGTCATCACTCCTGCTTCTTTGGTCACGTCAGTCCCGCTAATCCCCATGGCCACGCCGATATCGGCTTTTCTGAGAGCCGGGGCGTCATTGACCCCATCACCCGTCATCGCTGCAATATGCCCGTTCTTTTGGAGAGCCGTCACCACCCGAAGCTTGTCCTCCGGCGATACGCGTGCATAGACCTCGATCTTTTCGACATCACGCTCGAAATCCGCTTCCTTCATACCCTCCAATTCCGCGCCGGTCACTGCGAGGCCTGACTTGAGAATTCCAAGCTCCCGCGCAATGGCCTTCGCGGTGAGGGGATGGTCGCCGGTGATCATCACGGTCTTGATCCCTGCTTCCGTGCAGGTTTGGACTGCTGCCTTGGCCTCGGGACGGGGCGGGTCGATCATGCCGAGCAATCCCAGAAAAACCATGTCTTGCTCGGCATTGTCCTTGGAAGCGCTAGGTTTGTAAGCCACGGCGAGCACCCGCAAGGCCTGGTCGGCCAGATGTTGGGCCATCGCCAAAATAACTTCCTCGCGCGATGCCTCCAGCGGCTTGGGCCCTGAGTCTTCCCACACCTGGGTGCAGGAATCCAAAACGATCTCCGGCGCTCCCTTGGAATAGGCCGTCATGCCGTTGGAACCCCCATGGAGCGTGGTCATGCGTTTCCTCTCGGAGGTAAACGGGATTTCATGGATTCTCGGGTATCGCTTCTCCAAATCCGCCTTGTCCAGGCCGGCCTTTGCCGCCGCGACTACCAGAGCTCCCTCGGTAGGGTCCCCGTTGATTTTCCATCGATTCTCCGAGGGATCATGGGCGAGCTTCGCATCGGAGGCAAGAGCGCCAGCCTGCAACAGGAGAGCCAGCCCCCCGGAGGGGTCGATGGCCCTTCCGTCAACGGCGAATCGGCCGACGGGTTCATAACCGGCACCGGAGACCTCCACCACCCTGTCCCCTTGCCAGATCTTGCGAACCGTCATCTCCCCCTTGGTCAAGGTCCCGGTTTTGTCGGTGCATATCACCGAAGTGCTCCCCAGGGTTTCCACTGCGGGCAGGCGGCGCACGAGCGCGTTGCGGCGCACCATGTGCTGCACGCCGATGGCCAACGAGATGGTAACCACTGCAGGAAGCGCTTCAGGGACAGCCGCTACGGCCAGGGCAATGCCGAAAATAAGCATTTCAAGGAGAGGCTGACCGCGAACAACGCCCAAAACCACGATGATCGCCACCACGGCCAAGGCGGCCTTTGCGAGCGTCTTTCCAACCTTGTCAAGGTTCTGCTGCAAAGGCGTCCTGCCCACTTCCACCGTCTGAAGCATTTTGGCCACCTTGCCGAACTCGGTCTGCATGCCCGTGGCCACCACATAGCCCCGTCCACGACCGTAGGTGACGATGGTGCCGGCATAGGCCATGCTAGACCGATCGCCCAGGGCCCGGTTCGCATCTGCAAGTGGAGCGGTGTGCTTTTCAACAGGAATCGACTCGCCCGTGAGCGCCGCCTCGTCGCATTTCAGGTTCACGGCTTCGATCAGGCGCAAGTCCGCCGGGACACGATTTCCCGCACTCAATAGGACCACGTCACCGGGGACCAGATCGCAGGCCGGGATTTCACGCTCCCGGCCGTCACGAAGCGCCGTGGCAGTGGGCGCCGCCATGCGGCGAAGGGCCTCTATGGCCCTTTCGGCGCGATATTCCTGAGCAAAGCCCAGCAAGACTGCCAGCAGCACGATGACGGCAATCGCAACGGCTTCGGTCCCGTGACCCAGGAAGCCTGAAATGAGAGTCCCGATCAGGAGGATAATGATGAGCACATTCTTGAACTGCTCGGCAAAAATCGCCCAGGGCGAGACAGGAGGGGCAGCCTGCAATTCGTTAAGCCCGCACTCAGCCAATCGGCGCTTGGCTTCACCTTCGGTCAGGCCATGGGGAGAACAACCCAGGCACTCCCCGGTTTCTTCAGTGGATAGGGTGTGCCACACCTTTTCCGATTGCTTTGTCAAAAATGTCGAGTTGAGAGGGTCTCTCAAGGCCATCCATTTTTCTCCTGCCGGAAATCAACCCCTTCTTCCCCGTTGACGGGGTGGTCCCAGGGCCTATCGCCCTGAGGGTAGGGGGATGGTAAGAAATGGGCCGCCCTTTTCAGAACACGGCGTCTCAGAGTCTGCCCCCCTCATTGGGTGCGGATTTTCCATGGGTCCCCGCGGCGGTTGCCAGGCCGAGATCAAAAGCCTTTAGGTTGGTTTCCAAAAACCCCTTCCTGCTCTTTTCTCGGATCGTCTCCCTGATGGACGGGGCCTCAAGAGGAACGGCGCCGCTTCCGGCCAGGGCCCCCAGCATCACCATGTTGATAGCTAGGGCAGAACCGGCCTGTAATGCCAGTCCCGTGGCATCAAAGGCCACCAGCTTTTTGACTTTGTGCGATATTTTGTCCAATGTGGAAGGCAAAGAAGGATACTGGGCCTTGCCCATCGCCACGGTGTATGGAGGCACAGGGCGGGTGTTCGTGATGACCAAAGCATTCGAGTGGCATTTCTTTAAAGCGCGAAGGGTTTCCGACGGTTCGAACCCTACCAGGATGTCGGCCTCCCCGTCCGATACACATGAGCTTTCGCCGTCTCCCAGGAGAATCATCGACTCAACCACGCCACCCCGCTGGGCCATACCATGAAACTCGGACATGCGAACCGGCAGTTCGGCAGCCACAGCGGCCTCCCCAAGCATTCGGGCCGCAAGGATGTTCCCTTGACCACCGACCGCCACAATAACGAGTCTCGTCACCTTCATGCACGCACCCCCTTCCTCTTCAGCGGCAAGATCGCATTCTCAGGGCAGAACTGGGCGCAGAACGCGCAGCCCACGCACCGGTTCTCGTCAATATGCACCCTTCCCTGCTCCAAGTAAAAGGCAGGGCAGGCGACTTTGCTCACGCAGATCTTGTGATTCTTGCACTTGGCATCGTGGACGTAGAAAGCTTGCATCTTCCTGTAGTTCGGGAAAGTACGTTCATACAAAGGACAGAACGCCCTTGCAACGACGACAGAAACGCCACGGTACTCGGTCGCTTCCTTGATGACCTCGACCGCTTTACGATACTTGAGCGGGTTCACTGTCACAACCTTTTGTACCCCGAGTCCTCTGGCGACCTCTTCTATAGAGATTGACTTGAGAGAAAGGCCTAAATGCCCTACTTCTGCACCGGGATGGGGCTGGTGCCCGGTCATCGCGGTCGTCCCGTTGTCCAGAACGATTAATGTGAAAGTATGGTTATTAAAAACGGCGCTCGCAAGCCCTGGAAGGCCTGCATGGAAAAACGTGGAGTCCCCTATGAAAGCGACTACCTTCCGGCCGGTGGCACGGGAAAAGCCTCCTGCTGTGCCAATGCTGCTCCCCATGGAGATGAGAAAATCCCCCATACTCAAAGGCGGTAGGAGTCCTAGGGTGTAGCAGCCAATGTCCGTGGGATAGATGGCCTCGTCTCCCAACACTTCGCGCACTGCCACGTACGTGGCCCGGTGCGGGCAGCCCGCACAGAGGTTGGGCGGCCGGGCGGGGACTTCAGGCAAGTCTGAAATATCAACCGGCTGGGTGGGGGTAAAAGGAAGACCAAAGTAGGACGCTATCACTTTTTTTACCATGACCGGGTCGAACTCGTACAGACGCGAAAAAAGCCCTTCTCCCTTTCCGCTGATAGGCAGCGTCAAACGCGCTTCCTGGGCAAAGGCCTTGATGCCCTCTTCGATGTAAGGTTCCCCCTCCTCCGCCACTAGCACTTTCTGGCAGCCCTTCAGAAAATCCTTTATCAGCGCCCCCGGCAGAGGGTGGGAAAAGCCAATCCGCAATACCTTGAAACGGTCATCAGCCTCAAGCTGTCTAATGGCATCTTTGACATAGCCGTAGCTGACGCCGTTGCAGACAATGCCCCATCCCCCAGTGCCTTCGATTCGATTCCAGGAGCTTTGATTGGAAAGAGTGAGTGCCCTTTCAAAGTTCTTCAGAAGCTTAACATGAAGGTTTCGGGACACGGCCGGCACACACACATAGGAAAAAGGATCCTTCTTAAACTCACCCTGAGTGACCCTCTTTCGAATCGGACCTAGCGTCACGACCCCGCTGGAATGGTTGATTCTGGTGGTTGTGCGGAAAATCACGGGCTCTTTAAGATCCTCCGACAGATCAAAAGCGTATTGGACCATCTCCTTGGCCTCCGGCACCGAAGACGGCTCAAGGATGGGCAGGCCGCTAAGTTTTCCATAAAAGCGATTGTCTTGTTCGTTTTGACTCGAGAACATGAAAGGATCATCAGCGCTCACCAGCACAAGACTTCCTGCAACGCCTGTGTAAGCCAAGGTCATGAGCGCATCGGCGGCCACATTGACGCCCACGTGTTTCATGGTGCACATGACCCGCAGACCGCTCATGGCCGCACCGGCCGCCACTTCCAAGGCGACCTTCTCGTTGGCGCTGTACTCAAAGTAGAGATCGGATTCCCGGGAAATCTCGAAAAACTGGAGGGCGATTTCCGATGACGGCGTACCAGGATAGGCCGAAGCAAAGGCAACGCCCGCCTCAATTGCACCTCTTGCAATCGCTTCGTTTCCGAGCATGAGTACCTTTTCTCCCGGGTTATCCCTTAGCATTTCATGCATATGTTCGCTCCTTCTGCTTCCTAGGGCGCAGCCTGAATCAAAACCTCAAACGGCCGCAGCCTTTCCGTAAGTGATGATTTGATAAAGGACGATTTCGACGAAGTCCCCCTTTTCTAACCCATAGTTCCGAACCATCTCCGCGGGGAAATGCATCTCGTTCCAGTACCCTTTCACCTCGAAGAGACCCTCTGCTCCTGCAGACCATCTTTTACCGTTTCTCTTCGTGATGCTCGCGAGCTTGCCCACAAAACGGCTTCCCACCACAACCTCCAGTCGGTTTCGAAGGTGTGTGGGCACTTCCAGGTAGAGGCCCGATGGATCACCGCAAATCTCGGCAACCCAGGTCTCGGGTCCATCCTTTTCCTTGTAAAAACCCAAAACGCTTGGTGAGTTGTTCGTCGTGGCTCTCGTAGGCACTTCCTCTCTCCTATCTGGAATAAGACCACCTTTAGGCTAATCACAGGGATCTGGCCGGAATGAGGTTTTGCCGTTTGCTCACAACCAAAGCCTCAATCCGACCAGAATCCGTCGGGTGATTTGGCGGCAGCCATGCTTTTAAACTATTGTTCCAAGCTTGCCCCGCACTTGCCGCAAAAGCTGAACTCCTCCGGCATGTACTTGGCCTGACACTTGGCGCAACTCTTGAAGGGAGCTCCGTAGATGTAGGAATGGCTCCCCTCTTTGGCTGACTTCTCCCTCATGCCCACGTAGTCCACCTTCCGCTTTTCAAGGAAGGCGCTGAAGCCCTCGATGGGTTCGGCAGTGGCATAATGCACCGAGAGCCAGTCCCTGGCATGCTGAAGCGTAGTCCACGCTAGGTCTCCCCAGAAATTGCACTGAACCTTTGTGTAGCGCATACAGTCGGGGAACTTGTTGATGAGTTTGTCGCACAGCCCTTTGACCGCATCGTCCAGCTTTTCGTAGGGAACGACCTCATTGACCAGGCCCCACTCCAGGGCAGTCTTTGCATTGATCTCGTCTCCCACCATGACCATCCATCGGCTCCGCTTGTCTCCGATGGCCAGCGGCAACCACTGGGTGGCGCCTCCTGCCGAGACGCTTCCTGTTCGGGTTCCTGGTTGGATGAAGCGTGCGTGCTCAGCCGCTATGGATAGATCGCAGGCCAGGTTGATCTCGTTTCCCCCTCCTGCCACAACCCCATTGATCCTGGCGATGACCGGTTTGCCGCAAGTCCGGATCATGTAAAGCATCCTCTCGTAGAACTCCCACCATGCGTAAAATTCGTGAGGTCGTTTCGGATAAATGGTCGAATAGGTGGTCGCATCTCCTCCTGTGCAGAAGGCCTTATCTCCCGCTCCGGTTATGACCGCCACGGCGATTCTGTCATCCACGGTCACGTCGTGCAGGGCCTCGCAAATCTCCCACAGCTCCGTTCCCGTATAGGCATTGTATTGCTTCGGACGGTTTAAGGTGATGGTGGCTACCCAGTCCTTTTTCGAGTAAAGGATCTCCTGGAAATCAAAATCATTCGCCGGTCTTCCTCTAAAAATCTTCTCGTACCTGTTCATACACTAACGCCTCCTTTTCTTACGATTCTGTGGGTTTCCTCCCAGTAAAGGCGGAAGGTTTATCCCCTGAAACATAGGATATCAGAGTAATTGTTTCAGCTCTTCCTCAAGCACACTCGCAGGGAAACTGCCGATCAGGGTGTGCACCACCTCTCCTCTCTTAAAGAAAATAAAGGTGGGAAGACTCCTGATGGCGAATCTTGTGGGGATGGTTCGATTGTTAACCACATCCATCTTTGCAAACTTAATCTTGCCCTGGTACTTTTGAGCAAGCCCTTCGATCGCAGGGGCCATGGCTTTACAAGGTTGGCACCAATCGGCCCAAAAATCAATTACCACCGGTAAACTGGACTGAATGATTTCTTGATCAAAGTTTTCGTCTGAAAGCTGGTACACTGTTGACATGATTGATCTCCTTTTCATGGTTGTAAACGTCAGAACTTCCATGGCCTAGTCTCACTGAGATGAGCCCAGCCTTCCCAGGTAGAAGGATCTTCACGGCAGTTTCTTTGCCAATGCCTCCACTGCGCTCACAGGCAGGGACCAGCCTGCCGATTTTGGATGCCCCAGGGCATCCACTTCTTTGATATCTACAAGACCTGAGGACGGCATGGAGATAATCAAGTTGGAGAATCGTTTTGATCTTTCCGAATCGCCTTTGCGATATTTCCACCACAGAGCGATGAGCATGGCCACAGACCGGGACATTTTCCAACTGAGATAGCCTCGGTCCTGGAAACCTTCATAGAGCCTTAGCTCTACCGTTGCGGCATCTGGAATAAGGATTTCGATTCGGTTGGTCTTGGCGTTTCTTGCCAACCTCATTCTTTCCTTTTCTCTTCCTCAAAGAATGGCAGCGGTTACATGCTTCTGAATTCCCGCAAAGAAACCCTCTCCTCTTCTTTGTCGGTGCTGAATACCGTTAAACAGGAATTTTCTCCGAAATCTGATCACCGTAAAAAGCCTGGGACCCTTTCCTCACTCCCGCGGCGCCATGAGCAATGCAATCTGAGGTCTTCCTGTCTTGGGGTTCTGTGACAAAGAGAAAGTCATGACGCACAAATCACTTTCACAGCTTATGGTCATCTGGCTTGAGACGACCTCCCTAGACATGGCTTTTTCAATCTGAGCTATCAGTGATGCCTTTACACGGTCGAAAAGCCTGGAATACATTTCATGGAGGAGCTTTGTGTCTCTGTTTTCCCTTCCCATCTCAATTTCCGCCCGACAGAGGAAGTTATCCACTCGTATGACAACCAGATCCTGATCCATCAGCACTTTGATGGATTTGGGTGATGGAGTGAAGTTTTGCCTCAGGAAATTATCGGTGGCATCGGATAAGGCTTTCTTCTGCCTATCAAAATCAAACACCTTTTCCATTCCCCTCTCCTCCTGAGTGTTCAGTCTTGGCGTCTTACATCCTCCAGTTTTGCAGAGGAGCACCGGTCAAGTTTGCTCCCCTTGCAGAAAAGAACGGCCGACGAACCACAAAAAAAGCCAACAGTGGTATCACTGTTGGCCTACTTTGGGCCGATCCCCTCACTGGGTGAGGTTATCCTCCCCTTATCTGCCAATTTTAATTTTGTGTTGTATACTCGTCTATCATTCGACTGTCAAGCTTTTTGTTTTGATTTTTGTCGTCATGTCAGGCGATACCGTGCGTCTCCTGTGCTCTTTGGTTAAGGGGTGCACGCTCTGTCGGGGACAAGGGTGATGGACGTAGATCTCGATCTGAGGTGTCTCAGCCAAAAGGCCAGCTTTAGGCAAATCAAGGGGACCAAGCGACTCACCATGGGGAGGGCATCCTGCAGTAGCAGGATCAATCTCAATCAGAAATCGGATGGGGCCCCTTTTCGTTTCGTAAAGGAGACCGTCAGCTCATCATCAAAAGGAAGCGGGCCCCCGGCGTCGAACTGACCTTTGACCTCGTAGCCCTTGTCGAGAGCATAGAGAATCATGCCTCCCAGGGCGCCGTACTTGACGGACGCAATCAGTCCGAGGGCCGTATTCTGAGTGGCAGCGACCGAACCGGATTTCGGATGCGTCATGAAGTTGCGCTCCAGGTCTTTGTTCGCTAGATGCATCATACGGCCGAACAGCTTTCTGGCCACGCCGCCCCGTCCCGGCATTCTGAGATTCAGATCCTGTTCGAGGGTGTTCAGGGCTTTACCTGCCCAATTGTTCTCTCCATACCAGATGGTGACGGTTTCGGGCTCGCCTGCATACACATTCAGGGTGTACCGAATCTTGCCGAAGGGGTTGTACCACCATCCCACCAGGATCTGCTGCTTGCCGGTTGCTCCAGCTTTAGGTGCGGACTCCACCCTGTAGAAGCTGGCGAGGGATGCCACGTCGACATCAATTGAATATCTGGCGAATTTCTTGCCGGCAGGTAAGGTGAAAATATGCGTATCGACTCCCTTGCCCGATTCACCCGGAATCCAATCCGATTCATCGTCCCAGTGATTTCTCGTTTCGCTGTAGATCAGTTCCTGTGCCATTTTTGGATCCTCCTTTCGGAATGCACCTAGCCCGGCATTATCGCCTTGCCCGTCGCCTAAAGCCGATCCCTCCGGGCCGACAGGATTCTGGAGACTGAGGAAAGTGTTGTACCATTTAATGCATTCCGATTGGAGAAGTCAATTCCCTCTCCAACAGACCCTATGATCCTCTCCTCGCAGTCAGGAGGAGAGGATCGCGCTGAAGGAAGGGTTATGTCGCAGGGGACTTGGCTTCCAGTTCTTCCAGCCGTTTCTGAATGGCCTCGAGCTCCTGCTTGATGGCGTTCGCCTCGTCCCTCAGCATGCTCGCCTCGTCCTGCGGGTTCATGGCGTCAGGCCCGTAGGCCGGACCGTATCCCGCTCCCCACATGGGGTAAAACCCCCGCCATCCTAAGCCTCTGCCATAACCGCGACCCATTCCAAAACCCGGACCGAATCCCCGTCTGAACCCGCGGCCCCAGCCCATGCCCCGGCCATAGCCGCGGCCGTAACCAAGCCCTCTGCTATACCCGGGCGCATAGCCCGCGTAGGCAGGATTGCAAAATCCACGACCTCCTCCGGTCATAGGACCGGCACCCATGGGTCCTGTTCCTCGGCGAGAATCCTGCGCAAAGTCTGACGGGAGACGTTCATCATGGCGGCCGCCGCTTCCTGGTCCAGCCCCTGGTAATCCACAAGCCGGATCGCCTCCAGCCCTTCCACGGGAAGAAGAGCCTCCTCTCTTCCCCAGGGAGGCATCTGGTTGGGCACAAAAGCGGCAACCACGGGACGCCCTTGAACCCCTCTCATCTTGCGCGGCCTGGGCATGGCCGACCGCCTTATCATGAGCGTTTGCTCATATTATAAACCAGCAGAGATGCTTGT
>Ga0073932_1005662_pt1 | contig 13398 bp, 20 predicted proteins | sample DewCreD2012metaG_FD_76967 | JGI IMG/M metagenome (GOLD analysis project Ga0073932, IMG submission 76967) | Hot spring sediment bacterial and archeal communities from British Columbia, Canada, to study Microbial Dark Matter (Phase II) - Dewar... ... | reverse complement strand
CCCGGCGCGCCCCTCCGCTCCGTCCCGGAACAAATCCACTGCCCGTCCTTGCCGTCATCACGGCCACCGCTCCTGCCGCTCCCGAATCAAACCGAATTTACAGAAAGGATGTTACACGAGCTGCTGAAGGACCATGAGCGTGAGATCCTGAGGCGTTTCTACCTAGAGGAGCAGACGCAGGAGCAGATTTGTGCTGAGATGGGGCTTACCGAAACGCAGTTCCGTCTCCTGAAGTCGCGAGCGAAAGCGCGCTTTGGCGAGTTGGGGCGCCGCCGATTGCGGCACCCAGTGTTACGGGTGGCGTGACTATTCGTCCCTGCGCAACTTCTCGAGCAGCGCCGAGTCTACAAGATACTCCAAGACGATTCCAACATCGTCGCCAGAACACCAAACAACCTCGCCAAGTAGTAACTTGCCCTCCATCCTGATCGCTACTGCGCTGCCAGGAAGAGCATTATCAACGCCACGTAATCTCACCCCATTTTGCGACGCATCGACTATTCTCGCTGGAAGCAGTCTGGACTGGTCACCCAAAACCTCTACCCACACTTCCTGGTTAACTTTCAATCTCGGATGTTTTCGAGCTTCGTCCGGCGGCTTCACATGAGTAGTCTATCGCGAAATGCAAACGGAGCGATCTTCAGGAGCGTTCGGGGTACGGACTGTGATACGCCAGGGCTACGGCTTTCTACGGAGGCGATCTAAAGTGCTCACAGCAACCCTCCGATTACAGCAGTGACATGTCCATCACAATCTCATCCACTCTACGGTCGTGTGTGCTCCTGTCTACCCTTCTGTTGGCTTGTCCGCCGCTATCGGCCGACATTCGGACTGCAAGCCAGGCGGCAAACATTACGATCCTGCCATTGGGCGTCTTGACGGTGAACTCGACCTTGTCGCTAATCCGGAGCGGGGGACCCTTCACGCCTTACACGGCCACATTGCCGATTACTTTCAGGGCCCGGACAACACCGGCAGGTTCGGGCACCATCACGGTGCAGGCATCGGGAGACTTCAGCCCGGCCGGAGGACCGAGCATCGCCGCCGGTGTTCTCACGTATACATGCACAACCGATGGATACGCGCTGCCATGCTCTGGTAGCCAGACCGTCAGCAACTCAGGCCAGCGGCCAGTCATCAACCTGGGCGGCGGAGCCTGCACTGGCGGGGGAAACGGATGCAGTGCAAATGAACCGGCCGGGGCGGCCGCAACGTTTTTGTTGACTAACGACCCGAGTATGCCCACCGGCATCTATTCGGTCACGTTGGTCTTCACATTGAGCTGCACCTGACGGTCAGCTCACCATGTAAACGCTGAAAAACACACGCCACAGGAGGTTACTTTATGAGTCGCCGTGTGTCTCTTTTTCTCGCCGGTATCGCGATGGCCATGGTCATCACGCTGCCGGTGAGCGGGCAATCCAACACAGCGAGCACCGTGCTCCAGGTCAACGTGCAGGCGGAAGCGTCCATCAGTATTCCTGCCGGCAGTTACACGTTTGTCCAGACGGGCACGGTGTTCAACAACTACACGCTCACCATGCCGTTCACTTTCCGTGTCCGCACATCGCGAACCGGCGGCTCCGGCAGCGTCGTGGCCACGTTTGCCGCGGACTTTGTCGGAGCAGCGGGCGGTACGGGTCCGAGCATCGCCGCCGGTCACCTGACATACACGTCCAGCAGCTCGGGCGTCGGCACGGGCCAATCGGCACCGGTGACGGCAGTGCTGGGCGGGACCGGGACGAACGTGCTGGCTTTCGGCGCGAACAACCGGTCGACCGGAACAGGCGACAACGGCCAGATCTCCTGGATTCTGGCCAACCTGCCGCAGTTCGAAACCGACACCTACACAACGACGCTGGTGTTGACGATCTCAGCCAGTTGAGGTGAACCGGTCATGTGGAGATGGGTGCCGGTGATCGTACTCGGAACGCTGCCGCTGGCGGTGCGTGCGCAAAGCACGATCGCATCGCTGACAGTCACGCCAACCACGGTGACTTTCACGGCAGCCAATCCCGCCGCAAGCCCGGCTCCCATCTCCACGACCGTCGCCTGGCGCATCACAGGCGGAGCGGTAAGCCGCCCGTGGACCCTCCGCGTGCATGCGCTGCCTGCGTCGGTGACCAACTGCCCGCGAGTGCCGTTGAGCGCGTTCCGCGTGACTTGCAACTCCCTGAATTTGCCGCCGACCGCGACGGGAAGCTGCGTCAGCAGCCCCATCACTCTGTCCGGCACGCCGCAGGTGGTCGCCAACGGAAATCAAGGTTCCGGAGCACGGAATTACCGGGCCACGCTCCAGGTGTCGTTCACGGATAGCTGGCGCTATCCCGGAGCGCTTTCGCCCGCGTGCTCGGTGAATCTGATTTACACATTGGAGGCTCCATGATGATACGACTGGGAATGACTACCGCGTTTCTCTTCACTCTGATTCCTGCCCTGCCGGGCCAGACGGGCTTGGGCCTGTCGCCGATGCGCGTCGAGATCGCTTCCCGGCCGGGAGCGGTTCACTCCGGCGCCCTGGATCTGACGACAGACTCGCCGGCGACCGTCCGTTTCCGCGGGGAGCTTCTGGATTTCCACATCGACCAGATGATGACGCCACAGTTCAGCCGGAGTGTGCCTGGCGAGGCGGAGCACTCCTGCCGTGGGTGGCTGACGGTGAATCCCATGGAATCTGAAGTGGGTCCAGGCCAGCACATCATTGCCCGCTATACGATCCGCGTGCCGCAGGATGCGGCGCCAAAGAGTTACTACTGCGCAGCCGGATTCACAGCGCTTCCTCCGGCTGACCAGCTTCTGCAGTCCGGGCTGCGCGCGACGGTGCGGGTGGTCGCAGTTTTCTATGTGGTGGTGGGTGACCCTCTGGTGCAGGGGGGGCTAGAGGAACTGGGCCTGGAGCGCGTCCCAGGATCAAGCCCAGCGCAATGGCGCGCCGTGCTGACATTGCGCAACGCGGGCGACCGGCACTTCCGGCCGCAAGGGCGCCTTCAGGTGCTGGGATGCTCGGGCGAGGTGCTCGAAGAGATCAGTCTGCCGTCATTCCCTGCATTGCCGAGGCGCAACCAAAGATACCTCATGCCGCTGCAGACTGAGGCCCGGGACCGGATTTGTTCCATAAAGGCGGCTGTCGAGTTAGGGAACCATGAAATTCTGGAGACGCAGGCGCGCGTCGCACTCCAGCGCGAGGCTCGCTAGAACGGCCCTCATCCTGATTACCGCGCCCGCCATCGCCCAGGAGACGACGGGCCAAGCCGAGTTTTCCTTCCAGGGTTTCTATCTCGGCGGAAAAGGCGAGCAGGGCATCTCCACGACGGGCGGGAGCCTGTTCCTTCAGCATCACTACCGCCGGACAAGGTTTCAGGGACGGTTGGAAAATTACCGTGACAAGACGGGCATCTCGACGGGCGAGAACTACGTGAGCCTCGAGGGGCTGCCCTGGCGCGGATACCGCTGGAACTTCCGCGCGGGAGATTACCGGCTTCTCATCCGCCCCAGCGGTGCCTCCCCGAGCAATCTGTGGTTCCCGGACGTGCTGATGCGGGGCGGCAGGATCGACATGACGGGCGGATCATGGACAGCCTTCGCCTTTGGAGGCGTCGTGACGGTGATGCAGGGGCCGCGCGTGCCTTATCTGAGGCCCGTCCCGCAGCGGCTTGGCGGGGCCGGGCTGTTGTGGAAAAGAAGCGAGAACCTGCAGGCGCAGGTGATGGCGCTGCAGATCACGGCCAACCTAGATAAGCTCTCCAGCCAGACGTTCTACCTCGTGCCAGGCCGTCTGTTCCGTTCCTCGAGCCAGGCCATTGGAAACGTCAGTTGGCGGCCCGCGCCCCATCTGAAGTTGTTTGGCGAAGCGGGCATCAGCACAGCGCCCAGACAGGAGGGGGCCCGCTCCAACCCAGGCAAGTTGAGCACGACGCTGTCGGCGGAGTATGAGGGGACGCGGCTTGACGTTCGGGCGAATTACGTGCGGCAGGCGAACTCGCTGCTGCCCCTGGCTGGATATTTCGTGGGCGACCGCAGCGGACCGTTTGCTGAATTCCGCTATTCGCTGACGAAACGGATCACCCTGTTCGGGAACGCGGCGATGGCCTCGAACAACCTGGACCGGAATCCGCAACTTCCGTCGCTGCAATCCAGGACACTGAGCGGGGGCAGCTCGGTGGAATTGCCGGGCCGGATTCTGTTGATGGGGAACCTATCCAGCATCCGGCTGCGCACGGCGAGCCCCGGCGCTTCGGCGCCGCTGGTGTCGGCAAACCGGCTCTCCATGCTCTCGGCCATGCGCACTATCGGGCGCCACTCGCTGCGGGTTGGCTGGAGGGAGATCCGGATCGCAGCGCCCGAGGACAGCGGCAAGATCCGCTCCTTCGAGGTGGACGACTCTTACGGGGGACCGTTCTTCACTCTCAGCGGAGGCGCCCGGCTGGATTCGCGCCTGGGGCGCGAGCGGCGCGACAGCCTGATGTTCCGCGGCAGTATGAGCATGAACACGCGCCGCGTGAGCGGCTATTTCTCCATGGAGGCTGGGCGGGATCTTGCCAATGAGACCCTGTTCGTGATGAGTCAGACGCGAAGCGCGATCGCCGGGTTGAGCGCTCAGGTGACCCGGCAGTGGACGTTCAGCGTGGAAGCGGTGCGGAACACGATCCTCAGCGAGCTGAACCCGCAGAACGTCTTTCTGCTGTCCAACACCGGAACACCACTCTGGGCCATTCTGGACGCCATGAACCGGTGGACGGTCTATTTCCGCCTGTCAAGAACGTTCCGATGGGGCAAGCCCCTTCCGCGCCCATACCAGAACGCAGCGACTGATGAGCTGTTTCCGGTTATGGGCGTCATAGAGGGCTGGGTCCTGGAAGGGACAGCCGCCGGTCCGGCGCCTGTCGCAGGGATTCCGGTCGCTCTCGATGGTTCGCGCCTCGAAGTGACGGATGCAGAGGGCCGCTTCCGCTTCGCGGACGTGCCCCAGGGTCGCCACCTGGTGGCCCTCCCGCCGCGGGAACTGCCGGCCGAATTCGACGCTGCTTCCGCGCCTGAGGTTCCGGTTCAGGTGTTTCCGCGGAGAATCGCCCGAGCCGAATTCCGCGTCATCCGGCTGACAAGCGTCTTTGGCAAATTCGTGTCAGCGCGCGAGGCTCCGTTCACCAGCATCATCGTCCGCCTTGCCGGGACCGCCCGCTACACGACCCCCGATGAGGAAGGCAATTTCACTTTCTACAATCTCCCGTCTGGGGACTATCAACTCGTCATTGACCTGAGCGCCATGCCGAGACCCTACCGCCTGTCGACGCCCGACAGGATTCCCGTGCGTGTCAGGCCAGGAGAAGAGACCCCTCTCGTTCTCATCGGGCTGGAAGAGGCCCCTGTCAAGCCCGCCATTCGAGAAGTACAGGTCAACGTGCGGTTGGACAATTGATCAATGCGACCGTACCAGAGGGCGGCAGTCTTGCGATCCGTACTAGATCGAACCCGGAAATGGGCGTCCTGAGGCTGGCGGAAGAGCTTGGCTCCCAGGAACTTCACTTCGAGCAGCTTTATCTCCAAGAGACTAGGATCCAGTCCGGGGCTCGACGACTGAGTGATGCAAGCCGAAGCGCGGATCCCTTCCCGGCGCAATTAGACGCGTCTGTGCACGCGAGCCTTTTGTGCCTGTGTGCGAATCGTGTCTTCATACCATGAAGTACTAGACCGGTTGCGGTGGCTCATTCCGGACTTGCCGTCTATCTTAAGGAATCGCAAGAGGTGCGCGACGTGTTCGGGGCCTTTTTCTTCCCGCAAAGCATCGCCACTCGATCCGATAAGAGAGATGATCAATGCGATTTCTTGTGATAGGTCTTTTTGTGGCGGCCTTAGCCGCTCAGACAAGGCCGGAGTCCGCAACCGCGGGGTTGCAGGTGCGGGTGGGGCCGGCCTGCGAATTGGCTCCTATGCAGACGAGCACGGAGTTGCCCGTCACGAATTCTGAAACAACTGTTTTCAGTGGCAGCACACGCCTGCGATACTGGGTTAGAACCAGCAGACAGGGCGGTGATGGAAATGTCAGCTTACGGTTCGAGGCGCCGGCCGGAAGCAAAGTCTCTGTCCGGTACACCGGAGGCGGCCCGGGAATAGCCAGTGTGATCAACGAGGTTCCTACGGACGAGCAGATCGTCATACTCGTGTTCGGACCAAACGCGCACACCTCACAGGCTGGTGCGGAGGGAATTGTTCAATGGCGCGTGATTATGCCCACGACAATACTCCAGCAGCCATCGAGTCCCACGGCTTCCATTCAATGTCGGTGACCCCATTGAATCCCTGTATACGTGATAGGAGTCACAAGCCAATAACAATCCAGCCAATATCATATCGAGCTGCACGAAATAGGATCAGCCAAGCCTCAATCATCATCAGCATTGCCATTGCTGCAGCTGCCATTCGGCCGGAGCGCCGTTTCATCAAGCGTTCGAGAAAGTCAGTCCGTACACTTATCAGACCTAGTCTCTGATTCCACAATGAACGTCTGCCGAGCATTACACGCCAGCCCCAAAGTATTCCTGCCGGGACCGCAAGTATCGGAATTCCACAGCCCATACCCAAAGCGGTGACGAGCAGCTCTCTCTTGAGGGATTGCCACAGCGCTGGTGTGCCGCCATCATACCTTTCAACTCGCAGTCCCAGAGCCGATTTCCATAGAGTAGTTCCGAAGAGGCTGATGGATAGTGAACTCACCAGAATTGAGACAACGAGTGCCAGAAACCAGTCATAGTGCACAGGCCAATGCACGAGCCCAAGTGGTCTTAACTGCAAACGAATTAACAAGAAGAATAAGCCGACATCGGCCCATCTGGCAACGAATCTTGCAACACTGAATCCAACTCTGATCCTTGTATGGTCGATAAGAAACAACTTCATCGGTAGTTACTCGTTATTGATAACTCCGTACAAGAACCACTTCACGACCGCCGGGCACGGCTCCCGCTCGCCGGCCGGACAGGAGAAGCCGCAGCCGCGGCGCAGCGAGTCCAGGCACCAAGGCATCGCAGCCGGAGCCACCAGAACCGGGCAGTCGCGGCCCTCGAGCTGGACGATCGCTCCATCCGGCAGGCGGATCTCCCAGCGGCGGCGACGCCGATTCTCAGGTCTGCGGCCATCCTGCCGATCTGACGATGTAGGCTCATCTGACGCCTCGATCAGCCGACCTTTGTTTGTTTAGAGCCCTTCCTAGTATTGGCGACAGCGCGGGCAAACGTGTCGAGGACTCCCCTGATTCTCTCAGCCATTTCCGGGTCACCTGAGAGTAGCAGATCAAGAATCTCGTGCTCATGTCGGTGTTTCTGTTCGGACTGCATTGCTATAGCGGTGTGACCTCCAGACGAGATCCACAGCTCGATAGCCTCCATTACAGCTTCGCGCACCGACATTCGTCCCCTCTTTGCCCTTTCAATGTCAAAGCGCGTCACGAACTCATCCGGAACGTTATTTGCCCTGATTTCAGCCACTTATGTGCTCCAAAGGAAATTCCTCTTGACGGAAATAAGGAATTTCCTCAAAATGGAAATGTGTTGCGTTATGAACAAAACAATCACAGCAGAGCTTGAGCTAGAGCGCAAGGTGTGGCTTGTACTCAACCCTGGCGTTGTGGGCCGTGTAAGCGGCATGACTGGAGTTACGCCATCCATGGTCTACATGGTGCTCAAAGGGCGCCGCCGCAATCCGCGCGTGGAGGCTGCGCTCGCCGCCGCCGGCGCACCAGGTTTTTGTGTTTCTCAGGAGTCCTCACATGGGAAGCGTTCCACAAAATCACATTCCAAGGAAACCGCTCGGTCGGCAACTCGCTGAGCGGATGGGCATTTCGCCTCTCACGGTGCGTCTCGTTGAGGATCGTGTGGCTGAGCTGTTGGCTTCCGGCGTGCGCACGGAATACTCGCGCATCTTGTCGCGCGAGCTTGGCGCTCCAGAAGCCTACGTGGATCGGGTGGTGGCGGCCTTGATGCTCCGCTACCGCACCGAGGCCGCAACCCTCCGCGCCGGCATCACCGGTGCCTTAGACGCCGCAAGAGAAGCGGCGAAGGACGTCTGGGAGGAGTGCGCGTGACCACCTCGGGCCTGATATTCGACGCTGCGGCTCACCGCTACACATTGGCGGGCGTTGATCTACCGAGTGTCACGCAAGTGCTCGAGAGCGTCGGACTGATCGACTACTCCCACATTCCCTGGCCGACGCGCCAGATGGCGCTGGAGCGCGGCCGCGCGGTCCATGAGGCAATCGCACTCGACCTGGAAGGCGATCTGGACGAGGACAGCGCCGACGAGGCCGGCGTGCTCGGCTACGTGCAGGCCGCGCGTGCAGCGCGCCAACATTTGGGGATTCTGGCGCCAACAGCTTGGGAGGAGCGCGTCTACCACGAGGCTTGGCAGTATGCCGGCACGATCGATTTGCGTGTCGGCAATATGGTGGTTGACTGGAAAACCAATCAGGCCGAGTACTGGGTGCGGTTTCAGCTGGCCGCCTACGCAGCGTGCATTGCACAGATAGACGGCAGAACGCACTGGGGAGCTGGGCTGATTCGACGGATCTGCGTCGAGCTACACGGCGACGCGACATTTTCGTTGTTCGAATTCGGCAGCGAGTCGCTGTTCGATGACCTCCAGACATTCCTTGCGGCCCTAAGAATCTACCGCGAGAAAACCAATCCTAAGAGCCTTCGATGACGCAGGAGATTGAGAGCCGCACCCAGACCATTCTCGAACGCGCGCATGCGATTGAAATCCGCGATCAGGCGACCTACGAGGCCGCTGTGGAGCTCGGGCGCGCGATCAAAGACCTTCGTGCCGAAGCCGAAGCACATCACCGCCCGGTGATCCAAGCGGCGCTGGAGGCGCACCGGAAGGCGTTGGAGGCTTTCCGCCGGATCGACGAGCCCCTCAAGGCCGCCGAGGCCGAGATCAAGCGGCGCATCGCCGCGTGGACTGCCGAGCAGGAGCGGCTGAGAATCGACGCCGAGCGCCGGGCGCGGGAGGAAGCCGAACGGCTCCAGGCCGAGGCTCTGGAGGCGCAGATCGAGGCGCTGGAGGCCGCCGGCGCGGAGCCTGAGGTAATTCAAACTGTCATTCGGCAGGCAGAGGCAATGCCGGTGATGGCGCCGCGCGTTCCGGCGGCGCCGAAGCCGCAGGGTGTGGCAACGCGGAAATCCTACAGGGCTCACGTGGTGAGCCTGATCGACCTCATCCGCTGGGTCGCAGCCAATCCTGCCCACGAGAACCTGCTCCAGCCCAACCAGCCGGCGCTGAATGCGCTGGCGCGCGCGCATGGAAGCAACCTGCGGATCTCCGGCGTGCGAGTAGTGATCGAGGAAACCGTTTCTCTCAGGAGGTAGGCGAGCATGGAGATAACTCATCAGGGATCCGAACTGTCAATTGCCAGGCATCCGGATACGGTGCTGGCGGAAGCGTCGCTCGTCGCCAAGTCCGTGGATCGTCTCGTGAAATCGAGGCAGGATCTGGTGCAGGTCATCGGCGGACGCAAGCACCCGCGATTCGAACTGCTGCAGATCGTGGGAAGCATGTTCCGCGTGACTGCGCGCGTGGTCGAGACCAGGCACATTCCCGAGCCTGACGGCTGGGAGGCCGCGGCAGAGGCCGTGCACGTTCCGAGCGGCCAGGTGCTGGCCCGGGGCGAGGGCATGTGCACGACAGACGAGCCGAGCTGGCACGTGAGGCCGAAATACGAGTGGCGCAACGGCAAGCGGGAGAAAGTGGGCGAAGAGCCAGTCACCAGCCACCAGCGCCGTTCAATGGCCCAGACACGCGCGTGTTCGAAGGCCCTGCGACTGGCGCTGGGCTGGGTGCTGGGCCTCGCCGGCTACGAGGCCACGGCTGCAGAGGAGTTGACTGAGGAGCCCGAGGCCGCCGCGCCACAGGTGCGCCGCAGGAGCCAGCGCCAACAGCAGCCTGCCCAGGCGCAGCCAGAGACCATCACGGCAGAGCAGCAGAAGCTGCTCTGGGCGGCGGCCCGCGGGCGTGGCCTCAGCGACCAGCAGGTCGCAGAGATCCTTGAGGTGCACGGCTATCGCCGCACGGCCGACATCCGGCGCGCGGATCTCGACCGGATCATGGACGCCATTACAAAGGCTCCCTTTGAGGCGGCACAGGAGCCTGAGCCGTTCGATCTGGAGCAGGAGGCCGCCTCATGATTGCCGGCGCGATCATCTGCTGTCTACTAGTTGGAGCGGCAGCCTTGCACTACGCTCACTCCCGCCGGCCACTTGCAGAGCGGATTGTGGACCGGATGTACAGTCTGGCTGCAGCAGCATACGCCGCCGCTCAGGCCGCCGATGCGGCCCTGGTGCGGTACCGGCGAGCAAGGGCCGAGATCCGGCAAAGCCACGTGCCGATGTACGCGGAGGTGCAGCGATGATCGAGATCACTCCTGCGGATTTGATCAGGCTCCGCGCCCTCGGCGTCCACGCTGACAGCGAGCTCGCCGCGCCCCAGTCTCGCGAGGAGCAGCTCGAGCGACGCTGCGAGACGTACCGCCAGGCGATGCAGCTGGCGATCGAGGCCGAGCGCCGGGCATGGCGGGAAGCGCGGCGCTGGAGGCTCTGGGGATGGTTGGGGCTGGCGTGCGCAGCAGCGAGCATCGCTGCGACGCTCATCGCCGCCATTGCGCGTCGTGGAGGGTGGTGATGGGCTCTGCACAGGATTTCGGACGGATGAATGCGGACATCACTTCAGCACGGGCAATGGCTGTCCGGGGCATGTGGTGCGTAGTGCGCGATGGTGGCGGGCCGCGCGGCATGCGTGTGGCATACGCTGCGCAGTCTGAGGAATCCGCGCGCAGGCACTACGAGAGAATCGCCCCGAAGATGCGGCAGGGCTGCGTCCTCCTGCTCGATCCGGCCGGGATCGTCCACGCATACAACAGCGAGCCAATGTGCAGGAGGCGATGGTGATGGCGTCCAGCGCCAAAAACAAGGGCGCCCGCAATGAGCGGCGCTCGATAGCCATTCTGGAAGCCGCCGGTTACAGGTGCACTCGGGCGGCCGGCAGCCTTGGAGCCTGGGACGTGATCGGCGTTGGCGCCATGGATATCGTTCTGGTGCAGGTCAAGACCAGGGACTGGCCCGGAACGGCTGAGATGGAGACGTTGCGTGGGTTCCCAGCGCCGCCTTTCGCGAAGAAGTTGATCCATCGCTGGCGCGACCGCCAGCGGCTGCCGGATGTGAAGGAGTTGGACTGATGGCCATTGTCGTGTACAGAACCAGCGATGTTCTGCTTTGGTGGAACGAACTGGAATCCCGCGGCTGCCATCGCGCGCTTGCAATCGAGCGCTACTGGTTGCACCGCCGGCGCTGGGACGGCGATGGCATGGCGATAGACATCGCCGACCTCGAGATCCCCGACACGGAGGAGATCGGATGATCACGGATCACCAACTCAGAGAATCGCTGCAGACGCTGGCCGACGTTCTGACCCAGGCCTGCGGAAATAGCGACGGGCTGCTCCACACCGGCGGCATCGGCGCCTTCAACGATGCCGTCGAGCTCCTCGCGCGCTACGGAGCCGCCGAGCATGTCGGCGCGCAAGCCGGCCGCATCCGCCGCGCGCGGATCATCTGGCGGGCGCTGCAGGACCAGGAGGGGAAGGCGTGATCGAGCAGCAGCTTATTGACGCGCGCGCACTGGCCGACAGGCTCGGCGTGAGCCACAAGACACTCGCGCACTGGCGGGCGCGGCGCTATGGCCCGGCCTGGCTGAGAGTCGGCGGGCGGGTCATGTACGATCCGCGCGACGTCGATCGGTGGATAGAGGAGCAGAAGCATGGGCATCATCAAGCGAGGCCGGTACTGGCATTACCGCATCTGGGTGCACGGCCGGGAGTACACAGGCAGCACCGGTTTGGCCGCCATCGCACGAAACAGGACGCGCGCGCTTGAAATCGCTGAAGAGCGGCGCCGCGAGATCATTGCTCGGCTATCCGCCGGCCCAGAGCTTCCAACAGTGCTATTCCGCGCAGCGGCTACTCAATTTCTCTCCTGGGCCGCCGACGTAGAATACCGCTCCAAGCCCAACACGGCCCGCCGCATCCGAACCAGCTTCGCATCGCTCATGGCCTGGTTCGGAGACAGGCCGCTGGCCGAGATCTCGGCAGGGTCGATCGAGGACTATAAGGCCTGGCGGGCGCGCGAGCACATGGTCCGCGACGTCACCATCCGGCATGACCTTCATGCACTGAGCCTGTTCTTCAAGTACTGCCTTAAGCATGGATGGGTAAAGGATAACCCAGTCGAGCAGGTAGCGAAACCGTCTGACCGTGACAGCCTCGTGCAGCATGTAGTCACCTATGAGGAGGAGGCGGCCTACTTCGCCTCGGCGACTGGCACGCTGTATGACGTCGCCAGGCTTATCCTGCTGACCGGCGCGAGGCCTGAGGAGATTCTCTCCCTGCGCCGCGGCGACGTGGATCTGCGCCGGCGACTGCTGCAGATCCGTGGCGGCAAGACCCGCGCAGCCCGGCGCACGCTCCATCTGCTCTCTGAGGCCTGTGCGATTCTCGAGCGCCGACTGGCAGCCACGGACGGCACCGGTCCGGACGGCTGGCTGTTTCCGAGCCAGCGTAAGACAGGCGAGCACATCACGCGGCTGAATCATCAGCATGACGAGGCCTGCCGGCGGGCCGGAGTGAGCTTCCGGCTGTACGATCTGCGCCACACATTTGCCACCAGGCTTGCAGAAACCGGATGCGACATCAACACGCTGGCGGCCATACTCGGCCATTCCGGCCTCCGGCTCCTGACTAGGTACGTCCACCCGACCGAACAGCACCGCGCGGCTGCCATGGAGCGGCTGGAGGAGCGTCAGCGGGCCGCCCTGCGGAGGGTGAAATGATCGGCGATGTCACTGCTACGGTGACTGCTACGGTCACTGCTACGGTGCGCGGCGGGAAAAGGCGGGAAAAGGCGGGAATGATCGGGATGTCTGGAAAATGCGCGGATTCGCGCTACGAGGCGTGTAAGTCTATGACGAATAAGAGCAATCCCATGGAGGCGCGGGCGGGAATCGAACCCGCGAATAAAGGTTTTGCAGACCTCTGCCTTACCACTTGGCTACCGCGCCTTTGGCTGGTCAGTTCCATACCCAATATAGCGCAGACGCCCGGCGGGCGCAGCATTACTTGCCCGCCAGCAGCATGCGGATCGACACGGCCATCAGGAAGACGGCATAGACGCGGCGGGCCGTTTCCGGGGACATGCCGAGCGTGATCTTCGCGCCGAAATAGAACCCCACGAACAGCCCCGCCGCCACCAGCGCCGCGTAGACGAGGTTGACGTGCCCGTTGCGGTAGTACTCGATGGCTCCCAGCAGCCCGACGGGCGGAATGAGGGCAGCCAGCGAGGTGCCGACGGCGTCGAAGTGG
>Ga0073932_1005661_pt1 | contig 13399 bp, 10 predicted proteins | sample DewCreD2012metaG_FD_76967 | JGI IMG/M metagenome (GOLD analysis project Ga0073932, IMG submission 76967) | Hot spring sediment bacterial and archeal communities from British Columbia, Canada, to study Microbial Dark Matter (Phase II) - Dewar... ... | reverse complement strand
TCGGGCTTTCCAAAACGCCTTACATGACCCTGGAGCACGATCCGGTGGCCATGGACGTCATGCGCTCCCTGAAAAGGATGTTTGATCCGAACAACATCCTGAATCCAGGGAAGATGGCGCTTGATGAAGAAGTGCCTAAAATGCCTAAAGTGAACTAAAGTGCCCCTCCGCGCCGCAGGCCCTACAGGCCGGAGGCTAAAGTTGGAAAGGCAAAGAAGACAGCAAACAGAAGACAGAAGACAGAATAAGAAACGACGGACCACGGACAATTGACAACTGACCTGAGGTAACTTCATGGAATCCAAATACGACTTTGCAAAGAAATTCCGGGAACAGGTTCTTCAGTGTTCGCGCTGCGGATTCTGCCAGGCGGTTTGCCCTGTGTATGGCGCGACCCTGAGACCCTCGTACAACGCAAGAGGCAAGATGCTCATTCTCAAGGAGGTGATGGAAGGGAAGATCCCCCTCAACGACGAGTTGGTGGAGACCCTTTTCCAGTGCACGACCTGCGCGAGCTGTTATCACAACTGCCCCTCCGGAGTGAATGTGCCCGAGATCATCAAACAGGTCCGCAAGGACATGGTCCACATCGGGTCGTGCCATCCGGCCTTCAAAGGGATGAATGAGGTGCTCGCGAAACACACCAATATCTATGCCGAAGAGGAGGCGCCGGATTTCGGGAGAAAGAAGAACCAACCCGCGGAGTATGTGTTCTTTATCGGCTGCGTGGGGGCCTACCGCGAAGACGAATCCACCGAGGCCACCCTGGACCTCCTGGATCGGATCGGGGTGGACTACACCCTTATTGACGAGGTTTGCTGCACCGGCGTTCTCGAGGATGTGGGATACCCGCTCAATGACCGGCTGGCCAAGAAAAACATCGAGCTCATTCTTGCCACCGGAGCCAAAACCGTGGTGACCGGATGTCCTTATTGCTCCAGGACCTTCAACAGCAAGCCCCAGTACGGAGAATTCAAGGAAAAGGGAATTCAGGTCATTCACATCTCCCAGCTCTTGAAAAACTTTGATCTGGGAGTCAAAACCGACAAGAAGGTGACCTACCACGACCCTTGCGATCTTGGCAGGCACTGCAACATCTACGAAGAGCCGAGAGAAACCATTCGAAGGATTGCTCCGGGGTTTGTGGAGATGCCGCACAACCGGGTCGATGCGCTGTGCTGCGGCGCAGGCGGAGGCGTTCGAGGCGCGTTTCCGAAGAATTCCCTGGCCATGGCGCGGCGCAGACTTCAGGAAGCGGAGGAGGTAGGCGCCGAAGTGGTGCTCACAGAGTGCAATTCGTGCGTCCACAACCTGGCCAATGCGAAATTGCGAAAACAGAAGTTCAGAATTTGCACCACCACCCAGTTCATCAATGAGCTGATGGAAGCGAAAGGGGGATAGGAACCTCAAATAGAATGCTGGATTCCCGCCTGCGCGGGAATGACACAAAAGAAGGCGGGAATGACAAAATCTGTGACTTAGAACTTGTGCTTGAGAAAACGCTAACATTGTGGCTGTAATGGAAGACAGATTCGATAATGCGATTTTCCTCTGATGTCATTCCCGCGCAGGCGGGAATCCAGATGGTTTGAAAGTGGTGAAGCAGTTTTATGTATATATCTTGGCAAGCAAGCGTAATGGAACCCTTTACATAGGGATAACGTCGGACCTTATAAAACGTGTATGGGAACATAAGAACAAGCTTGCGATTGGTTTTACTGAGGAGTACGGAGTTGATAAGCTTGTGTATTATGAAGTGCATAATGATGTGGAAAATGCCATCACGAGAGAAAAGCGAATCAAGAAGTGGAACAGAGCCTGGAAATTGAGGTTGATTGAAGAAAAAAATCCGGATTGGAATGATCTGTTTGAAGAAATAAAAAAATAGACTGGATTCCCGCCTGCGCGGGAATGACAGAAAAGAAGGCGGGAATGACAGAAAAGAAGGCGGGAATCCAGTAAGGTAAAATTAGAAAATAAGCGAATACGCAATCAAGGAGGGAGCCCCATGGACATTCAAGGGTACAACATGCCGGAGGAGCTTTACTACGAAGAGAATCATTTCTGGATCAAGGATGAAGGAGACCTGCTCCTGATGGGCATGGATGATTTTGCCCAGAAGTTGGCCGGAGAGATCGTCTACGTCCAACTCCCGGAGGAAGGCAAGGAGCTCTCCATGGGCAAGAAGTTTGCAAAGATCGAATCCGGCAAATGGCTGGGGAAAGCCTTTGCGCCGGTGAACGGAGAGCTCGCTGCGGTGAACGAGGAGCTGGAGACCAACCCAGGGCTCATCAATCAGGACTGTTACGGGAAGGGATGGATGTACAAGATCAAACCGGCCGACAAAAGCGAGCTCAGCAAATTGATCCATGGTCCTGAGGCGGTGACCAAGTGGCTCCTCGCGGACATTGAAAAGTATAAAAAATAGTAGGCAGTAAGCAGTAAACAGTAAGCAGTATAAAAGAAAACAGTCGGTATAGAGTGGCAAATGCGTGAAACCAAAACTCACGGTGGTTTTTATACGCTTCGGGTTTACTGCCTAGTGCCTACTGCATACTGCTTACTTAGTCATTAGAGTTTCTGGAACGGGCAATATCGATGGCGAACCAGGATTACAGTGTCCGGCAACTCTTGGAATTGGAGGCATGCACGAACTGCCGGTTCTGTGCGGATGTTTGCCCGGCGGTCAATGCCTCCCAGGAGGGCAAGCTTTCCGCTCTCTACCGGATGAAGGGGCTCAAACAGATCCTGAAGGGACGGACCGGGATTTTGCGCAAGCTCCTGGGGAAAAGAGAGTTCTCTGAAGAGGAGTGGAAGGCGTACAGCGAGACCGTGTACCGTTGCACGCTGTGCGGGAACTGCCAGGAGGTGTGCCCGGTCGGTATCCACCTCAAGGACCTTTGGCTTTCTGTCCGGCAGGACCTCTATCATTCCAAATTCCACGCGGGAAAGGTGGAAAAAATCCGGGATAACCTGGAAGAAAGCCACAATGTCTTCGCAGAGGATAACGAGGAGCGGGCCGATTGGGTCGAGGATGTGAGTGATGCGCCGGATCATGGGTTCATCAAGGAAAAGGCCGAGATCGTCTACTTCACAGGGTGCGTGGCGGCCTATTTCCCTCTGGCCCAGAAGATCCCTGTCTCGCTGGCTGAAATCCTTGAAGCGAGCGGCGTTGACTTCACGCTCCTGGGCAAGGAGGAATGGTGTTGCGGATTTCCGCTTCTGGGTGCAGGTCTGAAGGACATGCTGGACCCGCTCGTTCAGCACAATCTTGAAGCGGTTCGGAAAAAAGGGGCGAAGAAAGCTATCTTCGCCTGTCCCTCCTGCTACCAGATGTGGAAGGAGCATTATCCCCACGAAGTCGAACTGGCCCATGCCTCTGAGTATCTCATGGATCTGGTCAAAAGCGGGCGGGTGCCCATGAATCCCCTGGACTTGACGGTCACCTACCATGACCCCTGCGACCTGGGCAGAGGCGCGAGAGTCTTTGAGGCGCCGCGGGAGGTTATCCGTTCCATTCCCGGCGTGCGCCTGGTGGAACTTCCCCGCAACCGGGAAAACTGCCAGTGCTGCGGTGGAGGCGGAAACCTCGAGATGATGGATCCCAAGCTGTCGTCAGAGATCGCGAAGAGGAAAATCGATGAAGCGCTGGGAACAGGCGCCAAGGCCATTGTGACCTCCTGCCAGCAGTGCGTCAGAACCATGATGACCTATGCGAAAAGGAATAAAGTGCCCATCGATGTCCTGGATATCACCCAATTGGTAAGAAAAGCGCTGAAGAAATAAAGGTTCAAGGTGCAGGGTACGCGGAAAATCAGGACATCAGAAATGGTGTTGCCTGGCACCATGCACCTTGTACCGGCCTGAATGCAAAACGGCAACCGCCGAACCAGAGAAAGGAGTGAGCAACTGGAGTATGAGACTGTATAACCTCGGCAAAGTCCCCTGGCAGGACTCGCAGCTCATCTATCATGCGCTGGCCGAGCTGGGTTGGGAGGCCCTGTCCCTCGTTTCTCCGGCAACCCCGTATGTGTGCATCGGTTTTCACCAGGATGTGGAACAGGAAGTCGACCTGGATTACTGTAAAGCACACAACATCCCTGTCTTCAGGCGAGACCTGGGAGGGGGAGCGGTGTACTTGGACGGGGATCAGCTTTTTTTTCAACTCGTCCTGCACAGAGACCACCCTGAGGTGCCGAAACAAAAGGGGATCTTTTACGAGAAGTTTTTGCAGCCCATCATCCAGGTGTACCGCAGGATTGGAATCCCCGCGGTCTATAAGCCTGTGAACGATGTGCTTTCAGGGAACAAGAAGATCTCTGGAACCGGGGTGGGAGAAATCGGCGAGTGTATCGTCTTCGTGGGCAACCTCATTGTGGATTTCAATTACAGGGAAATGAGCAGGGTCTTGAAAGTCCCGGATGAGAAATTCCGCGATAAGATTCACAAGACTTTGGAGGACAATCTCTCGACCATCCGCAGAGAGCTGGGCGAGAAGGAGGCGAGCCGTTGGGACGAAGCGACGCTGAACGCCTTCATGGCCGAGGAGTTTCAAAAAATCCTCGGGCCCATGGAGCCGTCGCAAAAAGAGGGAAAACTTCAAGAGAAGATGGCGGAGCTCGCCCAACTCTATGGGACGGACGAGTGGCTTTACCAGAGAGGAAAAAGGGTCTTGGGTCGGGACGTCAAGATCCGTTCCGGAGTGAATTTGAAACACAAGGCCTATAAAGCTCCGGGCGGACTCCTACGGGGGGATTTCGAGATCAAGGACGGGAGTTACCGTCAGGTTTCTTTGTCAGGGGATTTCTTTTGCTTTCCTCAGGGAGCGGTTCGGTGGCTCGAAACAAGCCTTGAGGGAAGCCGGGTGGAAGATCTGAGGGAGACGCTGAAAAGGTTCTACGCAGACACGCGGGTGGAGACCCCGGGAGTCCGTGTGGAGGACTGGATGGAAATCCTCACCCCATAACCCCTCGCAGGCGGTCCGACGGTTAGGGTTTAGCCTCCATTTCCCCTTCGATATTCTGGTCTCCTTTTAACAGCCTAGGGCTGGCTAGGGCCGCCGAAGGCGGGCAACCCCCCGGGCGAACGCCCCCTCCTACGAAGCCGTCAGAATTAATGCATTCGTAAAAAGTCACAATGCGACTTTTTCTGTCATTCCCGCGTAGGCGGGAATCCAGTCTTTTCGAGCGCTTCTGGACTCCCGCCTTCGCGGGAGTGACGGCCCAGGAGACTTTTTGCGGGTTCACTGGCTCCCTTTTGACACGCCTTGGATGTTTGTTGACACCGCAGGTTGCATTCTCTATACTCCACCGCTACACCCTCGTTGAAAAGGAGAAAACGATGAGTTTGGACATCACGAATTTCAAAGATCTGGATCCGGGTGAAAGAATTCTCATGGGTCCCGGCCCAAGCAACGTATCCCCTCGGGTCCTTCAGGCCATGGCGGCCCCGTGCATCGGGCACCTGGACCCCTATTTTCTGAAGGTCATGGATGAAACCCAGCAGCTTCTCCGCTATCTCTTCCGGACCCGCAATGCGCTGACCATCCCTGTTTCCGGCACAGGAAGCGCGGGCATGGAAACCTGTTTCGTCAATGTCGTGGAGCCGGGCGATGAGGTTCTGGTCTGCGTGAACGGCGTTTTCGGCACGAGAATGACGGATATCGTGAACCGCATCGGTGGCAAGCTCATCCGCGTGGACGCGGAATGGGGAAGAGCCATCGATCCGGAGGCGGTTCGGAAAGCCGTGAAAGGGAAAACCCCCAAGGTCCTGGCCGTCGTTCATGCAGAGACCTCCACGGGCGCCTGCACGCCCCTGGAAGAGCTTTCCAAGATTGCACGAGAGACAGGGGCGTTGTTCCTTGTGGACACGGTCACGTCCCTTGGGGGAATCGAGGTGGACGTGGACAAAATGGGAATCGCCGTGGTCTACAGCGGCACCCAGAAGTGTCTGTCGTGTCCTCCCGGTCTCTCTCCTATCTCTTTCAGCGACAAAGCGCTCCAGGTTCTGAAAGCCCGCAAAACGCCGGTGGTGAGCTGGTACCTGGATATGGGGATGGTCTCCAGTTACTGGGGAGCCGAGCGGAAGTATCACCACACCGCCCCCATCAACGCGATTTACGGTTTGCGCGAAGCCCTCCGGATCATTGCGGAAGAGGGTTTGGAAGCCCGATTTGCAAGGCATTGGCTGAACCATCGCGCTCTGGTGGCGGGGATCGAAGCCATGGGGCTTTCCATGTATGTCCCGAAGGCGGAGCGCCTGCCGATTCTGAACACCATCCGCATTCCGGAAGGCGCGGAGGACGCTAAAGTTCGAAAGGCCTTGCTGAATGATTTCGGCATTGAGATCGGCGCCGGGCTGGGAGCTTTGGCCGGGAAAGTCTGGCGTGTGGGGCTCATGGGGCACTCTTCAACCCGGAAGAACGTGATCCTTTTTCTCTCCGCACTTACCGCAATTCTCAAGGCCCAGGGGGTGAGCGTGAAGTCCGGAGCTGTAGAAGCCGCATCGGCCGTGTATGCGCGAACATAAGGGCGGAGCGAGACCATGAAAATCGGATGGATCGGGACAGGGGTGATGGGGGCCTCCATGGCCGGGCACTTGCAGGCGGCGGGACACGATCTCTTCCTGTTCAACAGAACCAGGGCCAAGGCTGAAAAGTTGATTTTGAAGGGGGCCACATGGTGCGGTTCGCCTGCAGAGGTGGCGCAATCCTGTGAGATCCTTTTCTCCATCGTGGGCCTTCCCGGGGACGTGGAAGAGACCTATCTGGGAAAAGAGGGTGTTTTGTCCACGACCGGACCGTGCAAGGTGATTGTGGACATGACCACGAGCAGGCCCAGTCTGGCCCGAATCATCGCTGCGGAGGCCTCCAAGCGCGGCATTGAGTGTCTGGATGCGCCCGTTTCCGGCGGCGACATCGGAGCCAGAGATGCCACTCTCGCCATCATGGTGGGAGGCAAGAAGGAAGTCTTCGAAACCGTCCTTCCCCTGTTTCAGCTGATGGGGAAGAACATCTCTTACATGGGAAGTTACGGTGCGGGGCAGCACACCAAGCTGGCCAACCAGATCCTGGTCGCGGGGACGATGATCGGGGTGTGCGAGTCGCTCCTCTATGCGGTGAAACTGGGGCTGGACCAGCAGGCCGTGATCGACATCATCAGCAAAGGGGCGGCAGGGTCGTGGTCCATCAGCAATTTAGGCCCAAGGCTGGTTCGAGGGGACTTCAAAACAGGGTTCTTTGTAAAGCACTTCGTGAAGGACATGGGCATCGCTCTGCAAGAGGCCGCCGCGGTCGGGCTTTCCCTGCCCGGGCTCGCCCTGGTTCACCAGCTCTACGTGGCGGTCTTGGCCCAAGGCCACCACGATTGCACGACCCAGGCCCTTTACCTGGCGCTGAAGTCCCTGAACGGGATGAAGTGAGAGAGGGGGGATTTTAAGCGATCCTCAGGACTCCTGCCCCATGCATCCTGCCTTGCTTGAGCAAAAGCAGCGCAGAGTTGGCCTGTTCCAGCGGGAACTCCTGCACCTCGGGCTTGATTCCGATCTGCGCGGCCAGAGGAAGGAATTCCAGGGCATCCTGCCTTGTCACGTTTGCGACGCTCTTTATTTCCCTCTCATGCCAGAGCTCCTTCGCGTAATCCAGTTCCGGGATGGCATTGACCTTGCGGATGGCATTGACCACGACCCTGCCGCCTTTCTCCAGAACGCGAAGCGCTTCCCGGACAGGCTCTCCGACCGGGGTGAAATCAATGGCGCAACGCAGTCTCCGGGGCGGAATCTCTCCGGTCACACCCACCCAGTCCGCCCCCAGCTTCAAAGCGAGATCCTGATGGTCCTTCTGGCCCTCGCGGGTGAACACGAAGACCTTGCAGCCCCGATGCTTCGCAACTTGAATGGCAATGTGCGCTGACGCGCCGAATCCGTAGAGTCCGAGAATTTCGCCGCTCTTTATGCCGGAAAGGCGCAGGGCCCTGTATCCGATGACCCCGGCACACAGGAGGGGCGCCGCTTCCGCATCATTGAAGGCTTCGGGGATGGGATAGGCGAAGGACTCCGACACCACTGTGTACTCTGCGTATCCGCCGTGGGCATGGAGGCCCGTGGCGCGGAAGTCATCACAGAGATTCTCATCCCCCCGCCTGCAGAAAGGGCAGTGCCCGCAGCTGGAATAAATCCACGCAACCCCCACGCGATCGCCGGGTTTGTAGCGCTTTGCCGCGGATCCCACCGCATGAACTCTTCCGACGATTTCGTGCCCCGGCACGACAGGGTATTCCGCAGGAACCAAACGGCCCTCGATCTCATCGATTTCCGTGTGGCAGACGCCGCAGGTGGAGACTTTGATCAGAACTTGATCAGGCGCCGGGCCCGGCACAGGGAGGTCTAGGAGTTCGAGAGGCTTCTGGCCCTCGGGCTCGATAAGACGGGTTTCTTTGAGTGCCATGGCTCTCAAGATCGTACCTCGCCCTCCGGTTTTCTCATGAGAACCAAAAGCATTTTGCCGGTTTTTGAGCTGATGGGAAAAAGGCGGACCTGGAGTTTGTCGCTCAGGGACCGGTCCTTTTTGAGATGGACGAGGGTCTGCTCGAAAACGCCGAGGCGGCTGTTTTGGATGTCCTGCAACAGGGAGGTCCTGTGCTCATCCTCGAAAAGGTCGGAAATATTTTTTCCGAACAGGTCGAACCGAGCCCGGCCCAGGGTCTCCAGAAACCGGTCCGTCATGCCCAGAATCAGCCCTTTTTCATCGGTCAATACCGCCATCTCCTCCTCATAGAGCTGGGAACTGAGGCGGTCTTTCGCTTCCCTCATGTGGGTGTAGGCCAGTTCCAGGTTCTTGTTCGCCTCCTTGAGCTTTTCGTGCAGGATTCTGAGGTTTTCTTCGGCCTGCGCGCGAACGGCGATCTCCTGTTTGAGAAGGGCATTCGCCCGGGAGAGCTCTTCCGTGCGCTCCTGGACCCTGATCTCCAGCTCGTTTCGCGCCTTCTCAAGGGCTTCTTCAGCGTGCCTGTGGGTGGCATAGAGCAAAGCGTTTTCAATGGCCAGGGCCGCAGGGCTGCTCAGGGCGCTCAACAGCTGAAGGTCGCCCTTGGAGAATCCATGGGGAACGCTCCGGGAGTGGGCATAAATCACCCCGTGCACGTCCGTCTTGCTGATCAGAGGGACGCACATGACGGACTTGATCCTCATCCAGATGAGGCTCTCGGACAGATCCGTTTCCTCGGCAAGGCTGGTGTCGGCCATCATGACGGCTTTGCCCTCGAGGATGACCCGGTTCACGATGGTCCGGCTGTAGCTCATCTCAGGTTCTCTTCCGTGTTCCTTCGAACGGGCGGTGATCTGACGGAATTCCCCGGAGTCCTGGTCCACCAGGAGAAGGGCGGCGTTGTCGATGCTCTTGATGCAGGAGAAAACAGAGTCCAGGATTTTTTCCCCGATTTCGTCGATGTCCAGCGACTGCATGAGCAGGGTCGACACTTCGTAAATGGTTTCGAGTTTTTCTCTGTCCGTGATGCGCCGATCCTTGTGGAGAAGATGCTTTGCCGGCTCCTCAGGGCTCTGCCTGAGACTGATGGAATACTGGGTCACCATGCCGTCCTCGGCGTAGGGCGTCCCAAGACTCATGAGAACATTGCCGAGAGAGATGAAATCGCCTTCTTTGATTTCCACCTGAAAAAAAGGACTGATCGGGTGGCCGTTGAGCTGCGTGCCGTTTTGGCTTTCCAGGTCTTCGATGAGGAGCCGTTCGCCTGAAAGGATGACCCGGGCGTGTTTACGAGAAACAGAGGCTTCGACGATCTGGACGTCGTTGTCAGGGCCCCGACCCACAAGGGTGGTCCCCTCCATGAGTTCGTGGGACTCCCCTGCGGTGGGGCCGCTGAGGATGTAGAGCGTGGGCATCATAACCTCCTGGAAGGGCCAAGTTGAAACCCAAAGGGATTTCGTCCATCCGAAAAGCCGCGATGGGTCGATAAAGCATAGATAAGTGCCGCGGTGATGTCAAGCAAGGCGTCTCGTGTGATGTACCTGAGATCTATTAACCTGAATGTCATTTCGAACAAAGTGAGAAATCTAACGTTTCAGGGCAGTCAAAAGATCTCTCCCTGCGGTCGAGATGACAACCTCTTCTTGGTAAATGACACAGGGGAGGTTACGGCTCGGTTTCAGCGGTTCGGCTCTTTCGTCTCAATTGATGCTCTTCCCGGGCGCAGAAAAGCACCGGCACCACGAAAACCGTGAGGATTTCGAAGAGCATGCCGCCGAAAGAGGGAATGGCCATGGGAACCATGATATCCGATCCTTTTCCCGTGGAGGTAAGAACGGGCAGGAGGGCCAGCAGGGTGGTGGAGGTGGTCATGAGACAGGGCCGGATTCGCCGAATCGCTCCTGCCACCGCAGCGGAGCGCACGCCTTCCTTGGTTTGCGGTCTTGTCTCTTCAAGGCTTTGCTTTATAAAGGTGGCCATGAGAACACCGTCGTCGGTGGCGATGCCGAAAAGGGCCAGGAATCCCACCCACACCGCCACGCTCAGGTTGATGGGGTTGACCTGGAAAAGATCTCTCATGGACGAGCCAAAGAGTTGGAGGTCGAGGAACCAGCTTTGCCCGTAAAGCCAGAGAAGGATGAAGCCACCGGATCCCGCTACAAAGATACCGCTGAAAACCATAAGGGTGGTGCTCATGGTCCTGAACTGGAGGTAGAGGATGAGCAGAATGACAAACAGGGCGAGGGGCAGGATGACGGCAAGTTTTTTCTGTGCTCGCACCTGATTCTCGTAGGTCCCGGCAAAGGAGAAGGAAACCCCCGGAGGGAGGGAGAGTCGCCGGGTACGGATATTTTCCTCCAGAAAGGCCTTGGCCTGCTCGACCACGTCCACCTCGGCAAAGCCGGGCCTCATGTCGAACAGAACATATCCGGTCAAAAAGGTGTCTTCGCTCCTGATCATCTGCGGTCCCCGCACATAGCGGATGTCCGCCAACTGGCTCAGGGGGACCTGTTCGCCTCTGGGGGAGGCCACCAGTATCTTTTCAAGACCTTCTGTCGTGTCCCTGAGCTCCCGAAGATATCGCACCCGAACACTGTAACGTTCTCTCCCCTCGACGGTCGTGGTGACGGCCTTGCCGCCTATGGCGACTTCGATGACTTCCTGCACGCTTCCCAGCGTGACGCCGTACCGGGCGATGGCGTCCCGGTTGATCACGATTTCGAGGTACGGCTGTCCAACGATCCGGTCGGCAATGACGGCCGCCGCTTCCACCGAAGGGACTTCTTTGAGAAGGCGCTCGATTTGAAATCCCACCGACTCGATGGTTTCCAAATCCGGGCCTTTGATTTTGATTCCCATGGGCGCCCTGATGCCCGACTGGAGCATGACGATCCGGGCGGCAATGGGCTGAAGCTTGGGCGCCGAGGTCACCCCGGGGATGTCCGCCGCCTTCACGATTTCTTCCCAAAGGTCATCCGGTGAGCGAACACCGCGCCAGGCCTTTCTCCCCTCGTTCAAGCGAGGATCCAGCGGGGGGCGCCACAACCGGAAGGGCTTGCCGTCTCGGTCAGGAATAAGCGTTCCCTGCTCGTCGCGAAGGAACTTGCCCTGCACCAGGTATGGCTTCCCGTCCGGGGCGAGCACCACAGACCCGTCCTCGGCCCTGAAGTAGTCCAGCTTGTCCGGGTTGAATTTGAAGCGCCGCCTTGTTCCATCACGGTCGAGGATGTACTCCGGTTTGTAGTTGATGACCGTCTCGATCATGGAAATCGGCGCAGGATCCAAGGGGGACTCCGCCCTGCCGAGCTTTCCCACCGCCCCCTCCACCTCCGGAATAGCCAGAAAGGCCATATCCTGCTTTTGGAGGATGTCTTGCACCTCCGAGATCGAGGCATGGGGCATGGTGGTGGGCATGTACAGAAACGCCCCTTCATCCAGGGAGGGCATAAACTCCTTTCCCAGCCCTGGAAAGGCATGGTTAAGGGCCACCACGGGCGCTGAGCTCCGGACCGGGGACGGAAGCCACCGCGTGCAGGACGGGGCTCCGATCCATATGATAACCCCGAGAAAGCTGATGAGGAGGGGTAAAAGGAGAAAGAGGATCTTGTGATTCAGGCACCAACGAAGCATGAAAGGGTAGCCGGCCTTGAAGAGCTCAAAGAAGACCAGCAAACCTCCGATCATCAGACTTACAAAGAGCACATTGCGCAAATCGCCTTTCTCAGGACCGAGAGGCGCCCAGTGTGTCGCCAGGACAAAAGCAAACAGGACGAGGATGGCGCCGTTTTCAAACCACTTGACGTAATCTGAGAGGCTGGAAGGAAGGAAGAGCTTGAGAGACCTGACCACGCCGAAAACCAGCAAGAGAAAGCCGAGCCGCCATCCCACAAGAACCCACGCCGCCATGCCGGCGACGCCCAGCCCTGCAGGAAGCAGCCAGGCCGAGACATGGCTTTTCCTCAGAGTACGACTTCTGGTGAAAAGCAGGTGGGCGAAAGGAGGAATGATGGTCAACGCGACGATGATGGAAGCGAGCAGACAGAAGGTCTTGGTATAGGCCAGGGGTTTGAAAAGCTTTCCTTCCGGCCCTTCCATGACGAAGACAGGCAGAAAACCCACCACGGTCGTCGCGACCGCTGTCATAACGGCGCCCCCGACCTCGACCGCCGCTTTGTGGATCACCTCGAGCCTGCTGGAGCCGGGAGGGGCTTCGTCCAGCCTCTTGAGAATGTTCTCGCAGATGACGATGCCCATGTCCACCATGGTTCCAATCGCAATGGCAATCCCGGAGAGGGCCACGATGTTGGCGTCCACGCGGAAAACCTTCATGCCCATGAAGCACATCAAAACGGCCAGCGGCAGGAGCCCGGAGATCAGGAGGGAGGAGCGGAGGTGCATGAGGGAAAAAACGACCACGAGGATCGTCACCAGGATCTGCTGCACCAGGGCGGTGTTCAGAGTCCCGAGTGTCTCGAGGATCAGTCCTGTCCGGTCGTAAAAAGGCACAATGGCGACCTTGCTCACCGTGCCGTCGGGAAGGGTCTTGGAGGGGAGCCCGGGTGATATTTCCCGGATCTTGGTTTTCACATTCTTGATGGCGTCCAGGGGATTGGCCCCGTAGCGGACGACGACCACGCCGCCAACCACCTCAGAGCCTCCCTTGTCGAGAACCCCTCTCCGAAGACCCGGTCCGGCGGAGACCTTGGCCACATCCTTGACCCGGATGGGAAGGCCGTCCTCGACCCAGACGCCCGTGTCTTCGACGTCCTTGCGGCTCATGAAAAAACCGACGCCGCGGATGACGTACTCGACGGCGTTCACCTCGATGGAGCGGGCCCCCACATCGAGGTTCGAGCGGCGGACGGCGTTGACGAGCTCCTCGAGGGTGACGCCGTAGAAGCGAAGGAGGGCCGGGTC
>Ga0073932_1005655_pt1 | contig 13408 bp, 11 predicted proteins | sample DewCreD2012metaG_FD_76967 | JGI IMG/M metagenome (GOLD analysis project Ga0073932, IMG submission 76967) | Hot spring sediment bacterial and archeal communities from British Columbia, Canada, to study Microbial Dark Matter (Phase II) - Dewar... ... | reverse complement strand
CGCGTAGCGTTCGGTTCTCTTGGTCAAGCTCTTCCAGTTGGCGCCTCATCTGCAACAGCATCTCATCCGAGGCGTTCGCCGCACTTGCCGCCTGTACTTTGATATCCTGCACATCTTTGCGAAGATTTTCCAGCGCAGCAAGAATTGCGCTGTTGCTTTCGCTCGCCACGGCCTGCACAGGCGCATCGGGAAAAAGCCCCGGCTCCTCTTTCATCTTGCTTATGATCAGCCTGGCCAGCTCTTCCTGCGCAGGTCTCGCAATATCTTCCGACAGCGCCAGCGGCTTGTTCTCCGCGAAAATTGCATAAACGCGGTCAAGGGTAACGCCCTCGTTAATGTATTCGATGGTCTTTCGGAATATTTCCTCGGCCTCGGGAAAATACCGCCGTCTGCGCCCTTTGCCAGCAGACGGCAAAAAATCTCCAATCCGGTTCCGGTAATAGCGGAGATTGGATTCCGGTACCCCAAGCCTTTTGGCAATATCCTTCAATGTCAGCAAATCATCCATCGTTAATACACCAGGCGCACAAGGCCGTCTCCATCATCACCGCGGCGGTCTCAAAACTTCAGGCTTCTTTGGAGCGGCACGCCCTTCTTGGACTTGTACCACTCCTCGAAATCGTGCTTCTCGATCCTGTAAGACTTGCCAATCTTCACAGCAGGCAAGTCTTTTGTCTTGCACCACCGCTGCACGGTTACCTTGTTCACCTTCAAAATATCGGCTATTTCCTTAACCGTGTAAAATTCTTCCATTTTAAAAAAACCTCTTTTTAAGACATTTTTGATTATCTTGACCGGTATTATATCTTTTTGACTAGGGATTGTCAAGTTTAGCATAATAAAAAATTTATTAACAAACAATTGAGCACTTTTGTGAATAACCTTGCGTTTGCAGCAGTTCCTCTCATTTTACCACACTTGCAAATCTTATCAATAGCAATCCACAGCTTTTTCAAACTTTTAAATAATTGAAACGCCAAGAATGCCTTTACCTGATTTCTTTGGTTTTGCGCATACATTGCGGTATCCAGATATTTCACGAGTATTTGATTTATTCGATATCATTTTATATTCGTAATAATGCAATTTATAACAAACAATAATGTCGGTATTAATATTTTTGCTAATTGTCATTATGCAAAATATGTTGTTTAGGTTTTGTCAAAACATCAAACATCTAAATTAGTTGTTATTAATGAGATTATAGATCACGAATTAATAACTTTGAGAAGATAGAGTTATTAATTGCTTAATGTTAAATTGATTGAATTGTAAAAATAACGATTTGGATACTTTTATAATAAATGACTTAATATGGCTTAACAAGGTTAAAATAATAAGTATTGATATAATTAATACATTACTATTTGAACCGATTGGTTAAGTTGCCATTAAGGCAATTTATATATATTTTTGTATGTAATTTCATAATTGCTTTTATAATGATTGGATTTACTGATTTTTGATGAGATTGTCTGAAGGATTGAACTTTTTATGTTCTTGCATCAGAAATTTTGAAGAGGCTTTTACATAAATTGAAGTTGTTGCTAAATCCTCATGGCCCAGAGTCTGGCGCACCGCTTCCACATTTGCGCCCTCCTCTATCATGTGCGTGGCAATCGAATGACGCAGCAAGTGAGGATATACATGAGTGAGCAGTCCTGCTTCCCGGCCGCATCGCTCGACAAGGTACTGAATGCGCCGCACATTCATCTCTACAGGGCCTTTGGCGCTCATTTTGATGAACAACGCGGCGCCCGCAGATACAGTCTCGGGCATTACTCTTTCCCGGTGCAGAATATACTCCAAAACAAAACGCCTCACGGACTCCTGGAGCGGAATAATCCTTTGTTTAGAGCCTTTTCCGGATACTCGCAGATGCTGCCGCTCCATATTCAGACTCTCTATGCGCAAACTCGCCGCTTCGCTTACCCGCAGGCCGCAACTGTAGATTATGGTTAGCAGCGCGCGTTCCATCAGATAGTTTTTGCCTTCGGGATCCGGCGCTTTGATCAATTGCCGAATTTCATCCTGTGACAGCGCAGAGGGCGGATTCTTGCGGATTCTCGGCAGTTTAAGCTTGTCTGCCGGATTTTCACGCACGACATTCTGATCGTACAAAAACCTGAATAAGGACTTGATGGTGGCCAGCTTGCGCGCCATGGTTCGCGTGCTGTTTCCTGATGTAAGCCGATCATCCATCCATCCCCTGATCACTTGTGTGTCTATTGCGTCCACCTGTATAGACCCCGGGTCCAACCCAAGTGAAATATTCAGATATTCATTGAACTTTTCAATGTCAAACAGATATGCATCTAGGGTTCGCCGGGAATATCCGCGAATCCTCAATTCCCTGATAAAATGCTGTATCGCATCTGTCCAAAGCATCATATCTTCAATATCCATCATTTGAAATATATTTTGTATTAAATTCCAAATTTATCATTGCTTTGTTGTTGCTATTTGTGATGTGAACAATAATACGCTTCTTTTACAATGTTATTTATTATATCCGAACTGCGTTTAATCGCTCATGTAATCCGGAATCCCATGAATGGAGAGCCTTCATGATGCTGATTCCTCGGGTTTTCACATCCATGGGTTGTTTCAGTGTCGAGATATCGAGATGTTTCATCTGCAAACGCAACCCGAAAGTCACACATTTCAATGACTGAATACACGGCTGTAAATCGCGTATAACGCATTATCAAGGTCCCTGGCGATGCTGGTGCCGTCTCTTGCGTTTCGCGGCCTTTCCAGGGCGTTCAGGGCCTCGATATATTCAATCATTTTCTACAATCCATGAAAATATTTCTTTTGATAAATAAATTGACCAAAGTGCCGCAAAATGCTCAATCATCATAAATAACAATGTGAGCATGTATGCGCATTCGTTCGCATGTAAGCAAGCAATGCTAACAACAGGCGCATATGTGTGCTAATAAATATTAAGGGGTTATATGTATGCCTTGTGTGAGTTATTAGCCTCGGGTGCTTTCATATTTTTAACTGAACATGAATTGCCGAATCACGGCCATAGAGCCATTCAAATAATTTCTCATCTGATAAAATGATAATGTTTAGCAGATGTGCGTGTTGCATGCCGCACTCACACAAATGTATCATGGTGCGAGTAACACGCTGTGGAGAGTGTGTCATACATGATGGGAAATTCTGAAAAAAATGTTCATTGAAGCCATTTTATGTTTGAACTGAATTTCTGCCGCGGTTATTTTTATGGAAAACCCGCAATCTGTGAATCACAGTCTGTCCACCTCAATTGATAAATATTTGCAGAATCGAAAATGAATCCGGGTATGCATATAATGTCGTACCCACAAGACTCAAGTGGAGCCATGAGGCCGCCTGGTTCGTGTGGCCTTGCCCCAGATTTCCAGGCATCCTTATGAAAAGCGAATTCACTTAAGTTGTCAGCGTGTGATTGAAAGTAGAAAATCAATAAATTAATGATAGCTGATGAATTTGTCAATCGCAATTGGGCTGCTGTGTTGCTATTACGGGCCTTCTCGTTTAGTATTGGCTGTATTTGCGGCTCTTCTGAAAATTCTCTGTCCCAGTGAATCTGTAACCAGCCATAAACCTCTTACGCTCGTTTTCCAGCCCCGATTTCTCGAATCCACGCAATCAATACAGTAATGATACCGAATTTCTGACCGATTCGAATTGTCAGTTAAGCCCTTCTCACACAATCTATTCTCAATTATGACCTATTGTGCTTAATTCGACTGTTAAAAGCTCTATTTCATGTCATTAGTGTCTTGAAGGCGTATTTCTTAGCTATTGTGCAATGCAATATATGGTTACAAAATATTCACTGCTTTGTATTATGTTATTAAGAAATGGATTGCTTTGTTTTGATACCTTTTACTTCTCATTAATCATATTTGAAATAAGAATGTGACTCGCAATTGAGGCGATTCCATTGCTCGGGAATTGAAATTAGTTCATATTTTAATTATCAATCCGGATATTGTTGCACAATTGTGAATATTGTCATATAAGTGGTTGCGTCCTGACCCAATCTATGTTGATATAACAAGGCGTTGTAGCGATTAAATTTCATGTGCAACATGCTTTATGAACTTATTTAACCTTTAATTAAGGGAATATATAGTGATCATGGCTTTATTATAAAGAATTATACAAATACATTCATATGATGTCGAAAAGAGAGTTTGATGCCCACGCTGGAAAATCATTTGCCTGATTTCTTCGTCCTTACAATAGGGTAAAAATGAATAAATGTGATAAATAGCGATCGATAAAAACATCATTTTCCAATGAGTCAAATTCTGGAATAAAAATGAACAAATTGCATTGAATCAATCGGAAAATAAAATGAGATGCTTTCACAACTTAAATTCAACCATTATTTCTGTCGCATACAATCACGCTTTGTCCAATTTTAGAAAACCGAAAAAGCAGCGGCATCATTATTTTTGACACAAGGAATAGGCGATTTTTTAAGCGACAGGTCGTTTTTATACAAAAATTGATATTTATTCCAATCTGTTTTGAGGCCTTTGTTCCTAAAGGCGCATTTATTGACACTGAAATTATCAGGTTTATCGCCTGATATAAGGATTGGATGATGCATATTTGAAGATCATTTCACGCACATAGACAGAACCTCATTGAATATGCTGAACGACTATAATCAAGCACCCAATGTAGGATCACATCAAAGCTCTTATCACGGAATTGCCCGCATGTTTAAGGAATGAAAGGAGCCTGGATATCAAAGAAAAACCTGAATTATCAACTCAAACAGAAACTGTCCGGATAGCACCTGGTTATGTCCAGTGTGGTCATTTGAGACAAATATCTTTCCAGCGAAATATCTGTTGAAATCCATATCCAGGGACATGGGAACAGTGATATAATAAAGAATATGAAACATGACTGCGTTCCAAACACAAATGGCTTGATATGATCACGGAAAGGCTCGAATAAAAGACCCGGATCGGAACCATTATGAGTTGGCGTGAAACAGTTGCTTGCTGTAAATTTGATGCCCCAATATCTATACCCGAACAGGATAGGGTGCAGATTTCCGTGCTTCAGAAGCCTTTTGAAGAGGTAATTTATAATCGAATGCTTCGTTTGAGCTATGAAAACGGACGCAACTTTTGCAGAATCAGCTATGCGGCCTTGCAGGAGACAACCAGTCTTCGCTCGAAAAATGCTGTTATCACAGGAATTCAGGGTCTTATCGATAAAAGGCATATTATAAAACTGCTTAATGATGAAGGAAAACTCGAAATGAACCGTGAAGGGACGCTATACCGCGTGCTTTCACCCACCGAGGCGCTTCGTGGCGTGCTTGACGATGGCGCAATCGTTTCAGAGATTGACCGGGACGGCGTGCCGTTTCATGTGACAGAGAAAAAAATACACGCTGCCTTCCCCGAGAAAGTACAAAAAGATACGGCAGATAAATGCAACGAAAACTATACGCCACAGGGGAATAATGAGAAAAGCGCAAGGAGAGCCGGAATCGCAGTCTACATTGCGCCTGCCATTGCATTGATATTGGGGGTTTTCTTGACGCTTTCGGCGTTGGGTGCATGGCGGCATTTTTCCAAATCCGGGTATGGCATCATAGCTTCTGAACAGATTCAAGCACCAGAGGAAACAAGCGCCCAGGTTCGGAAAGGCGCCTCCGGACACATAGACAAAGTTAGACAGGTGCCAGGACAAAATACTACAGTGAAAGATGGGAAGCATGGCGACCTGTCGCCATCTGAAAAAGAGGCGGAAAGTCAAGAAAACCCAGTTATGGACACTTCTGTCCCGGCATTAAATGTGCAGGCACAAAGGGATCTTTCAACAGAAAAATCAGTAGATGCCGGGAATGCAATCAAAACGACATCGTCCGAAAATGCATCCAAACCAAAGACAATACCAGTTGAAACTGCGTCGAAAAGCTCATCTGGCGGCCAGACAAAGACAACATCCTTACCATCGCCTGCCTCGGCAAAACCCGCAAAGATCAACGCACAGAGCGCACACAAGATGGCCGCGAAGAGCCAAGACACAAAAAACCCTTCTATAAAGCCGATTATCAAACAGCCTGCAACTTCGGCTGCAAAACCGCAGCCGTCAAACATTCAGGAGAATCCACTTACCATCATCGAATGACATTGTATCAGACGACTCCGAAAGTATGTCCAATTTAGTTGCCGTGCAGTAAATTCGATTCTATCAAAATCGCAATGATAATGAGATATATTTGATGTCTAATCATTATTTCAAATGTCTAATAAGATGGGCACAAACGATCCCATCGCAAAGTCCAAGACAGCTCTGTTGCATTCAGAGATATTTGCCCAATTGATGGAACAGTGGCACACTATCGAATAATAACAGAAGAAATCACGGCCATTGCAATTATTTATAGCAGAAATACAAATCGCGTTCAAAAAAGTCTATAAAATATAAAAACATTACTCGACATTGATAACAAGTGAAATAATATGAATAAGAAAGTAAATCGAAGATTACAATCAATAAATAGTTTAATTGCACAGATATCGGAATCATTGAGGATGTGCTATTATCATAAATGATCGCGGAAGGACAGATACAGAATGAGAGCATGCCGTGAACAAAAAAAGATAGACGCGAATAATAGAAACAGCTAAACTAAAAATGCATAAACAAGCAAAAAACAGCGCATAAGAGCAAATAGATGCACAACAAGGCGAATAGAGAATAGATTACGCAAGGGACACTGAAGCAAATACAAAAAGCACAGGAAGCATATAAGGCCAAATTGTAATTTGAGCTGTACTATCATTGCGGAAAGACAGAGCAAAAGATGGTATCAGCAATCAGAGAATGACAAGGCAGATAGTGTATCGCTTGCATCAACAGGAAGCCGCGAGCAGATTAGTTGAAAAGCAGATAATATGTCAAGATGTAGGAGGGATGATATGGCAAGAAGAGTTGGCATGAGATATTTGCTGTTCATTGTTGTCATAATGGCCGCGAGGTCATTTGCAGCATCCACGGATAATGGATGGAACCAGAGCCAGGGATCTTTAACGAACGGCTCCGGACGGGTACGGGAGATATTCATCACACTGCTTAACGAAAGCCCATATGGTGAAATTGAAAAGGCCACGGCCATTGAGCATATAGACAGTTGGCTCGAGGAATGTGCCGGGACAGATATGGACATGCTTATTGATTGGGCAGAGAAAGATGACTACAGGGTAATTCTCGCAACATCCGTACGGTCCCGCATTGTTTGCGCGCCTGGAGTGCCAGTGGCCGAAGATCCGCAAGCTTACGGGCAACGAACAATTCTCTCATTGCCAGTAGGTGGAATCTGGCATGTAGTACAAGGGAATCAGGGTCTGGTGTCACATATTAAAGGTGAAAAAGGCGAATATGCATGGGACTTTGTTATAAATCGCGACGGATATCAGGCACAGGGAGACGCCAATCTGAACGAGACCCATTATTGCTGGGGGCAACCGGTTCTTGCGCCAGCGCCAGGGATTGTGGTGCAGGTTCGCGCCGACCTTGAAGATCACCAGCCCTATATGCCCAATCCACCCCGCGTGGGGAACCATGTCTATATTGACCATCAGAACGGTGAAATAAGCCTTTTGTACCATTTGATGAAAGATTCTGTCCTGGTCTCGGTTGGGGAGAATGTACAGCGTGGACAGCCTGTCGGGCTTTGCGGCAACACAGGAATATCCATGTTTCCGCATCTTCATTATCAGCTTTTCCGGGGAACCCTGGAGCATCATGAGAAGCTCAAGACGCGATTTTCTGCGTATTATTCCTGGAGGGGGACAAAGGATCAAGCCCCTGACCGGGAAGCGATGAAGCTGAATGTGTCGGGTGTGCCGAAGCGTCTTGAGAATGTTGTGAATATCAGACATTTTTTGAATGAGAATATTCATAGCGAATAAATATCGTCAAAATCTGTCCGGACACAGCCGCAAATAACGATGATTTGCATTAAATTGCGATAATCGTGATACGAATAAGACAATTGGTGTTACATGAATCCAGAAATTCATGATATTTGGTAAATACAAAAAATGGCACAAAAATGTTTTCACGTGAAACAGACAACCATGCTGGTGTATCTGTGAAGTAATCCAGAACATCCCTGAAAATCGAGGGCTTCGCCAACGCTGGAGATACGGCCTCTGGTGCTTTGCATACCGGAAGAGCATTTTATGGGAATAGCTGGGGTCAAATGTCTGCGAAAAACGCGCGAGAAGCGATTTTAGAGCGCACCAATATTTCAGCATATTAGAAAAATCATGTTTCCAGATGTGGCTCAACGGTAATTTCAAGCAATACGCCCTTATTGTGATGGAAATATACAGACTACAAAAGTGAATGATGCATTATCAAACTATAGGCGCTTGTGTTTATAAAATGAAATAATTGCGCTAGATAAATAGTGATTCCTGTGTCCAGTTGCGTTATTTGTGGCTTATGAATGCAATTATTGCCTCTGATATTTTTGAACAGCAACAACATTGATTTATCAAACATATCTGAAAATTGGGCGTTAACAAGGGAGCGATTCGGACTATCTTGAAGATTTGTGCTTTATATGCTGTCAGCGTGTGCCGCGATTAATAGATTTTACACAAAACACATTCAGATTGCATGGATAGACAAGATATGTCAGGAAATTTCATGGTATTTTCAAGAAAACTGCTTTGTGAGCGTGCGGACAATAATTTATAGGGTAAAATTGGAGTAATTTCAAATTATCACGCGTGCATGCAAAAGGAGTTTCCAAGATAAACGGGTATGCTTCGTGAATTGAAAATGGTGGGGCCGTATTTTCCATGAGTCTGCATATAATCTCAATAAAACCCTTTTTCCGCAACTATAATGTTGAGCTGAATGCCTTGGATAGCCAGAAAAAGCAGTTCGGCTGTTTATTGCGCTAAAAAATCAAATTCACAGAATAAAGAATTGGACAAGAGCATTTCATCTGTGAAGATCGTGGGATAAGTCAATAGACAAACTTCTCTAAAATATTGATTTACGCAAAAGCGCAATCTTTCATACTGTTTAATTAAATTGTATGAGTCTAAATTATATGCACCTATATTTAGATATTATCTCCTGTATCTGCCGCAATTCGAGCATATTTGAGATATGTCAAGGAGTGGAAAAAGGAGCAAAGCCAATAATTGCTCTCGGAGAATTGTGGAGGGAGCGAAATCAGGAAAGAGCTGAGGCTTGAACGAGTGGCGCAACAGTGTTTACGGCTCGATCCGCGGCATCTGGGGCCATAGAAAATTGCGGGTGGCGAAAAACCCTTTTTAACAGGTTGCATTTTTCTTTGGAACACGATCTGGTTACCGAAGTATTCGGCTCTTTGTGCAGGTACGGGTCTTGGGCTGAAAAGCAGCGTGGCTTCAACATCGAGGAAACAGATTGCGTGAGCGGTCAAATCGGCGTGGTATCCACCCAATTTGGGCCGATGCTGACATCCGCAATCAGGGGAACGGTCATGGAGTGGAAGGGGTCCACGCAATTCTCCATTAATTGCTTGATTTTTTGCGCGGCTTTGGGCGCGTCGGCGGAAGGCGCCTCGAAAACCAGCTCGTCATGAACCTGGAGAATCATCTTCGCTTTGATCTGTCCGGATACAATGTGATTGTGAATGCTAATCATGGCGATCTTGATGATATCCGCCGCGGTTCCCTGGATTATGGTGTTGAAAGCCGCCCGAAATCCGGCCTGCTGTTCATTCTTGTTTTTCGAATTTACCTCGGGAACATATCTCTTGCGGCCAAAAAGGGTTGATACAAACCCATTTTGGCGCGCCTGTTCCAAGGTGCGGTCAATGAAATCGCGGACAGATGGGTATTGATTGAAATAATTGTCAATGAATGCGGCGGCTTCCTGCCTGGAGATGCCCAGGGTTCGGGCGAGATTGAACTCGCGCATTCCGTAGATCAAGCCGAAGTTGATTGTCTTTGCGTATCGGCGCTGATCTTTGGAAACATCAGAAATGTCCACGCCGAAAACCGCTGCTGCGGTTCTTGCGTGAACATCTTCTCCAAGTATGAACGCATTGACCAGTGCAGGGTCTTTTGACATATCTGCAAGAAGCCTGATTTCCACCTGTGAATAGTCGGCCGCGATAAGGACATGGTCACGAGCGCCAGCGACAAAGGCCTTTCGAATGTCCCTACCGGCCTCGGTGCGTATGGGCACATTCTGAAGGTTGGGATCGCTGCTGCTCAAACGGCCTGTCGCAGTGATGTGCTGGTTGAAGGAGGTATGGACCCGTTTTGTGGATTTTTTAATCAGGGTAGGAAGCACATCAACATAGGTGCTTCGGAGTTTTGAGGTCTGCCTGTATTCCATAATCAAAGGGATGACATCGTGTGCGAATTGCAATTCCTCAAGGACATTGACATCCGTGGAGCGCTTCCGGACGGGCGGCAAGCCGAGGTCATCAAAAAGCAACTCCGCAATCTGTTTTGGTGAGTTTAGGTTGATATCCTTGCCAATCAAATTGCGTATTTGCGCTATGATGTCCTTTTCATTGTCTGATAATTTTTGAGAGATCTGCTTGAGAAGATTCTCGTCCAGGGCCACCCCATGGAACTCCATGGCAGCCAGAACGGGTATAAGCGGGATTTCGATTGTTTCCAGAACCGTCATGAGGTCGTTCTCAATAAGCTGTGTGCGAAGATGCTGCTCGAGGCGCAGAACCAGGTCCACATCCAGACAGGCATATTGCGTGGCGGTTTGTATGTCCACTTCGGAAAAACAGATTTGGTCCTTTCCTTTACCCACAATATCTTCGTAGGTATTGAAGTGGATGGACATATAGTCAGAGGCGATTGTTTTCAGAGAATGCCTACGGCTGGAAGGATTAAGTAGGTAAGACGCGATCATGGAATCAAAGGACACGCCATTCATATTGATTCCTGCGGACATGAGCATGACGATATCGAATTTGAGGTTATGCCCGAGTTTCTTGATGCCTGGGTCTTCGAGAAACGGTCGCAGTACATCAAGGGCCTTTTGTGGTTCGATCTGCTTGTTCAGCAAGGAATCGCAATCAGCGTTGCCAACCCGCGGCAAATCGTCGGGCTGATCGAAAATATCGCCTGTATAATTGGAATTGTTCGGCTTCACATGCCGGATAGGAACATAGACGGCATTCCCGATATCTGTGGCAAGAGAGAAGCCGACAATCCTGTCCTCGATGGTGTCTAGTCCGGTCGTTTCAAGATCAATGCACAGCTTTCCAGCGTCTTTTGCGGAATTAAGGAATGAAGAAAGCTCATCAATATCTGTAATTGTACGAAATGGAGCAGTTATCTCTGAAAATTTCGCATTGTTCACAGGTTGGGCAGTGCGCGAAAGATCGAGTTCGCCGATAAGAGACTTAAATTGATAGCGGGAAAACACATCGGCAAGCGTGGCGGACTGATTCTGCGGATCGAATGCAAAATTAGCCAAATCCAACTCGATAGACAGGTCGGTTTTGATGGTTGCAAGGCGCTTGCTTATCTCCGCGAGGTTCTTGTTTTCCAAAAGTTTGTTTTTCAGAGCCTTGCCTTCAATTTGATCAAGATTATCATATAAATCTTCAATATTATCAAACCGAGAAAGCAGGGTAACGGCGGTCTTATGGCCTATTCCTGGCACTCCCGGGATGTTGTCGGACTTGTCACCTTCTAGAGCTTTGAGGTCAATGATGCGGATTGGATCTACTCCCATGAGTGCGCGAACTTTGGCGGGATCGTATTCTTCGAGGTCGGAGGTGCCTTTTATGCACATGAGCACATGGACATAGTCGGAGACAAGCTGAAGAAGATCCTTGTCCCCGGTGATGATGAAGGCCGGGATGTTCCTGGATTCCGCGGTGCGGGCGAATGTTCCAATAATGTCATCGGCTTCGAAGCCGTCGGCCTGTGCGGGATTGAGGCCCATGGCGGAAATGATCTCTTCGACGATGGGGAGCTGGGAGCGGAGCGCATCGGGCATTTTTTCACGGTGGGCTTTGTAGTCCGGGAACAGATCGTGCCGGAAGGTGGGAGTTTTGGACTCCATGGCCGGGACCAGATATCGCGGGTTGTAATTGCGGTTGAGGGAGAGCAGAGTGCGCGCGAAGCCGAAGGCCGCATTCGTTGGCTGGCCGCCATGGGTGGTCATGGGAGGAAGGGTGAAAAAGAACCGGTAGATAAGGCCGGCGACATCTATCAAGAAAAGGGAATCTTTTTTTTGCACGAGAACGCTCCATGGCCGCGCGCCATGGCGGCGGCGGATGTTTGCCGCGCCGGGGGAGGGGGCTGCGCCTGCCCGGCGGACTGGGAGTTATTATAGCACAGCGGCGCGCAAAGGCGCAGAGGCGGAGCGGGAATACGCGCGGATCCGGGACGGTATGCCGCGGAGCGACAGCCCAGAACACCCGTGTGTTGAGCGTGCGGTTGCAGATAATGAAGCGTGCATGCGATTTTTCGCTGGCGCCGGCGTTGGCGGAATGCGGAACGCGCGAAAGCGCACGCAGGAAGGCGGCGGTTCCGGGATGAGCGCCGGAGATTGTGCAGCCCGAGCGGCGTGCGATGTCTGTCCGGATTTGCGTGACGGGGGATTCAATTTGAATGAATGACTTTATAATTATGGCGTCCGAGTGATGCAATAAAGCCGCACTTTGAGTGAACACATTTGCAATAGCAAATTTCCGGCGTGTTCGCTGCAATAGGCGGAAAGAAAAAAGCCCTCATCCGGAGATTATTTTGCGCGGAAGAGGGCATGGTTCGCTTGCATGGCAAGGGATTTGCAATCATAATTGGTTTGGAAGTTAAACGGCCTCTGCCGAACAGAGCATGAGAACAGAACCAAGAGGTTCGCTCCGGGCAATCGGGAAGATTATGCGGTTGATGGCGTTTCTGGCGCCAGTCCTGCTTTGGGCCAGCGCTGCGAGCGCGGAGCAGGACGGCCAGCACAACAATTCCCCGGGCGACATTATCGTTTCGGTTACCGGCACGGATGGATCGCCCGTGTCCGGCTGCCGCGTGCGCCTGATTCTGCCCGGGCCGGACGGCTCCCTCAACAAAGCCCCCAACATCCTGTTTGAATCCACGGACGGCGACAAGTTTGACGCGGACGGCGAAAAGAACGGCGTCGTGGCGTTTGCGCGCGAGGACATCAAGGCATACGCCGCGCACGGCGCGGCCTTGCTGCTGGACATTTCCGCGGCAGGGCATACCCCGGCGCTGGATCAGGAGCGCACTTATTCGGGCGATGCCGTCAACATTTTTGAGATACAGCTTGAGAAGGAAAACAAGACCGGGAAATGAAAAGAACGCTCAAAAAGGTGATTTGACGATGACAAGACGACTGATACCCATTCTGCTGATATTGCTGGCGG
>Ga0073932_1005646_pt1 | contig 13425 bp, 11 predicted proteins | sample DewCreD2012metaG_FD_76967 | JGI IMG/M metagenome (GOLD analysis project Ga0073932, IMG submission 76967) | Hot spring sediment bacterial and archeal communities from British Columbia, Canada, to study Microbial Dark Matter (Phase II) - Dewar... ... | reverse complement strand
CTCAATACCTTCGTGATCGCACTGGTCAACGTCGTCTTCCCGTGATCTACGTGCCCTATCGTCCCAACATTGACGTGCGGCTTCTTCCGCTCAAATTTCTTCTTCGCCATCTCTGCCTCCCTGAAATGAAAATGTTATCTAATTCTCACTAAACAATCCTACTTAAAAAATCCAGAAACATAGATAAAAAACAATAACCTTTTTGCGAATAAACCAGCTTACTGAATAACGAAATTAAAAAAAGACGAGACAATTGTCTGAAGCCCACGACCGGGATCGAACCGGTGAACCTCTTCCTTACCAAGGAAGTGCTCTACCTACTGAGCTACGTGGGCACCATTGTTATAATATAAATTTAGATAATTGGAGCGGGAGACGGGATTCGAACCCGCGACCCTCAGCTTGGAAGGCTGACGCTCTGGCCAGCTGAGCTACTCCCGCACAGTAATGTAATTTTTGTGCGTGTAAAATTAAGATTTTTTTAAAAAATATGGTGGAGAGGGGAGGATTCGAACCTCCGAAGGCTGTGCCAACAGATTTACAGTCTGCCCCCTTTGGCCACTCGGGAACCTCTCCGAAAAATAAAATCATTACACTATTTTATATTATGGCATATTTGAAGCTGGCGATGGGATTTGAACCCGCAACCTGCTGATTACAAATCAGCTGCTCTACCATTGAGCTACGCCAGCATCTTTTATGTTAGTTTTTTCAGTTTTAAAATTCGCGCTTATAGTATTAAAAAAGGTAGATTGTAAAGAAAAAAGTCTACACTAAATCAGATTGTCAAGATTAGGGCACCTACTAAATTTGCAAACAGCGACTATGTGCGCCTACATCTCTGGATGAATATAAAACATGATCTTATGCTGGAAGGCTCTATCATGTAGGGAACATTTTCCCGTGCTTAAAAATAGGCACGAAATGAAATAAGATACTAAACACTATTAATATAGAGTAAAAATAGTGGTGGGCGATACTGGATTTGAACCAGTGACTTCTACCGTGTGAAGGTAGCACTCTCCCGCTGAGTTAATCGCCCGAAATTTTATTAATTAATACAATAAAAAATGAATTGCAAGAAAAAAATTAATAATTTTACTTGACGTTCCTCGTTTGACACTCTATAAAAAAATTTAACATAGCGGATAGCGATTTGTGTCGCTGTATTGCTTGTAATTGCTTAACTCTAAAATACTAATTGATAAATTACCATAACCAACCTGAAATTCAACTAAAAAACTTACAATTACCGATTATATTAATGCTTTGTCTGGTAACAAAAAAACACGTTCCAATGGATACAGTTTGCCGGAGCAGACTAAATGGCTACTGGAATGACATGTCCAGAGGAAAGTCCGAGCACCACAGGGCAGGGTGGTCGCCAACAGCGACCAGGGGCAACCCGAGGGAAAGTGCAACAGAAAAGATACCGCCCTGAAAACTGCGTTGTGCTGTTCAGGGTAAGGGTGAAAAGGTGAGGTAAGAGCTCACCAGTCGCGATGGTGACATCGGGGCTTGGCAAACCCCACCCGGTGCAAGACCAAATAGGGAAGCGTTTGAGGGCTGCCCGCCCGATGCTTCCGGGTAGGTCGCTTGAGGCGTCTGGCAACAGACGCCCCAGATAAATAGCCATTGCCTGAAAACTTTTCAGGAACAGAACTCGGCTTATTGGCTGCTCCGGCTTTCTTTTTTATTTCTACTTTTTGAACAATTCAAACTGTGAAGTCGCTACAATGACTCAAAACATAAGAGTAAAAACTGGAATTACGCGACAGGAGGCAATGGAATTAATCCGGCAATATTTGCCTCAAGATAATCTTATCAAACATTGCATAGCTACTGAAGTCATTATGCGGGCGACAGCGAAAAAACTCGGTTATGATGAGGATGTTTGGGGCATTGCCGGGCTTCTTCATGACCTTGATTATAATGAGACTAAAAATAAGATGGATAGGCACACGCTGGAAACTGAAAAAATCCTCAAACAGAACGGCGTTAGCCAGGGAATTATAGATGCCATAAAAGCCCACAATGCTGATAATCTCGGTTTTCAAAGAAGTTCGGCATTTGAGCATGCGCTCGTTTCTGCAGAATCCATCACGGGCATCATCGTGGCAACGGCATTAGTCTATCCTGACAAAAAACTTGCAAGTGTAAAACCAGAATCTGTTATCAAAAGAATAAAGCAAAAGGAATTTGCACGAAATGTTAATCGCGCCTATATTAGGGAATGCGAACAGCTTGGGCTTTCTCTGGAAGAATTTGTGAGGTTAAGCCTTGCGGCTATGTGTACCATCAGCGATCAGCTTGGCTTATAAAAACGCGCACCTCTGGTGCTTTTTCATGACAAGTTTATGACAGAATTTTTACCGCCAAATACATTATCTTTTTGATGCGGATTGGACGGGTCAGAAATCCATTCATTGTTAACAATGAACTTATATTGATACTGGCCCGGCGCAAGCATAAAAAAGCGCTTCCAAACCCCCTCTTCCTCAGCGTAAGTCATCTCACCTTGGTCTGCTGACCAGTGATTGAAATCCCCCACAATTAATACTTTGGCATTATGCGGTGCTTTAAGCGTAAACAGAACTCCCTGTTCAACTTTTTGAGGCCCACTATATTGCACAATTAAGGCATCATCCCAAGTGCTATGCACCAACGGCTCCTCGGCAATAACTTCTTCAGCCAGAGTGCAATAATCCTGATAACCCGACGACATATGGTCGTAGCGCGATATGGGCAGCGCATGATAAGCCGATTCTCTTAATTTAACGTTACAGCGGATAACGCTGTTATAAAATCTGGTGCCAAAAACATCTTCAGTGTTTTTTATGATCGTACGGCAAAAATTCGTTCGTGGATTTATCATAGTTGCCAGTGCTTTTATGGATATGAAATGATCCTGTTGCTGTCGAAGTAACTCAACGATCTCCAAAAGTTTTGCTAGGCCATGAAAGGAATAAATACTGGGCTCAATGGGAACTATTGCTTCGTTGCAAGCTTTCAACCCATTGAAGGTAAGCAATCCAAGCGAAGGGGGACAATCTATTATGATATAGTGATACGAATGGTTCAGTGTCGCAAGAGCATTTTTTAAACGGTCTTCACGACCAAGTACACCTGCCAATTGCTGTTCGGCAGCGCTCAAAGTTATATGGGAAGGAATTAGAAAAAAATTATTCTCTATATTGAGAATAGTTTCATTTATGGAGACGGGGTCATCATAACAGATCAGATCAAAAACTGTCTTTTCAAAAATTTCACTTCTTTTGATGAGACCTATTGTTGCATGCGCCTGAGGGTCCATGTCAATGAGCAGAACCGTCTTGCCTTTTTCTGCAAGGCAGGCGGACAGATTAACTGCAGTAGTAGTTTTTCCGCATCCTCCCTTTTGATTTATTATGGCTATTTTTCGCATAATATCCCCCTTTTTAAAAAATTAATGGCCTTTTGCTTCATCAAAACTATTAAGCTTCCCCAATAGTTGAAGCATCTATTATTTTTGGCTTCTTAATTAATGTCTATGATTCCAAGAGGGTTATTGGATAAATAGTCTGCGAAAAATAGAATCAAAAATGTGAAATATAATAATTTTTTTGTTTATCTTTATATTATTTATATAGCGTATTTGTCAAGAAAAAAATTCAATATGCAGTATAGAAAATTAATAGACATACAACATATTGAAATTTTAACGAATGCTGATTTTTTTACATTTGAAAAATTATCTTGAAAACCAATGCCAATTAATATATTTGACAAACCAGCAATGACTCAGAAAATCACTGAGTGTTTTTTGGGCATGGTTATTTTAGCAGGATGTTAAAAAAAGTGTCATTCTGAATGAAGTGAAGAATCTCACCTGTAGCAATAGCGTGGCAATTAAATACATTAAGAAAGAATTTCGGATCACAGTCTTGGACAATTATGTTTTTTAACAAGCTGTTAGAAGTGTGGACAATTTTTTTTGGAGAATTTTAGATGCGCAGCGATAAAATGAAAAAAGGCCTTGAAAAGGCTCCCCATCGATCCCTGTTCAAGGCGATGGGCTATATTACTGAGGAAATTGAAAGGCCTCTTGTGGGGATAGTAAATTCAGCAAACGAGATAATCCCCGGTCATATTCATCTGAATATAATTGCTGATGCTGTTAAGGCTGGTGTGCGCATGGCTGGAGGCACGCCGGTCGAATTTTCCACTATTGGGGTCTGTGACGGCATAGCCATGAATCATGAGGGGATGAAGTATTCCCTATCCAGTCGTGAGCTGATAGCTGACTCTGTTGAGGTCATGGCAACCGCGCATCCGTTTGACGGGTTAGTTCTTATCCCCAATTGCGATAAAATAATCCCCGGCATGCTCATGGCAGCGCTACGCCTCAACATTCCGTCTATTGTGGTGAGTGGCGGACCTATGCTGGCAGGCCGTATCGGGGATAAAAAAATTGATCTTATAACAGTTTTTGAAGGAATTGGCGCAGTAAAGTCAGGCAGATTAACGACAGATGAGTTGATGGTGTTGGAGGACTGTGCATGCCCGGGGTGCGGCTCCTGTGCCGGGATGTTTACCGCAAACTCAATGAACTGTCTTACAGAAGCGCTGGGGCTTGGTCTTCCCGGAAATGGCACTATTCCGGCTGTACATGCTGCACGCATCAGACTGGCAAAGCAGGCTGGTATAAAAATTATGGAACTCATAGAAAAAGACTTAAAGCCCCGCGATATTGCCACGCTTGATGCATTTAAAAATGCCATTGCCGTGGATATGGCGCTGGGCTGCTCGACCAATACTGTGTTGCATGTTCCGGCTCTCGCCCACGAAGCGCAGATACGCCTTGATCTGGACCTCTTCAATGACTTGAGCATAAAGACGCCACACCTTTGTTCAATAAGCCCAGGTGGTTCGCACCACTTGGAAGATCTCTATGCCGCAGGGGGGATAATGGCCGTCATGGCCGAACTTTTTAAGTACGATCTTATTAACGGAAACTGTCTGACGGTTACCGGTAAAAAGGTTAGGGAAAACCTTGGACAGGTGAAGAACATCAACCATGAGATAATACGTCCTTTCAATAACCCCTATCATCGGGAAGGCGGCATTGCCATTTTGCGCGGCAATCTTGCGCCGGACGGCGCTGTGGTCAAACAGTCAGCCGTTGCACCCGAAATGTTGCAAAGCAAATGCAGGGCGCGTGTCTTTGATTCTGAAGAAGAAGCAGTAGAAGCAATCCTCGGAGGAAAAATAAAGGCTGGTGATGTTGTGGTAATACGTTATGAGGGCCCTAAAGGAGGACCCGGCATGAGAGAAATGCTCACGCCCACATCAGCCATAGTGGGGATGGGCCTTGATACATCAGTTGCCCTCATAACTGACGGGCGGTTCAGCGGGGGCACTCGTGGCGCCGCTATCGGGCACATATCCCCGGAAGCCGCTGAAGGTGGACCAATAGCTCTCGTTGAAAATGATGATTTAATCGAAATTGATATCCCCGGCAAAAAATTAACTATAAATGTAAGTGAAGATGCCCTCAAAAGCCGGAGACAAAGGTGGCAACCACCGGAACCAAAAATAAAAAGCGGCTACGCCTATCGCTACTCGCAAATGGTAACGTCGGCAAGCACTGGAGCTATTTTAAAAAACAACTTTTAAAAAAATTGAAAAAATCCACGAAGTTGAAATTTCCTGCTATGAGGCTAACCGCCTCACTTAAATTTTCATCGCTAAAAACCCCTGTGCCAATAATTTTATATGAAGTTCTGAACTTAAACTCAGCCGCTCAAATTTTAAATTTTATAAATATTCTAACACATCATCAAGCAGATTTTTTGCAGAACGAGAAAGCATCTTTCTTAACGCCTCTCTTTGACCGTCTGAAAGGGTGAAGATTTTATCCCTGAGAGAGAATCCGGCATTATAAGTTTCATCGTCGGGGACTACTTTTAATCGATTGCCAAACCGCTCTATAAGCCCATTGCATCCATCAAAAAAATAAAATTTTAGCTGTTGAAGATACTCGGGGCCATCAATCTCTTTAATATACGTAATATTTTTTATTAAGGGTGCTACTTTTTCTGAATGATTTTTTAAAACGTAGTTTTCTTCAAGATAAGTATAGCCTTGTTTTAATGCGCAGTATTTTGATATTTTTTGGTATGGGGAGATGCTTTCCACTGATTAAGCCTTTTTGCATTGCACACTTTTGTAAATCATACGGGACGCAAAGCACATGGTCAGCCAAGATGATGTGAAGCTTAGTTCTGCTTCGCGATGGCCGACAAAAAATGATTTACACGAACGGCCAGGCTGTCACATGCCATAACTGAAAACAATACTATCCTAAAGCATTATGGTAAAGCGTCTCAACCAGGGATACTTTAACAGTGAAAACAAGTATTATCATTTTCTTTGGTGAATAAATTTTGAAACCTGAGGAGACAGGTGTAAGTTTTTATTCAATTCTCACTTTTGTTTGTATGAAAATTATGCTTAAATGCATTATGATTTATTCGGGAGATTATGCATGAAAAAACTTATTGCTCCTTCAATATTATCGGCCGATTTTACCTGTCTTGAAAAAGAGATACGTGCTGTTGAACAGGCCGGCGCTGATTACATTCATATTGATGTCATGGATGGCCATTTTGTTCCAAACATAACCGTTGGACCGTTTATAATCGAGGCGGCAAAACGTTGCACCAATCTCCCGCTTGACGTTCACTTGATGATTGAAAACGCTGAACTCTATATAGCGGATTTTGTCAACGCCGGGAGTTCCATTCTTACGGTTCATCCTGAAGCCTGTCGGCATCTTCAGCGCACCCTGAAATGTATTAAAGATAAAAATGTGAAACCGGGTGTTGCTCTAAATCCAGCAACACCTCTTTGCGCGATCGAACACATCCTTGACGATACAGAAATGATTCTCATCATGACGGTAAACCCTGGCTTCGGCGGTCAAAAGTTTATTTCTGCTATGATTCCTAAGATTAAAATGCTAAAAAACATGCTTAACACTGCCGGTAAAATTATCCCAATTGAAGTTGATGGAGGGATTGTTGTTGATAATATAGCAGAAGTAGCCAATGCAGGAGGAGATATTTTTGTTTCTGGATCAGGAATTTTTAAAACAGCTGACTATAAAAAAACCATTTCCGAGATGAAAAAAAGAATCAATATTTAAATCTTACAAGCCATGATTGTGTGTTTTGGGGCTCATCCAACGTGATGTATTCTTTAAGAATTTCGAAATAAATCTCCTATTAATTTTGGTATCTTTATGAAATCTTTTTTCTAAGGATTTGATTCGTTCAAAAATAGTCTCGAATTTTCCATCTGTCGCGCGCCGCTTCTTTTTTACTCCATTGCCTGTTAATTTTTTGGTTTTATTGCCAACCCCGTTTATTATCCCTCTGCTTGATTCCTTTTCTGAATATATTCTATTAATCAGGAGGCTTAGATCAGCAATGTTTTTGCTCAAAAGGGAATACATTTGTTTTATTTCTTCACGCTCTTTTGAGAAGCCTTGATTTTCTAATACAAGAGTGTTTTCATTGGAATTGTCAGACGCTTCAAAAAAAATTAATCCACCTTTAATGCGCTCGTCAATGACATTTTCAATTATTGGTTTTGTAATCTGTTCCAATCCTTCAGCAAATCCATAGACAAGGGCAATATCACAAATAATATTAATGATGCGGGGGATTCCCCGTGAATTTTCGTAGATACTCTCTATCGCTTCAGGCGTAAAAAGTGCGCTATTCTGTCCCCCGGCTTTTTGCAGCCGATGTTTTACATAGCCTATAGTATCTTCATAATCCAAAGGCTCAAGGTGATAGTGCACTGAAATCCGTTGACGAAGTTGTTCAAGATTTTTCTGATTTAATCGATCACGAAGGTTGGGTTGCCCCAGAAGAATAATATGTAAAAGGGGTTGCTTTTCATCGTTTAAATTCGAAAGCATCCGAATCTCTTCTAAGGTCGCATCGGAAAGATTTTGCGCCTCATCTATAATTAATACTACAGAATTTCTGTTCGTATATTCATGAATGAGGAAGTTATTGAGTGCATCATATAAATCAGTTTTGTCTTTATTCGGACAGTTAAGCCCCCACTCGCGGACGATAATTTCCAGAAATTCCTTTGGTGTAATATTCGTATTGAATATTAAGGCTGTTTTTACGGAACGCTTATCCAGTTTATTGATCAAATATTTTATAAGGGTTGTCTTCCCTGAACCCACTTCTCCAGTAATGACGATAAAGCCTGCCTGCTCGGAGAGACCGTATTCTAAATAGGTGAGAGCTAATTCATGCTTTTTACTTAAATACAAAAAGGACGGGTCAGCTAATAGCCTGAAAGGTTTTTCCTTAAAACCATAGAAATGTTCATACATAGGCAATCAGTTATTTTGTGGGCGCAAGTTTTGAGAATGAAATTTACTCTCGCTAAAAGAGATTATAGTTTAGGCAGGGTTCCCTTTATTTAAAATTATTCCAAGAATTTTTTCTTCCCCCAGAAGTTTAACCGCTTCGCTCATTTTTTGGGGGGAGACTTTTCCAGATTCTACAACTAACAAAATTTTATCTATGTATTGCGACAGCACTATAGTATCCACAGAGTTGAAAACTGATGGCCCGTCAAAGAAGATATAACGATCGTGATAACGATCTTTCATTTCAAAAACCAGATTTTTCATTTTAAGAGAGCCCAGAACCTCAGTAGAATTTTGAATATTATTTCCAGCCGGCAAAATGGCCATCTTTTCTATGCCAGGATTAATCAAAAGCTCTGATAGGGGCTTATCGTTAAGAAGATAATCGCTCAATCCTTCTTTTATCTGAATACCAAATGAAGATAATATCGAGGGATGGCTAAAATTGACATCTACCAGTAGCACATTTTTATCAATTTCTCGGGCAAACATAACAGCCAAATTGACGGCAGTAAAGGTTTTTCCCTCACCATCTAAGCAACTGGTGATTAAAATAGTTTTATCGCCTGCTGACTGCATCTTGGTAAGTATTTGGGTCTTAAACAATTTAAACCGTTCGCTGAGTTTAAAAGGATCCTCGGTAAGGGTAATAATTTTATGATTCATTATTGCATTGCTGGCATAGTTCACAACTTTTTTGGTGGGTTGTGTTAAGGCCTCTTCTTCAATTAACATAAAAGGAGTTCCCATACTCCTTATCCGCCTTGCTTTTTCCAATGCTTCTTTAATTTTGCTCATATCTTAAAATGCCGTCCTATTGATTTAGAAAAATTAATTTCTTTTTTATCAGGTCTATTATTTTAATAAGAGTGATATCCAGCTCGAGCGGTTTATAATATTTGTTTACAGCAAATAAAATTATTGGCCCGATTAAAAGGATAAAAAAAGGAATGGCAATTCGTCTGACATTATAACCCTTTGTTTTTACATCAAGAGAAATTACCGGAAGCTCCAACACCTCAGGTAAAGATGCGATCCTGGGTATCTGTTGAGCAGAGCGGATTTTGGGGTTTAAAAATTCCCAAGCAAAAATTATTACAAGACTTGCGAAAAGACCAATCAAGGGGGCCGTTCCTATTATTAATGGGCGGTTTGGCCTAATTGGTCTTAAAGGAAATGTTGGAGGTTCTGTTAAAACAAATTTTCCTCCTATATCTCGTTTTTCCATAGCTGCAGAGCTGTTAGCCTGTAATGCCTGATTGACTATCTCATAATACCTTCGTTGTGCACTTTCACGATCTCTAACAAGGATATTATACCCTTCTTCTATCAAGGGTGATAATTCAATTCGTTTTTGATATTTTTCTATTTCTTTATAAATTTGCCTTTTTTCTTCATTCAATGACTGCAATTGAGCATCTGCTTCCTCTAATTGAGTTATCAAATTAATGTAGGCTGGATTATAAGCTCCACTTTCTACCAAAGAATTCAGTCTTTGTCTTGGGTATGATTTCTCCTTTTGTGTGTTAGGAGTTTGTTGCTGAGTACCTATTGTTTTCTCCAAGCTTTTCTCCAAACCTTCAATTTCGCGCTGCACACGAATAACATCGGGGTGTTTTTCGGAAAATTGATTTAGCAAGATAGATAGTTCTGTTTTTCGGCTTGCCAGTTTTTCTTCAGGGGTTACAATCCGCGCACCTGAAATTCCTTCAAGGGGCGTAGAGGGTTGAATCTGGGCAAGTTCTGTCTGCAGGAATATCTTGCGCTCAATTACAAGTCGCGCTTCTTGTTCTAGATTTAACAATCTTTGTTGTAAATTTTGTATTGTCTGATAATTAGACTGAAAAAGCTCTGGTAGTTCAGTGACATGTTTTTCTTTAAATGCAGAAATTTGTTTGTCTATTTTTGCAATTTCTTCTTTGAGTCGCAGCTGTTCATCAAACAAAAATGAAGAGGTATCAATGGCAAATGATTCTCTAAATTTTCTGTATTTTTCAATATACTCAGATGCAATAATTGTTGCGACATCGAATGCTTTTTTAGGATCTGAGTCCTCAAAATAAAATTTAACTCCAACCATTGCTTCTTCTGCTTTTTTGCCAAGTTCGCCAGTCGTGACATACAAATTTTCGCTACCGAAATTTTTTTTCATATGAGCAACTAAATCATCAGCGGGAATTTTATTAATAAGGTTAGGGTATAATTTTACTTCTTTAATGATTTCTAAACATTTATCTCGTGTGAAAATAAAAGATTCAATAAACTTAACAGCAGCCTCTAACCATACATTGACAAAGCTGATAAGCATCTGTTCCGGTATCTGTGCTTGCAGATAGAAAATGGTCCCTCCAGCTCGGTAAACAGGCTGAATGCTGAAAGCAATGGTTGCGCCAATAATAAGAGAGGCAATCATACTTAACAGTATAATTTTTTTCCCTCTTTTTATGATATCAAAATATTGAGATAGTTCAGAATCAAATAACATAATTAATCTTACCTCGCGACATAAGGTCTCTGTAATTCAAAAATGCATTGCAACCAAACGTTATTTCTTATAGTTTCAATATTAGAGAACTTATCCTCGCTTTCTGCACGACTATAGCTGAGCACTATATTTATATTTGATTTATAGCGATATAGTAACTGCAATACGCTATAATTTGATTGGGTTTCAATGGATACTCTGTTATTATAGTCACCAGCAGTTGCTTCATTTTTATAAAAATAATAGGTAGCCAATCCTTGCAATTTCGATGTAAAATCATAACGGGTAGTAAAACCAAAATTTCTCGTGGGATAGGTTTGTCCTGTCTCAGGGTTGGTATATAAAGACTGAGAGACTCTAATAATAAATGTTGTATGGTAATATTTTTTTTCCAATAAAAAAGTAAAATTCGATCCTGGGGTTGTGTTTGAAAAAGATTCCGTCCCCGACAAAATTTGTTCACCTGTTACAGGATCCTCTTTAAAAATCGCCCGTTCAGATTTTGTTTCCGTGGAATACCATCCCGCAGAAAGATTCAGCTTTAATGTTTCGTTGAATTGACGGGTTAAACCAACATTTATAGTATATGTGTCCAATTTAAAATTTAATAATTCTTCAGCAATGGCATAATTAAATTTCAAATTTCTATATCCGAGTGACAAGCTCATAATGTCTTTATTGCTCAAGAGGTATTCATAATTGAGTTTATAAGAGTAAACCGGGCTGCCACTCGATGCACGGGTAAAAAATATTAGATAATTAAACAAAAAAATTATTGTGCTTCTGGACGAAAGTTTGTATGTATACCCTACATCATATGCCTTTGTTATACTTGTTGATTTGCGTACTAAAAATCCACCCACCACTTCTGCATTTTGGTCAAAGTATCTTTCCGGATTAGTATTCAAAGAATATCCTGCACCAATGTTAAGTTCTGATCTGAAATTAAGCTTGATAAGGCTTTGAATGCTATATTCTTTATCAGTAGTGTCCCATTCTTTCTCACTAACATATCTATTCACTTGTGCCCGAGTATACCCTGTAACTGCTATTCGTGAACCTTGAATGTTGAAATTAAGTTCTGGCTCATACCGATTGCTGAAGCCAGATATCTTGCCAAATCTATCTTCGCTTGATACTCCTGCAATATTATCCTCATAATAGAGTTGCCATGAAAGACGTGGATCTAGTTCTATATTAAAAGCCCATAGGTCATTATTAAAAATATTTAAAATCAAAAAGGGAAATAGCGTCGTTACCATAAATAAATTTATCTTTTTTCTTTCCAGGAAGCCGTACATAGGGATTAATGTTTTGTATAAGAATCAAGCATTTCATTATCTGTTTTGTTTTGATAAAAAGTAATTATAAGGTCGTTTACAAAGGTAAAAAACCAACCATAAGGATATCTTTAAATGACACTCTCACCACGATTCAGATACCACTATCACATCCCCCGGCTTCAGCGGTATATTTTGAGCTAAGTTTTTACCTTTGACCACTTCATTATAATTAAAATTGATTTTTATCTTTTTATCCCCTTCCTTCCTTATGATCTTTATTTTAGATTTATTGGCATAGATCGTAAAGCCGCCGGCAAGAGATATTGCCTGTAAAACATCTGTGGATGAATTCAATTTATATTCTCCAGGGCGTGAAACTTCACCTATTACATATATTTTAAGACTGTTAATTTCCCTAACTGTAACTGTAACGTGAGGCTCGTTAATAAAATCTTGATATTTTTTATTTAACTCATCCCTTAATTCATCAACGGTCAAACCAGCCGCAGTTATTTCCCCAATAAGCGGAAGGGAAATTTTACCATCAGGAGCTATGACGGCATCGGTAGAGGCCTCATCATGCCTCCATACTGTTACCTTTATGACATCACCACAGCCCAATATGTACGGTTTAGGTTGTTGTAATTCAGATATTAATTTTTCATCACTGTCAATAACCTGATAACCGACATTAGAACAGGCCAATGTTATCAATAGCAAACCTAAAATATAAAAAAATACTATTTTTCTCGTAGTTTTTGTCTTCATTTTTAAAATTTATAAACAATTATTTCACTCTTTGTTTAAACTTATGATGTCTATATCGAAAAACCTCCATATAATCTTTAACCGAGAAACACCAAAAAGGCTCTTTGAGAGAGAGGTCTTTTAAAGTAAGTAAAAATACTCAAACGGATAAAATCAAAAGAGGCTGTTTTGAAGTGCTTTTGTCGTTTTATATATATAATATCATCCGATTCTTTTAAAGTCCAGGCCTTTTCCCGATTTGCTTTCACATACGCTATAAAAAGCGCTCTTATGTATAGCTAAATTAATTAAAACATGATATTAAAGCACAGTTAATTTTTTCTTTATCAGGAACGACAACGGAAACCGTGGGTAAAGACACAGGAAGGATAAAAGAATAATAGCATCTATTGCCTTTATTTGTTAAGGATAATTTTCCCGAAAACCCTTAACAAGAACCGAAGGCAATAGAT
>Ga0073932_1005645_pt1 | contig 13425 bp, 7 predicted proteins | sample DewCreD2012metaG_FD_76967 | JGI IMG/M metagenome (GOLD analysis project Ga0073932, IMG submission 76967) | Hot spring sediment bacterial and archeal communities from British Columbia, Canada, to study Microbial Dark Matter (Phase II) - Dewar... ... | reverse complement strand
TCGGGCGCCAGCGCGGCGTCGTTCGCCGCCCGCCGCACCAGCGGCAGCATCAGGTTCAACAGCCGCGGGTCGCTGTGCCGCCCCCCGCCCCGCAGCAGACAGACCGCGCCCGCCGCAGTGAGCGTGTTGGGCCCATAGGGAAATTCGTTCGGCCGCCGGTAGCCCAACAGGCCGTCGGGATTCGCGGAGGCCTGCAGCCAGGAGAGGCCGCGCGCAATCGGAATGTCCACCCCCGGCCAACCCAGCTCTCGAGCGCGCAGGAGCGCCAGCAGGGGCCAGACGCTGATGCCGCTGTTCACCGCCTCCGCTCCGCCGCCCAGATAGCCCCAGCCGCCGCGCGCATCCTGAGCCGCCGCCAGGAAGGCCAGCGCCCGCTCCGCGGCCGCGCGCCAGGCGGGCTCTCCGGCCGCCGCGCAAGCATTGACCAGCGCCAGAGTGGCCAGCCCATGATTATAGGGCGCCCCCGCGAAAACGGGACCGAACAACCCGTTCGGCGCCTGCTGCGCCAGCAGACCGGCAATGCCTCGGCGGATTGCCGCGCCGTTCGGTCCGGCCAGGGGATCCTGCGCCCCTTCCAGCAGCGCCAGCAATGCCAGACCCGTAACGCCGATGTCGTAGCGTTCCGCCGTTCCCCCGCGGGCCGCCCGCCAGATGCCGTCGCGCGGCTGGGCCTGCCGCAGCCAGGCCTGCGCTTGCGCCAGGGCGGGGAACGAAACGTTTCCCGCGGCACGCGGCGCGGTCGGGCGCAAACGCCGCGCGCCCAGCGCGGCCGCGCCCAGCGCGGCCGCCGCCAGCAGCACGGCCGCCGCATGCCGCGCCCACGCCGGCCAGCTCCGCCAAACCCACCGCGGCCGCCGCCGCCCGTACACGCGCGCCAAGACCCGCTGGGTCACGTCCGGCGCAGCGACCGCCGGCGGCAAGGCACGCAGTTGGCCGAAAACCGCGCGCGCCGCGTTCACCGCCTCCGCGCACTCGCGGCAGCCGGCCGCATGCTCCGCGAAAGCCGCCCGCTCCGCCGCGCTCATTTGACCGAGAACATAGCCGGCCGCCTCCACCGCGCGCGCGCAGCCCAGCGCCATCTCCTCAGCCTGGTTGTTCGCGTTCATCCAGCCAATCCCTCAGTTGCCGAACCGCCAGAAACATCCGCGATTTGACCGTTCCGACCGGAATCTTCAAAATGGCCGCTACCTCCTCGTAGCTCAACCCCTGGCACACGGCCAGCACCACCACGCCGCGCAATTTTTCCGGCAAGCGTTCCAGCGCCGCCTGCGCATCCAGGCGCCAACGTGCGCGATCCATTCCGCCGTCATGGCTCGCGCGCGGTTCCTCGCGCAGCCGGCCGGCCAGCGTTTCGGTCCGCCGCGTCTTGCGCAGTGCGTCGATCCACACATGCCGGGCCACGGTGTAGAGGAACGTGGTGAACTTCGCGCTGGGCCGATAACGGCGCCGATACTTGAACAGCCGCACCAGCGTTTCCTGCGCCAGGTCCTCTGCCGCCGTATAAGCGCCCAGCCGGGCAAAAAAGTTCAACAGCGGTTGGTGATGGCGTCGCACCAGGCAGGCAAAGGCCTCCGGGTCCCCGCCGGCGCTGCGCCGCAGCAGTTCCGAATCGGGCTGGTTTTCCAAGCTTGGGCGCTCCTCCGGCGGCATGGAACCAGTATTTCCTCCTAACCGCTCCCAGCGCAAGCCTGTTGCCGTCCCTGGCGAGCAGGCGGCGGAAAAACCGCAGCCCACCGAACCCGCGCCGCCTGCCGAACGTTTATACGGAATGATGATCACGTTCCGGCGAACCCGGCCGCCCCGCCGCTGGCGATTGAAGCGGTCCGATGTGCTGGCGATCCGGGCCCTTGGATTGCGAGCCCGCCGGGAACCGCCCCTGCTTTCCTGGCCCGGCCTGGGTTGGTCCGGCGGGTTTTGGCTGTTGTTGAGCGCAGCCGTCGCCTTGCGCCCCGCACCGCAACCGGCTGATTCCATCGAGAACACGGCTGCGGCCGAAGCGTGGTCCGCGGCGGTGGTGCGCATCGAGCCTCCGGTGGAAACCCTGCCGGAACTCGACCCGCTCCCCGAGCTGCCGCCCTGTCTTCCGCCGCCGGCGGAATGCGACGTTCCGGTCGTTTGGGCCGCGCTGCCGCCGCCGGCGCCGCCCCCCAGTCTCTCTCCGCCGCCGGAGGCGCGGCCGTCCGCTGCCGCGCCGCCGGCGCCGTGCGCGGCGAAGGACGTTGGCCCGGTCGCGGAAACGGTTTCCAACTATTGGGAGGCGGTCGGCTCCGCCATCGCCTCGGCCCTGCGTTACCCCTCGGCCGCGCGCTGGCGCGGCGTGGAGGGCGGCGTCACGCTGCGCTTGTCGATCGGCGCTTCGGGCGTCGTCGCCGCTGTCGAACCGCTCGGCCCGGCCAATCCGCTCTTGACGCGCGCCTGTTTGGCAGCGGTGCGCCAGGCCGCGCCCTTTCCGACGCCGCCCGGGGCCGTGCCCCTGCCCGCAACCGGCGAAATTCCGATCCGTTTTCAACTGCAGGAAGCCGTCCCGCCAGGGACAGAAAGGAACGAGAATCATGCAGCCAGGCGGAACTAGAGGCTGGAGCGGAATTCTGAGCGCGGTTCTGATTGCAAGCGCGGGGGGCGAATTGGCCACCAACCCGCCGCCCGCCGTCGGTCCGGAAATCATTGTCACGGCCACGCGCGCTCCGCGGGAACTGCTCGCGGTGCCGAACATGGCCTGCCAGCTCGAGCCGCAACGGCAAACCCTCCAGGAGGGCGCGCGCACCCTCCCCGACCTGCTCTCCGGAGTGCCCTCGGTGCTGGCGCAGAAAACCGCTTACGGCCAGGGCTCGCCGTTCCTGCGGGGGTTCACCGGTTTTCGTACGCTGTGCCTGATCGACGGCGTGCGCCTGAACAACTCCGTGTTTCGCGACGGGCCGAATCAGTACTGGAATACCGTCGATCCGCTGGCGTTGAGGGACGCCGAAGTGGTGTTGGGACCGGCCTCGGCGCTCTACGGCAGCGACGCGGTCGGCGGCACCCTGAACGCCATCCCGGCCGCGCCGCCGGCCTACGCCGGCGCGCCGACGTGGCAGCGGCGGCTGTCCTATCGCGGGGCGACGGCCGAGGATTCGCACGTCGGCCGCGCGCAGTTTGGCGGACGCCCCCGCGAGGACTTCGGCTTCGTCGGCGGCTTTTCCTACAAGGACTTCGGCGACCTGCACGGAGGCCGGGACGTCGGACGGCAGCGGCACACCGGCTACGAGGAACAAGACGCCGATTTGCGTATGGATTACCAGCCGGATGCCGACACCACGTGGACGCTGGGCCACCAAACTGTCCGCCAGGACGATGTCTGGCGCACGCACAAGACCATTTACGGCATTGCCTGGCGGGGACTCGCCGTCGGCGACGAGCAACGGCGCAGCCTGGACCAGCGTCGCGACTTGACCTATCTCAAACTGCGCGCGGCCGGGCCCGGCAGCTGGGCCGACGCCCTCGAAGGCACGATCTCCCGGCAGGCCCAGGGAGAGGAGCAATTTCGCGTCAAGCGCGACGGCGCGGCGGACCGGCAGGGATTCGACGTCGTGACCTGGGGGGCGGCGCTGCAATTGCGGACCGAAGCCGCGGGCGGCGAGTGGGTCTACGGCGTCGAAACCTACCGCGACACGGTGGAATCCTACACACGCCGCTACGCCGCCGACGGCGCTTTTCTGCGCCAAGACGTGCAGGGTCCGGTGGCGGACGACGCCACATACGACACGGTCGGTGTTTACGTCCAAGACACGTGGCCGGCATGGGACGGCGCGGTGGATCTCATTCCCGGCCTGCGCTACAGCTATGGCCGGGCCGACGCCCGCGCTGTTCAGAATCCGCTGGACGGCAGCCGGATGTCGTTGGAGGACGAGTGGCAGACCCTGACGGGCTCCCTGCGGATGTGGTATCCGCTGGCGCGCGACCGCCGCCACGGGCTGTTCGCGGGGCTGGCACAGGGCTTCCGCGCGCCGAATCTCTCCGACCTGACCCGCTGGGATACCGCGCGCAGCAACGAGATCGAGACGCCCGCGCCGGGTCTGGACCCGGAGTACTACCTGGGCGCCGAGGCGGGACTGAAGTTGCACTTCGAATCGTGGGCGCTGCAGCTCTGCGGCTACCGCACCTGGATCGACGGCCTGATCGTCCGCGCGCCGACCGGCCGCGTCATCGACGAGAACATCCAAGTCACCAAGAGGAACGCCGGCGACGGTTACGTTCAAGGCCTGGAGCTGACGGCGCGCGGCACGCTCGCGCCGGCGTGGTCGGCGTGGCTGAGCGGGGCGTTGCAGGACGGCCGGGTCGAGTCCTATCCCACGGCGGACCCCCGGCCGCAGCAGGATTACCTCAGCCGCGTGCTGCCCGCCAGCGCCGAGATTGGACTGCGCTGGCAGGCCGCCTCCGGCCGGCGCTGGTGGTGCGAGACGGTGGGAAAAATGGCGGCGCGGGCGGACCGCTTGTCGGCCGACGACCGGCGCGACACGCAGCGTATCCCGCCCGGCGGAACGCCCGGCTATGCGGTCCTGCACCTGCGCGTCGGCGCGGCGCTGACCCGCAACCTGGACCTGGCGCTGGCCGTGGAAAATGTGTTCGACGCCGACTACCGCATCCATGGGTCCGGAGTCAACGAACCCGGCCGCAATGTCGTGCTGACCGCGGCGCTCGACTTCTAACTCGGCGTCGACACCAGCGGCAGAGTGATGCGGAAGCAGGCGCCGCCTTCGGGACGGTTCTCGGCGCGAATGGCGCCGCCGCAGCGTTCCACGGCCGTGCGGGCGAGGAACAACCCCAGGCCCGTGCCGCCCGGCCGGCGGGAAACGAACATCTCGAAAATGCGGTCTTGCTCCGCGGCGGGGATGCCCGGTCCGCGGTCGAGCACCTCCAACACGGCCTGCCGCCCCTCCCGCCGGATGCGGACCGACACGGCGGCGCCGCGCGGGGAAAACTGCTCCGCATTGGTCAGCACGTTGACCAGCGCGCGTTGCAGCGCCTGGCGCTGCGCCAGGACCTGCACCGGTTCGGGAGCTTCGATCTGCAGCTCGCCGCGCACCCCCGCGTGTTCGAAACGCGCCGCCAGCAACGCCAGGCAGTCCCGCACGCAGGCGCCGAGGTCCACGGCGGCCGGCGCGGCGTCGCCGGGGTGGGAGAGGTCGAGAAACTCCTGAAACACCTTGTCCATGCGGTCCACCGTCTGGCGTGCGCGTTCGGCCAGTTCCGCGAGCCGCTCGGGGCGCGCCTCGGCGCCGCGCGCGGCTTCGCGTTGCAGCAACTGCACATCCAGCCGCAAGGCGGACATGGGGTTGCGAAAGTCGTGCGCGATGCCGTTGGCCAGCAGGCCGGCGAAGGCCAGATGCTCCTCTTGCCGGCGCTGCGCCTCGCGGCGGCCCTCGCGGCGCAGCGCCCAGACCACCAGCACCAGGCAGGAGGCGAAGGACACGACGATCGTGGCCAGCGCCACGCGGAACATCGAGGCAATGGCCGCGGCCAGCGCCTGCTCCTCCCGCGCCACGGCTTCGCGGCGCAGTCCGATCTCGAGCAGCACGGGGCGGCCGTCCGCGCCGGCCACGGGCTGGGCAAAGACGAACACCGGCACGGCGCCGTCGCCGACGCCGAGCAGGCGGCGCGTCATGCGCAGCTCGCGCGAGGGCGCGGCCGCCGCCGGCGCGGAGCCGTCGAGCGCGCTGGTTTGCTCGTGAAACACGGTGACCCCGTCGCGCGAGACCGAGACGTACTGCAGCCCCTCCTCCACGGCGTGCAGGGCGCGCACCTGGCGCGAAAAAGATTCCCAAGGGGCGCTTTCGTCCGGGGGCGCGCGCAGGGCCGGCTGCGCCGCCAGATAGGCCGCGATGCGGGCGCCGACATTCAGCACCGAGCGCGCCGCCTCGGCATGCGCGGCCTGGGCGTGCACCGCCCGCAGCGCCCACAGCGCCATCCCCGCCAAGCCAGCCACCAGCAGCACCATCAGGGCGGTCATCAAGGTCAGGGAAACGCTGACGTGGCGGCGGCGGTTCACGGGGCGCAGTCTAGCAGTCCGCGGCCCGCGGGCGCAAGCGGGCGGCCGGGGGTGCCCGGGGCGGGGGTCGAACCCGCACGGCCTTGCGGCCATCGGATTTTAAGTCCGATATGTCTGCCTTTCCATCACCCGGGCGGCCGCGGCCGCCCGCGCGCCGGCCGCGAGCGGCAGCCCATCCGCAGGCCAGATGATAGCCGCCGCAGCGGGCCGGAACAACTCCGATTGCGGCGGCCCAACGGGCGCCGGCCCGGTTTGCCGATTGACAGCGGGGGGCCGGCCCGGAACACTAACCGGCAGCCATGCCACCAGAAACCTTGCCGATCCATGCGCTGGCCGACGAACTGCTCGACCGCTTCCGGCGGTCGCAGCGCCTGCTCTTGCAGGCGCCGACCGGTTCCGGCAAATCCACGCAGGCGCCCCAGATGCTTCTGGACCGCGGCGGCGTGAAGGAAGGCCAGATTGTGATCCTTCAGCCGCGGCGGCTGGCCGCGCGCATGCTGGCCGCCTTCGTGGCCCGCGAACGCGGCGCGCCGCTGGGCGCCGAAGTGGGCTATCAGGTGCGCTTCCGCGATTGCTGCGGCCCCGCCACCCGGCTGCGCTACGTGACGGAAGGGATTCTGCTGCGCCAGACCCTGAGCGATCCCCTGCTGCGCCGCGTGCACACCGTGATCTTCGACGAGTTTCACGAGCGCCACCTCTACGGCGACCTCACCCTCGGCCTGGCGCTGCGCCTCCAGGCCGAGCGCCGGCCCGACCTGAAGATCGTGGTGATGTCGGCCACGCTGGATTCCGACGCGCTGGAAAACTTCCTGCGCCCCTGCGCCGTGCTGCGCTCCGCCGGCCGCGCCTTTCCCGTGCGCATCGAATACCTGGCCAGACCCGCCGATCCCCGGCGTCTGCCGGTCTGGGATCTGGCCGCCCGCGAGTTCGAACGGCTCGCGCCGGCCCACCCGGCCGGGCACGTGCTGATCTTCATGCCCGGGGCCTACGAGATCATGCGCACCGTCGAACGCCTGCGCGCGCTGCCCGCGGCGCGGGGGATGGCGGTGCTGCCGCTGCACGGCGAACTGCCGGAAGCCGAGCAGGACCGCGCCGTGGCGCCCGCCGCCGGCCGTAAAATCGTCGTGGCGACCAACGTGGCCGAAACGTCGCTGACGATCGACGGTGTGCGGCTGGTGATCGACAGCGGTCTGGCCCGCGTGCCGCGCTACGATCCGTACCGGGGCATCAACACCCTGCGGACCGAGAACATCAGCCGCGACGCGGCGGACCAACGCGCCGGCCGCGCCGGCCGCACGGCGCCCGGCCACTGCCTGCGGTTGTGGACCGAAGCCGAACACGCCGGCCGCCCGCCGCGGATCGACCCCGAAATTCAGCGGCTGGATTTATCCGAACTGGCGCTTACGCTCAAAGCCACCGGCCTGACGTCCGCGGCCGCCGCCGGCGACGAAACGGCGGGTCTGGCGGCGTTTCCCTGGCTGGACCCGCCGCCGCCCAAGTCCCTGGCGCGGGCCCTGGGGCTGCTCCGCGACCTGGGCGCGCTGGACGCGCGGGGCGAGATGACCGCGCTCGGCCGGCGCCTGGTCGCCTTTCCCGTGCATCCGCGCTTTGCGCGCCTGCTGGTGGCCGCCGGCGACTACGGCTGCGTTCCGGCCGCGGCGCTGATCGCCGCGTTGACGCAGGAGAAGAGCGTGCTCGTCCGCCGCGCCGACAGCGCCGCGCGCGAGCAGCGCGAATGGAAGCTGGACGACGACGTCGAGTCCGACCTGCTGCGGCTGATGCGCGCCTGGGAGTACGCCCGCGACTGCGGCTACGACGCCGAGGCTTGCCGCCGGCTGGGCATCGACGCGGCGGCCGCCCGGCGGGTGGAGCGGCTGCGGCAGGAGTTCCTGGCGCTGGCCGCCGAGCAGGGCCTGGACACGCGCAGCGACCGGCGCGAGCCGGACCGGCTGGGGCGCTGCATCCTGACCGGCTTTTGCGACCAACTGGCGCGGCGCACCGCGGCGGGTTCGCTGCGCTTTCAGCTCGTGCATGGGCGCGCGGGAGTCCTGGCCCGGGAAAGCGTGGTGCGCCGCAGCCCACTGCTGGTGGCGGTGGAGATTCGCGAAGTCGAGAGCGGGCCGGAGCGCCGCGACGTGCGGCTCTCGCTGTGCAGCGCGGTGCGCGAGGAGTGGCTGCGCGAGCTGTTTCCCGGCGACTTCACGGAGCAGCGCGCGGTCAGCTTCGACGCGGCCGCCAAACGGGTGGTCGCGCACAGCGAACGGCGGTTTCGCGATCTGGCGCTGGACCAGCGGCCGCTGGGCGCGCCGACCCCGGAGGAAGCGGCGCCCCTGCTGGCCCGCGAAGTGTTGGCCGGCCGCCTGACCTTGAAAGGCTAGGATCATGCCGTCGAACAATGGCTGCTGCGCGTCAACGCCCTGGCGCGCTGGTGCCCCGAACTGGGCCTGCCGCCGCTGACCGAAGCCGACCGCCTCCGCCTGCTGGAGCGCGTGTGCCGGGGCGCGGTGGGCTACAAAGACCTGAAGGACCGGCCCGTCTGGCCGGCGCTGAAGACGTGGCTGACACCGGAGCAGCAGGCGCTGCTGGAACGGCACGCGCCGGCCCGTCTGGAACTGTCCAATGGCCGGCGGCCGGCGGTGACCTACAGCGCGACGGCGCCGCCGTTCATCGCCCTGCGCATTCAGGAACTCTACGGCGTGACGCGGCTGCCGCGGGTGGCGCTGGGCCGCGTGCCCGTGGTCGTGCAGGTGCTGGCGCCCAACCAGCGGCCGGTGCAGATCACGGACGATCTGGAGCGCTTCTGGCAAAACGACTATCCCCGCGTGAAGCGCGAACTCCAGCGGCGGTATCCGAAGCACGAGTGGCGCTAACCCGCCGGTTTCACACTCGCGCGTTGCATGTGGCACCCCTATAGCCGCGCGGCGGACGAGCATCCGCCGTCGGCGAAGGCGGCATCGGGGGTGTGAAATCGGCGGGCTAAGGCGGCGCCCTGCGGCGCGGGGGCGAGCGGGAAGCGCTTGCTTGGGGCGCCGGCGCCCGCCTATGATGCGGGCATGTTCGCCCAGCGCAGGTTCTCCGCGGGCGGCGCCTCGGCGCCGCGGCTGCTCCGTGCCGTCGGTCGGCGCGCCGCCGGCCTGGCGCTGCTGGGCGCTCTGGCCGGCGGGGGCCCCGGGCGCGCGGCGGAGCCGAACGCGGAGGGGGGGTGGCCGCTGGAACTCTCCGCCTGGCCGGACGCCGCCGCGACCTCCACCAGCCTGGAAACGCGCGTCTATTTTCCCAACGAGGCGGCCGTCTTTTTGCGCACCGCGCCCTCGAACTGGGCGCACACGGCGGAGGTGGCGTTCGAGGTCTGGCTGCCGGACGACGCGCCCACCAACGTTCAGGTCTTGTTGCACCTCAAGGATTGGGACCACCTCTGGTACCAGTTGTTGCTGCCGGGCATGTTGCGTCCCGGCGAGCGGACGTTGTGCCGGGCCGACCTGTCGCCCACGGCCGCGGGTTGGACGCCCCGCGGCCATCACGCCTCCTGGCACTTCCGGGCCCGGCTCGATCCGCGCGAAGTCGGGCTCCGGCTGCTGTGTCCCACGCCCTATGAGGGTCTGTGCCGTTTCGAGCAGGCGCGCGCGGCGCGCTGGGCGGACGAGAGCCCGCCGTTCATCCGCAACGTCACGGTCAACCGGCGCGCGCTGCCGTGCTACGAAAAGCTGGAGCTGACCTTCGAGCTTCCCGACCGCTACGTCAACCCTTTCGATCCCGCGCAGGTGGAGGTGACCGCGGACATCGAGGAGCCGCACGGCGCGCGTGTGGCCGTGGCCGGCTATTACGGCCAGCAGGCGTACCGCGAAGTCACGCCCGCCGGCGAGCGGGTGCTGCCGCAGGGCCGGCCCTACTGGCGGGTGCGTTTCGCGCCGCGCAAACCCGGCCTCCATCGCTACACGCTGCAGGCGCGGGACGCCTGGGGCACGGCGGCCTGGGGACCGGAGCGGTTCGAAGCCACGCCGCCCACGAAGCCGGGCTATGTGCGGGTGGCGGCCGCCGATCCCCGGCACTTCGAACGCAGCGACGGTTCGTTCTTCTTTCCCATCGGCCACAACATCCGCTCGCCCAGCGATGCGCGTCTGGACACCGTCTTCCCCTGGACCTACCGTCCGCCGGAAGGCGCCACGGCCTACCTGCGGTATTTTGCGGACATGGCCGCCAACGGCGAAAACGTGGCCGAGGTCTGGAACTGCGCCTGGTCGCTTGGCCTGGAGTGGTCGGCGCTGCGGCCCGGCTACCGCGGCATCGGGCAGTACAACCTGCTGCACGCCTGGGAAATGGATCGAGTGCTGGAAGCCGCGGAAACGCGCGGCATCTGCATCAACTTCGTCGTGCACAACCACGGCAAATTCAGCACCTTCAGCGATGAAGAATGGAAGGACAACCCCTACAACACCGCCAACGGCGGGTATCTTTCCGCGCCCGAAGAATACTTCGACAACCCCCGCGCGCGGCGCGATTTCCTCCAGTTGATGCGCTACATCATCGCCCGCTGGGGGTACAGCACCCACATCTTTGCCTGGGAGTTGTGGAGCGAACTCGACCTGACCGGCAGCCGGCGCGAGAGCGGCGGCGTCTCCAACTACCGGCGCCCCGAGGTGGTGGAGTGGCACCGCGCCGTCGGCCGCGCCATTAAGGACATGGACCCCTACCATCACCTGGTCTCCACCCATGTGTGCGGCGACTATACCCACCAGAATCTGCAGATCGTCACGCTGCCGGAAATGGACTTGTGTCCCGTCGACGCCTACCACGGCAACGAAGACGCGCTGCACATCGTGGAACTGCTGAAGCAGACCGCCGCGTTCAACAATCCGCTGGGCAAGCCGGTGCTGGTCACGGAGTTCGGCGGCACCTGGGCCGGGCAGGGCTTGCGGCACCTGGACGACAGCCTGCACGCGGCGCTGTGGGCTTCCACCGCCATTCCGGTTGCCGGCACGCCGTTGTTCTGGTGGTGGAAGCTCATCGAAGAGGAGAACTTCTACCCCAAGTTCGCCGCGGTCAGCCGCTATCTGGCGGGCGAAGACCGGCGCGACCCGCAACTCGTGCCCGCCGATCTGGCGGTGTGGCGCGCCGGCGGGCCGGCCTGGGACATTTCCGCCGTGGCTCTGGCCAGCCCGCGGCGCGCGCTGGGCTGGATTTACCGGCCCGCGGACTACCGCGCCCCGCGGGACGCGGTTTCGCCCCAGACCAACCTGACGCTGCGCCTGGACAATCTGGAGCCCGGCGTCTTCACGGTGGAATGTTGGGACACCGTGCGGGGAGAAGCGGTCGCCTGCCAGACCGCGTCGCCGACCAACGGGCTGTTGTCCGTCGCCCTGCCGCCCTGGTCCTTCGACCTGGCCGTCAAGATCAAGGCGCAGTAAGCGCCGCTTCTGCCGGCGGCGCGGTTACCGGGCGGCCTCCGGGGGTGGAACCTCGGACGCCGGCGCCGGGGGCGGGGCGTTGGTCCGCGCCGCGGCCTCGAGTTCGGCAATGCGGCGCCGGGCCGTTTCCAGCTCCGCCGCCAGCGTCGCCCGCGCCGCTTCCAGCCCGTCGCGCGCGGCGCGCAGGGCCGCCTGGTTTTCCTCTTCGCGCCGCAGCCGCGCCTCCAACTCCTCGAGCTTGGCCTGGGCCAGCCGCCGGCTCTCGCGCAGTTCTTCCGCCTCCCGCGCCGTGGCGGCGGACCGTTGTTCCAGCTCCGCCAGACGCGCGTCGCGTTGGCGGTTTTGCTGTTCCAGCGCCGCGGCGTCTTGCGCGGCTTTCTGGAGTTGCGCTTGCAGACTTTCGATCTCGGCGGCCTGGCGGCGCAGGCGTTCGTCGTCGGCGATCTTCTGCGTCTGCATGTGTTCGATCTGGCGCCGCAAGGGCTCGTGGGCGCGGCGTTCGCGTTCGTAATCCGCCGTCGCCTGCCGGACGCGGTTGGACTGCGCGGCGAACTGCTCCTGCAGCGCCGCGCGCTGCGCTTCGAGTGCCTGCGCCCGCGCGCTGAGCGTTTCCAGCCGGGCGCGCAGTTCGCCGGTCTGCCGCCGGTCCGCGTCTCGTTCCTGCCGCAGCCGCACGCCATAGACTCCCAGCGCCGCGCCGGTGACGAAGGCCGCCGCGACGACCGTCACTCGCAGAGTCGGATGCAACATCGGCCGCCTCTTTCCTTTCCGCGCGCTTCAGCGCAAGCGGCGCGGCGCCGGCTCGACGATCTCGAAGAGCCGCCACGCGCCCCAATCCGCCTCGTAGAGCGTGTTGCGGCTCCCCAGGGCATAGAGGCCGGGGTATTTCCAGTGCACGCTGTCCATGCCGCCCAGCCCCGCCGGCCGCCGCACCAGCACGAACAGCGTTTGTCCGCGATAGTCATCTTTGGCCTTGTTGAAGTTGAAGTCAAGCGCCGGCAGAAACAGTCCTTCGGGGTCGGCCGCCAGGAGCCGGAACCCGTCGTAACCGCAGACGAAGACCCTGGCATAGCGGGAGCGCCGCAAGACGTGGCTGGCGAGGCGGGGCAGCAACTCTTGGCGTTCGCGCCAGAGCGCGGCGTATCCGCCGCCCGCCGCCGGCGCAACGCCGGCCAGGCGCAGCTCGTTCCAGGCCAGCGCCGCGATGCCCAGCGGCAGGAGCAGCAGCCCCAGCCGGGTCCAGCGCGGCCAGGACGCGCGGCCGAGCAGATGCCCGAGCGCCAGCGCCGGCGCGGCCAGCATGCACAGCGCCAGGGCCGTCGGGTGCCAGAGCCAGCCGCGGGGCGCCAGGATGGCCAGCGCCGCCAGGGGCGCCATGCCCATCGCCCCCGCGCAGACGCCGCCGCGGTCGCCCCGCCGCCGGGCCGCCAGGGTGACGAGCAGGGCCGCCGCGGCCGCCGCTCCGTAGGGCGACACGTCCCGCAGGCTCGGGGCGAGCGGCAGGCGCGCCACGTCGGGGGAGCGCAGCGAGCGCAGAAAGTAGGCCGCATCGCCCATGATCAGCCAGTTCATCAACACCCACAACCCGGCCGCGTAGGCCACGGGCGCCGCGGCCAGCAGCAGGGTTGCGCCGCGCTCGCCAGGCCGCGCCGGCCGCGTGAACTCATGCGCCGCCAAGATGACGAAGACGCCCGCCAGCCACAGGCTGGTTTCGAAGCTGGTCAGAACCATCAACGCCGCGCCGGCGCCGACGTACAGCAGATGGCGAATCTCGCGGCGGGAAACCCACTCGACCAGCCCATAGATGGTTGCCAGGACCAGCGTCAGCACGGTGGTGCCCGAGGAGCCGGCGAGCGCTTCGCGGGCGAAGGCGGGATGCAGGGCCACCGCCGCCAGCAGCCACCAGCGCGCGCGGCCCGCGCCCCAGGCCGCCAGAATGCCGTTCAGCAGCCACAGGGCCGCCGCGCCGCACGCCACGCTGACCGCCAGCGAAGG
>Ga0073932_1005644_pt1 | contig 13427 bp, 6 predicted proteins | sample DewCreD2012metaG_FD_76967 | JGI IMG/M metagenome (GOLD analysis project Ga0073932, IMG submission 76967) | Hot spring sediment bacterial and archeal communities from British Columbia, Canada, to study Microbial Dark Matter (Phase II) - Dewar... ... | reverse complement strand
TCGGTCAGCCCGCTGTTTGACAACGGAAACCTTTTGTATTCGTTGGCGCCTTTTCCCCTCACCCTTGGTCCCTCTCCCCCAGGGAGAGGGAAACATCGCTGGCGGCGCATTGTGAAACCGCAGTTCTTGACCACTTCGAGCACTGGCGAACGGGTCTCCCTCTCCCCCAGGGAGAGGGACGGGGTGAGGGGAAACCGCGCTATCGAAAACCCCAGGCCTGACGTTATGCATCGTAATTCGCTTCCGGCAATTCCACCGAAAACATCGAAGAACCGGCCAAGGTTTCATCCTGACCCCGGACGGCGTCCAAGGGATGGATTGGGAAAAACCAAACCGCCCAGCGAGACGGCAAGGCCTGACGCCGGCATCATAATTTTTTCACCAGCACCCAAGTGCTGGCGCTGCCGCTGGAAGGATGGCTTACCGTCAGCTCATGCCGGCCCTCCCGCAGTTCCGCAAAGGGCGCGCCGCGGCGGGAAGTGACCGAAAGGCTGCGGCTGCGCCATTCCATCCCGGGCCCGCCCGCCGCCCGCAACGGCAGCAGGCGGCCGGAATCAGGCAAGTCCGGGTCGAGGAAGAACACCGTTCCCGGCAGAGGCGACAGAATCCGCAATGTCCCGGCCTCTTGCCGCGGCTCGACGGTGGCGCGTCCCGCCAGCCAGGCGCCCTCGTTGGCCAGCCAGTCCCCATACTCCGCCGACAGTCGCAGCCGCCCGGCGGCATCGTAGTCCGACGGGCTTGCCCGCTTCGGCGGATTGGCCGCGAGGAATTTTTCGCGCCCAGCTCCGGGGCGGTCCTCGGCGACCTGGTGGCCGGTGAGCGGGTCAATGGAAAGCTCGACGATTCCTTCGGGCCGTGGAAACCAAGTGGTCCCGCGCGTCTGGCGCAAGTGCCGCATGATTTCATGCATCACCGGCGCCGCGCCGGCCACTGCGGCCATCTCGCGCATCGGTTCTCCGCTGAAATTGCCGACCCAGACCCCGACGGTAAACTCGGGCGTGTAGGCAAAAGCCCAGTTGTCGCGGAAATCCGAGCTGGTGCCGGTTTTGGCGGCCACCGGGAAATCGAAGCGCAAGCTGGAATGCCGGCCAAAGGCCGGGGCGCGCGCCTCGTTGTCGCTGAGGATATCCGCCAGCAGCCAGGCGGCGGCGGGATCAAACAAGCGCGGGCCGGCGGCCGGGGTCGCGCCCGCCGCCACCAAGCGGAAGGGACGAAACTCCCCCAGGCGGGCCAGGCAGGCATAAGCGTTGGCCAACTCCAGCAGCCGCACCTCTGCGTTGCCCAGGGTGAGCCCCAGGCCGTAGTGCTCGGCGGGCTTCGTCAGCGTCGTAAGGCCGCATTGCTGGAGACGCTGCCAAAGGGGCTCCGGGCCGCCGAGTGAATTCAGCACCCGCACGGCCGGGATGTTCAGGGAACAGGCCAGCGCCGTCCGCAGACGCACCGGACCGTGGCAGCGCCGCTCGTAGTTGGCCGGCGCAAACACGCCGGTTGGGGTGGCGAACTCCGACGGCACATCCGCCAAAATATCGGCCGGGGTAAAGCCGCGCTCGAGCGCCAGCAAGTAGGTGAACGGCTTCAGCGCCGAGCCGGGCGAGCGCGCCGCCCAGGCGCCGTTGACCTGGCCCGCGTCCGGATCGAAATAATTTTCCGATCCAACCAGGGCCAGCACTTCCCCGGCGCGGTTATCTAGTACCACTACCGCGCCGTTGCGCGCCCCTTGGGCGCGCAATCCGGCCAGGTGATCGCCCAACACCTTTTCGGAAAACCGCTGCAACGGCAGGTCCAGGGTGGTGCGCCGCGCCGCGCCGGTGGCGGAGGGTCCGCCGGCGGTCGGGTCCAACCGCACCAGGAGGTCCACAAAATGCGGCGCCAGGAAAGTCCGCCGCGGCGGCTGCAGCCGCAGCGGCTCGCGCGAAGCGCGGTCAAAATCTTCCGCCGCCAGGAATCCAAGGTCGCGCATGCCGCGCAGGATCCAGGCCTGGCGCTTGCGGGCGCCGGCGAAGTTGGTGTGGGGGCTGAGCCGCGTGGGCGCTTGCGGCAGCCCGGCGAGCAGCGCGGCCTCCGCCGGGCTGAGATCGGCGGCCGGCTTGCCGAAATAATAGCGGGCGGCGGCGGCGCAGCCCAGACGGCGGTGGCCGTAGTCGAGGCGGTTCAGGTATTCGGCCAGGATTTGTTCCTTGCTCCAGACCTGTTCGAGCCGCAGCGCCTGCAACGATTCGATGATTTTGGCTTTGAAAGTGCGGGGGCGCGGATTGGACATTTTGACCAATTGCATGGTGATGGTGGAAGCGCCGGAAACCACCCGGCGATGCAGAACCAGGTCGCGGGTCGCGCGCAGGACGGCCCGCCAATCCACGCCGTCATGCCGCCAAAAACGACGGTCCTCGGCGGCCAGCGTGGCGCGCACGAGGTTTTCCGGGATGCGGCCCGGCGCCAGCCGCTCGCCCTGGTGCCCGCTGTCGTCGTAGAGCTCGCGCAGCGGCTCGCCGTGCCGATCCGTCAACTGAAGGTCCGGCGGCGGCGGGTCGAGCAGCGCGGGGGGCAGCGGCATCAGTGGGAGAAGCAAGGGAAGCAGCACCCAGTAAAAGAGCGGCAACCCGATCGCCGGCCCGACCAGCCAGCGAAGCAGACGGAGGTAACGATGCGGCGAAGGGCGGTTCTCATTCACACCTTGCTTTAGCAAGGTGACGGGGGCGGCGGGGGATGGCGCAACGGTTTCAACCGCTTCCCGCAACGGGGAAACCGTTAAAACGGTTGGTCGGCTCGTCAGTCCTCGTGCCACCCCGCTAAAGCGGGGTGTTAAGGAGATTTTAATTTGGAACCGCCGCAAAACGCGGGCAAGAACCCGAGTGAAGGGCCGCGCCCCCCGCCTGGAGCCTGGCGATGTCGGAGGGATTTTCATGGGCCAGACCTCTCCGACTTCGGGCGGGACCGGCGAAGGCGCGCCAGCGTCGTGGGGCGCGGCAGCCTTCCGCCGCTTTGGCCTCCACTTCCGACAGCCGGTTCGATGAAAGGCGGCGTCGCGCCCCCTTGACCCCCTTGCGCCGCACTCCAAGAGCTGGCGGAATTTGGTGAAGCCTTCGTCCTCATGGCCATGATTCGCTGGCGAGTTTGGCGCTGCCGCTCAGGCCGAAGCGCGAGGGCCGATACATTTCCTCGGCCTTGGCGCTGGGAGCGGTGGCCTCGCCCGCCGCGCGCACCCTTGCCAAGTGGCGAATTGTGTAATTCCCCGGCCACAAGTAATTGCGGAAAACCTGCACCCGGTCCTTCTTCACTTCGCGAAAGTCGTGGAACCAATCGCCGGTCAAATGCGCGGTGGACTGACCGCCGACGAACTCCGCGTGGATCGGTTCGAGGATGCCCGGCAGCGGATCGTCAATGGCGACATACGAGGAGGGGCGATGCACTTTCAAATGGAGCGTCACCAGCACCCGGTCGCCCACCCGGGCTTGTTTCCAATCCCGCGGCTGGTTCTGGTCATCCAGCAACTGGTAGGTCCGTTCCAAGGCGAAACCGGAATCCTGGGCGGGCAGCCAGGGGCGGCGGTCGCGCGTTTCCAGAATGACGCGGGCGAACAACGATTGTCCCGCCGGACTGGCCAGGATCAGGGATGGCTTGCTTGACTCCGGTCTCGTCGGAAAAACTTTTTCCACCACCTCCGGTTGCGCGCCGAGCTGGTAGTCGAGGGTCTGTCCGTCAAAGGCGAGTGTTCCCGAAGTTGGCCCGTATTTCTCGGCGTGCCGGGCGTATTCGGCCAGCGCCCAGATGCCCCAGGCATTGCCTTGCGTCGTCAGCCAATGGCCGTCGGATTGGCCGGCCAACAGCGCCTCGACCAGCTCATCCACTCGCGGGCTGTCGGGCTGGGTTCGGCACCAGGCCATAAGCTGGATGGCGATCTGCCGCGCGTCGCAGCCAAACCGGACGGGATCGGTCGCCGCGTTGGTGGCGGTTGTTTGCAGCAGTTCCACCGCCATGGCCTTGGCGCCGTTGGCCTCCACGATGGCCAAGGCGGTGAGCGCCCGGTTTTCCGGACTGAGAGCCGCGCGCTGGGAGAACATTTTCTCATGGTAAGCCGGCTCCGGCTTGCCCAGCAGCGCCAGGGTGAACAAAGTCAGCCCGGCGCTGGAAACGCTTTCCGCATCCTTGAAGTTATTGAGGTCCCGCAGTTGGGCGGAAAGATACCGGGTCAGCTCTTGTTTGGCCGGCTCCGGAATTTTGGCGCCGGTTTTGTCCAGCAGCGCCAGCATCAACCCGCCATAGGCGCTGGCCCACGGCTCGGCCGCGCCGCCGCCCGGCCAATAGGAAAGTCCGCCCGAAGTTGTTTGCATGGCGAGCAAGCGGTTCAGGCCGATGGTCAGCGCCCGGTCGCGGCTCAACCGGCACCGTTGCAACAGGGCTTCGCCGCCCGGCAATCCTTGCAACACCAGCCACGGCATGAGGCTCGAACTGGTTTGTTCCACACAACCATAAGGATAACGCAGCAGGTGTTCCGCCGGTTCGCCCAGGTCGGTCAAGCGGCTGTTGGAAAGGCGCACGATGATGGCGCCTTCGCCCTCCAACAGCCGGGGATTGGCCGTTGCCAGCAGGTTGGTTTGGGCGGATCGGACCCGGCCCGACAGGATTTCGCGCAGCAACGGCTGGTTGTGGCTGACCTGCATCGTGGATTGCACCGCGTCCGTATAAGGCCGGGCGCCGCCTTGAAAACGCGCCTGCCAGGTCCAACGGCTTTCACCCACTCCCACCAAGTCCACGGGGAATTCCACCGGCAGCGAGCCGCGCGCGGGCAAGCGCAAGGTGCGGCGGGCGGGCGGATGTTGTGCGGCGGCCAGGGTGTCGGTCTGCAAAATCACCTCCACGTCGCCTTCCTGGTCGGTCAGGTTATGCGCCACCGCGCGGGCGACCAGGCGGTCGCCCAAACAGGCAAACAACGGCAGGGCCGGCTCGATCATCACCGGTTTGTTGATGGTAAAGCTGCCTGTCCCGCTGCCAAATTGCTGTCGCGCGTTGTGGGCCACCGCAATCACCCGGTACCGGGTCAGGCTGTCCGGCGCCGCAAAGACGCCCTGCACACGGCCTTGGGCGTCGGTGCGCAAATTGGCCTGCCAAAAAGCGCACGGCAGGAAGTTTTTGCGGACTCGCTCCCCTGCTTCCTCGCCGCCGCCGCCCACCAGGTATCCCTTGTTGTGAAAACGGGTTTCCTGCGGGTCTTCCGGCAGCAAATGCGGAAGTGAGAAAAAGGTGGAAACTTCAAGGGGCAAGGTCCGGTTGAAGAAGGTCCAGGGATCGGGAACCTGGTAGCCGGTGAGGCTGAGGATTCCCTCGTCCACCGCGTAAAGCGTCACCTCCGTGTCGGCCACCGGCTGGCCGGCGTTGTCCCGGACCAGGGCCTCGATTCGCACCTCTTGCGCCGGCTCGTAGGCGGCGCTGGAGGCGGAAACCCCGACTTGCAGCCGGGAGAGCGGACGCTCGACGTTCAGCGTGCAATAGCCAATCCGGAGCTCGGGCATCTTGACCTGTTTGGGACTGATGTCATGTCCGCGCAGCATCATTACCGAGACAAACACATTGGGAGCGTCGCCGGACGCGAGGGGGATTTCCACCAGAGGCGCGTTGCCTTCCAGGTTGGCCACAAAGGAACGGAGCACCTTCTCCCGCTCGATGGTCACCAGCGCCCGCCCGCCATAAGGCGCCTTGACCAGCACGCGCGCTTTGCCGTCTTCCTGATACAGGCGCTGGTCTGGAACCAGCTCCAATCGCGCCGCGTTGCGGTAACGCCAACTTGCTTTCCCCGGCCCTGCGGCGTCAAAACGGCTGACTGTGCGAACCGGATTGCCATCTTCGTCGCGGGCGGTCACCTCCAACAGGTAACGTCCTGGTTCCGGCACTTTGAACGTGGCGGCCTCCGGAAGGCTCTCGGGCGCGATTTCCCATTTGACCCCCGTCTGGCGCACCGGCAGCGTGCGCGATTCCAGCGCCAGCACCGGCTCCAATTCCTCATGCCAGTCGTAGAAATAGGCGCGGCCAGCACCCTGCTTGGCGTTGGGGCGGTAAACGACCTTGCTCAATTTCGCTTGGACCGTCACCGGCGAAGGATACGGGCGCCCCTGCGGGTCCACCGCAATTACCGGCAAAGGATTTTCCGCGCCGGCCACCACCATTTCGGGGAATTCCTTCAGCCCCAGGTAGAAGCGGGAGCTATCGCGCGCAAAGCTGGCGGTGGCGGTGATGGTTTGTTGGTTAAGGTCGGTGACCTCGACTTCCATCTGGACGTTCAAGCGGGCCGGCGCGTTGGTGAGCACGGGCAACTCAGGCCTGATGGTGGCGGGCGAGGCGCCCGCCAAAGGCAATTCGCCGGAAAGCGGCGGCAGGTTCGCCAACTGGGCGTCGTCCTCGTAGTAAGCGCCTGGGAAAATGAAGTCTCCGAAGCCTTCTGGCTGGGGAAAAGCGGAATTCAGCCGCAGATGCCAGCGCGCCACGGCCTTTTGCAGCGGCTTGCCCAAATAATAGCGGGCTTTGACCGGAATCTCGACGGTTTCACCCAGTCCATAAGCAGGCTTGGCTTCGATCAGCACCTCAAAGGCGTTCGGCTGGAATTCCTTCACCAGGAACGAATGACTGGCAACGGATTCATCCTCGTCCGCCTTGGCCCATTGAAGCCGGGCGTGGTACTGCCCCAGTGGCGCCGCTGGCAGGGTGACGGAAAAATCCAGGGAGCCTAGCGCCGAGACCGCCAGGTTGGTGCGCAAGAAAGTCCGCCCGCGGGCATCACTTAGTGCCAGGGTGGGCCGGCTGTCTTTGGGGATCAGCCAACCTTGGTTTTGCCATTGGCGCACAATGGCCTTGAGGTGCAGGGTCTCGCCGGGCCGATACACCGGGCGATCGCTGAACAAAAGCGCTTGGGGATGGCGGTCGGGGCGCCGTTCCCAAAAATACGGCGCGCCAAACTGATAGGCGTTGATTTCCCCCTCGTATTCCGGGTCCAAAGGCAACGCGTGCAAATCGCCGTCATTGCTGGCGAGCAGCCATTCCGCCCCCTCCAGCGGTGACAGCCGAACCAGGCCTTGCGCGTCGGTTTTGCCCGCGGCGACTTGCCCGTTTTCACCGGTCAACAACTTCACCGCCGCGCCGGCCACCGGCTGGCCGCTGGCATAAGAAAAGATCATCACCCAGGCCTCGTTGGCCGCGCGCTTCCAAACCATGCCCAGGTCGGTTAGCTGGACCAGCGCCTGGGCGCCCGATACCGGCCCTTCCGCCCTCTCCTGGTTCATGCCGTCCGCTTGGAGAAAAACGACCCCATACTGCTGGTTTTTCAGGATTTGGTTCCACTCGAATCCCTTGCGCACGATTTCGTCCGGTTTTCCCGCCAAGTTCAACAGGCCGTCGTGCGCCGTTCTGCCGGGGATAAGGTTGTAATCGAGTTCGGAATAGGGATTAACCCGCTGCGCGCGTTCCTCCCAGGTCAAAGGCCGGAAATAACTGCGATAGCCGCGCAAGGCATGGATCAGGGTTTCTTCGCCAAACACCTTGGCGCGGACCCGCACCTGGGCCAGGTTCACCCCCAGCAGCTCAAAACGGCGCTTGCCCGCCGCCAATTGGTCGTTGTCCAGCGACGGCAGGTAAACTCGCGGCGGCAACGGATCGAACGCCACCGCGCGCGAAATCCTTTCACGCAGCAAGGCGGGCTCCGCCGCCGGCAGACCGGGCTGCACGGTTACCTGGTAAAGCTGCGGTTTCAACTCGAATCCGCCCCGCAGCGTTATGCACTGCCCATTGATTTCCGGCGCCAGATCCGGCACTGGAGGCTCCACTTTAATCCATTGCGCCAGGTTGCCGGCATTGACATTCGTGGAAAGCGCCTTGTTAAAAACCAGTTGGATCTCCTTTCCCCGGTTCAATACATTGTTCGCGCTAAACTGCGCCAGCGTGAAAGGCTGCACGAACCCCAGGGGCGCCTCGAAGCGGTTGGTCGTGCGAAGCCGGCCTTCCGCGTTTGGCATTCCTTTGTCCGCCACCAGGCGCCAATGGGCGCCGGAATACAAAGGCTGGGCGGGCTGCACCACCAGGGCGGTGACCGGCGGCCTGGCCGCCGCCGGGGTCGGGGCACGGGCCGGGTCAGTCCCGCCCGCGGGAACCGCGCGGGCCATTGGTGGGAACTTGAACCGGGCCGACCATGGAGCTTTCTGGTCGTCATAGTAATACAATCCCTCCTCGGCGAGCTTTTCCCTGGTCGCCGGATGAACAATCGCCGGAATTTTCAGGCCATGCTCGCTGCGATAGTGGAGGTATTTCGCCGCCGCGCCCGCCTGCACCGCGTCGTTGAACTGCAGCACCGCGACCGGCCGCATCGGCGCGTTTTTGGGGTCCGTGTGGCAATGAAACGCCTCCACGGCAAAGGACGGCGCGGCCAGCCGCGTTTGCAGGCGCGCCTTCACCGGGCGATCCCGCGCGTCGCGTAATCCGGTCCGCAGGGTGAACTGGTAGTTGGCGCCCAATTCCACGGGGGCCGAAGGCGAAAACAACCCGCTGTGCCGGCTCAACCAGACGAAGCTGCCCGGCAGTTCCGGCTTGATCACCAGCGGACTTCGGGCCGGGCTTGACCCAATCTCCTCCGGCGGGATCATCGCCTCCTCAAATCGCAGCTCGAAGGTGGTGTTGGGTTGGAGGCCGTCCGTATTCAACAGCAACCGCACGCCTTCCGAAACGGTTTTCTCCGCCCCGCGCGGGGTCGAAAACCAGGCGGCTTGGGCAACAAGAGCCTGCCAGGTTATGGCGACGCCCAATAAAAAAATAAACGGTCTCCTTGGTTGATGGAGCATAAAACCTCTTTTCCCAATCAGGTCAAAAACCAGCCGCCGACCAATGGCGGGGCGGCCTTCCGCCGCCTCCGCCATCTCAAGATGGACAGAGAGCCTGGGCGAACGCTCAATCTTTTTCAAACTATTTTGCGCTTTTGTCGCGACGCCGCTTTTTTTACCTTTGCCGCGCTTGACTTTGGCCTCAGCGCCGGCGCGCCGGGGCCCGTTGCCGGAGAAATTATGAGGGACGTTCGAACATCCGCGCGCATTAGCGAAGCGACCTTGCTGCTGCTGGCCACCTTGGCGGTCTTCGGCGCGCTCGTTTTCTGGCTGGCCCGCAAACCATCCGGCCAGGCCGCGCCAAAAACGGCGGGCCCGCCGCTGGTGTTGTATTGCGCCGCCGGGATTAAGACGCCGGTCGAGGACATCGTGGCGGAATACGCGCGGGAGCAAGGCGGGCGCGTCCAGTTGCAATACGGCGGTTCGCAGACCTTGCTGGCCGGCCTCGAAGTGGCCCGACGCGGCGACCTCTACCTGCCGGCGGATGAAGATTATCTCGCGATGGCGCGACGGAAGGGGCTCGTGGCCGAGTCCATCCCCGCGGCCCGCATGACCGCGGTGCTGGCGGTGCGCCGCGGCAATCCCAAAGCCATCCGCAGCCTGGACGATTTGCTGGCGCCCGGCATCGCCCTGGCGCAGGCCAATCCCGAGGCGGCGGCCGTCGGCCGAATCACCCGCGCGGCGCTGCGGCAAAGCGGGCACTGGGAGGCCCTCGAGAAAAAAACGCGGGTCTTCAAGCCAACCGTCCATGACGTGGCCAACGACCTCAAGCTGGGCACGGTGGACGCGGGGTTCATTTGGGACGCGATGCTCAAGCAATACCCGGAATTGGAAGTGGTCGCCCTTCCCCAACTGGCCGGGGCCGCCGCCCTCATTTCGGTCGGCGTGCTGGCCGGCAGCGATCAGCCCACTGAGGCCCTGCGCTTCGCCCGGTTCCTGACGGCCACTGACCGCGGGCAGCGCCAGTTCGCCCAAGCCGGTTATGTCCCGGCCGGCGGCGATCCGTGGGCGCCCGTTCCGGAACTGCGGTTGATGGCCGGCGCCATGCTCCGCCCCGCCATCGAGGAGACGATTAAGCAGTTTGAAAAACGGGAAGGCGTCCGCATCACTCGCGTCTATAATGGCTGCGGCATCCTGGTCGCCCAAATGCGCACCGGCGACCGGCCGGATGCTTATTTCTCGTGCGACAACTCTTTCATGGCCCAAGTAGCGGACCTTTTCCAGGGAACGGAGGAGATTTCCTCCAACCCGATGATCATCCTGACCCAAAAAGGAAACCCCAAAGGTCTCAAGACCCTGGAAGATTTGGGGCGACCCGGCTTGCGGGTCGGGCTGGCTCACGAGCAGCAGTCCGCGCTCGGCGCGCTCACCAAAAACCTGCTGTTGGCGGTTGGCTGCTATGAGCCGGTGCGCAAAAACCTGGCGGTGGAATCCGCTACCGGGGATTTCCTGGTGAACCAACTGCGGGTCGGCTCGCTCGACGCGGTGGTGGTTTATACCAGCAATGCCGCCGCCGTCCAGGACGCGGCCGAAGCGCTTCCCATCAACCACCCATCCGCGTTTGCCATCCAGCCTATCGCCGTGGGCAAACAGGCCAGGTATCCCCAGCTTGCCGCCCGCTTCCAGCAGGCCGTCCGCACCGCCGAATCCCGCCAGCGGTTTCTTTCCCTGGGGTTTGGCTGGGAACTTCGCGCGCCCGCCGAACCGCGTTAGCGGCCTGTTAGACCGGCGCCCAGCGCATCGCCAGCGCGGCCAGGCCCAGAAAGAAGAAGAAGCCGGCGACGTCCGTGACGGTGGTGACGAAGATGCTCGAGGCCAGCGCCGGGTCCACGCGCGCCAGCTTCAGGCCGTAAGGAATGAGGACGCCCGCCAGGGCGGCCGCCACCTGATTAAGCAGCATGGCGCCACATGCCACCAGGCCCAGCGCCAGGCTCCCCTGCCACAGCCAGCCGATGACCCCCACCACCAAGCCAATCGCCAAGCCGTTAATCAATCCAAGAATGGCTTCTTTGAGCAGGGCTTTGCGGCCGTCGCCTGGCGTCAGCTCGCCCAGGGCCATGTCCCGGATGATGACGGTGAGGGTTTGCATGCCGGCGTTGCCGCCCTGGCCGGCGATGATGGGGAGAAAAATCGCCAGCGCCGTCCAGCGCGCAATGGTGCTCTCGAACACGGCCACCACCGCCGCCGCCAGGAAGGCGGTGGCCAGATTCACGTAAAGCCACGGCAGCCGTTTGCCGATGGATTTGCGCCAGGGCGTCAGGGCCCGTTCCTCGCCCGACAAACCGACCATCAGTTGCATGTCCTCGGTGGCTTCGGCGCGCGCGATCTCCATCGCGTCGCTCGCCTTGACAATCCCCACCAGCCGGTTTTGCGCGTCCACCACCGGCAGAGCCAAAAAATGGTAGTGCTCGAATTCCCGGGCGATGGCTTCCTGGTCCGCCTCCGCCGGCAGGCTCTTGACGCGGCGCAACATCAGGTTTTTGACCAGCCGATCCGGCTTGGCGAAGACCAAGTCGCGCAACGGCACCACTCCGGTCAGCCGCCGCTGTTCGTCCACCACGTAGAGATACGAAATTTCGTCGGTCTTGGGCTCCACCCTGGCGCGCAGGAGTTGCAAGGCTTCCTCGGCGCTCTGGTTCTCGCCCAGGCTGATGAAGCGGTCGCTCATGATGCCGCCCGCGCTGTCCGGCCGATATTGCAGCAGCCGGGCCGCCGCCTCGGCCTGGGCCGCCGGCAGCAGGTTTAGGGCTGCCAACCGCGCCTTGGGCTTCAAGGCGCCGGCCACGTCCGCAATAACCTCCGACGGCAGCTCGCGAAACAGCTCGGCAATCTGCTCCGGGGACTGATCCTGCAACAGTTCGACGATCTTTTCCTTCTCCAGTTCCGCCAGAGCGCCGGCGGCCAGCGGGCGCGGCAGTTGCCCAAGCACCGCCCGCGCCTCCGCCGTCGGCAACCGTTGCAGGCGGTCCGCCAGGTCGGCCGGGTGCAACCCCAAATACGCTTCCATTAATTTTGGCTGCTCGGTTTGCATGTTCATCAGGCGGGCTGGCCGGCCCGCCGGCCGCCCGCCCCAGCGACTTTAGCCGCTGCCGCCCCAAATTTCCCGAAAAAATTCGCTTGTCGAAAGCCCGGCAAATTTGGCTAAATTCTCCCCCCCGAGCAGGGGATCGCGGGTGGTAGGATACTCAAGCGGTCAACGAGGGCAGACTGTAAATCTGCTGGCTCCGGCCTACGAAGGTTCGAATCCTTCTCCTACCACCACTTTCATTAAACCCAACTTGATCGAAGCACGTCTTCCGCCCGGCCAAAACGCGCTCGCCGAACCCTGGGCATCCGGCTATAGTGACCGCTCGTTTATGAAAATTCTCGGCAAACTGTTCGCGGTCGGCCTCGCGGCTTTGGCGCTGGCCTCCTGCGCCAAGGAGGATGGGCCCGCGCCGGAGGGCGGGCGGAAATTGACGCTGGCGGTCATTCCCAAGGGCGCCAACCAAGTTTATTGGAAATCGGTGCATGCCGGCGCGGAAAAAGCCCGGCAGGAGCCGGGCATGGAAGGGGTGGACATTATTTGGAAAGGCCCGCTGAAAGAAGACGACCGCGAGTCCCAAATCAAGGTGGTGGAAGATTTCATCGCCCGCCGGGTGTCGGGGATTGTGCTCGCGCCGCTCGACGCAACGGCTTTGCGGCCCGCCGTCAACGCCGCCGTCCGCGCCGGCATCCCGGTGGTGATCATTGACTCCTCGCTGGACAGCACCAACTACGCGAGCTACGTGGCCACCGACAATTACGAAGGCGGGCGCAAGGCGGGCCGGCATCTGGCCCATTTGCTGGGCGGCAAGGGCCGCGTGGCGATGCTGCGCTTTCTTGAGGGTTCCGCCAGCACCGAGCAGCGCGCCCAGGGATTTCTCGACGCGCTCAAGGATTCGCCCGGCATCGAGGTGGCCAGCGCCAGCCAGCGTTCCGGCAGCACCGCCGAGGTCGCCTATCAGAATAGCGAGAACCTCCTCGCGCAATTCAAGCGCCCGGGCGGCGGCCTCGGACTGGACGGCATTTTCTGCCCCAACGAGTTCACCACCTTCGCCATGCTCCGCGCCCTGCAGGACGGCGGCTTCGCCGGCAAAATCAAATTCGTCGGCTTTGACAGCTCCGAAATGCTGGTGACCGCGATGAAAAAAGGCGAATTGCACGGACTGGTTCTCCAAGATCCGATCAACATGGGTCGCCTGGGAGTCAAAACCATGGCCGCCCATCTGCGCGGCCAAAAAGTCCCGCCCCGCATTGACACCGGCTCGACCGTGGCCACGCCGGAGAACATGCATCAGCCGGACATCAGCGCCCTCCTTAATCCTGATTACAAGAAATGGTTGAAGGAATAAACCGCCGCGGCTTTGGCCGCGCGCATTTGCTGACGAGTGCTTGGGAAAAACGACACGCGCCCCCTCACCCTGCCCGCCCCATGAACCCTCTGGTTGTAGGAGCCGACGTAAGGAGGCTCAAATTGGTCCCCGGGCGTGATGGCCATGAAATCAGAGCCTCCTTACGTCGGCTCCTACGCGGTTCAGGGGTGGCAAGGCG
>Ga0073932_1005640_pt1 | contig 13435 bp, 11 predicted proteins | sample DewCreD2012metaG_FD_76967 | JGI IMG/M metagenome (GOLD analysis project Ga0073932, IMG submission 76967) | Hot spring sediment bacterial and archeal communities from British Columbia, Canada, to study Microbial Dark Matter (Phase II) - Dewar... ... | reverse complement strand
GCGGCTGGGACTCCACCCTGTGGCGCCTTACGGCATCGCCAGCCGGGGCGAAGTGCGGAGCATCCTATTGGCCTCCCGCAAACCCCTCAAAGAGGTCAGGCGCCTGGCTGGCGATATCAACTCCCGCACTTCCATCCTGCTCGCGCGCCTGTTATTAGCCGAAATACACGGGACAGAGCCGGAACTGATCCCGATGGCGCCGGACTTGCCCTCCATGCTCAACGCCGCCGACGCAGCTCTTCTGATAGGTGACGCCGCGCTGCGCGTCGAAGCCCAACCGTGCCCCTACGAAATCTATGACCTCGGCGCCGAATGGACCGAGCTGACCGGATTGCCGATGGTCTTCGCCATCTGGGCTGCCCCGCAGGACGCCATTTCGCCCAGCCAAGCCGAGGCTTTCGCCGAATCCTGGAGGGAAGGCGCCGCCGCCCTTCCGCGGATCATCGGCGAGGAGTCCCAATCCCGCAGGCTTCCCGAAGCGCTGGTCCACGACTATCTCACCCGCTGCATCGTCTATCCGATCGGCGAACCCGAGCAGCGCGGGCTGGAACTCTTCCTGAAGATGGCCGCCCGCTTTGATAACCTCAAAGTAGCTGGGACCTGACCGCGCATGATGACCCGCCAGGAAGCTCTCGACCTGTTTCGTGATCCTGACCTCACTGGAATCGGCATGGCTGCGGACCAAGTCCGCCGCCGCCTCCACCCCGAAGGCGTGGTCACTTACATCATCGACCGCAACATCAACTACACGAACTTCTGCACGGAATATTGCACCTTCTGCGCCTTCTACCGTCCGGTGGGCCATCAGGAGGGCTACATACTTTCCATCGAGGCTATCCTGGACAAGATTCAGGAGACGGTTGATCTCGGCGGGACGGGCGTGCTCATGCAAGGCGGCTTGCACCCGGACTTGCCCTTGGAATGGTACGAGGAGATGCTGCGCGCCATCAAGCGCCGCTTCCCTAAGATCCATCTGCATTGCTTCTCCGCGCCCGAAGTAGCCAATATCGCCGAGGTGAGCCGGCTCACGCTTCGCGACGCCATCTCCCGCCTTCGAGACGCCGGTCTGGATTCCATACCCGGCGGCGGCGCGGAGATCCTGGATGACGACGTCCGGCGGCGCATCAGCCGCCTGAAATGTTCGACAGCCGAGTGGGTGGCAGTCCACCGTACGGCGCACGAACTAGGAATGCGCACCACCGCCACCATGATGTTCGCCTGCGGCGAGACAATCGAACAGCGGTTGAATCACTTCGACGTCATCCGTCAAATTCAGGAAGACACGGGAGGATTCACGGCTTTCATCCCGTGGACTTTCCAGCCGGAGAACACTTCCCTCGGAAGAACGGTTAAGGAAGAAGCCACCGCGTCGGACTACCTCAAGACATTGGCCATCTCGAGGCTCTACCTGGAAAACATCCCCAATGTTCAATCGTCTTGGGTCACGCAGGGATTGAAGACCTGCCAGATCGGCTTGCGCTTCGGCGCGAATGACGTGGGCAGCATCATGATCGAAGAGAACGTGGTCAGCGCTGCTGGCGCGCGCCATCACGCCACGGAAGAAGAACTCCGGCGCATCATTCGAAACGCCGGTTTTGTGCCCAAGCAGCGGGACACTCTCTACCGCGCTTTTTTTCTAAACTGAAACGGCCGTCACCGGAGCATGCGCAGCCGGCGCTGCTCCTTGAGAATGCAGCGGTCCATAACCACGCCCAAGCCGGCAGCTTCGGCGCGCGCGGCGGCTGCTTCGTGGACAATGTGCTCCTGCAACCAGATCCACCGCGCCCCAATGCGGATGGCAGACTCTACTATCTCCGGCACATACTCGGGCCGCCGGAACACGTTTACCAAGTCGACGGATTCCGGCACCTCTTCCAGTCTCGGATAACACTTCTCGCCGAGGACTTCCCTCTCCTCGGGATTCACCGGAATGATGCGGTAACCCGACGCCTGTAAAATTTCGGCCACAGTATGGCTCGGCCGGTAGCGGCGTCCGGACAAACCTACTACGGCTATCGTATTCGCTTCCCGTAGGATCGTCTCGATCAGCTCCGGTTCATTCATCTTGCTTCCCTCTAAGTCCCAGCAGGCGGCGAAACCGCTCCACCTCAGAGGGCTTCAAGTGCCGGAATTCACCCGGCTTAAGCCCCTTCAAATCCAGGAACCCGATTTTCACCCTCTTTAATTTTTCGACCAAAAGCCCGAAAAACTTGAACATCTCCCGGATCTGGTTCTGCCGGCCCTCGATCAGGCGCACCTCGTACCAGGGATTGTCGGCCAAGTGCGTGATCTTGATGTGAGCTGGCGCGGTCCGCCGCCCATGCAGCGGAATCCCATTCCGGAACTGTTCCATCTGCTCCGCCGTCAGCCGGCCATTGGCCTTAACCAAGTAAGTCTTTTCGACATGGCTCGCCGCCGACATCACGCGGTTGGCGAAATCGCCGTCGTTGGTGAGCAGCAACAACCCCTCGCTCTGGTAGTCCAGCCTTCCAACCGGATACACCCGCTCTTTGACGCCGCGCACGAATTTCATGACCGTTTCGCGCCCCTGGGGGTCGAACACGGTGGTGACGCAGTTCTTGGGCTTATATAGCGCCAGATACACTAAGTGCTTCGGCGGGCGGAGCAGCCGCCCGTCTACCTTTACATGGTCGCGCTCGAGGTCCGCCTTGGCGCCCAGTTCGGTCACCGTCTTGCCGTTGACCGTCACCCGGCCCTCGAGTATCCATTCTTCGGCTTTCCGGCGGCTGGCGACGCCGGCTCGGGAAATGATTTTTTGCAGCCTCTCTTCAGGCATCTGCGTCCTTCGGCTCAGCCGTCTCGGGCGGCTGCTCAGCCCTTTCCGCTTGCGCTTCCGCAGGAACCGCCCCGGGCTCGTCCACCAAGGCCAGCCGCCGCAATTCTTCGAACTCTTTGAGCGTGGGCAGTTCGGAGAGGTCCTTCAGCCCGAACTGCACCAGAAACTCTTTGGTCGTCTTGTACAAAATGGGCCGGCCGACAACGTTCTTGCGCCCGGCCGTGGTAATCAGTTTCCGGTCGAGCAGCGTCTTAAGCACTCCGGCGCCTTGAACGCCCCGGATTTCCATTACTTCCGGCGCGGTGATGGGCTGCTTGTAAGCGATCACCGCCAAGGTCTCCAGGGCGGCAAGGGAAAGCTTGAGGGGCGGTTTGAGGCTCTTCACGAAAGCGCGAATGGTTTCGTGGTGTTCGGGTTTGGTGCCCATTTTGTACCCCCCTGCCACCTCCCGGATGGTGACCCCGTGGCAGGGAGCGGAATACTCTTCCACCAAGAGATTCAGCACCCGTTCCACTTCCGCGGCCGGCCGTTCCAAAGCAGCCGCAATTTGTTGAACCGACAAGGGTTCGTCCGTTACATACACGATCGCTTCGAGGATGGCCTTGAGCTGAGCGTCCGGATCCGCGGCAGCTTGCCGGGCGGCATCTTCGCCCAGCAGTTCCTCCTCGTTAAACAACGCCGGTTCCGGCGTCTCCGCCGGAGTGGTCAATTCATTCTCATCCATTGCAAATCAGGTGTAATCCTTCTCGATGGAAGAGAGCTCTTGTTCATGAGCGAACGCCTCATCAAAGCCCTCTTGCCGGAAGATGTGAATCTCGCCGAATAGCTCGCTCTGCTCCAAACCGACCGCCTGGCGCCGCACGAGTTCCAAAATCGCCAGGAACAGGCACACCATGGCGCGGCGGGAGCGTTGCTGCTCGAACAATGCGGCGGCGGAGAGTTTCTGCTCGGGCTGCGCGGTGAACAACGCTCTCAGGTAAGCCACCATCTCAGGAACGGTAACGTCATCTTTTTCAACAGAATAGCTGGGGCGGTCCTTGGCCCGCTCGAGCACCGCCTGGAGGGTTTTCACCAAATCAAACAGGGTCACCGCCAAGCCCGGGTCATCATCCTCGGAGACGAATTCCTGAATACGGGGGTTTGACCAGACGGCTTCCTCGATCAAGCGCTTCTGTTGCAGCATTTCCGCGGCGTTCTTGAAGCGCTCGTGCTCGAGCAATCTGTGAACGAGCTCCGCCCGTGGATCCTCCTCCGGCTCCATCTTCTCCAACTCGGGGTCGCGCGGCAGCAGCATACGGGACTTGATGTGGATAAGGGTGGCAGCCATGTACACGAACTCCGCTCCGAGTTCCATGTTCCTTTCCACGGCCCTCTGCATGAAGTCCAAATACTGCGCCGTAATCTGGGCAATGGGGATGTCGTAAATATTGATCTGCTGCTTGCGGATCAAATCCAAGAGCAGATCCAACGGACCCTGGTATTGCTCCAGACGGACATCGAGAGGAGACGACACTCCTCTCAAAATACCACGCGGAGCCGGCTGCGGCCGGGCTACTGGCGGCCGAGGTTTGAGAGAATGGGGGCGTGGGCGGGTTATTCCTTGGCGTAGACGGCGGGCAGAGCAGCACCACTGCGTTGATAGGCGATGAAAACGGGAAAATCCTGGGCGCCGGCAAGGGCGGCCCCTGCAATCATGTCAAAACCGGCGACGGGCGGGAGAAGTTCGCCAACGCCATCCGGGGATGCGTCGGCGACGCCTGCCGCCAAGCCGGCGTGGACATGGACGCGGTGGTGTTCGAGTCGGCTTGTTTGGGTTTCAGCGGGGGACCGAAGGACAAAGAGCCGCTTTTGAAGGAAATGATCCGAAGCCGGCGGATGCAGGTGAGCACGGACGCCCCGATCGCCCTCGCCGGCGCCACGGGCGGCGAACCGGGCATCATCACCATCGCCGGAACCGGCTCCATCTGTTGGGGTCGAAACTCGCAAGGGCGTTCGGCGCGCGCCGGAGGCTGGGGGTACATCTTCGGGGACGAAGGGGGGGCGTTCGACATCACCCGGCAGGCTTTGCGCGCGGCTCTCCGGCTGGAAGAGGGATGGGGTCCGCCGACCGTGCTGCGCGCCCGCCTCTTGGAAGCCACCGGCGCGGAGAGCGCGAACGATTTGTTGCACCGCTGTTACACAGTGGATTTGCCCCGCCCTAAAATCGCTGCGCTGTCAAAGGTAGTCGACCAAGCAGCCGAGGAGGGCGATACAGTGGCGCGCCAAATCCTGGAACGGGCGGCCCAGGAACTGGCCGAAATCACGTCCGCCGTACGGACTCAAATATTTGAAAAAGAAGAACTTGTGATGGTGGCTTACATTGGGGGCGCTTTTAAGAGCAGGCTCCTGCGCGAACGTTTCCGAGAACTGGTCGAACTGGGTGGAAACAACCGTGTTGGGCCTCCCATCTATCCTCCGGCAGCCGGAGCGCTCATCGAGGCGTACGCCGCCGCCGGACTCCGCCCGGCGCTTTCGTCGGTCCCCGAGTTGAAATAAAGTAATTTCGTCCGGCCGCCGATTAAAACCTGGGAGCCGAAGGGAAGAATCTGTGCCGCCGGACGCCATTGTCGTAGGAGCTGCGCTCGCAGGACTGACCCTGGCGCTGGTCTTTCTGGTTCGCGCATGCCTCTCCTGGAGCCGGTCCGGAGCAAAGGCAAACGAAGCCGTTTCGAACAAAGCCATTCGGGAATTGCTGAACACTCTGCCGGTCGCCTGCCACGAAGTGGACCAGCATGGCGTGGTCCGGTTCGCCAACCGGGCTGAATGCGACCTGCGGGGTTTCCAACCGTCCGAGATCATTGGACGGCACCGGGCGGACCTTTACCCGCTGTCGGCTCAGGACAGGGTGCGAGAAGAAACCCACCGCAAACTGTCCGGCGGATGCGCGCTGGTTCCTTTCCACGAGAAGTTCCAGCGCCCTGACGGCAAAGTGGTGGTTGTCGAAACGCATGAGACATGGGGACCGGGAAGGCGGCCCGAGGAGCCGAGCCTGTGGAGTTTCTCGCTGGACGTCACGGAACAGGCGCAACGCGAGCAACAACTCCAGCAGACCCATTCCGCCCTGAGCGCCATCTTCCGGGCGTTGCCGGACACATTTCTGCGAATTAACAGCGATGGCCTGGCATTTGCATTCAGCGCTTCGGGAGCGCCGGTGGGAGCGGACGGAAATCCTAACGCCGGCGAACGCTTGTCGCGAATCCTCCCGGCGGAGGCTGCCGCGGCGGTGTTATCCGCGGCCACCAAGGCCGCCGAGACGCAGCAGATTCAGGCGGTCGAATACTCGCGGACGTTTGCGCAGGGCGAACGTTACTTCGAAGCTCGCGTGGCGCCGCTCGAATGGAAAGAGGCGCTGGTCGTCATTCGCGACATTACGGACCGCAAGGAAGCTCAATTGCGGCTCGAAGAGTCGGCGGAGGAACTGCGGAAAAACAACGAGTACCTCGAGCAAGCTTTGAAGCAAGCCCGCGAGGCGACGGAAATCAAAAGCCGCTTCCTGGCCAACATGAGCCATGAGATCCGCACGCCGATGAACGGGATCTTCGGAATGACCGAGTTCCTCCTCCAGACGCCCCTCAATTCCGAGCAACTCGAATACGCCGAGGCCATCCGCAGTTCCGCCGACTCGCTGCTGCGAATCGTCAATGACATTTTGGACCTGTCCAAGATAGAAGCCGGGCGGCTGGAACTTGAGCACCAGCCCTTCGACTTGGCCGCCATGCTGCGCGATTTGGCCACGGAGTTCGCCCTGCAAGCCCGCGCCAAAGGTCTGACGTTCGTGGCGCGGCTGCCGGAAGGTCCCTTGGAGGTATTGGGCGACCGTGTGCGGGTGCGTCAAATCGCCAACAATTTTTTGAGCAACGCCTTAAAGTTCACCGACCGCGGCAGCATCGAGCTCCACCTGGAAACCAGGCGGCAAACAAGCCGCTCGGTCGAAATCAAGCTTAGCGTGACGGACACAGGGATCGGCATTGGCATAGCGCAGCAGAAGCGGTTGTTCCGAAGCTTCGTTCAGGCGGATGATTCGATGAGCCGCAAGCACGGGGGAACCGGACTTGGCCTGGCCATCTCCCGGCAGCTTGCCGAATTGATGGGCGGTCAGATCGGCGTGGAGAGCGCGCTCGGCAAAGGGAGCACCTTCTGGCTGGCGCTGACGATGAACCGCGCTCCGGCAAGCCACCACCCCTTGGCCTCCCTTGCCGCCGCTACCGCCCGCGCGGAGCCGGTTCCGCCGTCCGAACCGGCCCAAGCCCGCAAGCCTCAGATCCTTCTGGCGGAGGACAACCCCGTTAACCAGAAAATCACGCAGCGTCTGCTCGAAAAGTGCGGATTCGAAGTGCAAGTCGCCGCCAACGGCAAAGAGGCGGTGGAAGCGGTGCAAAAAGCTTCGTACGACCTGATCTTGATGGACTGCCAGATGCCGGTCATGGACGGCTATGAAGCGACTCAGGTGATCCGCAAGATGGAAAGCGGCGCCCGGCGCACTCCCATTATCGCCGTCACGGCGCACGCTATGGTAGGCGACCGCGAAAAATGCCTCGAAGCCGGGATGGACGATTACCTCAGCAAGCCGGTGAACCTCGCCAAGCTCCAGCATACGGTGGCGCAGTGGTTAGGCGCCCGCGTGCCGGCGCCCGGACCCGGTTCTCATTGAGCCGGTTGCTGCAAAGCGGCTTCGATGCGCTCGGTGAGCATCTCCACGAAGCGGTCCGGCACGAAGCCGTTGAAACGGGCGAACACCTGCCCGTCCTTGCCGAAGACCACCGTGGTGGGGATGGAAGAGATACGGAGCGCGCCCGCCAATCCGTCTTCGAAATGGATGTTGCGCCCCCACCGCTCCGCTTCCACGAAGGGGGCGACGCGGCTCCGGTCCTCGTCGGCGTTGACAGCCAGAAAGACCACGTCGCTTCTCTTGGCGAAACGCTTCTTCACCTCGTCATAGAGAGGTTTCTGCGTCCGGCAGGGACCGCACCAGGTGGCCCAAAAGTCCATGACGATGACCTTGCCGCGGAGGGTGGCGAGGCGCAGCGGCTCCCCTTCGAGCGCCGAAAGCGTGAAGTCCAGCGGATCGCTCACGCGGGCATTGGGGTCTACCGAACGCAGGCGCGCTTCCCGCTCGGCGGCGCGCCTGGCGCCCCGGTCATACGCTTCGAGCACCAGGTCGCCGAGCCCTTTTTCGGTTCCGCGGAGCTTCGTGAACAACTCCCGCATCCTGGCGCGGTCTTGCGCGCGCAGGGCTTCCGGCTGCGGCGGGTCAGTCAGGACAAAGGCGTCGGCGAGGGCTCGCAAGGCATCCTCGATCTTCCCTGCCCTCTCGCTCCAACGGGCGGCTTCGCGCGCCGCCTCCCCGCTCGGGCGGGCTTCAAAGCTGCGGCGCGCCAGGGCAACCGCCTCCTCCGTCTTTCCGAGCGCCCCGAGCGCCCGTGCCTGATACAGCAACGCCCGCGCCAAACCCGCATCGGAATCTTCCTGCATTCGCGCCCGCTCGCGGGGCGATTCGCCTTCGATGGGCCGCTCGCGCATGTGCTTTTCCAACCCTTGCGCCACTTTCAACGCCCGGCTTGCGTTTTCCGCCCCCGGCCGCGCCAGCAAGGCCCTGACGATTTCTTCGAGCATGGCGGGATCGGCTGAGCCGGATTCAAACGCTTTCCAGCCGTAGCGGATCACCCGCTCGTGATCCTTGGAATCCACAGCCGCCCGCAGGATGGCGGCTTCGATTTGGGCGCGGCGGGGCGAGTCCGGATGTTTCCGCAGGTGTTCCTCGACGATGCGGATGAAATCCGCCGCGCCGCCCGCCGATGACCCGAGCGCCTCGCGCAGCAGGCGCTCTTCTTCTTCCCGGGAAATGCTTTGCGCCCCACAGACCAGGGCGGCGGCTAGCAGTAAAGCGGCGAGGCGAGCCATCAGTTGGCCTTTTGCCTTCCGGCGCGGAACGCCTCCGCCAAGGAGGCAGCCCGCTCGCGGGACATGTGCATATAAGTCTCGTTCTTGATAATCCGCTCGAGCCACGGCAAAAACTGCGCCGGCGTCACAATGCGCCCGCGCTCCCAAGCCGCTTGCAGTTCCAACAAGGCCTGGTTGACCCCCAGCTTGTCGAACCGCACCGCGCGCTCAAACCGCGCGGCGTGGATCTGCGACTCGGTGATCTTCTCGAACCAGTCGTGCAGCGCGCGGGCGTCGGCATCCTGCGTAAAATTGAATTTGACTTCGTTGCGGGCGCCGCCGGCTTCCCAACGGAACATCTTCTCGCCCATGAATGCGACCTTCAGTCCGGACTCCAGCGGACGCTTGAAAAAATCGAGTTTCTCGGCCAGGGCGAAAATCTCCGCCGCGGCTGCCGGAGGCAGTTCGAACTGGGCGGGCTGATCGTCCTTGGGATCTTCGACGTAAGTTCCCTTCCCGTCCCGCTCGAGCGCGATCTGCACAAAGGGCGGCGCGCTTCCTTTGAAGGTCTTCGAATACACGATTCGCGGCGCGTCGCCCGCATAGACCGCGGCGGCGGCGGCGAACAATGACAGGAATCTAACCCGCATCCCCAACTTCCAGTTTACGCTTTGCCGCGCCGTGCGTGGCGTGGCAGATGGCTACGGCCAACGCGTCTGAGGCGTCTTCGGAAGCCACGTCCGACTCCAGCCGCAGAACGGAGCGAACCATCAACTGCACCTGCGGCTTTTCCGCGCGCCCGTGCCCCACCACGCTGACTTTGACTTCCGCCGGAGAGTACTCGCCTACCGGCAAGCCGCACTCGGCCGCCGTGAGCAACGCCACGCCGCGGACGTGCGCCAGCTTGAGCGCCGTGCCGGCGTTGAGTGCATGGAAGACTTCCTCCACCGCGGCGCCGTCGGGCTGGAACTCTTCGATTACGCGCCGCAGGCCGCGGGCGATCGTCAACAAACGGATGTCGAGCGGGTCTTTCTTGTTCGTGGCGATCACTCCGCAGGTCACGAACCTGTGGGACGCTCCGTCGCTGTCGATCACTCCGTAACCGGTGCGGCGGGTTCCGCAATCGATCCCCAAAACCCGCATCGCGCCCGTCCCCGCCGCCTAAGTTGAAAGGGCTTCCATTTCCTTCTCGTCGATGTCGAAGTTGGAGTACATGTTTTGCACGTCGTCGTGGTCTTCGAGCGCATCGGCGAGTTTGAGCATGTTCTGCGCGTTCTTTCCCTCCAATTTCACCAGGTTCTTCGGCACCATGGCGATTTCGGCTGAAACGGTGGGAATGCCGGCTTTCTGGAGGGCTTCAAGAACCTTTTCATGCATCTCCGGCGCGGAGAGGATTTCCCAGTTGCCGCCTTCGTTCTTCAGATCGTCTGCGCCGGCGTCGAGAACCAGAGCCATCAAGTCGTCCTCGCTGATCTTGCCCCCTTCGACCACGATATGGCTCTTGCGTTCGAACATCCATGCCACGGCGCCCTGCTCGGCGAGGTTGCCGCCGTTCTTAGAGAACAGGTGGCGCAATTCGCTTACCGTTCGGTTGCGGTTGTCGGTAGCCGTAAGGACGAGTACGGCGGCGCCGCCGGGACCATAGCCTTCGAACATGACTTCTTCGATCTGCCCGCCTTCGAGTTCGCCGGTGCCCCGCTGGATGGCTCGCTTGATGTTGTCCCCCGGCATGCTGACGGCTTTAGCCGCAGCGACGGCTGTCCGCAGGCGAGGATTGGCGTCCGGATCGCCGCCGCCATGCCGCGCGGCGATCATGATCTCCTTGATGATGCGGGTGAAGATCTTGCCCCGCTTGGCGTCAAGGGCGGCTTTTTTATGCTTGATCGTCGCCCACTTGGAATGTCCTGACATAAGAAACTAGACCTAATTCCTGAGGATACCAGACCCCCCGTACCGCCTCAAGGCTCGCCGGCGAGACACGCAGCGGCGCGTGAATGCTCCGGCGCCTCGCCTTCAGAATGTGAGCCGCAGGGCGGCTTGCATGCGGCGGGGGAGAAGAGCGTTGGTGTACTGGCCGAATGTGGTCTGGGTCAGGGCGCCGGTTCTTACGTCGAAGCGGGCGGCGGTGTCCACCGCGTTGAACTGGGTGTGGTTGGCGATGTTGTAGGATTCGAAGCGGAACTGGGCCCGCAGCCGCTCTTTCGCCCGGAACGTCTTGAATAAAGAAACGTCCCAGTTGTTCCGCCCGGGTCCGCGGAACACATATTTTGCGGCGTTGCCGAGCGTGCCCTGCGCCGGCAAAGCAAAAGCCGCCGTATTCAACGCGCGGTAGAAATTCTTTTCACTCTTCGGCAGGTTGGCGTTGCCAACGTGGTCCGGACGGGCGGCGTCGGTGGGAGAGCCGGACCAGTTGTTCGCGTTCCCCGAAGTCAGATTCAGCGAAACGCCCATCGGCGCGCCGCTCACCAGCGTCAGAATGCCGGATACCTGCCAGCCGTCGAGAAGGAATTTTCCAGTTCCGCCGAACGCGCCGCGCGAAGGAAGCAGCCGGCTTCCGCGCGGCAGATTCCATATCCAGTTGCCCTTCAAAATGTGCGTGCGGTCGAAGCCCGCTGGACCGTAGTTACGGACCTTGGGGCTCACCAGCGTGCTCAAATCCGTCGAGTCATTGTCGGCATAGCTCATGGCCTTCGACCATGTGTAAGACAGCCCGCCTGAAACGTCCCTCGTCATCCGGCGGTTGACCTGCGTCTGGAGCGAGTGGTAGCTGGAGTTCGCGTCGTATGCGTAATAGTAAATCTCCCCGTAGCCGATGTAGCGCCGCAGGTACTGCGACGCGAGAGCATTCCCCGGGTTGCTGGGATCCTGCGCCCACGGCTGGAGCGTGGTTCCCTGCGGGATGGAGTTCAAGTTGTACCGGGCGAACAGATGACGGCCGAGCGTGGCGACGTAAGCCACATCCAGCAGGAGCTTGGCCGGAAGCTGGCGCTGAACTCCAAAACTATAGCTCATGGTCCGTCCCAGCGCGCGCCCGGCGTCGATTCCGCGCGTCGTCGAGGGGAACAAGAAACCGGTGCTGTTGATAAACGTGTCCAGACTGCCGTAAAAGATCTGGGGCGTGAGCTGATTGGGCGGATTACGGTGCAAAGCGTAACTCCAGTTGTCCTTTTCGTGAATCTCATAAAACACGCCGAACCCTCCCCGAATGGCCGTCTTGCCGTCGCCGAACGGATCGTAGGCGAATCCGAACCGGGGCGCGTACTTGATGCCCGTGTTGCTGCGCAGCCCGTGCGGATAATTGGGGTCCGTGAGCAAATTCACCGTTCCGTTATAGGGATCGCCGGTCCGTGTCGCGATGGCGCCGATGGCCACTGCGGGATACAGTTCGCCCGTAACCGGATCTTGAGCTCGACGCTGGTTGCTCACCCGTAGGGGAATCATCAACCGCACCGCTTTGGAGGGATCCCACCGGGAAGGCACGAAGCCCGCCTCCTGCCGGCGGGGACTGTGCCACGGTTGAGACCAACCGAACCGGATGCCCAAGTCCAGAGTCAGCCTGCGGTGGATTCGCCAATTGTCCTGGACGAACCACTCGAGGGAGTTCGTGGTTTCGTAAAGGGGCGGCCTTGTGTTGGATTCGGTGTAGGACCGGAAGTTCCCGAGCAGGGCGTTGGCGAAGGAATTGTTCGAGTCGTCCGGATTGCTGGAATCGACGCTGAAACTGAAGGTTCCATTCCATGTTCCGGCCTCGCCTTTCACCGCCAGCCAGCGCTCATAGTACAAGCCGAACTTGCTCACATGGCGGCCATGGGTGTAAGTGAGAGTGCTGTCGGAGTAAAACGGCGTCTCCGCTCCGCGCAAGGGAAAGCGCTCATTCAGGCTCGTGTTCGGCGCATTGGAAATGCTGCCGCCGAACTGAAAGTTGGGCACTAAATTCCGCGGATTGTTGGCCGGCCAGAACTGCGGAATCTCCACGCCGGCGGATTTCCGGTTCAGGCGCTCGTAGTCGGACGGGTTCAGCGCGGAGCCATCCTCGGTCCAGCGCGTCACGCGCACAGCGACCTCGAATATGGTCCGTGGGTTAACGATCCGCGTGACTGACAACACGGGCGCGTGGGACTTGTTCGTATAATGGCTCGGCATCCAGCCCCAATTCGAATTCCCCGCCGCCACCGCCCATCCCTGCTGGTCCTCCCGCCAAAAGTTGTACTTGAACCATGCCGTGGTCTTCGGGCTGATGATGTAGTCGATACGGTGGCTATGGGAGACCTTGGGAATGTTCATGCTCTCCTGCGTCTGGTAGTTGTAGGCGTACCGCGTGACGGCGGGATCGAACACGTTGGGTCTTGGCAGAAGTTTCAAGAAATTCTGGGCGGACTTATGGATCCGGGAAGGAGGTATGATTCCGCCGGGAAAAGGCGTCTTGTTCGCCAACGGGTCGTTCACCCGGAACGCCGCGCCGCTGTTGGTGACTGAGCGGCTGAAGTCCCCTTGGATTTCGGCGTCGGTGGGCGCCGTCAGATACCGTATGTCCTGCGGCCTCCGCTCGCGGATAAACTCCAGCGAGGCGAAAAAGAAAAGCTTCTGTTTTCCCCGGTTGAACTTTCCAGGAATGTAGACCGGACCTCCGATGTTGAATCCTGGGATGGTCACGCGCCGCGGCGTCTTGGACAAGCCCCGCATGTTGTTGAAGAACTGGTTGGCGTTCATCCACTCGTG
>Ga0073932_1005635_pt1 | contig 13446 bp, 9 predicted proteins | sample DewCreD2012metaG_FD_76967 | JGI IMG/M metagenome (GOLD analysis project Ga0073932, IMG submission 76967) | Hot spring sediment bacterial and archeal communities from British Columbia, Canada, to study Microbial Dark Matter (Phase II) - Dewar... ... | reverse complement strand
TTTTAGCCGTAACTGCTCAGGTAGCCCAAGTCGGTTGACGAGAACGGGCGACGAGAGCGGATAACGAGTGCAGAGAATCCCCGTCGTCCACCGCTATCGTCGCCCGCTATCGTTCGCCGGTCTTCTTCTGGCGTGGGATGCTGAGCAGTTGCTTTTAGTCAAGCAGCAGCATGCAATCGCCGTAACTGTAGAACCGATAGCGTTCGCGCACGGCCTCGGCGTAGGCCTGGAGGACAAGGTCCCGGCCTTCCTCGTCCGGCCGCGCCGCGCCGGCGCGCCGGCGTCGCCAGCCGGCCAGGGCGCAGACCAGCATCAGCAGGGTCGAACGCGGCAGGTGAAAGTTGGTCAACAGCATGTCCGTGGCCCGAAAATCGTAGGGCGGATAGATGAACAGGTCGCTGCGGCCGCCGCCGGCCGTAAGATCGCCTTGGCGCGCGGCGGCGGTTTCCAGCGCGCGGACCGTGGTGGTGCCGACCGACAGCCAGCGGCTGCCGCGGGCGCGGGCGGCGCGGAAGGCCGCCGCCGTCGCGGCCGGGATTTCGTAGCGCTCCGCCTCCAGGCGGTGGTCGGCCACCCGCTCGGTCTGCACCGGCCGGAAGGTGCCGGGCCCCACGTGCAGCGTCACCGCCGCGCGTTCCACGCCGGCCCGCTCGAGGCGCTCGAGCAGGGCGGGGGAAAAATGCAGGCCGGCGGTCGGCGCGGCCACCGCGCCGGGGCGGGCGGCGTACACCGTCTGGTAGCGCGCGCGGTCGAGGTCGGCGCGCGCCGCGTCGCCGGGCGTCCGCCGAATGTACGGCGGCAGGGGCGTGGCACCATCTTCGGCCAGCAGGTCCAGGAGCGGGCGCTCCGCCGGGCAGCGCACCCGCAGGCGGCCGCCGGCCAGGCGCTCCAGCACTTCCACGCGCCAGCGGCCCTCGGCCAGCTCGAAGACCGTGCCCGGCGCCGGCCGGCCCGAGGCGCGGCAGAGGCACTCCCATTCGGCGGGGGCCGTCTGCTCCACGAACAAGAGCTCGACGCGGCCGCCGGTGTCCGTCCGGCGCCCGAAGACGCGCGCCGGGATCACCCGCGTGTCGTTGACGAGCAGCAGGTCGCCGGCGCGCAAATACTCGGGCAACTCGCCGACGCACCGGTGCTCGATGCGGCCCGCAGCGCAGCGCAGCACCAGCATGCGCGCCGCCGCGCGCTCGGGCAGCGGCTCCTGGGCGATCCGGTCGGGAGGCAGCGCGTAGTCGAAGTCGCCGGTCTTCATCCCAGCATTTGCATCTCGCAAAGCGCGCGATAGCGTCCGCCGGCGCGGTAGAGTTCCTCGTGGGTGCCGCGCTCGACGATCCGGCCCTGGCTCAGCAGCAGAATCTGCGTGGCGTGTTTGACCGTGCTCAGACGGTGGGCGATGGCAAACACGGTGCGCTGTTCCATGACCCGGGCGATGGCCTCCTGAACCAGCCGCTCGGTGACCGTGTCCAGCGCGCTGGTGGCTTCGTCCAGAATCAGGATCGGCGGATTGCGCAGGATGGCGCGCGCGATGGCCAGGCGCTGGCGTTCGCCGCCGCTGAGCACGAACCCTTTTTCGCCCACGACCCGGTCGTAGCCCTCGGGGTGGGCGGCGATGAACTCGTGCGCGTTGGCCATGCGGGCGGCGGCCACGATCCGGTCCCGCGTCGCCTCCGGGGTGCCGTAGGCGATGTTGCGGGCGATGGTGTCGTTGAACAGGATGGTTTCCTGGGTCACGATGCCGATCAGCCGCCGCAGCGCAGCGATCTCGATCTCGCGCAGGTCCAGGCCGTCGAGCAGGACGCGGCCGGCCGTGGGATCGTAGAAGCGCGCCAGCAGGTTGGCCAGGGTGGTCTTGCCCGAGCCGGTTTCGCCGACCAGCGCGATCACGCTGCCGCGGGGCACGACGAACGAGGCGTCCGCGATGGCCCGCGGACCGCCGGGCTGGTAGGCGAAGGAGACGTTGTCGAACACGATGCCCTCCCGGAAGGCGGCGACGCGCACCGGCCGCGCCGGTACGGGCAGCGCGGTGTCGGTGTCCAGAATGGCGAAAATCCGCTCCAGGGCCGCGGCGCCGCGCTGCAAGTTGGCGTGGATCTGCGCCAGTTGCTTGACCGGCCGATAGGCCACGATGGCCGCCAGCCCGACCGGAATGATTTGCGAGAGGCGAATGCCGCGGGCGGCGCAGACGGCGAGGAACAGGCAACTGAGCACCAGCGCCACGGCCTCCATCAGCGGCGTCATGAGCAGTTCGGCGCGCAGGGCCTTGACCACCTGGCGGAAATACTGCTCGTTCATGGCGGCGAAGCGCCGCGACTCCTCGGCCTCCATGTCGAAGGCTTTGACGATGCGAATGCCCGTGAAGTTCTCGTGCATGCGGGAAACCAGTTCGCTGACCCGCTCCAGGGCGCGCCGCGAGTAGCGGCGCACGTGACGGCCCAGGATCGTGATCGGCGCCACGCAGAGGGGAAAGACCAGCAGCGCGGCCAGCACAAAACCCGCCATGCGGTTCTGGAGGGAGAAGAACACGACGAACGCCAGCGCCGCCAGAATCTCGACGGGCGCCCGCGTGGCATCCGCCGCCGTGGTGGCGATGACGTGCTCGACGGTGGCCGCGTCGTTGGTGCAGCGGCTGATGAGCTGGCCGACGTCGCTGCGGCCGAAGAAGGCCAGCGACTGCCGCTGCAGGCCGTTGAACAGATCGTCGCGCAGGTCGCGCACGACGCGGCTGCCGACCCAGCGCATGTAGTAGCGGTTGAAGTAATTGGCCGCGGCGCGCAGCGCCACCAGCGCGCAGCCCAGGAGCAGCAAGGCCCCGGTGATGCGTCCCTGCGCATCGAGCAGTTGCAGGCCGAACCGGGCTGCCCAGCGCTCCGCGCTGCCGAGGGCCGGCAGCGCCGGCGCCGCGGCGGGGGCGGGGGCCGCGGCGGGGGCGGCGGAGAGACCTTGTTCGAAAGGCCGCAGGATGCTGGGGGAGACCTGGAGCAGCCCCAGCAGGGAGCTGCCCCCGAGCAGGCCGGCCAGCACGCCGACGATCAGGCGCGCGGCGTAGCGCCACAGGTAGCGCGCCAGCCGGACATAGATGGCGAGGGTGGAGGCTGTGGCCGGCCGTTTCATTGCCCGTGCTGTTCGAGGTAGCGCGTGGCTTCCAGCGCCGCCATGCAGCCGGAACCGGCCGCCGTCACCGCCTGGCGGTACACGGGGTCCTGCACGTCGCCCGCGGCGAAGACGCCCTCGACGCTGGTGCGCGTCCGTTCGGCGCGGATGAACCCTTTGGCGTCGAGCTCGACCTGGCCGCGGAAGGCGTCGGTGTTCGGCTTGTGGCCGATGGCGACGAACAGGCCGGCGACGGGCAGGAGACTGCGCGTGCCGGTCCGCACGTGGCGGACCTGAACGCCGGTCACGACGCCGCGCGCCGTGTCCAACACCTCGTCCACGACGCTCTCGAGGACGAGCTCGATCTTGGGGTTGGCGCGCACGCGCTCAACCATGATGCGGGAGGCGCGGAATTCGGCGCGCCGGTGGATCAGCGTCACCTTCGAGCACAGACGGGAAAGAAACAGGGCCTCTTCCATGGCCGTGTCGCCGCCGCCCACCACCGCCACGGCCTGGTTGCGGTAGAAGGCGCCGTCGCAGGTGGCGCAGGCCGACACGCCGCGGCCGAGCAACTGCTGTTCCGAGGGCAGGCCCAGGTACTGCGCGGCGGCGCCGGTGGCCAGGATCACGGCGGCGGCTTCCAGGCGCCGGCCGTCGGAGAGGCGCAGCGCCAGGGGCCGGGCCTGAAACTCGGCGCCCACCACTTCGTCGGCCAGGAACCGGGCGCCGAAGCGTTCGGCCTGCCGCCGCATGCGGGCGACCAGCTCCGGGCCGTCGAGGCCTTCGGGAAAGCCCGGGAAGTTCTCCACCTCCGTGGTGGTGGTCAATTGCCCGCCGGGCTGCAACCCCTCCACGACCAGCGGCGCCAGCCCGGCGCGCGCGGCGTACAGGGCGGCGGTCAGTCCCGCCGGCCCGGTTCCGACGACGATCAGTTTTTCCATGGGCCGCTGCTCCTTCTCCCCCGCCGCGGGCGGCGGCGGACGCCGCGGGTCAGGTGTACTTCAACACCTCGTCCACGGTGGTGTAGCCGTCGAGGATGTTGCGGATGCCGTCCTGCCGCAGCGGACGCATGCCCATCTCGATCGCCTTGTTGCGGATGATCAGCGTGGGCTGCCGTTCGTTGATCAGGCGCCGGATCGGATCGCTGACGGAGAGGTACTCGTAAATGCCTTTGCGTCCGTGGTACCCGGCGTCGTTGCAATGCGAGCAGCCGGCGCCGTAGTAGAAATCGCGCCCGGCGACGTCCGCCTCGCTCAGGTTCAGCATGTTCAGGATCTCGCGGTCGGGCTGGTAGGCCATTTTGCAGTGGGTGCAGATCGTGCGCACCAGCCGCTGCGCCAGCACGGCTTCCAGGGTGGAGGAGATCAGGTAGGGCGGCACGTCCATGTCGATCAGGCGCGTGATGGCCCCGGCGGCGTCGTTGGTGTGCAGGGTGCTGAACACCAGGTGTCCCGTCAGCGAGGCCTGGATGGCAATCTGCGCCGTTTCCAGGTCGCGGATTTCGCCGATCATCATCACGTCCGGGTCCTGGCGCAGGAAGTGGCGCAGGATGTTGGCGAAGGAGACGCCGATCGCCTCGTTGATCGGCACCTGGACGATGCCCTCGATGTCGTACTCGACCGGCTCCTCGGCCGTCAGGATCTTGACTTCCACGCGGTTGATGCGGCGCAGGCCGGAGTAGAGCGTGGTGGTTTTGCCGGAGCCGGTGGGGCCGGTGACGATGATGATGCCGTTGGGTTTTTCGATGTCGGTGGTGAAGGCCTTGAAGACGTCGTCGGGCATGCCCAGGTTTTCGACGTCCAGGGACACGACGCTGCGGTCGAGCACGCGCAGGACCACGCTTTCCCCGAACTGGGTCGGCAGGGTCGAAACGCGCAGATCGATCGGCCGGCCCGCGACGCTGATCTGGATGCGGCCGTCCTGCGGCAGGCGCCGCTCGGCGATGTTGAGGCCGGCCATGACCTTGATGCGCGAGATGATGGGCAGCGCCAGGCGGCGCGGCGGCGGGCTCATTTCGTAGAGCGCGCCGTCCACGCGGTAGCGAATCTTGAATTCCTTCTCGAACGGCTCGAAGTGAATGTCCGAGGCGCGGCTGTTGACCGCCTGGAACAGCACCAGGTTGACGAACTGCACGACGGGCTTCAGGTTGGCCGCGTCTTCGATGCCTTTTTCGTCCACCTCGCCGCCCAGCGTCAGGGTTTCGCCCACGCCCTCGACGTTTTCCAGGGTTTGCAGCATCTCGTTGACCGCGTCGCTGGTGTCGCCGTAAAACTGGTTGAGGCAGGCGTGCACGTCGTCCTCGCGCGCCAGCACCAGCGCAATGTCGCGGGTGAGCACGAAGGCCAGCTCGTCCATCACCTGGGGGCTGACCAGGTCGGACACCGCCAGTTCCACGGAGTTCGGCCCCTTGGAAACGGGCACGGCGTTGTACATGCGGGCCACGCTGGCGGGAATGCAGTGCACCACGTCCGGCGGGATATCCATGGCGGGCAGGTTGATGACGCGGGTGCCGTGATAACCGGCCACCACTTCCAGAATCTCGTCCTCCGTCAGCAGTTGCTTGTCCAGCACGATATGGCGGACCGGCTTGCCGGTTTGCGCGTGTTCTTCCTGAATCGAACGCGCCTGTTCGGCATCGACCAGGCCTTCGTCCACGAGCAACTGCAGCAACGGCTCCAGGGTCAGCGTTTCAGCCATGGAACGCTCCTAGCGGCGCTTGGTTCGGCCTTCCTCCAGTTTCTGCACGATCGAAGCCGGATCCTGAGACTTGGTGATCAGGTCCTCGTAGGAAATCAGGCCCGCTTCGTAAAGCTGCATCAGGTGCGCGTCCAGCGTGATCATCCCGTACTTGGCGCCGGTCTGAATGTCCGAGGTGATGCGGTAGGTCTTGTTGTCGCGGATCAAGGCCTGAATCGAGGGCGTGGAGACCATGATTTCCAAGGCCGCGATCCGGCCGCGCCCGTTGGCCCGCACCAGCAGCAGTTGGGAAATCACCGCCACGATGCCCACCGAAAGCTGCGTGCGAATCTGCTCCTGCTGGTCGGTGGGGAACGCGTCCACGATGCGGTCCACCGTGCGCGCGGCCCCCGTGGTGTGCAGCGTGGCGAACACCAGATGGCCGGTCTCCGCGGCCGTGATCGCCGCTTCCATGGTCTCCAAGTCGCGCATTTCGCCGACGAGGATCACGTCCGGATCCTGGCGCAGGCCGCGTTTGATGGCTTCCGCGAAGGTCGGCACGTCCACGCCCACCTCGCGCTGCGTGACCAGGGACTTGCGGTGGGTGTGGTAGTACTCGATCGGGTCTTCGATGGTGACGATGTGGCAGTCGCGCTCCTCGTTGATCACGTTGAGCATGCTGGCCAAGGTCGTGGACTTGCCGCAGCCGGTCGGGCCGGTCACCAGGATCAACCCCCGCGGCCGGAACAGCAGCTCCTTGACCTGGGGCGGCAGTCCGATCTCTTCGAGCGTCAGAAACTTGGAGGGAATCTGCCGTAGCACCACCCCAACCCGGCCCTTTTGCTTGAAGATGCTGACGCGGAAGCGGGCCCGTTCGCCGAAGCTGAAGCCGAAGTCCGTGCCGCCCTGTTCGCGGAGCCGCTGCTGGTGCTCGGGCGAGGAGACGCTTTTCATCAGCCGTTCCGTGTCCTCGGGCGTCAACGGCTCGGCGTCGATGGGGTGCAGGCTGCCGTCGATGCGCAGCACGGGCGCGGAACCGACGGCCAGGTGCAGATCGGAGGCGCCTTCGTCCACCGCCAACTGCAGCAGTTCGCTCATATCAATATCGCCGGAGCGCATTTTGCTCATCAGTCCACATCTCCCATGGTCACGCGCATGACTTCTTCCACGGTGGTGATGCCGGCCAGCGCTTTGCGCAGGCCGTCCTCGCGCAGGGTGCGCATGCCCAGGGCGCGCGCTCGGGTGCGCAGTTCCGTCGCGTCCACGCGCTCGAAGATCATGCGTTGGATTTCTTCGGTGACGCGGAAAATCTCGAAAATGCCCCGGCGGCCGCGGTAACCGGTCAAGGCGCAGCGGTTGCAGCCCCGGCCGCGCAGGAGCTTGATCTCGTCGGCGGCCGTTTTGCCCAGCATCAGCAGTTCGGTATCCGTGGCGGGGTGCTCCTCCTTGCAATTCTCGCAGACGCAGCGCACCAGCCGCTGGGCCATGGCCGCGCGCAGCGAGGAAGACACCAGGAAGGGCTTGACGCCGATGTCCAGCAGGCGGGTTACCGCGCTGGGCGCGTCGTTGGTGTGCAGGGTGCTGAACACCAGATGCCCGGTCAGGGAGGCCTCGATGGCGATTTGGGCCGTCTCCAGGTCGCGGATTTCGCCGATCATCACAATGTTGGGCGCTTGGCGCAGGATCGAGCGCAGCGCCGTGGCGAAGGTCAGGTTGATGTCGCTGCGCACTTGCACCTGGTTGATGCCGGAAATCTGGTACTCGACCGGATCTTCGACCGTGATGATCTTGCGGTCCGGCCGGTTCATCTCTCCCAGGCAGGCATAGAGCGTGGTGGTCTTGCCCGAGCCGGTGGGGCCGGTCACCAGAATGATGCCGTCGGCCGAGTTGATGATCTGCTCGAACATCTGCTGATCATCGGCAAAAAACCCGAGCTTCGGCAGGCCCAGGGCCAGGCTTTGCTTGTCGAGGATGCGCATCACCACCCCCTCGCCGTGGTTGCTGGGGACGGTCGAGACGCGCAGGTCCAGTTCCCGGCCTTCGATACGCACCTGGATGCGGCCGTCCTGGGGCAGCCGCCGCTCGCTGATCTTCATGGCCGCCATGATTTTGACGCGGCTGATGATCGCGTTTTGCAGCCGTTTCGGCGGGCTGTCCACCTCGTGCAGCACGCCGTCAATGCGATAGCGGACGCGGAAACGCTTCTCCATCGGCTCGAGGTGGATGTCCGAGGCGCGGTGGCGGAAGGCCTCGAGGATGATCAGGTGCACGAGTTTGATGATCGGAGCGTCGGCGTCGCTGACCGCGCCGTCCTGCTGCATGTCCTCGGCGCCGGCGACGGCCACGTCCACCGTGCCTTCCGTCAACTGGTTGATCATCGAGTCCATGTCGCTTTCGCTGGGGTAGTACTTGTCCAACGCCGCCTTGACCTCGCTGCGCCGTGCCGCCACGGCGTCCACGTGGGCCTTGAGCAGGTAGCGCAGGCTGTCGAGCGAGTCGAAGTCCAGCGGGTCGCTCACGGCCACGGTCACGGCCCCGTCGTGGCGGGCGATCGGCAGCACCTTGTAACGGCGCGCCACGTCGGCCGGCAGCGCGTCGCGCACCTCCGGCGGCAGATCGATGTTCTGCAGGCTGACGACCTCCATGCCCAACTGCTCGGCGATCACCGCCAGCACTTCGGGCTCCGAGATCACGGCCCGGTCGATCAGCGTGTCCACCGCGCTCATGCCTTCGGCGGCGGCGGCGCGCGCCTCTTCGGCCTGCGCTTCCGTGACCTTGCCGCTGCTCAGCAGCAGCTCCAGGACGTAGTCGTCATTCGATGTCACACGCTTCTCGCCTTCCGTGACCTGGCGGGGGCTTCGGCACCGCGCTTACGGACCCTTCAGGCGCCGTTCGAGCGCCTCGGCCGCGAGTTGGGGGTTGGCCTTGCCCCGGCTCAAACGCATCACCTGCCCGACCAGAAACTGCAGCGCCGCCGCCTTGCCCCGCCGGTAATCCTCGACCGAGCGGGGATGGGCCGCCATCGCTTCCTCGGCCAGCCGCTCGATGGCGCCGCTGTCGCTGACCTGCCCCCAGCCGCGGGCGCGCACCAGTTCGGCGGGATCGCCGCCCTGCTCGAACAACACCGCAAACGCCTCGCGCGCCGTCGGGACGTTGATCACCCCTTCGTCCACCAGCCGCACCAGCCCCGCCAGCGCCTCGGGCGTGATCCGCACGGCATTTAACGCTATTTCGCGCTCCGAAAGCAAGCGCAGCATTTCGGTCATCATCCAGTTCGACACCGCCTTGGGGTTCGCGGAGCAGCGCGCCGCCCGTTCGAAGAAGTCGGCCACTTCCTTGTCCGCCACCAGCACGCCGGCGTCATAGTCGGGCAAGCCGTACTGGGCCACGAAACGGGCCCGCCGCGCCCGCGGCAGTTCGGGCAGCGCGGCGCGCCAGGCTTCCACGGTCTGCGCGGGCAGCGCCACCGGCAGCAGATCGGGCTCGGGGAAATAGCGGTAATCGTGCGCGTCTTCCTTCGAACGCATGGCCACGGTGCGCCCGCTCTCCGGGTCCCAGCGGCGGGTTTCCTGCACGATCCGCTCGCCCGCCCGCCGCGCCGCGATCTGGCGGTCGCGCTCGTAGCGCAGCGCGGCCAGCACGCCCTTGAAGGTGTTCAGGTTCTTCAGTTCCGTCTTGACCCCCAGCTGCGCCTGGCCTTCCGGCCGCACGCTGCAGTTCACGTCGCAGCGCAGATTGCCCTGCTCCAGATTGCAGTCGCTCACGCCGCCGTAGAGCAGAATCCGCCGCAAGGCCAGCAGAAAGGCGAAAGCCTCCTCGGGCGTCGCCAGGTCCGGCTCGGTCACCAGCTCCATCAGCGGCACGCCGGCGCGGTTGAAGTCCACGCCGCTGGCGTTCTGAAAATGCATGTTCTTGGCCACATCCTCCTCCAGGTGGATGCGGGTGATGCGCACCGTCTTGACCCGGCCGTCCACCTCGATCTCCAGCGCCCCGCCCAGGCACAACGGCCGGTCGTACTGCGAAATCTGGTAGTTCTTGGGCATGTCGGGGTAGAAGTAGCTCTTGCGGTCGAAGCGGCTGCAGGGATGAATCCGCGAGCCGAGCAGCAGGCCGGCGATGACCGTCAGCCGCACCGCTTCCTCGTTCAGCGTGGGCAGCGCGCCGGGATAGCCCAGACAGACCGGACAGACCTGCGTGTTGGGCGGCGCGCCGAACTCCGTGGGGCAGGCGCAGAACATCTTCGAGCGCGTCTTGAGTTGCACGTGCACTTCCAGACCGATGGTCGTGAGGTAGTTCATCGCGCGTTCTCGAAGGCGTGGCCCACCCGCAGAATCTTTTCCTCCTGGAAGGCCGGCCCCAGGATTTGCAGTCCGATCGGCAGTCCGCCGGCCGTCGCCCCGCAGGGCACGGACAGCCCGCAGATGCCCGCCAGATTGGCCGGCACGGTGAAGATGTCCCCCAGATACATCTGCAGCGGGTCGGCGGTTTTTTCGCCCAGCCGGTAGGCGGGCGTGGGGGCGACGGGCGCCAGCAGCGCGTCGCAGACGCGGAAGGCCTCCTCGAAATCGCGGCGGATCAGCGCGCGCGCCTGCTGGGCGCGCAGGTAATAGGCGTCGTAGTAGCCGCTGCTCAGCACGTAGGTGCCCAGGATGATGCGCCGCTTGACTTCGGACCCGAACCCCTGCTGGCGGGTCCGGCCGTACATCGTGAGCGGGTCGGCGGCGTCGGCGGCGCGGAAGCCGTAGCGCACGCCGTCGAAGCGGGCCAGGTTGGCGGAGGCTTCGGCCGTGGCGATAATGTAGTAGGCGGCGATGGCGTACTCGGTGTGCGGCAGGCTCAGCTCCGCGATCCGCGCCCCCAGGTAGCGGCAGCGCTCCACGGCGGCGCGCAAGGCCGCCTCCACCTCCGGGTCCATGCCCGGCGCGAAATACTCGCGCGGCAGCCCCAGCCGCAACCCGCGCAGGTCCTCGGTCAGCGCCGCGGCATAGTCGGGCACCGGCGCGTCCAGCGTGGTGGCGTCGAGCGGATCGCGCCCGGCCATGACCTGCAGCAGCAGCGCCGCGTCGCGCACCGTGCGGGTCAGCGGGCCGATCTGGTCCAACGAAGAGGCGTAGGCCGTCAGCCCGTAGCGCGAAACGCGGCCGTAGGAGGGCTTCAACCCCACGCAGCCGCAGAAGGCCGCCGGCTGGCGGATCGAGCCGCCGGTGTCGCTGCCCAGCGCGGCCAGCGCCTCGCCGCCGGCCACCGCCGCCGCCGAACCGCCGCTCGAGCCGCCGGGCACGCGCGTGCGATCGCGCGGGTTGCGCGTGATCCGGAAGGCGGAGTTCTCGGTCGTCGAACCCATGGCGAACTCGTCCATGTTGGTGCGGCCCGCCAGCACCGCGCCGGCGGCCCGCAGCCGCGCCACGGCCGTGGCGTCGTAGGGCGCCACATAGCCCGCCAGAATCCTGGACGCGCAGCCGCAAGGCTGGCCGCGCACGTTGAGGATGTCCTTGACGGCGATCGGCACGCCGAGCAGCGGCCCGCGGCGGCCCGCGCGCCGGGCCGCGTCCGCGGCCCGGGCCTGAGCCAGCGCGTCGGCTTCGTCCACGCTCAGATACGCGCCCAGTTCGCCGTCGCGCTCGCGAATGGCCGCCAGCACGGCGCCGACCAGCTCTTCGGACGAACACGCGCCGCCTTCCAGCAGCTTCAGCGCCTCCGCGACCGTCAAGTTGGCTACGCTCGGCAGCGTCATCCTCGGGCACCCGCGGTTGGCCGGCGGCCCCGCCGCCGGCGCTCGGACCCTACTCCACGATTTTCGGAACCTGGAATTGATCGCCCAGCCGCGCCGGCGCGTTGCGCAGCACCGTCTCCGCGTCCAGACCGGGACGCGGTTCGTCGCGCCGGAACACGTTGCAGACCACGAGGCCGTGCGAGGCCGGCTCGATGCCCGCCACGTCCAACTCGCCGATCTTCCGCACGTAGCCGAGAATCTCGTCCAGTTGCCGCTGGAACGTGGCGCGTTCCTCTTCCGTCAGCTCCAGACGGGCCAGGCGCGCCACGTAGGCGACGTCGATGCGGGCCGCAAGCTCTGAGCGTTCCTTTTCCATGCCAGATCAGCGCGCAGGTTACCCCCGGCCGCCGCTGGAGACAAGCGCGCTTTCGGCGTTACCGGGCGGCCTCCACGCAAACCAGATGCCCGGCCCCGCGCAGGTAGAGCCGGCGGCCGACAAAGGCCGGCGTTGCCACGGCCGCCTCGCCCAGTTCGCCCGCGCCGCAGGGCTGATACTCGTCCGCCAGTCTGGCCGCGCGCATCCGGCCCTGGCGGTCGAGCGCAAACACCGCGCCGCCGGCCACGATCGGCGAGGCATAGAAGCCCTCCTCGAACTCCTGCCGCCAGAGCCGCCGGCCGGTCTCCGCGTCCAGGCAGGTCAGCACGCCGTGGCTGCTGGCCAGAAACACGTACCCGGCGGCCGCCACCGGACTGGCCACGTCCGGCAAGTCGTCCTCGTAGGTCCAAACGGCCTTTTCCGTCGAGCTTTCCACCGCGGCGCCGGGTTCGAAGGCGTAGGCCGCGCCGTATTCGTTGACCGCGAAAAAGAGGCCGTCGGCCCAGGCCGCGGAAGTGCCCACTTCGGCGTTGAAGCAGGGATAGCTCCACAGGCGCCGTCCCGTGCGCGGGTCGTAGGCGTCGAGCGTCGCGCAGGAGGTCAGCACCGCTTCCGTCCGCAGACCGGTATCCACGCAGATCGGCGAACCCCAGGCCGGCCCGCTGCGCGGCGCTTTCCAGCGTTCCTGGCCCGTGGCCGCGTCCAACCCCAGCAACTGCGCCGCGGCGCGGTGGTCGTACTGGACCAGCAGCAAATCTTCGTACACCAGCAGCGAGGAAGCGTGGCCGTAAGGATTATCGGGCACACCGAGGTTGCGCGCCCACAAGCGCCGGCCGTCCAGATCCAACGCCACCAGATCGCCGGTGGCGAAGATGGCGAACAGGCGGCGGCCGTCCGTGGCCGGGGTGGAGGCCGCATAGCCGGTGTCGGCCGCCACCTCCGGCGGCTCGGCCGGAGAGCCCGGAATCCCGGCGACGGCGTGACGCCAGACCAGCCGGCCGGTGTCGGCGTCGAAGGCATAGACTTCCCGCGTTTGAGCGTCCGCGCCGGTCACCACGACGCGGTTGCTCCAGACCACCGGAGAGCTGAACCCGGGGCGGGGCACGGCGGCCTTCCAAAGCACGCCGGCGCCCGTGGCGGCATTCCAGGCCGTGGGCGGGTTGGTCGTGTAGGCCACGCCGATGCCGTCCGGCCCGCGGAAGGCCGGCCAGTGGCGGCGCAACTCGGCGCGCGAGACCGGCGCGGTCGGCGGCGGGCGAGCGGGGGCGGAGGCCGCCGGCGCGGGCGGCAAAGCGTACTGCCCGCGCTCCACGGAGCGGCTCAACGCCCAGGCGCCCACGGCCAGAGCCGCGGCGCCAGCGGCGACGGCGCACCGGGCGCGGCGCCGGCTGCGCAGCGCCCGTTCGTCGGGCCCGGCGTATTTGCCGGGCGCCGGCTGCGGCGGACGCAGCAGCTCCAGAAACGACAGCGCCGCGGCCAGCAGCGCGCTCCAGAACAGCAACAGCCGCGCGCCGGCGCGGGCAAAATCCACGCTGGAAAAATAGGCGCGCCGCGCCAGCAGGTCCAGTTCCCGAATCTGGTCGCGGAGGCGCTC
>Ga0073932_1005633_pt1 | contig 13449 bp, 10 predicted proteins | sample DewCreD2012metaG_FD_76967 | JGI IMG/M metagenome (GOLD analysis project Ga0073932, IMG submission 76967) | Hot spring sediment bacterial and archeal communities from British Columbia, Canada, to study Microbial Dark Matter (Phase II) - Dewar... ... | reverse complement strand
CCGAATTCCCCTCGCGCGGCGGCTGCATCCCAACCGTGTTTCCCGCACCCTCCCCAGCGGGTTTCCCCTCGCGCTTGCGCGAGGGCCCAACTGTGCACCTGACCCACGCTTCGCCCCAGTGCTCCCCCCTCGCCCCCTTCCGAATTCCCCTCGCCCGGTGGCTGCATCCCAACCGTGTTTCCCGCACCCTCCCCAGCGGGTTTCCCCTCGCGCTTGCGCGAGGGCTGCATCCCAACCGTGCCCTCCCACCCTGCCCCCGTCACGCCTGTTTCAAAACCAGAACCTCCGGATTCCCAGCACCCTGCAGCCGCCGCCCCGCCCGCGCCCGCCTCCCCGGTCCAGAATGCCCCCGGTGATGCGCACTGTCCGCTAACAACACAGGATTGCCTCCCAGCGGCTTCCGCATCCTGCCGCACCGCCAAAACCAGTTTTTGCGAAACGAACCGAAAAACCAGCAACTATACAGTAAATCAGCAACTTGCGGCCCATTGGCCCGTCCCGGCCGCCCCTGTCCCGCCGCCCGGGCGTACAATGCCCCCATGACCACCCTCCGCCTCCTCCTTGCCGCCGCCCTGCTCGTCCCTCTCCCCGCCCAGACCCGCCGGTCGATCCTCCTCATCACCGATGCCGAAGGCGTCGCCGGCATCTGCCGCCAGGAGCAGACCGACCCCAACAACCCCGAACTCCGCGCCCTGCTCACCGGCGAAATCAACGCCGCCGTCGACGGCTTCCTCGAAGGCGGCATCGAGGATGTCTACGTCTGGGACGGACACGATGGCAGCGCCACGCTCTCGGCTCTCACCATCCACCCGAAAGCCCGCCTCATCATCGGCGGGCTCGGCCGAACCATGACGCTCGAGCGCGGTTACTCCGCCATCGGGTTCCTCGGCCAGCATGCCATGGCCGGCGTCCGCGCCGGCATCATGGCGCACAGCTACAGCTCTCTGGGCATTCAGAACCTGCGGCTCAATGGGAAAAACGTGGGCGAGATCGAGACCCGCACCGCCCTCGCCGGCCACTTCAACACGCCCGTCATCTTCCTCTCCGGCGACCGCGCCGCCGTCGACGAGCTGAAGGCCATCGTCCCCGGAGCTGAAACCGCCGCCGTCGTCGAAGGTCTCGCCCGCCACGTCTGCATTTCGATGTCCGCCGAAATGTCACGCCAGACCATCCGGGCCGCCGCCCGCCGCGCAGCCTCCCGGATCGGCCAGATCCCTCCCTATCGCATCTCCGGCCCCGTCACGATCGAAATCGAATACACCACCCGCAATTCCCTCCGCCTCGACGCGGCCCAGGCCCTCGGCGGAGAAGCGCTCGACGACCGCACCATCCGCTTCCGCGGCGCGGATTTCCTCGAAGCCTGGACCCGCGCCCGTCTCTGGTGAACCGCCTACTTCGGCAGATTGTCGCCCGTCACGCGCACCAGCCGGTTGATCTGCTTGATCACGATGAAAATCGCCAGCGCGATCAGGAAGAACTCGATCACCGAGTTCAGAAAGTTGCCGTACGTCAGCACCGCCGCGCCGGCCTTCTTCGCCTCGTCGATCGTCGCGTAAGTGTTGCCGTCCAGCGCAACCCACTTGTCGGCCAGGTTGACGCCGCGCGTCAGCAGCCCCAGCAGCGGGTTGATCAGATCGGCCACCATGGAATTGACGATCTTCCCGAAAGCGCCGCCGATCACCACGCCGACGGCCAGATCAATCGCGTTGCCCTTGAGGGCGAACTCCTTGAATTCTTGAACGAAACCCATAGTGGCGCGAGTATACTGCATTGCCCGGGTGCAAAAAAGGCCCTGCCCGTTGCACCGGCGGCGCCCCGTCTCCGGACGTGCGCGCAACCCGCCGTCACGGCAGTTGCGGATTTTTTCTCGCGCCGTAACCCGAACCTGCACAGCCACTTCCCGCGGGCGCAGGAAAACGCGCTGCTCGTGGCGCAAAACCGCCCGTCATCATTCCTGCCATGACAACCCCTCTCAACGAAGTCCCCGCGTGGATTGACGCCTCCACTTTCCGTCTTCCCGAATCGGCCTATTTCCCGCAGCGCGTGCCCAAGGATCTGATCGTCCTCCACGGCACCGCCAGCTCGACCGCGCGCAGCGTCTTCGAAACCTGGCGCAACCCCGCCAGCGGACGCATCGCCACCGCCTACGTCGTCGACCGCGACGGCCGCATTTATGAAATGTTCCCGCCCGAGTGCTGGGCTTACCACCTCGGCATGCGCGTCCGCAATCCCGGCCACTACAACGACCGCCGCTCGATCGGCATCGAGATCGTCAATCCCGGTCCCCTGCGCCCCGATCCCGAAGGCGGCGACACCCTCAACTGGTGGCCGGACAATTTTCGCCGGCCGTGGTGCCGGATTTCGGAAAAAGAAAAATACGTCCGCCGCGAATACCGCGGCTTCAAATTCTACGCTTCCTACACCACGGAGCAGGAAACAGCCGTCCGCCAGCTCGTCGCCTGGCTTTGCCGCCGCTTCGCGATTCCCCGCGTCCTGCCTCCCGCCGCGCAGCGCGACGTCTGCGACCCGGACGTCTTCTGCCGGTTCCGCGGCATCGCCGCTCACCAGAATTTCCGGGCGGACAAACTCGACGTCGGCCCCGCCTGGAACTGGGACTGCCTGCTCGATTCCGCCACGCGGCGCCCCGAAGCCGCCTGACCGCCGCTCAGCCGCAGCTCTGCTCCAGAATCTCCGCGCCGCACTCTTCCGCCGTCCGCGCGTGGCGCCATTGAAACATTTTCCTGAGAATCTGTTTGACGACCGGCGCTCCCAGCCAGTCCGACACCAGCGCGAGCGGCAGCGAGAACTCCACGTCGTCCGTCAGCCGGCAGCGTCCGCCGTCCGCCGCCTCGAACCCGTGCCGGTGCCGCCACACGCGGAACGGACCGCGTTCCTGAACGTCGCAGAAATGGGACAAGCGCACGCACTCGGTATGCCGCGCCAGCCACCGCCGCCGGAACGGCCCGAACCGCAGCTCCAGCTCCACCGTCGAGCCCGGCTCCAGTCCGCCGCGCCGCTCCACCACGCGCGCGCTTCCGTCCGGCGGCAGCAGCTTCTCCAGCGCGTCCGGCGCTTCATGAAACGCCCACACTCTTTCCACGGGCGCGCTGATCAGGGATGCGAAACGGAACCGGGGCATCGTAAGCTGGGCACGAGGACCGCACCCGACTGCTCGGATGCCGCCGCCCGACGTCATGCTGCACCAATTTGCCCGCCGCGAGGGAGCCGCCCGTGCCTGACTCCGTCCCGCTGCGCGGTGAAGCCCTCGCCAGAATCTTCCACGCGCCCGCCGGCGCTCTGACCGTCTTCTCAGGCATCGACATCGAAGTCCGCCGCGGCGAGCGCGTCGCTCTCACCGGCGAAAGCGGCGCCGGCAAGACCACCCTGCTCTACTGCCTGGGCCTGCTCGACCGCCCCTCGTCCGGGCGCGTCTACATCCACGGCAGCGATGCCTCCGCTCTCGCTGAACCGGAGCTCGCCGCGCTCCGCAACCGCGCCATCGGTTTCGTCTGGCAGCGCAACACGCTTCTGGCCGAATTCACCGCCCTCGAGAACGTCATGATGCCGCTCCTCATCCGCGGCGAATCGCGCACTGCCGCCGGCGAAACAGCCTCGCAGCTGCTGGACGAAGTCGGACTCGCGGCGCGCGCGCATCATCTGGCTGGCGAACTCTCCGGCGGCGAGCAGCAGCGCGTCGCTCTGGCCCGCGCCCTTGCCGGCGGTCCCTCCATCCTGCTCGCTGACGAACCCACCGGCAGCCTCGACGAGAAGACCGCCTCCCAGGTGATGGAGCTGATCGAGCGCGTTCACCACAGCCGCAGCCTCGCCACGCTGTATGTCACCCACAATCTCTCGTTCGCCCGCAGAGCCGACCGCGTGCTCAGGCTCGAAGGCGGACGCCTGCAGGCAGGATGAGCGCGCCGGCGGAAGCCGCGCGGATTCTCTGCGCCCCCGCGGGGCCTGCTTTACAATCTCAGTGAGGCCCGGAGCCGGCGCTCCTGCTGCTTATTCCGCGATCCTCTGCCGGCCAATCCCGGTCTCCCCGGCATTCCGCCGGGCAGGCTTCGCGCTTCCGGCGGAGAAGGAAAAGAGCATGTTTGAGCGTTACACCGAGAGCGCGCGGCGGGCGGTCTTTTTCGCCCGCTTCGAGGCCGGCCAGTTCGGCTGCCCGCAGATTGAAACCGAGCACCTGCTGCTCGGACTGCTGCGGGAGGACGAGCCGCTCGCCGTCCGTTTTCTGGGCTCCCGCGCAAGCGTCGAGTCGATCCGGAGAGAGATCGAGGACCAGCCGCTGCTCCGGAGATCGGCGCCCTCGGAGGCGGATCTGCCCTTTTCGCCCGAGTGCGGGCGCGCGCTCGAGCGCGCGGCGGCAGAAGCCGGTCAGCTCGGCTGCAGGAGCATCGGCACGGAGCATCTCCTGCTCGCGCTGCTGCATGAAGACGCGGGTCTCGCCGGACAGCTGCTCCGCGAACAGGGTCTCAGCCCGGACTCCGTGCGCGAGCAGATCGCCCGCCGCCCGCACGGGGAAGCCGCCCGGGGCGCCGCCGCCGGCGATGCGCCCGGCAATCCCTGACCCGCGGCGGCTCTGGCGGATCCCCCTCCCGGCGCAAAATCCCCCGGGTTTTTCCCGCCGCCTAAAACCGCACGGGAGCATCTTACAATCTAGGTAGGAGCTGCCGGCGATCCGTTGTCTTCCCGTTCGCGCTCGCCCGCCGGCGGTGCCTGGGAGACCTGGGCGCGCTGTTGATTTGCCGCAGGTTTCCGTGGAGAGGCTAGGAACGTATGTTTGAACGCTACACGGAAAAGGCGAGAAGAGTCATCTTCTTCGCCCGTTACGAGGCCTGCCAGTTCGGCAGCCCCTATATCGAAACCGAACATCTGCTGCTGGGGCTGCTGAGGGAAGACAAACTCCTCGCCAACCGCTTCCTGCGGTCGCAGGCGAACATCGAGTCGATCAAGAAGCAGATCGAGGCGCAGACCACCACGCGCGAAAAAGTGCCCACCAGCGTCGACCTCCCGCTGTCGACCGAGTGCAAGCGCGTCCTGGCTTATGCAGCCGAAGAAGCCGAGCGGCTCGGCCACAAGCACATCGGCACCGAGCATCTTCTTCTCGGCCTGTTGCGCGAGGACAAGTGCTTCGCCGCCGAGCTGCTGCACGAGCGCGGGCTGCGCCTGAACCAGGTCCGCGAAGAGATCGCCCGCGCCACCGGCGAACGCACCGCGCCTGCTTCGCGCACCGCCAAGGAAGCCTCCCTGCTGACCGAGTTCAGCCGCGATCTCACGCAGGCTGCCGCCGATGGCCAGCTCGATCCGCTCATCGGCCGCGACTACGAAGTCGAGCGCGTCGTCCAGATCCTCTGCCGCCGCACGAAGAACAACCCCGTGCTCATCGGCGAGCCCGGCGTCGGCAAGACCGCCATCGTCGAGGGCCTCGCCCAGCGCATCGTGGAAGGCGACGTGCCCAGCTTCCTCGCCGACAAGCGCATCCTCGCCCTCGACCTCAGCCTGATTGTCGCCGGCACCAAGTACCGCGGCCAGTTCGAAGAACGGCTCAAGACCATCATGAAGGAGCTGATGGAGAGCCAGAACGCCATCATCTTCATCGACGAGCTTCACACGCTCGTCGGCGCCGGCTCGGCCGAAGGCTCGCTCGATGCGGCCAACATCCTCAAGCCCGCCCTCAGCCGCGGCGAAATCCAGTGCATCGGCGCCACGACGCCGGCCGAGTTCCGCAAGAGCATCGAGAAGGACCGCTCGCTCGAGCGCCGCTTCCAGGCCGTCAAAGTCCCGCCGCCGTCGGAAGAGGACGCCTGCAAGATCCTGTTCGGCATCAAGGAGCGCTACGAGAAATTCCACGCCGTGGCCTACACCGACGAGGCCATCCGCACGGCTGTCTACGCCTCCAGCCGCTTCATCCCGGACCGCTTCCTGCCTGACAAGGCGATCGACCTCATCGACGAAGCCGGCGCCCGCGTCAAGCTGAAGCAGACCACGCTTCCGGCGGAAGTTGCCGAGGTGCAGAAGCGCATCAAGTTCATCGTCCACCGCATGGAGACGGCCATCGCCAACCACGAGTTCGAGAAGGCCCGCTTCTTCAGCGACGAAGAGCGCCGCGAGCGTGAAAACCTCCGCCAGCTGCGAGAAAAATACAACCTCGACGACACCGCCACCGGCATCGTCACCAAGGAAGACATCGAAGAGGTCGTGGCCCGCTGGACCGGCGTGCCCGTCACCGCCATCAAGGAAGAAGAAGCCGCCAAGCTGCTCCGCATCGAGCAGGAGCTGCACAAGCGCGTCGTCAGCCAGGACAAGGCCATCAACGCGCTGGCGCGCGCCATCCGCCGCTCCCGCGCCGGGCTGAAATCGCCCAAGCGCCCCGCCGGCTCGTTCCTCTTCCTCGGCCCCACCGGAGTCGGCAAGACGGAAGTCGCCAAGGCGCTGGCCGAATTCCTCTTCGGCAGCGAGAAGGCCCTCATCCGCTTCGACATGAGCGAGTTCATGGAGAAACACTCGGTGTCGAAGCTCATCGGCTCGCCTCCGGGCTACGTCGGCTACGAAGAGGGCGGCCAGCTGACCGAGCGCGTCAAGCGCAACCCCTATTCGGTCATCCTGCTCGACGAAATCGAGAAGGCGCATCCGGACATTTACAACATCCTTCTGCAGGTCTTCGAGGACGGCCAGCTGACCGACGGGCTCGGCAACACGGTCGACTTCAAGAACACGATCATCATCATGACCTCGAACCTCGGGGCGCGCTTCCTCGACAAGAAGGGGCAGCTCGGCTTCCACGCGCAGGAAGCGGCGGGCATCCCGCACAAGGTCGAGGAGATGGTTCAGGCGGAAGTCAAGCGGGCGTTCAATCCCGAATTCCTCAACCGCCTCGACGAGATCATCCTCTTCACGTCGCTCACCGACGAGGATCTGATCAAGATCATCGACCTCATGGTGGGCCAGCTGAACGCCAACCTCGCCGCCAAGGGCATCAAGGTGCGGCTGCACGAGGACGCCTCCAAGTACATCCTCGAAAAGACCTGCACCGACCGCAGCTACGGCGCCCGCCCGCTGCGCCGCGCCCTGCAGAAGTATGTCGAAGACCCGCTCTCGGAGGCGCTCATCCAGGGCGCCATCCGCGAGAACGCCGAATACGAGGTCTATCTCGGCGACACGGGCATCTTCTGCCGCCAGATCCCGGCCGAGGGCGACGTCGCCACCGTCGGCGCCGGCTCCGCCCCGCAGCCCATCTCGCTCTATCCGTTCTAGCCGGGGGCAGCCGCCGGTTTTCCGGCCCGGTCCGTGCATTCCCGCACGGACCGGGCCTCTTCGTTTTTCTCACCACACGTGCACGGCCGGGATGCGCGGCGGGTTGGGCACTTCCCTCGCCACCTTCCACTTCGGCCCGCCTGCCGAGCTGCGGTCCCGCTCGCAGCTCGGCTCCGCGCTGCCTCTTCCGTCCGGCCCGAACACGGACCGCATGCCGGTGCTCAACTCCATCGCCCGGGCATTCCGGGCAGTTGATCTGCCCATGCAGCCGGACATTTCCCATGTTGCCGGCATGGACTTTCATGGACCATTGAATCCCGCCTGATCCTCTGATAGAATTCGCCTACCTGTGTGGTGAGCCAGGGGGTGCGTGACATCCTTCCTGTCCGCTCATGGGGACTTGACCATCGAAAAGGGGGTTCTACCGAATGAGTCGACTCGCAATTGCCAGGGCTGCCATCCTGCTGGGAGCGCTGGCAACCTTTGCCATGTCGCAGGAGTTCCGCGCCACGATCTCCGGGCGCGTCTTCGACTCCACGGGCGGCGTGGTTCCCAACGCGAGGGTCACCGCGATCAACACGGCGACCAACGAAACGTCAACGGCGACAACGGACTCAACCGGCACCTATTCCATCCCGTTCCTGCGTCCCGGCAACTACCGCGTCACTGTCCAGGCGGAAGGGTTCAAGCAGTTCAACCGCGAGAACCTGATCCTGGAAGTCGGCCGCATCGTTCCGCTGGACATCACGCTGGAAGTAGGCATGGTGACGGAGTCGATCAATGTCACGGCGGAAGCGGCGGTGCTGGAGACGCAGACTGCCAGCCGCGCCGCGATTGTCAACACGAGGCAGGTGGCGGAAATGCCGCTGAACTCGCGCAACCCTTTCATGCTGGGCGCCATGATGAGCGGCGTCACGTTCCGCGGTGCGGCCATCTGGCAGCGCCCCTTTGACAACGGCGCCATCGCCGAGTGGTCGGTGAACGGCGGACGCCAGTCGAACAACGAATTCCTGATGGACGGCGCGCCGAACAACGGCCAGGCTGGCGGCAACAACATCGCGTACGTGCCGATCGTGGACGCCGTGCAGGAATTCTCCGTGCAGCAGAATTCCTATGACGCGCAGTATGGCAAGACGGGCGGCGGCGTCTTCAACGTCGTTCTGAAGTCCGGCAGCAACGAGTTCCACGTGACGGCGTGGGAGTTCATGCGCCGCCGTGCGCTCGACGCCAACACGTACCAGAACAACGCCGTCGGCGCGCCCCGCCCGGATCACACGCTCGACCAGTACGGCTTCCAGCTCGACGGACCCGTCTACATGCCCAAGCTGCTGAAGAAGGACGGCGCGGTGCGCCTCTTCTACATGGGCAGCTTTGAAAATTATCGAGAAAAATGGCCGCAGTTTCTGCAGAATTCTTACCCTGAGCCGGAAATGCGCCAGGGCGATTTCTCGAAACTGACGGCCGCCGACGGCCGGCCCGTGATCATCTACAATCCGTATGCCTACACGCTCCAGGCAGGCGACCCGGTCCGGCAGCCGTTCCCGGGCAACATCATTCCGCAGAGCATGATCAGCCCTGTGGCGGCGGCCGTGACGCGGTACATGCCGCTGCCGAACGCCAGAACCTCGGGCGTACGCTATTCCACGGTCAACAATCTGAATCCGGAATACGCGGCGAAAGACAAATTCTACAACCTGATTCTGAAATTCGACTGGAATTTCGGACAGAACCACCGGGCGTTCGTCCGCCATGCCTCCAACGACCGCACGGAGGACCGCGCCGTGAACAACCTGGACAACAAGATCGGCACGGACGGCCAGCAGCCCTTCCAGCGGATCAACGACGCCTACGTGGCGGACTGGGTATGGACGGCCACGCCGACGACCGTGATCAACGTGCGCGGCTCTTACAACCGGTTCATCGAGAAAGGGTTCGGCCGGGCCAACGAGGGCTTCGACCTGACGAGCCTGGGGCTGCCGGCGTCGCTGATCAACCAGTTGCCGACCCCGCGCTACTTCGGGCGCTGGGAGTTCCCCGGCTACAGCTCGCTGGGCCGCTACCAGTCGATCAACATCACGAACAACTACAATCTGATGGGCAACGTGACGAAGATCTGGCGCGGGCACACGATGAAGATGGGCATCGACCTGCGGCGGATCCACTTCATTCAGCAGAACACCGGCAACATTCTCTTCTTCCAGGGCCAGACGCAGTGGACGCAGCGGCTCTGGAACCAGGGCGAGCCGACTGCGGGCGATTCCTACGCCTCTTTCCTGATCGGCGGCGTGACGGGTTCGGTGAACATCCCGCTGTATCCGTTCAACCGCCAGTGGTACTTCGCTCCGTACTTCCAGGACGACTGGAAAGTCACCCGCCGCCTGACGCTGAACCTCGGCCTCCGCTACGACTACAACGGGCCGCCGGATGAGAAGTGGAACCGCATGAACCGCGGCTTCAATCCCAACGCGCCCAGCCCGGTGGCGCGGCAGATCCCGGCGGCGATGCTGGCGCTGTATCCGAACCTGGCCAACCTGACCGGCGGGCTCGAGTTCGTCGGCGCCGGCGGCAATCCGCGCATCGCGGCGCGGCGGGACCTGAACAACTGGCAGCCGAGGGTGGGCTTTGCCTACCAGCTGGCGCAGAAGCTCGTCATGCGCGGCGGCTACGGACTGTATTACATGAACCCGAACAACGACTTCCTCAAGTTCGCCGGGTTCAGCCAGACCACGTCCATGGTCAACAGCGAGGACGGCGGGCGCACTCTGGTGTCCAACACGCTGCTGACCAATCCTTACCCGGGCGGCATCGTCTTTCCGCTTGGCGCCGCCGGCGGATACAACACGTTCCTCGGCAACAACACCACCTGGTTCAACCCCGATTTCTGGACGCCGTACGTGCACCAGTTCTCGTTCGGGTTCCAGTATCTGCTGAGCGGGAATTCGACGATCGACATTTCGTACGTCGGCAGCCGCACGGTGGGCGCCAACGACGAGCGGGCATTCAACATCCCGTCGGCGGCGTTCCGCAAACAGTGCTATCTGCTGGAGGGCGGCGACCCGAACTTCTGCAACGCCACCATCCCCAACCCGTTCCGCGGCATCGAGGCTTTCCGCGGCACCACGCACTTCACAGCGGCCAACCTGACGCGGTTCCAGCTCAACCGGCCGTTCCCGCAGTTCTCGGGCGACATGGTGATGCAGGGTCTGAACACGTCGAAGATCTGGTACAACTCGCTCCAGATCAATTACAACCACCGCGTCGGCCGCGACCTGACGCTGATGTGGAACTACACCCTCAGCAAGATGGTCGAGCGCTGGGGCTATAACGATCCCTACAACAACGTGCCCCAGCAGGGCCTGTATTTCAACGACCGGCCCCACTACTTCAAGTTCAACACCGTTTACGACCTGCCCATGGGCCGAGGCAAGAAGTGGGGAGGCAACGTCGGCAAGCTGGCCAACGCCTTCATCGGCGGCTGGACGGTCAGCACCTATACGCAGTGGGGCTCGGGCGAGCCGAACAACCTGCCCGGCAACGCGATCATGCTGAAAGATCCGCGCACGATCGGCGGCGACTGGAACGGCACGGTGGACTGGAAGAAGCACCAGATCCAGGGCTGGAACCCCTGCGTGCTGCGCCAGTTCGACGACGGGCGGATCGTCCCGCAGCCGTTCAGCATCAGCCGCGGCTGCTCGGCCACCGACTTCAGCCAGTACGCCTGGCTGATGACGTCGAGCTTCGCCCCGCGCTATACTCCCTTCCGCAGCGGCCAGATCCGCAAGCAGCAGCTGTTCAACATCGATCTGGCGCTGTCGAAGACGATCCAGTTCACCGAGCGGCTGCGCGCCCAGATCCGGGGCGAGGCGTTCAACCTCACCAACTACTACTTCTTCGGGCGCGACAGCAATTTCAACACCAACCCCAACGACCCGAACTTCGGGACGATCTTCCCGCACCAGGCGTGGATCGGCAACGGCTATCCGCGCCAGGTCCAGATCGGCTTCAAGGCTTTCTGGTAACCGCGGGCACTCCAACCGTCTGACTTCGAGCCGCCGGGCGCCTCTGCGGGGCTGCCCGGCGGCTTTGTTTTTCCAGCCATGAAGTGGGAGCGTGCCGGCAGTGGCGCGGAGGCGCTCCGGGCGGCGGCGCCGCCCGGCGCCGGGGAACGCTGGCTTGCCTCAGCGCTCACCCACGGATAAGTGGATGCGCCGGGCAGCTATTACTTCTCTTCATATTCGAAATGTGATATACATAAATCACCGAGGGGTGCGGTGAGGTTAGGTCTCTGGCGAGACCCCATGATCCCTGACATGCGGGTGAGCGCGAAGGCGATCATGGCGTCGCGGCGGCCAGTCTGCCCTGCCCGCCTGCCCAGGTTCTTTCAAGTCTGCACAGGAGATGAATGGAATGAACAGACAGCTTGTCGTGCGATGGGCGCTGGCGCTGCTGGTGGCAGTGGCGCTGGCCAGCCCGATAGCTGCACAGACCATCTACGGGTCGCTGGCTGGGACGGTAACGGACGCTTCCGGCGCAGTGGTGCCGGGCGCGGACGTGGTGATCCGCTCCATGGACCAGGGCCTGACCCGCGAACTGAAGACCGACGAGACCGGATTCTGGCGAGCCCCTTCGCTCCCCATCGGGCGCTATCAGCTTGAGGTTGCGGCGAAGGGTTTTGAGAAAGTGATCCGCGGCCCTCTGACGGTGGAATCGTCCGTCGAGCGCGCCGTGGACGTGACGCTGAAGCCCAGCGGCACGCAGGAAGTGATCACGATTACGGAAGAAGCGCCGCTGATCGAGGCCACGAAGGCGCAGATCAGCCGCGGCGTCGAGTCGCGCCGGATCCTCGAGCTGCCGGGCCTGAACACGCTGACCGGCCTGGCGCTGCTTCAGCCGGGCGTGACGGGCAACAACGCCGGACGGCCCGGCTCAGGCTTCGTCGTGAACGGCGCGCGCACCCGCTCCAACAACTTCATGCTCGACGGCGCCAACAACAACGACCAGTCGCTGTCGATTCCGCGGCAGTCGCCCGCGCCTGAATATCTCGGCGAGTTCCGCATCATCACGAACACGTTTTCGGCCGAATACGGGCGCAACTCGGGCTCTGTGGTGATGCAGGTGACCCGCAGCGGCACCAACGAGTTCCACGGCATCGCCCGCTGGACGTGGCTGGGCAACGGCTGGGACGCGTTCACGACCGGCCAGCAGCGGACCTTCAACGCGCAGAAGGCCGCCGGCGCCAGCGACTACGACGCCATGCGGCGGGCGCGCGGCGTCATCGTCCGCAACCAGGTGCTGGGCTCGATTGGCGGTCCGATCATCAGGAACAAGCTGTTCTTCTTCGGCGGCTACGACCTGGACCGGGAGCGCCGCACCGCAAATCCTGTGACGACGACGTTCTCGCAGCAGGCGTGGGATCTGCTGACGCAGTATCAGAACAGCTTCGCTCCGGGCACGGTGGCGTTCCTGAAGCAGTGGTATCCGGTGGCGAACGACCCGACGCCCGCCGGCACGGTGAGCGTCGCCATTCCTGGCGGTCCCACTCTGGCGCTGCCGATCCAGCAGTACCGCAGGGGCGCGGGCCAGGCTCTGCCCTACGGCCGAGACATCCACCGCGGGCTGATGCGCTATGACTGGCGGCTGACTGACAAGGACAACCTGCAGATGCGGTGGATCAAGGACGACAACACAGACCCTGGCGTGCCTGCGGCGCTGGCGGTGAACCAGCAGGGTTCGGTGCTTGTGAACAACAACGCGACGATCAACCACATCCGTGTGTGGAGTCCGACGCTGGTGATGGAGACGCGTCTGAGCTACGCGCGCCGCGAGGCGACTTTCCCCGAGAACTTCCCGGCGCAGTTCTCCGTCACGGGCTCCGGACTGCCCACGATCGGCAACCAGAACTTCCCGCAGTACCGCACAGGACAACCTGTATGAGCTGACGAACAACTGGTCGCAGATGAAGTCGAAGCACACGCTGCGTTACGGCTTCAACTATCTGCAGTACAGGCTGAACTCGTTCTTCGCCCCGGCCAGCCGCGGCGTCATCAGCTACCCGAGCCTGGCGGACTTCCTGTTCGACCGCAACGCCCAGTTCAGCCAGTATGCGGGCACCGGGTCGGTTCCGGCCAAGACGCATGAGTTCCAGGGCTTCCTGGCCGACGACTACCGCATCACCAACAGCCTGATGCT
>Ga0073932_1005622_pt1 | contig 13475 bp, 12 predicted proteins | sample DewCreD2012metaG_FD_76967 | JGI IMG/M metagenome (GOLD analysis project Ga0073932, IMG submission 76967) | Hot spring sediment bacterial and archeal communities from British Columbia, Canada, to study Microbial Dark Matter (Phase II) - Dewar... ... | reverse complement strand
CGGGTCAGGGCTAAACCTGCACAGCCTCAGATCGCTGCGAGGCCCACCTGTCCGGGCGTGACCTTCGCCACGCAACACGGCACACGGTGGCAGCCCGAAACAGGATCCTTCGCTGCGCTCAGGATGACAAGAAGCCGGGCGGCTTTCGCCGGCTTCCCGGTATCCCGGTGTTCCGGGCACGTGTTCCCGCAACTCGCCCCTCTCCGCCGGTTGAGCCGCCCGCCGCAGGCGGGCGAGTCGAAACTACGTTCCGCAACGCATGGTCTCGATATGCGCACCTGCCGGCGCGCTACTCGACCACCGTAGGGGTGGCTGTAGCCGGAGTGGTGGATGACTCAGACTGCGGTACGCGGCTCCTACAGCGGATGGGGAAAGAAGGAAATCGCGGCCGGGTGGAGTAGTTCCAAAACGGCATCTCCTTCGCAGTGGGGCAGCTTACGATCTCGCAGGATACATCCTCCGCCAACTGGTTGCGGCGCTGGCGTCCGGTCCTGACCGGGCTTGCGCTCGTTCCCATCAATGTCTATTTCCTGCTCTATATGGAGCAGGGACGCAAAGGCGTGGGTCCTTTCCCCTCCACCCTTTCACTGTTCGCAAACTGCGTGCTGTTTTTGCTGATCCTCACCGTCGCCAACCGAGCGCTCACGCGCAGGTGGCCGGCGCGTGCGTTTTCTCAGGGCGAGCTGCTGGTGGTCTACGTGATGCTGGTCATCTCCACCGCCATCATGAGCTTCGACTTCGTGGCCGTCCTGCCCCCGATGATGACCTACCCGTTCCGGATGGCCTCCCCGGAGAATCAGTGGCGGGAGATCATCTGGCCTTACGTCCCGGAGTGGATCACCGTCCGGGATCCCGTGGCGCTGGAAGCCTGGTACCGGGGCCACAGCACGATGTACGATTGGCGGAACCTGAAACCATGGCTGCTGCCGCTCGGGGTCTGGAGCGTGGTGATCCTGGTGATGCTGTTCGTGATGTTCTGCATCAACACCATCGTGCGGGTGCAGTGGATGCGCCACGACCGGCTGACATTCCCCATCGTCACCCTGCCGCTCCAGCTGACGGACCCCTCTGACCGCCTGCTGAACAGCCGGCTGATGTGGCTGGGCTTTGCCATCGCCGGCGGCATCACGTTTTTGAACGGGATGCACCAGCTGTATCCCACGCTGCCCTTCATCCCGGTCAAGATGACCGACGTCAGCTCATACTTCGTCTCCAGCCCTTGGAACTCGATGGGCACGACGTACGTCTCGTTCTATCCGTTCGCCATCGGGCTGGGTTTCCTGCTCCCGCTGAACACGCTGTTCTCCTGCTGGTTCTTCTACGCCATGTGGCGGGTGCTCCGGATCGTCCTTGCCGGATTCGGCTACACCGGCGACCCCGCTTTCCCCTATGCGGACCATCAGGCGCTGGGGGCCTACTACATGATCGCGCTGTTCGCGCTGTGGTCGGGCCGCCGGCATCTGGCCAGCGTGCTGAGGTCGGCTTTCAAAGGAACGCCGGGCCCGGAGGAGGACAGCGGTCCGATGCGCTACCGCACGGCGGTACTGGGGGTGGTTCTGGGCACGGCCGCTCTGATGCTGTTTTTCCATCTGATCGGCATCCGGGTGTGGGTGGCGGTGGTGGGGGTGCTGCTTTACTTCCTGATGATCCTGGCCATCGCAAGGATCCACGCCGAGTTCGGGCCGCCCTCGCATGAGCTGTACGGGATGGGACCGCAGGTGGTCATGGTGGACGTTCTGGGAAGCACGGCGTTCCCGCGCTCGGACCTGAACGGCCTCTCCTGGTTCTGGTGGTTCAACCGCGCCTACGACAGCCAGCCGATCGCTTATCAGCTGGACGGAATGCGCATCGCCGACCGCAGCGGTGTCACGCAGCGCTACATGGGCGCCGCCATCGCGCTGGCCTCCGTGGCTGCGCTCGTAAGCGGGTTCTGGATCTACCTGCATTTCGCCTATGAGCGCGGCGCCGAGGTAGGGATGGCGGGGTTTGCGCATATGTACGGCCGGGAGGCGTTCGCCAATCAGGTGGTCCAGTGGGTGGAATCTCCCACAGGGCCGGATGCGGCCCGCGGGCTGGCTATCGGGTGGGGAATGCTGTTCGCCTGGTTCCTGTACTTCGCGACCCTACGGTTCGCCTGGTGGCCGTTCCACCCGCTGGGATTCGCCGTCAGCACCAGCTGGACGATGGGAACGCTCTGGTTCCCGATGTTCATCGCCTGGTGCGCAAAGGTCCTGGCGTTCCGGCTGGGCGGGCTGAAGGCCTACCGCGTGGCCCTTCAGTTCTTCCTGGGGTTGCTTCTGGGCGATTTCGTGGTGGGCATCATGTGGCCGCTGGTGGGCTGGGTGCTGAACGTGGACACCTACTGCTTCACGCAGTAGGAGGGCCCGAGATGCATAGTCACTGGTCGCAGCAGCCCGCGTCGCGCTCATCCCTTTTGCATCTCCAGAGGTCACCGGGCGGCGGCGCGTCCGGGAGCGCTTCGGCGAGCTGGTTCCGGTGGATGCCGGTCCCGTTGTTCTGGGAACTTGTTCCCGGAATGCGCCTTCGGGGTTGGCCTGCAGACGGTGCTCCCGTAAGCGGCTAGGCTTTCGCCGTCCTCCGGATCTTCGACCAGGGGCGCGGGAGATAGTGCGGGGTGGGGGCATGCTTGCGCATCACCAGCAGGCGGTGGTGAAGATCGTCCGGCAGGTGGACCTCCACAGTGCGCTCCACCCGCGCGCCCATCTGGCCGATCACAGGGCGCGCTGGAGGCAGCTCCTCGTCCAGGCGGGGGCCTTTCATCGCCACCCCCAACCCGCCCACTTTCACCAGCCCGAGGCACAGCTCCGCGCTGACGCGCAGATCTCCCAGACCGCGCCAGACCGCGACATCGAAGCTTTCGCGGAAGGCGGGCTCGTGCGCCAGCGTCTCGGCCCGGCCCGTCACCGCCTTGCAGTTTTCGAGTCCCAGTTCCCGGCAGGCGTCATTCAGAAAGCGCGTCTTCTTCTGAGTGGCGTCCAGCAGGACGACCTCCAGGTCCGGACGGACGATCGCGAGCGGCACTCCGGGGAATCCGCCGCCGGTGCCCACATCCACCACGCTTGCCCCTTCCGGGAAAGCCAGTCTCAGCAGGCTCAATGAATCGGCGAAATGCTTGACGGCCACACCTCGCGGATCAGTGACCGACGTCAGGTTCATCCGGGCGTTCGCATCCAGCACCATCACGGCGAACCGCTCCAGAAACTCCACGGTCTCCGGCACGAGCTCGAGCCCCAGCGCGTCCAGCGCGCCTCTCAGTTCCGGCCCGAACGCGGCGGCGAAGTCCTGAGATGTGTCCATTGGCAGAGTGCTTACCGCTTTCAGCAGCCTGGTTTGCCCTCCAGACCCGCTCTTATACTCTCCCCCGGAAATACTCGATGGTCCGGGTGATGCCCTCCTCCAGGCTGACCTGCGGTTCCCAGCCCAGGAGCCGGCGGGCGCGGGAGATATCGGGACGGCGGACCTTTGGATCGTCTTCGGGGAGGTCCCGGAATACGATCTCGCTGGCCGAGCCGGTGACACGCCGGATCACCTCCGCAAACTGCAGGATGGTCATCTCCGCCGGGTTGCCGATGTTCACCGGCTCGTGCTCCCCCGAGAGCGCCAGGCGGTAGATCCCTTCGATCAGGTCGCTCACATAGCAGAAACTGCGTGTCTGGCTGCCATCGCCGAACACAGTCAGCGGCTCGCCGCGAAGCGCCTGGCTGATAAACGCCGGGACGACCCGTCCGTCGTTCAGGCGCATGCGCGGGCCGTATGTGTTGAAGATCCGCACGATGCGCGTATCCAGGCCGTGATAGCGATGATAGGCCATGGTCATGGCTTCGGCGAAGCGCTTGGCCTCGTCGTAGACCCCGCGAGGCCCCACGGGGTTCACGTTCCCCCAGTAATCCTCCTTCTGAGGATGCTCCAGAGGGTCGCCGTACACCTCGGATGTGGAGGCCAGCAGGAAGGACGCCCCGTGCGCGCGGGCCAGTCCCAGGGCCTTATGCGTCCCCAGCGAGCCCACCTTCAGCGTCTGGATGGGCAGTTGCAGGTAGTCCACCGGGCTGGCCGGCGAGGCGAAGTGGAACACGAAGTCCACCTTTTCCGGCAGGAACAGGTAGTTGGTGACGTCATAATGGACAAAGCAGAAGTCCGGATTGCCGGCGTGATGCGCGATGTTCGCTGTGTCGCCGGTGATCAGGTTGTCCATCGCCGTGACGCGCCAGCCTTCCGCCAGCAGTCTGTCGCACAGATGCGACCCCAGGAACCCGGCCCCTCCCGTGACAAGAGCGTGTCGTTTCATTCCAGCCTTTCCCGCCTTTGCGCTCGCCCGATGCGGCGCTGTGCATGGTATCGGAAAAGCCGGACTCAGGCATCAGGGGACAGCAGACGAAGCGGGGGAGCAGCCATCCCGGATGCTCCCCCGCGAGGAGGTTGAGAGTCTGTTCGGTGCGCTTCGGAGTTCCGGGAACTTGTTCCGGAACCCATCCTACGCTGGTTGAGCCGTCCGGCGTAGCCGGACGAGTCGAAACCCCATCCTGGAGCGCGGTCTCAAAACGCCCCTGCTGCGCGATCCTTGACCGGCGTAAGGGGGCCTTCATTCCCTGGCAGCGAGGCGCCATCCAGACGGCGGATGTTTGACAAACGCACCGCGACAATCTACAGTGTGAGTGGAGGAAGAGGCTATGCCGTCCGATTATCTGACCGTACTTGTCTTCGCGGCGGTCGGAGCAGGGTTCGCGATCTTTTCCCTTCTCTTGTCCCGGCTGGTGCGCCGGGATAATCCGGCCGGTCAGAAGCTGGACACTTATGAATGCGGCGAAGAGCCTGTGGGACAGGCCTGGTCGCGCTTCCGGGTGGGGTTCTACATCTTCACTCTGATCTTCGTCATCTTCGAAGTGGAGACCGTCTTTATGTTCCCCGCCTTTCTCCGTCTGGAATGGTTCAGCGCGAACGGGATGGGTCTTCTGGCTCTGCTGGAGATCTTGCTATTCGTGGGAATACTCCTCCTCGGGCTGGTCTATGCCTGGAAGAAGGGAGTGCTGACATGGGAGTGATGGACCTTCAGTCCGAAGGGGCCATTGTCACAACCAAGCTGGATACGCTGGTCAACGCGGCCCGCAGCTCGTCGCTCTGGTATATGCTCTTCGGGCTGGCCTGCTGCGCCATCGAGATGATGGCCACCGGCGCCGCCCGCTACGATTTCGACCGCTTCGGCATGATCTTCCGCGCATCGCCCCGTCAGTGCGACCTGATGATCGTCGCCGGGACGGTGACCAAGAAGATGGCTCCGCGTGTGCGGCGCCTGTGGGAGCAGATGGCCGAGCCGCGCTACGTGCTGGCCATGGGGAGCTGCGCTGTGTCGGGAGGCCCGTTCTATGACTCGTACGCCGTGGTAAAGGGCGTGGATCAGATCGTGCCGGTGGATATGTATGTCCCGGGCTGCCCGCCGCGCCCGGAGGCGCTACTGCAGGGTGTGCTGGAGCTTCAGCGGCGCATCCGGTCCGGCGAGATCCCACCGGTGCGCCCCGTCGAGCCGCCGCCCCGCCCGGACCTGGCCTACGAAAAGGAGCGCACCTCGTGACGCCGGTCTCCCCTGAAGAGATCTCGACAGTCCTCGGTCCGCGGGCCGTGGAGGTGACGGATGCCCACGGCTGGACCGTCTGCCGCGTCGAGCCGGATCAGTGGTACGGGTGTCTGGCCGATCTGAACCGCTCTCTGGAGATGGATTATCTGGCCTGCCTGACTGCGGTGGATCTGCTTGAGGAAGGCCGGATGGATCTGGTGGTCCATTTGATGTCGCTGGAGCGCCGCCGGAAGCTTGCCGTGAAGTGCTCCCTCCCCCGCGACGGCGCCTCCGTGCGTTCGGTCCGGGATATCTGGGCGGCGGCAGACTGGCTGGAGCGCGAGACGCACGAGATGTTCGGGATCCACTTCGAGGGTCATCCGGACCTGTCAAACCTCCTTCTGCCCGACGGTTGGGAGGGCCACCCGCTCAGGAAAGACTATGTCGAGCCAGATTAAGACTCAGGAGCTGGAAGTCAATATGGGGCCCCAGCACCCCAGCACGCACGGGGTGCTCAGGGTGGTCATCAAGCTGGATGGCGAGGTGGTGCGGGAGGCCACGCCGGTCATTGGCTACCTGCACCGCGGGATGGAGAAGACTGCGGAGAAGCGCACCTACTTCCAGTTCATGCCGCTGACGGACCGGTTCGACTATCTTGCCTCCATGCTCAACAGCGCGCTCTACTGCCAGACGCTGGAGAAGCTGTGCGGCATGGAGGTGTCCCGGAGGGCGGAGTACATCCGGGTCATTATGATGGAGCTGAACCGGATCAGCAGCCATCTGGTCTTTGTGGGAACCTTCGGGCTGGACCTAGGGGCCACCACACCTTTCATCTACTGCTTCCGCGAGCGCGAGGCCATTCTGGACCTGTTTGAGGAAGCCGCCGGTGCGCGGATGACCTTCAATTATATGCGCCCGGGGGGCGTGGCGCAGGATCTGCCAGCCGGATTCGACCGGAAGTGCCGGGACTTCCTGAAGAAACTGCCCGCTCTGCTCCGAGAATATGATGATCTGCTCAGCGACAACCGCATCTTCCGGGAGCGCACCCGTGGGGTGGGCGTGCTGGAAGCGCGGGATGCCGTGAACTGGGGAGCAAGCGGACCGGTGCTGCGCGCCAGCGGCGTGGAGTACGACGTCCGCAAAGCGGATCCGTACAGCGTGTATTCAGAGTTTGAGTTCGACGCTGTGGTGCGCACCGAGGGAGACTGTCTGGCGCGCTACCTGTGCCGCACCGAGGAGATGCGCCAGAGCATCCGCATCATCGAACAGGCCCTGGATGGCCTTCCGGAAGGGCCAGTATCGGCGAAGATCAACATGAACCTGAAAGCCCCGGCTGGAGAGGCGTATCACCACATCGAGAGCGCGCGCGGCGATATGGGGTGCTACATCGTGAGCGATGGGAGCACGAAGCCGGTGCGACTGAAGTGGCGCGCCCCGTCGTTTGCCAACCTGAACATCATCTCCAAGCTCATTCCGGGGTGGAAGGTGGCGGATGCGGTCGCCATCATCGGCAGCGTGGACATTGTGCTGGGCGAAGTGGACAGGTAGGGCAGCGCAAGGATGCGGCTGGCGGTTACCAACAGGGAGATGCCCCGTAAGGAAAACCGGGCGCTTCGCGCCATCCTGACGGTGGTTTTCGTCATCGCCGGGATGGTGGTGGGCGGCATCGCCTCCAGCCTCTACAACTCCCTGCTGGAAGACAAGCCCCCGTGGCTGGAAAACTACCTGGCGGGCGCTCCTCCCAGCGATGCCAGCAAGGCCTGGGCGGTGCTGGCTTTCGTGGTGGCCGCCGGCCTCACCGGCTTTCTGGTCAGCTCTGTGGTCTACCGGCAGATTCTCGCCGCGCAGGAGGCGCTGGAGTCCATGTCCGCGCGGGAGAAGCTGGCGCTCTTTCTAGGGCTGGTCTTCGGACTCATCCTGACCTTCCTCATCACCGCCAGCTTCCGGATGCCGGTCAGCCTTACGGTGGTCATCGCCCTGCTCCTGTGCTATCTCAGCGTCGCCGCGACGATGAGCATCAAGGAGCAACTCCGTTTTTACTATCCTGGCGCCCCCGCCGAGCCTGTGGAGCCGGAGGTGCCCCGCCAATCTCCCAAGCTGCTGGACACCAACGTCATCATTGATGGGCGCATTCTGGACATCTGCCGGACGGGGTTCGTCGAAGGGCCCATTCTCATCCCGCGGTTCATTCTGGACGAGCTTCAGCATATCGCAGATTCCAGCGACTCTCTCAAGCGGGCGCGCGGCCGGCGCGGGCTGGATATCCTGAACCAGATGCGCAAGGAGCTGGGGATGAAGGTCACCACCTTCGACCCGGAGGGGATCCGTCTTCCGCAGGAGGTGGATTCCAAGCTGGTGGCTGTGGCGCAGCATCTGGGAGCCGTCATCATCACCAACGATTTCAACCTTAACAAGGTGGCCGAGCTTCAGGGTGTGACCGTTCTGAACGTCAACGAGCTGGCCAACGCCCTGAAGCCCGTCGTGCTCCCCGGTGAGGAGATGTCGGTGACGGTCATCCGCGAGGGCAAGGAGCCGAACCAGGGGGTCGCCTATCTGGACGACGGCACCATGGTGGTCATCGAGAACGCGAAGCGGCTCATCGGAGAGCGGGTGGACGTGATCGTCGCCAGCGTGTGGCAGACGGTGGCAGGCAAGATGATCTTCGCCACGCTGAAAGAAGAGGGTGTGACCGGGGAGATCCAGCCTCCGACGCAGAATGCCCATCCGGCGCGCCAGCGCCGCCGCGCCTGATCCTCTACCCCTGCAGCTTCGGTCCTTTTGTGGGCATACTCCTTCCGGGTTTTCTCTGGGACCGATGTCTTCACTGTCTGTCAGCGCAGTCATAGTGGCCGCCGGAAGCTCCACGCGATTCGGCCGTCCGGGCAAGGTGTTCGCGCTTCTGGCGGGGAAGCCGGTTCTGGAGTGGTCGCTGGACGCTCACGAACAGTGTCCGATGGTGAAGGAGGTGGTCATTGTCGGGCAGAGCCCGGATAAGCAGAAGATCTGGCGGCTTGCTGGGCGCAGCCTGCGCACCACACCCTGGAAGTTCGCGCCCGGAGGACGGGACAGGCAGGAGTCCGTGGCCAGGGGGTTGCAGTCCGTGGGCGAGGATTTCCCGCTGGTCTCGATTCACGATGCGGCCCGGCCGGGAGTGACGGCGGCTCTGATCGAGCAGGTGGCCATGGAAGCGCAGCGGACCGGCGCGGCGGTGGCCGGGTATCCGGCGCGGGACACCCTCAAGGTCTGCGAGCGCGACGGTACGGTCATCCGGACCACGGATCGTCGCAGGCTGTGGCACGCGGCCACTCCGCAGGCGTTTCAGGCGCATCTGCTTTACGACGCCTATGAGAAGGCTGCCGCCGAAGGGTTGACTTTCACCGATGACGCGGGCCTGGTGGAGCGGATGGGTTATCCGGTCCGTATGGTGGCCGCCGATGAGACCATCCTGAAGATCACCACGCCGAACGACCTGAGGGCGCTGGAGGGCATGCTGGGGACAGGAACCGTGAGGACGGGCTTCGGTTACGACATCCATCGCACCAGCCCGGAGCGAGCGCTGGTGCTGGGAGGCGTGCGCTTCGAAGAGGGACCGGGTCTGGTGGGCCACTCGGATGCGGATGTGGTGTGCCACGCCGCCGCGGATGCGCTGCTGGGGGCGGCGGCGCTGGGAGACATCGGCCGCCACTTTCCGGATACGGACCCGCGGTTTGCCGGAATCTCCAGCATCGTGCTGTTGGGTCACGTGGCGGGGCTCCTTGAGGAAGCGGGGTGGAGACCTTTCAGCCTGGATGTCACACTGATTGCCGAACGCCCGAAGATTGCTCCTCGTGTCGCGGAGATGAGACACCGGATGGCGGAGGCTCTGGGGCTGGAGGATGAATCGGTCAGCATCAAGGCGACCACATCCGAGGGTGTCGGCCCGGCAGGGCAGGGAGAATGCATGGAAGCCCACGCCGTGGCTCAGATTGTCCCTCTACGCCTACCCGGCCGGGTTTGACAGCGGCTCCGGCGATTTGGTACACTTCCCCGGCCTCCCTGCGGGACTGCGAACTGCGGCGAACGGGCGCTCCGGCCCGGCAGACAGGGGGAAGGCTTCCGGAACACGGCACTCGAAAGCGCGGCGGCCGTTTTTGAGACCGGCATCCGAACTAATGCAGCAAGGGAATCCCTGAACACCATGCAAGTTTCTGTCAAAGGCAAGAATATCGAGATCACTCCCGCCATCCGGGAGTACGCTGAGAAAAAGCTCCAGCGTCTGAGCAAGTATTTCTCGGAGATAAAAGAGGCGCGGGTGGTGCTGACCGCGCAGCGGAATCTGTATACCATCGAGGTGCTCCTGGAAGGAGACGGCGTGCTGCTGCGCGGCGAGGAGAGAGCGGACGGTGTGAACGCCTGCATTGACCTGGTGGTAGAGAAGCTGGAGCAGCGTGTCAAGCGCTTCAAAGGCAAGCTGTATGGCCGGTCCCAGCAGAAAGGCCCAAAGGAGAAGGCCGCTCTCCGGGAGCAGGTGGTGGCCGAGGCCACGACGCCGGAAGGCCCTGTGTTCGACGAGGACTACGAGCCGGAGATTGCGCGTGTGAAACGCTTCCCTGTGAAACCCATGTCCCCGGAGGAGGCCTGCGCGCAGATGGAACTGCTGCATCACGATTTCTTTGTGTTCGTGAACTCCGAGTCTTCGCAGGTCAGCGTGGTCTACCGCCGTAAGGAGGGCGGATACGGCCTGCTGGAGCCCGATTTCTAGAGAGGCGCGAGCGCCCGCGCTGCGCGGCCGGGAGTTACTCAACGGGTGGGAGTTGTTCCACACCAACACCGACAGGAGCGACAAAAATTGAGCATTTCAGAGCTTGACAGAGCAAGGGCCGCCTATCAGCCCAAACTTCCGCGCGTGCTGACGGAGGGGGCATTCCATCTGGAAGAGGATCCCACAGATGCGCCCCACACTTTCGCCGACGAGATCCGGAAAGAATTTCCTAACACCATTGGGAAACCGCTGCTCCGGCTCATGCCAGGGGCTGGCGAACTCAGGGAGGAGCCCCTCACGGTGGGAGTGGTGCTGTCCGGCGGGCCTGCGCCTGGAGGGCATAATGTGGTGGCAGGATTGCTGGACGCCCTGAAGAAGGCCAATCCCGCGAGCCGCCTGATCGGATTCCTGGATGGCCCCATCGGCGTCATCAAGAACCGGTATATTGAGCTGACCCCCGAGGCCGTGGAACCGTACCGTAACACCGGAGGCTTCGACCTGCTGGGCAGCGGACGCGACAAGATCGAGAAGCCCGAGGAGATGGAAGCCTGCCGCCGGAACCTGACCGAACTGGGGGCGCACGGTCTGGTGATCATCGGGGGCGATGACTCCAACACCAACGCGGCGGTGCTTGCGGAGTATTTCAAGGCGAACGCGGTGCCGGTATCCGTCATCGGTGTCCCGAAGACCATTGACGGCGATATGAGGAACGACTACATCGAGGCGTCGTTCGGCTTCGACACAGCCTCCAAGGTCTTTGCGGAGATCGTCGGCAGCATCTGCCGTGACAGCATGTCATCCCGGAAATACTGGCACTTCGTCCGGCTGATGGGGCGCGCGGCCAGCCACATCACGCTGGAGGTGGCGCTTCAGACCCGCCCGAACCTGGCCATCATCTCCGAGGAAGCCGAGGCGAAGGGCTGGACCCTAAAGGACGTCGTGGATCAGATCGTGACTGTGGTGAAGCGTCGGGCTGAAGCGGGGAAGAGCTACGGCGTGGTGGTCATCCCGGAGGGTCTGCTGGAGTTTCTGGTGGACGTGAAGGCGATGATCGCGGAGCTTGGGATCATTTTGGGCGAGCATGAGGGTTACCTGAAATCCCTGACCTCCCACGAGGACCGGCGGCAGTTCCTGACGGAGAAGCTCTCCGCGGAGTCCGCTCAGGTCTATAACTCGCTTCCGGACGGCATCCAGGAGGTTCTGCTGCTGCGCGACAAGCACGGCAACATCCCGCTTTCGCAGGTGGAGACTGAGAAGCTGCTGATTGACTTGGTCAGCGACCGCATCCGCGAGATGAAGGCTGAGGGGCAGTTCCAGGGATCGTTCAGCCCGCTGTCGCACTTCTTCGGCTATGAAGGGCGTTGCGTGCAACCCTCCAACTTTGATGCGGACTACTGCTATACGCTGGGATACACGGCAGCGCAGCTGATCCGGGGCGGTGTGACGGGCTACACGGTGTCGGCGCGCAACCTCACGGCGCCCGCCTCGGAATGGGTGATGGGCGGCGTGCCCGTGACCTCGATGCTGACGGTGGAGATGCGAAAGGGCAAGCCGAAGCCGGTCATCCGCAAGACGCTGGTCTCCGTGGACGGCAAGCCGTTCCAGGCGTTCGCCGCGGAGCGGGATTCCTGGGTGGAGGAGGACTGCTTCGCATACCCGGGTCCCATTCAGTACTTCGGTCCCTCCGAAGTCTGCGACCGCCTGACAAAGACTCTGGTGCTGGAGCACTCCTGAATCGAGCGACGCAACAACAGCAAAGATGGGACACGGCGGCCCTCAACGGGCCGCCGTGTTCTTCAACATCTTCTTGAAATCCTGTGAGTGAAACATGGAAAAAATGCCGCTTTTTTGGTGAATTCTGTATTGACCCGCCGCGCCAGAGGGTGTATCGTTGAGATACCGGTGGGCGGTGCAGATCTGCCTCGCCGCTACCGGCAGCCTGCCAACCAGAAAAGGAGGGAAATGATGATGAGAGGAATTCTCATCGCTCTGGGGTGTTTGCTTGCTCTGACGTCGCCGGGGCTCGCAGATACGGGCAACATCATTGTCAATGGCGACTTCGAGGATGGCCTGAACGGCTGGAGTATCGCGGGTCCGGGGAAGCCGGCCTATATCTACAATGATCCCCCGTTGACGCCGCAGGTGTTCAACGACTTTATGCCGGTGAACGTAATGGACTACACCGGAGCGGTTTTGGGCCAGACCTTCGCCTATGCCAAGACAGGGAACTCTGTCGGGTGGTTCCGGGCCGGTGTTCCCACTTCGGTGCCGAACAATACGCTGCCGCAGGGTATGCTGTACAGCTTTATTTACCAGGACATCTACGTATTCCCGAATGAGGAGTACACCATCTTGCAAGCGACCTGGGACTGCGTATCCTGGGATGGCAGCAATCAGGCCAAAAACGACGTCCGGCACGTGGCGGGGATGTTCCTGATCCGGATAGACAACCAGATAGACATTATCTACAACCCGGATGATCCCTCGACCTACAAGTTCCGGAGCACCACTTGGAACCTGGACTCCAAGGGCAACTGGATGGCGCGTCAGCTGACGCCGGGAACGAAATTCACCAGCACCACCGGGCGCATTCAGGTGCAGCTGCACTTCCAGGACGGCATCAACAACCGCAATATCAACTGGAGTCAGAACGAGTATCTCTTTGCCGCCTACGACAACCTGGTCATCCGGCTGGACAAGCCCATCGTGCCCGAGCCCGCCAGCGTGCTGGCTCTGGGCGCAGGTCTGCTTTCGATGGCCACCCGTATGGCCCGCCGAAAACGATAGCAGTTCTGCCGGGACAGGAATGCCGTGAAGAAAGGGCCGCCCCGCCGGGGCGGCCCTTTCTTGTTCACATCGGTTCGATGGAGTCTTGCTTCCGGCCTGAGACAGCGACTCCTCAACTGCTGGGATCCGCCGGCCTGTGCTTCCGCAATACCCCGGTCGAGTAGCGCCCCGCAGGCGCGCGTATCGAGACCAGTTTCCGGCAGCCGTGGTTTCGACTCGTCCGGCTACGCCGGACGGCTCAACCAGCGGAGGGTTGAGTTCCGGGAACAAGTTCCCGGAGTGCCCGATGCCCCCTCATCCCAACCTTCTCCCACCAGGGGAGAAGGCTCTCGTGGGCCGACGGCCTGCTGTACCACCTTCGTTTCTGGCTGCAACCCT
>Ga0073932_1005621_pt1 | contig 13477 bp, 7 predicted proteins | sample DewCreD2012metaG_FD_76967 | JGI IMG/M metagenome (GOLD analysis project Ga0073932, IMG submission 76967) | Hot spring sediment bacterial and archeal communities from British Columbia, Canada, to study Microbial Dark Matter (Phase II) - Dewar... ... | reverse complement strand
TCAGCCGCCGGCGGACCTCCTGGTCGATCTCCGCGCTGGGCCGAGTGGGGTCCACGCAGGTGCGGGTCGCCCGAGGCAGACGGGCGACCCGGGGCGGATAGTCGCATTCATGACTGACGGCCACCACATCCGGTCCTGCTCCCACGGCAAAGAGCATCTCGGTGGCACTGGAGAGCAGAGACACGATCCGCATCAGCTTGGCCTCGCGGTCGAAAGCAGGGTGGCTCGTCGCCCAGCCGCCGCTCCACGGGCCGACCTGCCCGTGCGGGCACAGCGCGGGGCTGGGCTGGCGCCTTGGCACGGGGCGGATCAGCGCTGAGGAAGGTCCTTCGAGGGGGACGGCGGCGGGCTGTCTGCCGGACCCGGCGACGGGGCATCCTGCGCTGCCGCTGGGGCCCTGGGCGTGTCGTTGGTTGATTTCGCTTTCTCGTCGGACTGCGAGGCTGGCCGGACCGCCGCAGGGTCGGCCGCGCTGCTGGCCCGCTTTTCCTCGGGGGCAGCGGCCGGTTTTTCGTCCGTCTTGGCCGGCGGCGAGGCGGGCGTGCCGGTGGCCGGCGGCGAGGACTCGGACGTTTGCAGCAGTTTGATCTGATCGCGCAGCTCCTGCCCTTTGTGGTGCAGGTCGAGCAACTTCCACAAGGGGAAGTCGGAGGGGAACGGTTCATCGAGCTGGCCCAGCAGTTCGCGGTAGCGCGCGACCGACTCGATCAGGTCCTGCGCCTCGGCATTCTCCATCAAGACCGGGTAGTCGGCGAACAGGCGGGCGTACAGCTTCCAGGCTTCTTCATACAGCCGGCGGGCCTCCGTGAGCTTTTCGCCGCTGCCGGCGAGCTGGTCGGCGGTGAAGACGTTGCTGTGGGCCTGGGGAGCCTCCTCGCGCAGTTCCGACTCGCAGCGCGTCCGCCAGTATTCGAAGTTCACGATCCGGCGGTTGAGCGCGATCTGATGGGAGGTCCGCTCGTCCTGCTCGATCTGATCCACGAGCTGCCGCACGCGCGGCCGGTGCTCGCGGGGCGCTTTGGCCAGGTAGTCGGACGGACGCACGCGAAGCGTCTCTTCCGCCTCGTACACCAGCGAGTACTGCTCGGGCGTCCGCTTCTCCGGCGGCACCTCCAGGGCCGCGATCTGCTGCGGCGTGAGCCGGGCGCGCTTCTCGCTGCGGATCTCCTCTGCCGCGCCCGGACAGAGGCGGTCCAGCTCTTGGCGTGCCTGGCGGATCCGCTCGTCGATCGGCTCCTGGTCGTTGAGGCGGATGTTGAAGCCGGCCGAGGTCGGCAATTCCCGCTGGCCGTAGCGGTTCCATCCTTCGCGCGCCTTGCGCCAGGCCTGCTCCGCCGTCTCGAAGAAATAGCCGTCCTTGTTCATCGCCGCCGCTCCGTTGATCTGCGACATCGGCGCGCCGCTATAGAACAAGAGCGGCGTGCGCCCGCGGATCGGCTTGCCGCTGTAGGTCACGGCGTCTTCCGCCTTGAGGTACCACAGCCGGGCGACCAGCCAGTTGTCCGGCTTGCCGTCCGGTCCGCGTCCTTCGTCCACCTCCACGCCGTTGGCACGGAACACCTGGTGGAAGTCTTTGTCGTCCCGGAACAGCCGGCGGAACTGCTTCTGCTCGTCGGCCCGCCCCACTTTCTGCCCGGTGAACCAGCCGATCTGGCTGAGCAGCCCCGGTTCATCCCGGTTGTAGTGCGTCCCCAGGATCAGAAACTCGATCCCCTTCTTCACCCACTGGTAGCGCATCCGGTAGTCGTCGAACTCGACCGACACGTTGTACGACAGGTTGTGGGCCTGGAAATCCCAGACTTCCACGAAGTTGGGCTGCAAGCGGATGATCTGGTTGACCGTCATCTCCAGCTTGTCCCAGTCTTCCACCTTCTTGTAATGGTGGGCCCAGCCCCACAGGATGTTCGCCGCCACGCCCCGCAGACCCAGTGTGGAGAGCTTCATCGTCTCGCTGGCCGGGTCGATCTCCCCCAGTTCGGCCTGGGCCAGGTTGTACTGGCTGCGAAGCTGCGCGAGCTTGCCGCCTGGAGAGCTGCCGCTCTTGCCCGGGCTGAGCGCCGCGGGCTGGCTGAGGGCCGCGATCGGCAACAACAGCAGCGCGATCGCCCCGATGTACGTTACCTTGCGCCAGAACATGCGGGCCGAGTTCATGCCGCGATCTCCCGCGTCTTGAGGAAGAAGTAGCCCGCGATGGTCACGGCCGTGAAGTACACCGCCGCCATCGTGAGCTGCTGGCCCACCAACGACCCGAAGATGTCGTAGCCGCTGGCCACGAACTCCGTCGTGTCGAATCGCGTGTAGTCGGGCAGTACGTACGTGGCGGCCATCAAGAGGTGCATCAACACCCCGTCGATCGCCTTGATCAGCTTGTCCAACAGGCGATTGACCTCCAGCTCGGTCATCACGTTCTGCTGCGTGATGATCCGGATGAACGACTCGATCGGCCCGCCGCCATGCTGCACACCGGTGGCGATATCGCGGATGAACTGGCCGAAAAAGCCCAGCACGATCGCCGCCAGCGAGGCCAACAGCGCCACCGGCCCGGACAGGAACGTGCTGAACGTGACGCCGAACGCCGTGACCAGCAGCATCTGCAGCCAGATGCTCAAGTAGGCCTTGAAGAAGTTGACGGCGAACGACGCATCGCGCGGCCGCAGGTACACATCCGGCTCGGCCACGCCGAAATACTGGGCCGGCTCGATGCACCGCAGCTCGATCTCCACCTTCCCATTGTCCACCAGGTCGCGGAACAGATCGAGCTTGCCCGCTCCGGCCCGCCCCCCCGCTTCGCTGACCAGATCGTCGTTGGTGATCAGCCGGCGGTAGGGCACATACTCTTTCGATTCAAACAGGATCGGGCCGCTCCGCCGCACCTTCGCATCGGGGTTCGGATTGCGGATCACCAGTTCCCCCATCACCCCGTGCTCGATATCCCCTTTGTAGGTGCGGAACACGCGGATGTTCATTTCCAGCGGCAGACCCTGGGGGTACTTCTCGGGCGTGATCCCCGTGAAGGTCCACACGGCGTGGGCCTTGGTGCTCACGCCCGGCGTGCCCCCTTCGATGTAACCCCGATATTCCCACTCATTGCCGACGTTGACACCCTTGCCCGGCTTCCCCTCGCGGTCGTAGATCACCAGCTTGCCGTACACGGGCGCCCGGGCGATGAGATGGCCTTCCGGCGGACCGATCCGGAAGCGACCATCGCTCAGCCGCTCCACCGCATGCCAGTGCCCCTGCACGGTGCTCGTCTGCCCCTTCCCGTCCGGTCCCAGCTCGAACGTGTGCCGGTGATGGGAGTCCAGCGTGGTCTCTCCCGTGATGCGGACCACCTCGCCCTGGGCATTCCGCTCGATCTGCACGCTGTCGGCTTCCACCTGATGGTCGTGATCCAGCCCTCGCCGCACGAAGACGAAACTCACCAGGCCCATCGCCACCAGCATCGCCGTGCCCACCGTGGCGAAGCCCAGCGTCCGCCCCAGCACGATCTCGCTGGCCCGGATCGGCTTGGTCACCACCGTGTGGATCGTGCGGCTCTTGATGTCGTTGGGCAGGCTGAACGCCGAGAGCAATAGCGCCATCGCCGTAACCAGGAAGTTCGTGCTGGTCAGCACGAAGCTCAGGTAGATGCGGGCCGGGTTCGAGTTCTTCACGTCCAGAAACAGCCCCGCGACCAAGAGCAGCAACATGAAGATCGCAAAGCCCACCAGCACGCGGTTTCCGATCGCTTCCTGGATCGCCAGGCGGGCGATCGCTCCGGTCCGCCGCGGCGAAAAACGGGGCAGGTCCTCCGTCACGGCAGAAAAGAGCGAGCGGGCCACGTAGTAGAACGCCTCGCTCGGGCCATATTGCAGCGAGGTGATCACGAACGAGAGGAAGGGACCGACCACCAAGAGCAACAGGCAGATGGCGATCGTCCCGAACAGGAATCCCCACGTCGTCGGATCGAACAGCGACTGCGTGCGCGGGTCGCCCAGCAGCCACGTCAGATAATCGGGAATGCCGCGTTCCAGAGCCATAGGTCGATCGGTGATCCTCCAGACGACACGTGCTCGCGCGATCGCGCACGCCGCGTGCCGGCTGCGGCCGTGCGTTGCCACCCGGCCACCAGGGCCTAGCTGGCGCTCGGCCGGCGGCCCGGTCGTGCCTCGCTATCCCGCACGATGTTCAGGAACAGCTCTTCCAGCGACAACGTCGGATGGTCCACCTCCCCGATCAGCTCGCCGCCGTGCCGGGCGATCACCGCCCGGATCTCTTCCTCCGCCTCTTTGGTCAGGCCGCGAACGCGGAATTGCGCCACGTCTTGCACGGTGAGCAGCTCATCCACCCGCCCCAGCTCCTTGAGCTCTCCCTGGTGCAAGATCGCGATCCGGTCGCACACATCCTGCACGTCCGGCAACAAGTGGCTGCTCATCAGGATCGTCTTGCCCTGATCGCGGAGCTTCTTGATCAGGTCTTTCATCTCCCGCGTGCCGATCGGGTCCAGCCCCGAGGTCGGCTCGTCCAGGAGCAACAGTTCCGGATCGTTGATCAGCGCCTGCGCCAGGCCGATCCGCCGTGTCATGCCTTTCGAGTATTCCCGAAGCTGACGCCGACGGGCCCAACCCAGTCCCACCAGCTCGATCAGTTCGTCGGTGCGCTGCTTGCGGACCGAGGCCGGCATGTCGAACAGCCGTCCGTAGAAGTCCAGCGTCTCCTCCGCGTTCAGGAAGCGGTACAGGTAGGACTCCTCCGGCAGATAGCCCACCCGTTCGTTCTTCGTGACCTCGGTCGCGTCCTTGCCGAACACCAGGGCCTGCCCGCTGGTAGGAAACAGCAGCCCCAACAGCAACTTGATCGTCGTGGATTTCCCCGAGCCATTGGGGCCGAGCAGCCCGAAAATCTCCCCGCGTCGAACCTGCAAATCCAACGCGCTCAAGGCCCGAACCTTCTGACGGCCCCAGAAGTCGCGGTAAATCTTCGTCAGGCTGCGCGTCTCGATCACGATGTCGCTGGCGGCCGCATCGCTCGTGGCGGCTGCCGGCTCAGCTAGTTGGGTTGCCATAACTTGTTTCTTAGAAAAGACTTGTAAACTGACACGGTTTGCCCAGACATGGTGCCGCGCGGGCCAGCCGTGCGGACGAGCGATCTGCCTTCACGCATGCTTGCAGGCGATTGTGCCTACGTTGCCGCGGCCCGGCTGGTTCGCCAAACGGTTGTAATTTGTGCAAGGCCGGCGGGACAGACGCACTGTTTCGCCATTTTTTCTGGTCCCTCGAAGGCGACCCGTCGCGCGGTGCGCCCAGGCTGCCACGGAAACTGCGGGCCGACAAGCAGTTAGATCGTTCAAACCTGGCGGCGTGCCGCGCAGCGAGGCGCTCGCTGAAGGCTCCCTTCGCCGCGCCGTCCACGGGAAAGAATTACAACGGCGCCGCCCGGCTGATCCAGGTTACCCTCCGAGGGAGTCCCGCCTGACCCAATTCTTATGTTGCGACATAAACCTTTTGTGGATAGCAACTTGCGGTTCTTCGTCGGCAGGTTTTGCCGCTGAGAGCGTGCTTTAGACACCGCATGGCACGCCCATTGCACTGAAGACCCACCAGCGACGGAGGCGGTCGCCGGATGGCCGCCTCGATGGTGGAACCAGGAACGTCCGTACGTACGGCAAGGAGGCTGATGGATGTAACATCGTGCCCGGTAAATGCCACGCATAGGCTAGAGATTTGCCTGCGGCGTGCGGTGCTCGGGTGTGGCTGAAACCGAATCGGGCCGCGATGGGGTAGAGTCGCGGCCAGCTTTTCCCGCCTGACAGTTCTTCTCTTGTCCGCATCCAGGGTCGCAAGAGGCATCCCGCCCTCTTGCGACCCTTTCTTTTTTTATGGATCAGCTTTGTGTGTAAGGACTTGCGACGATTCCCCAGCGACGCGGTCCCTGGCGGCAACTCCGTATGACGCCGCGCCTAGGGAGCCTAGGGAGTTGTCGTGCCCTGGCTGCCACCGCTGCCGGCTAGAATCTCGGGCGGCTGCGTCGGGAGCTGGCGCAACAGCTCCTGAACCGCCACCTCGAGCTGCCGGTCGCGGCCCGCCAAGTTGTCCTCCGGCGTGTTCTCGACCAGGATGTCCGGCTGCACGCCGTAGTTCTCCATGTTGGTCCGCTGAGGATCGGCCAGGTATACCCCCACACTTGGGGTGCGAATGGTGGAGCCATCGATGAGGCTGTAGCTCCCCGTGCCAATGACAGCCCCCATGGTGGGGGTTCCCACGAGCTTGCCCAGCCCCAGCGCCCGAAAGCCTGCCGGGAACATTTCGGCATTGCTGGCGCTGCGCCAGTTTTGGAGGACGATTTTGGGGCCGAAGTGGCCGCGCAAGGGGCGGTCGGTCGGTTCGGTACCGCGGGGCTGCCAGACCTGGTAGGGCCGCTGCACCAGGATGCCCAGCAGTTCCTGCTCGATGTTCCCGCCACCGTTGAAGCGCTGGTCGATCACCAAGGCTTCCTTATGACGGTATTCGCGGAGTTCTTTCTCGAAGCGGCGCAGCGAGGTCTGGTCCATGGCACGGATGTGGACGTAGCCGACCCGGCCGCCGGACAGCCGATCGGTCAGCTCCCGCCGCTCTTGGACCCAGCGCTCATAGCGGAGGTTGGCGAACGTAGCCCACGAGATCGGCTCATAGCGGACCGTCCACGCTCCCGCCTCCCCCGGCACGCTGTTGAGGGCGAGTTTCACCTTGCGGTTGAGACGGCGGTTGTTGAGCAGCCGCCAGAGGTTGTCGTTGGCGAGCACCGGCTGATCGTCGATCGCCAGGAGGTAGTCGCCGACGGAGATATTGATCCAGTCCTTGTCGGCTGGGCCGCCTTCATAGATGTGCGTGACGCGGTACCGCCCGCTCACGATGTCCGGCACCAGGTCGATGCCCAGGTGCACGGTCTGCGCTGCCGCCGCGGGGTCGCTGCTGTCGCTGGAGCGACTGGCCGAGGCCCCAGTGTGCGAAGCGTTCAGCTCCCCGATCATCTCGTTGATCAGGTTCATCAGCTCCTGGCGGTCGGCGACGTGCGCCACGATCGGCTCGTACTTGGCCCGGATCGCCAGCCAGTCGGTGCCGTGCAACTCGGGGTCGTAGAAGCGGTACTTCATGGTCCGCCAGGCATCGGCGAACATCTGCTGCCACTCGGCCGGCTTGTCGATCGTCAGCGTGACGGTGAAGTTGATCCGCCGGCCGCCGCTGCCGCCGGCACTGGAGGAAGACGATTCGCTGCCTGCTGGCGAACCGCCCCCCCGGCCGAACCCGCCCCGGCCGCCAGCCAGCGTCGTGCCGCTGCCGATACCGCCTCCCAGCGTCAGGGTATAGACGCCGTTGCCTTGCTGGTAGAACAGCGTCCGCCCGTCGCGGGTGATCCGCAGGTTGCCGATACCGCCCCGGAAAAAGCCGCCGGTTCCACGCGGCGTGCCGTCGCCCTCGTCGCTCGTGGTCGTGGGCGTCGTCGTGGCCAGCGTGCGGAGGTTGCGGCCGTCGTCGGTGCAGGAATAAAGCGTGATCCCGCTCCCAGTGCCGCTCGAAGCCGCAAAAACCACCGTCCGCCCGTCGCGGGCGGGCGTGAACGTGACCACCGACAGCCCGCTGCTGCTGCCGCCGCGGCCGCTTCGCCCGCCGCTGGTGCGGAGCACATTCCTCGTGCGGCGTTTCAACCCTGCCCAGTCGATCTGCAGTGGCTGGGGGCCGCCGTTCTCGCCGCTACGGCGTACTTCCGCCTGCCGTCGCTGGGCCTCGCCACTCTCTTCGCCGTCGGCCGGCTCGTCCGGGTCGCGCTGCTGCTTTTCCAAGGGCACAACCATCAAGGCCGTTTGCGGCCGCTCACTCGGGTCGCCGCTTTCCAGACGCAGGAAATACACCTTCTTGCCGTCGGCAGAGAAGGCGGGGCTGCGGTCGCTGGCAGAGTCGAACGTAATCTTCCGCGGCTCGCCTCCCTGCGACGGTAGCAGGTAAATGTCGTCCGTCCGGGTGACATCCGGCATGCTGAAGGCCAGCAGCGACCCGTCGGGCGACCAGGCCGGCCGGCCGATCGAACCATACTTGCAGCGCACCAGAAGCTCCGTGCTGCTGCCGTCGGCCGCCACGCGATACAGCTTGCCGTCGGAGGTGGCCACCGCGAGCTGCCGGCTGTCGGGAGACCAGGTGTAACTCGTCTTGAGGCAATCGAGGTCGGTCACCCGCCGCGGTGGCGCGGACCCGTCCGCCGGCAGCACGTAGATCTCCTCGCGAAAGCTGTCCAGGTCGGAGACGAACGCCACCTGCCTGCCATCGGGGGAAAACTCGACATTCCGGTCGCGGGCGGGGCCACGGGTGAGCTGCCGCAGCTCGCCATCCTCTCCGGTCGGTACCAGGAACAGCTCACCACGGACGGCCGCCACGATCTGCCGACCGCCGGGAGCGGCGTCGTAATCGTCCACCTCGCCGCTGATCGTGCGGTACCCCACCAGGGTGTCCTGCGGCTCGGCGTCGATTTCCAGCAGGATCGGGCCGGCCTGCCCGCTGGCCAGATCGAGCTTCCACACGCGGAAATCCCGCTCGAACACGATCGTCCGCCCGTCCGCGCTCATGGCGGGAAAACGCACCTCACCGTCCGTGAACTGCGTCACGCGCACGGCTTGTCCGCCGCTCGCCGGCACTTTCCACAGATTCGCCTGGGCGCCTGCGTCGCGGTCGCTCACAAAGTAGATCCAGCCGTCCGTGCCCCACATCGGCCAGGTGTCCATGCCGGAAAAGTCGGTCACGTCGCGGAACGTGCGGCTCTTCAGGTCGACGACCGTCACATCGGTCTGGTACGCGCCGCGATAGCCTTTCCGCCAGTACGACTGTCCCTTCCGGTTGACGGCCAGCTTCGTGCCGTCTGGCGAGAAGCTGCCATACATCCCGTAGTCGGTGCCCGCTTTCGTTTCCGCACCGCCCTCCAGCGGCACCAGGTAAAGCGTGCCCAGAAAGTCCTCGCTGCGGTTGGACGCGAACAAGACGGCACTGCCGTCCGGCGTCCAGCCCAGCACCGTGTCATCCGCCGAGTGGAACGTCAGTTGCCGCGGCAAGCCTCCGCTGACCGGAATCACCCACACGTCGAGATTTCCCTCGCGGTCGCTGGAAAACGCGATCCAGCGGCCGTCGGGCGAAAACCGCGGCATCATGTCGCGTGCGCGGTGGGTGGTCAGCCGGCGGATGTTGCCTCCGCGTTCGTCCGCCGTCCAGATGTCCCCCAGATATGTGAAGGCGACAAGCCCCTGATGGTAGTGCGGGTAGCGCACCAGCCGCGCTTCGCGCGCGGCAAGAGGTGCCGACAAAACGGCCACCGCCCACAGCGTCAGCCAGACCGGAACGGTTTTCATGGTGAGCCTCGCCAGATCGTGCCGCGAAAAAAAGAGAAGTCCCAGCCACAGCACTTTGCGCAGGGCACGTCGGGACAATGCCCCTGGGGACACGTGCCAGATGCGCCCAGCCCCACCTCGGCCGCCGTGCCGCCTGCGACCACCCCCATCGGCCCTGTCCAGCCATCGCACGTCCGGGGCCGACCCATCATACCCACCCGCCGATTCGATTTGAATCATCGCGGGACGAAAAACGCGGCCAGCCGACCCCGCTCGTTGCCAACCACCCCCGATGGCGTGGTACACTGGCCGGCAGCAGAGAACCAGGAGCCAGGCGATGGTTGAGCCGACCGTACATCGCGGGATGTGGGGATCGGTGCTGGTAGCGCTCGCGGCGGGTAGCCGTCTCTTTGCGCCTCTCAGCGCCGCCGAGGCCGTGCCGGAGGCGGCCGTGCGAGCGGCGGTCGAGCGCTCGTTGCCGCTGTTGGTGCGCGCGGCGGTGGGCCACCGCGAGCAACGGACCTGCTTCGCCTGCCACAGCCAGGGAGTGCCGCTGTTGGCGCTGGCGGCGGCACAGCAGCGCGGCTGGAAGGTGGACGACGCCGAAATCGCGCGACAGACATCCCATATCACGGCCTTTCTCGATCAAAATCGCGAAAAATACTTGCAAGGGAGGGGGCAGGGAGGGCAGGCGGATACGGCCGGCTACGCCCTCTGGACACTGGCTGCCTGGCAGGTGCCGCCCAGCCCGACGACCACCGCGGTGGTGGAGTATTTGCTCCAGCGGCACCAGGACCGGGATCACTGGCCCAACAGCTCGCAGCGTCCCCCTTCGGAAGCCAGCCCGTTCACGACGACCTTTCTGGCGCTGTATGGGCTGAATGCCTACGGTACCCCCGAGCACCAGATGCGGATCGCGGCCCGGAAGGAGCAGGTGCGGCCGTGGTTGATCCGCACGTCGCCCAAAGACCAGGAAGACCGGGTGTTCCGGTTGCTGGCCTTGGCAGAAGTCGGTGCGCCGCCGTCGGAGCTCGCGCAAGCGGCCCAGGCATTGCGCGAAGCGCAAAGGAGCGACGGCGGCTGGGCGCAGCTCGACCGCGGCGAGTCGGCCGACGCGACGCACTCCGATGCCTACGCGACTGGCTCGGCCCTGGTGGCGCTGCACGTGACCGGCCAGGTCCCGTCGGACGAGCCGCTGTACCAGCGCGGCGTGGCGTACCTCGTGCACACGCAGAAGCCTGACGGCTCGTGGCACGTGGTCAGCCGCAGCAAGCCGTTCCAGACCTACTTTGAAACCGGCTATCCGCACGGGAAGGACCAGTTCATCTCCTGTGCCGCAGGCGCCTGGGCGACTTGGGCCTTGGTGCTCGGCCTGCCGCCGCAGCCGGCCGCGCCCTGAGATCGTGCGCCAGCAGGGTCGCCCCCGCGAGGAGCTAGCCGCGCGCAGTCGCACGGCGCAGCCGCCACGCTCGCGCCGCTCCAGCGCTTGGGGAGCGTCGACCGACGACCGATCGGTTCAGATTTCCAGGAACTCTTCCAGGGCGTCCCGCATGACGGCGGCATCCGGTGTCTGGCCGGTCCAGAGCTCAAAAGACAGCACGGCCTGGTTCACGAACATGCCTAGGCCGTCGAGCGTCCGGCAGCCGCGCTGGCGGGCGGTTTCCAACAGCCACGTCTGGGGCGGATGATAGACGACATCGGCCACGATCAGCTCGGGGCGCAGGGCCTCGACCACCAGCGGCAGGCGTGCCTCGGGATCGCCCATTCCCACGCTGGTCGCATTCACCACCAGCCCCGCCTCCTGCGGCACCGCATAGGGGCCGTCCAGCGCCACGGCCTCGGCTTGGACGCGCGTTCCCTCCGTCAGAAGATCGACCAGCGCCCGTGCGTGGGCCAGGGTGCGGTTGACGACTACGATCCGGGTTGCCCCAGCCAGTGCCAGTTCGACGGCGAGGGCGCGGGCGGCCCCTCCCGCCCCGAGGATCACGACCTCCAGCCCCGCCGGGTCGGCCAGCGGCCGCAGCGCTTGGATGAACCCGCGGCCATCGGTATTTTCGCCGCGCCACACGTCCCCCTCGCGCACGGCGCAGTTGACCGCACCGATAAGCTGGGCCGATGCACTGAGGCGGTCCAGAAACGGCACCACCGCCACCTTGTGCGGGATCGTGAAATTCGCCCCGCGGAAACCCAACGCCTTCAGACCGCGCACCGCATCGACCAGGTTCTGCGGCGCGACCTCGAAGGTCAAATACCGCCAGTCCAGTCCCGCCGCCGCCAGCGCTTTCTCCATCATGTACTGCGTCGGATTGCCCGCCACTGGCTGCCCCAGGCAGCAGAGGACTTCCTGCAAGGAACTGCTGCCAGTGGCCATGGGCGAGGGTCTTCCTTTCTCTGGACCTGTTTGCGGCGGTACGGGCGGGCCTGGGCCTTATCGCGCTGCGTCAACCGCCGCCTGAAACTGCCTTTCCGCGGCGGCTCATGCCAACCGCTCTTTCATCTCCCGCACGGCCTGCGTCATCCCCACGTACACCGCCCGTGAGACGATGGCGTGGCCGATGTTCAGCTCCCGCATGTGCGGGATCCGCGCCACGGGAGCGACGTTGTGATAATTCAGCCCATGCCCGGCGTGCAAGTCCATTCCCAGTTCGACCACCAGCTTGCCCGCCGTGGTGAGCGCCACCAGCTCGTCATGGCGCTGGCGGCGCCGGGCCAGGGCGTACCGCCCTGTGTGCAACTCGACCGCATCGGCGCCCAGCCGGGCCGCTTGCTCGATCTGCCGCGGCTCCGGATCGAGGAACAGGCTCACGTGGATGTCGGCCGCATGCAGCCGCTCGATCGCGCGGGCCAGCTCCGTCTCGCACGCGATCGCGTCCAGCCCGCCCTCCGTCGTGATCTCGGCCCGATGTTCCGGCACCAGCGTGGCCTGGTCCGGCACCACCTGGCAGGCGATCGCCACGATCTCTTCGGCAACGGACATCTCCAGATTCAGCTTCACCGTGACGCTCTCGCGCAGCCGCCGCACGTCGCGATCTTGAATATGCCGGCGGTCTTCCCGCAGATGGACGGTGATCCCGTCCGCCCCTCCCAGCTCCGCCAGCACCGCCGCCGCCACGGGGTCCGGCTCGTAGGTCCGCCGGGCCTGCCGCAGCGTCGCCACGTGATCGATGTTCACTCCCAGTTCGACCATCCTCTCGCTCCCGCTGCCGGTGCCCGTCGTCAGCCTCGGGGCCACCGGCCCCTTCAGCATACCCGCAGGGACGTGCGGTGCCGATGCCGCTTTTCTCGGTGGAGAAACCGGGCAAAGGCGGCTCGGTCCGCCAGATTCTGACGCCTGCGAGCTCACCTGGCCCGGCGGCGCTGGCGGTGCGACCTGTCCTGTCACGGCCCTCTGGGCGTCTTGGTCGCGGATGCGTCGCCGACCCAACTGGCCAGCGCCCGGCCACCTGGGGTACACTGGCGGCAGTGCGGAAGATCGCCAAGAGGCTGGCTGGCCTCGGCTTGCGACCGTGCGGCAAGGGGCGGTGCGGCGTCGCGGATCGCCGTTACGGCTCCTGAAACGGACAGCTCGGCCCGCGGTTCCCCCTTTCAAGGAATGTCCAAAATGTCGTCTCGGTTATCTCGCCGTGAGCTTTTGACCACGTCTGTTCTGGCCGGTGCCGGCTGTGGCGTGGCGACGCTATTGGCACGCTCCGCCCCGGCGGCCCTCCGCGAGGAGCCTGCCATCGCGTTTGGGCTAGTGACCTACATGTGGGGCGCCGATTGGGACTTGCCGACGCTGCTGGAAAACTGCCGCAAGACGAACGTGCTGGGCGTCGAGCTGCGTACGACCCACGCGCACAAGGTCGAGCCGGACCTGAACGAACGGCAGCGGGCCGAGGTGGCCGCGCGGTTCGCAGACAGCGGCGTCACGTGCGTGGGGATCGGCAGCGACGAGCGGCTGTGCCACCCCGATCCGGCCTTGCTGAAGCGGGCCATGGAGCGCTGCCGCGATTTCATCCGCCTCAGTCACGACATCGGCGGAGGCGGCGTGAAGGTCAAGCCGAACGACTTCCATCCCGGGGTCCCGCGCGAAAAGACGATCGAGCAGATCGGCAAGGCGCTCAACGAGCTGGGAGAATACGCGGCGGGCTACGGCCAGCAAATCCGGCT
>Ga0073932_1005620_pt1 | contig 13477 bp, 8 predicted proteins | sample DewCreD2012metaG_FD_76967 | JGI IMG/M metagenome (GOLD analysis project Ga0073932, IMG submission 76967) | Hot spring sediment bacterial and archeal communities from British Columbia, Canada, to study Microbial Dark Matter (Phase II) - Dewar... ... | reverse complement strand
TCACCATGAAGTGCTGGCCGTTGTCTTGATCCACATCGTACGCGCGAACGATGTTGCGATGATCGAGCGCTGCGGCGGCCTGCGCCTCGCGGTGGAAGCGGGCGAGGTACGAACTGTCGGCCACGCGGTCTTTCGGCAGAATCTTGATCGCCACGCGGCGGTGCATGAGCACATGTTCGGCCAGATAGACCGCACTCATCCCGCCGCGGCCCAATTGGCTGAGCAGCTTGTATTGCTTGAGGAAGAAGCCCTTGTAGCGGCCTTCAAGCAGGCGGTCGGCCTGCCAGCGCGTGATCAATCCGCGCGAGACCAACTGCTCGGCGAGCAAGTCCACGTCGTCTTGCGCTCGACCCTCGGTGGCTTTGTTCGCTTCGATCAGCGCATCGGTCAATTGGTCTTTATCGACCAGACCGCTTCGCTCCAAGAGATCGACGAAGGTTTCGACGTTGGGTTTGGGCATCTGGCGCCGCCCCCGCGGAGGGCCGTCGCCGCAGTCGTATGACCCCGGCGCTCGGCAACGGCTGTCTCATCACCGGCAGTTCCCGCGGCAGCGCAGTGCGGCGCCCACAAGAAAACCGAGCGATGTTACTCCCCCGCCTGACCGTTCGAGTTTCTTACGGAACCTGATCCGTGCCGGCGCGGAAGCCGCCGGTACGGAAAGCACGCTTTCGCTCACTGGCTTTATGATAGCAGCCGCCACGGCGCCCGGCTAGCGTTTTCCAAAGATCTCTGTGTCCGACGGCCCAAACAGGAAAACAGCCTCGGGCGAAACGGGCGGGCCGTGCGCGTGCAACCGGCATCGGGTGCGGGTACCGGTTTGCTCGTTTCCGCAGGTTTCTTTCGGGGCTGCCGTCGTGCAGCAGGCGCTGCGACGCGCAGCGCGGCGCCGGTCGGCCGAAGGCCGGCGGCATGTTTTTTCTGCGTTAGGGCGAGGCATCCTTCCCCAAAACCGCGCGAAGCGATCGTGCGGCGGCCTCGCGGACGGCCGGCTCGCTATCGAGCAATCGGGCGGAAACGGCGGGCGCGGCGCTCTGTGCCTCTGTGCCATAAAGCTCGATCACTCGCAGGGCGAGGACGCGCGTTTGCCAATCGTCGGAACTCAACTGGGCCGTCACATGCGGCAGACCGGCCGTGCCTAATCGCTCCAACGCCCCAGCGGCCGAAAGCCGCACGGTTCGGTCCGGATCGTTCAGGGCAGCGCCCAAAGCGGCGGCTGCCGGCAACGACGCTCGATCAATGGCCCGCAACGCCTGAGCGGCGGCGTTGCGGACTTCGGCCGCCGGGTCCTTCATCGCGCCGGCCAATGCCGGAACAGCAGTTCCCGCCTCGGCCCCGATTCGGCGAAGGACATCGGCCGCGGCCGTCCGCGCGGCCGCATCGGTCGCGGAAACAAGCATGTCGGCCACTGGGGAAACGGCCGGCGGGCCAATCGCTTCCAACGCGTCGGCCGAGTTCATCCGCACCATGCGGTCGGGATCGGCCAGCAAGCGCGCGAGCGCTGGCGCCGCTGCCTGGGCCTCGCGTCCCATGGTCCGCAACGCCTTTGTCGCGGCAAAACGCACTTCGACCACCGGGTCGGCAAGGCACCCCGTCAGGGCGGGGACGGCCTGTTTGGCGTCGGTGCCGAAACGAGCCAAAACGATGATCGCCCCGACGCGGACGCTCGGATCGGCATGTTGCAAACAGCGAACAACGGCCTCCGTGCAGCCGGGACCGATTCGTTCCAGCGCACGGGCGGCCTCTAAGCGGACTTGGCGATCGGGGTCGGCCAACGCGGCAGCCAGCGTATCGACAACAGCGGAGCGGGCTTCGGTTGCGGCCGCGGCAGCCGGTTCGGGCCGGGCGGACGCCGCCTCCGCAGCGCCGGCGGACTGAGGGCCTGAATGCCGCACCGCGAGCAAGAGAACCAGGACGACGAGCGGCCGGCGGCCGGCGGGTAGCTGCCGGCCGATTGAGGCAAACAGGCGGGCAACAAGCGAGGTCGCATGGGGCATGAAGACGTCTCCCGACGGTTGGATTGCTTCGGGCAGGCTCGACGCCGGCCGTCGCATGGCCAACGGTGCGGACCGGTCTTCGGCATCGCCTTAAGAAAGATCGGTTTCTGGCGGCAGGCGCAGCAACGGCGACCGCTGCTTTCGCCCCGGGCGCGCGATTGCATGGAACCAAAAAGCCCCTACAATAGGCCCCATCGGCGCAACCGATCGGACCGTCCGAGTCGTCTCGCACAGGGGCGAAGCGTGCCGCGGTGTTCGCGGTGCGGCTGCGGCGCGCCGCGGGATCACAAGTTGCGGAAAGAGACGGAAATGGACCCGACCTATCTCAAGCTCAGCGCGCTGTGGTTCTTCGAGTTCGCCGTGTGGGGCGCCTGGATGCCGGTGCTCGCCGCTCGGCTGCTGGGCCCGTTGAAGTTCAGCGGCAAGCAAACCGGTTGGGTTTATGCCACGTTGCCGCTGTCGAGCATGGTGTCGCCGTTGATCTTCGGCTACCTGGCCGACACTTGGATCAATGTCGAATGGCTTCTGGCGTGCTGCCATGTGATCGGGGCGCTGTTGTTGTTTGCCGCCGCCCGACAAACGCAGTTCAAAGGCATGTTCCTCACGATGCTGGGCTATACGTTCTTCTATGCCGCAACGTTGGCCCTGGTCAATGTCATGGTTTTCCGCAATGTAGCCGGCGCCGAAGCGCCGAAGGTCTTCATTTGGGCGCCGATCGGTTGGGCGGCCATCGGATGGTTCCTGACCGGATTGAGACAAGCCCGCGGCGGTGAGGCGGGCGGCGCCGATGCGTTGAATCTGGCGGCCGTTCTCTCGTTGATCCTGGCCGTGGTGTGCGTGTTCCAGCCGGCCACCCCGCCGGCCTCGAAAATCGCCGCCGATGGCAAAGCGGCCGTGCTACAAGCGGACGACAGCAAACGAGCGGCCGCCCAGCAGGCCGAGGGGAAACCGCCAGCCGGCGCCGATCAGAAGCCCGCCGGCCCGCCCGCTGCCGAGGAAAGTCCGCTTCGCCGGGCCTTGGGAATGCTTGGCGAGCCTTACTATTTGCTGTTCATCCTCGTGTCGCTGTGTGCGGCCGGAACGATGCAGTTCTACTTCCTCGGTTCGGCGCCGTTCATGCAAGCGATGGGGATCGACGGCAAGAACATCTCGGCCACGATGGCCATTGCTCAGGCTGTTCAAGCGGTCGCTACCTGGTTCATCTTGGGCGCGCTTTGGAGCCAGGCCGGCCCGAAGTGGACGTTGGCCATTGGGGCGGCCTGTTGGGCCGCCCTGTACGTGATCTACGTGATGGGCAAGCCGCGGGGGTTGATCGTCGCCGGCCAAGGGCTGCACGGTTTGGCCTATGTGTTCTTCATCAACGGCGGATGGATGTTTGCCGACTTGGTGGCTCCCGAGGCGATCAAGGCATCGGTCCAGTCCGTGTTGATTCTGGCGACCAACGGCATCGGCCTGTTCCTCGGCACGCAGTTGGCCGGTTGGACGATGGATCGCAACAAGGTCGCCGATCGCTTCGATTGGCCGAAGATCTGGCTTGTACCGCTGGCGATTACCCTGGCGGCCGCGGTGCTGTTGGCCGCGGCATTCTATCCGGACATCCCGGCGAAGCCTTGATGGCCCGTTGAGGCCCGTTGACGCGCATTGATTCCTCACAAAAAACGCGGCGAGCAGAGTGCGAGACCGGCGTGTTCCAGAGGCCGTCCGCACGCTTGCACGGCCTTGTGGAACAATGGGTTCTTTCGCCCCGCTAGTCGATTTTTGTGCGGGCATCGCGCGCGATCGCAAGCAAAGGCATCGAAGCACGGTTGTTCGACAAGGCCGTTGTCGATCACGCGGCGTCGGCCGTCGGAGCAAGCCGCCGAAGCAACTGGCGCACGGCATCTTCCAGCGTCGCGAGCGCTTCGTCCGGTCCGGCGCAGTCGAGGTCGTCGATGTGCCAATACTCGATCCGTTTGGCCCATTCCGGAAACAGTTGCATCATCGCCGGCCGATGCTCGGCCTCTTTGACCGCCACGACCAAATCGGACTGCACCAGATCGACGGCGGAAAGCTGCTGCGGTTGACGCGGGTTGGCCGGCGGTTCGATGCCGCGCTGCCGCAAACCTTCGACGGTGAACGGGGAGATCGGCCCGATGTTGCCCCAGTGGCCCACCATCAGGCCGCGCGAGTCGGCCCGCCAATCCAGGCCCGAACGCTCGGCCCAATGATTGAACAAGTGTTCGGCAAACCGGCTGCGATAGTAATTCGCCGAACAAAGGAAGAGCACCGTCTTGTATCGAGTGTTCATTAGGAATCCACAAGTCGTAAAACCGCGAACTGAAACCGCGAGCGGGACACGCAGCCTCGATCACGTTTCGTTGTGCGACGCCGTGGTCGCGGGGGCGCGGCGGCCGCATCCTCACGCGGAGCGTCGGCGCGTCATCCAGTTGCGCAGCGTATCGAGGTAGAGGTAGATCACCGGGGTAATATAGAGGGTGAGCAATTGCGACACCAATAGGCCGCCCAAAACAGCCAAGCCCAGCGGGCGGCGCGATTCGGAGCCGGGACCAACGCCCACGGCCACGGGAATGATGCCCATCAGGGCCGCCATCGTGGTCATCATGATCGGGCGGAAGCGAACGAGGCAGGCGTCGAAGATCGCTTCTTTGGGGCTTTTGCCCTCGGTGCGTTCGGCCTCGAGTGCGAAGTCGATCATCATGATCGCGTTCTTTTTGACGATCCCCACCAACATGATCAAACCGACGAACGAGTACACGTTCAATTCGGAACCGAACAGCAGCAGCGTGGCCAGCGCGCCGACGCCGGCCGAGGGCAAGCCGGAAAGGATCGTCAGCGGGTGGACAAAGCTTTCGTAGAGGATGCCGAGGATCAGGTAGATGACGAAGACGGCCATCAGCAGCAAAATGCCCAGCCCGCGCTGCGATGCCTGATAGGCCTGGGCCGTGCCTTGGAAGCTGGTGCTGATCGAGTCGGGCAGGGTTTCGGTGGCGATGCGGTTGACGGCATCGACGGCGTCGCCCAAGGAAACGCCGGCGTCGAGGTTGAACGAGAAGGTGACCGAAGGCAACTGCCCGGTATGCGCCACCACGAGCGGGCCGATCCCCGGACTGACTTCGACGAGCGACTCCAGCGGCACGAGCGTGCCCTGGCTGCTGCGCACATAGAGTTGGGGCAGATTGGTCGGGTCGCGCTGAAACTCGGGCAAAAGCTCGACAATCACGCGGTTGTCGTCGTTGCCGGAGTAGATCGTCGAAACCTGCCGCGTTCCGTAGGCGCTGTAGAGGGCGTCTTCGATCTGCTGGGCGGTGACGCCTCGGGCCGAGGCCTCGTCGCGGCGGATGCGCAAGTCGAGCTGCGGATTGCGAATCTGCATGTCGCTGTTCACGTCGCGGAGAATCGGAATGGTTTTCAGCTTGTTCTCGATCAACGGCGCGTAGTGGTAGAGTTCTTCCACGTCGGGGCTGAGGATCGTGAACTGATAAAGCCCTTTGGTCAGTTGCCCGCCAATGCGGATCGAAGGGGGGATTTGCGGATAGGCGGTGATACCGGGCACCTTCGCCAATTCGGGACGGAGCTTGCGAATCACCTCGTCGATCGAGTCTCGCTGGTCGCGCGGTTTCAGCTTGCAGATGATTCGCCCGCTGTTGGTGCCGACCATTGCGCCGCTGGGCCCGATGCCCGACATGTAATCTGATATGTTCGGATCGTTGCGGATGACCTCGACCAATCGCTGCTGGCGTTCGACCATCCCTTCGAACGAGGTGCCTTGCTCGGCCTCGGTCATGATGAAGATGCGGCCTTGGTCTTCCAACGGCAGGAAACCCTTGGGCACCAGGCCGAAGAGATACCAGGTGGCCGCGGCCAGAGCAACCGCGACGAGGAACACGAGGAAATGCCCGCGCAGCGACCAGCGCAGCGTCATCTCGTATCCGCGAAGCAGGGCATTAAAGAAGGCTTCGAAAAGCCGGAACAGCAGGCCGCTTTTTTCGGGCTGGTGCGGGCGGAGGAAGCGGCTGCAAAGCATCGGCGTGAGCATCAAAGAAACCACGCCCGAGATGAGAATCGCCACGGCGATCGTCACCGCAAACTCGCGGAGCAGCCGGCCCATCAGGCCCTGCATGAACAGCACGGGAATGAACACGGCCGCCAGGGAAAGCGTCATCGAGAGGATGGTAAAGGTGATTTCGCGGGCACCGTCGATGGCCGCCTGGCGCACGGGCTTGCCCATCTCGACATGGCGCACGATGTTCTCCAGCATCACAATTGCGTCGTCAACCACAAACCCCACCGAAAGCGTCAGCGCCAGCAGCGAGAGATTGTCGAGCGAGTAATCCAGCGCATACATCACGGCGAACGTGCCCACGATCGACATCGGCAATGCCAGGCTGGGAATGGCCGTGGCCGTCAGCTTGCGCAAGAAGAGAAAGATCACCAACACCACCAAGCAAAGGGTGAGCACCAAGGTGAACTTCACCTCGTTGACCGACTCTTCGATCGAAAGCGAACGATCGTAGAGCGTGTTGATGCTCACCGAGGCGGGCATCTGCGCGGTGATTTCACTGAGCAGCGCCTTGCAGCGGCGGGCGACTTCGATCGTGTTGGTGCCCGGCTGGCGTTGAATCGAGAAAATGATCGAGCGGTCGCCGTTGTACCAAGCGGCGATCTTGTTGTTTTCGACGCTATCGATCACCTGTCCCAATTCGGCCAGGCGCACGGGCCGCCCGCCGCGATAGGCCACGATGACCGATTCGTACTCGCGGGCCGAGCGCAGTTGCCCCGACGATCGAATGATAAAGGCGTTTTGCCGCCCGTCGAGCCGCCCGGTGGGAAGCAGGGTGTTCGCCCGGGCCACGGCCGCGGTCACCTCGTCGATTCCCAGGCCGCGGCTGGCCAACAATCGCGGATCGAGTTGGGCGCGCACGGCGTACTTTTGCGAACCCATGATCGTAACCTGGGCGACGCCTTCGATCATCGACAGCCGTTGGCCCAAGAACGTGTCGCCCAACTCGTGCAGTTTGTAAAGCGGCAGCGTGGGCGAGGTGAGGCAGAGGTACATGATCGGCTGATCGGCCGGATTGACCTTGCTGAACGACGGCGGCGCGGGCATGTCGCGGGGCAAACGGCCCTGCGCCCGCGAAATGGCCGATTGCACGTCGAGGGCGGCTGCGTCGATGTCTCGATCGAGAGAAAAGGTCAGTGTAATCTGCGTGGTGCCTTGCCCGCTGGCCGAGGTCATCGAGTCGATGCCGGCGATGGTGGCGAACTGGCGTTCCAGCGGCATGGCCACGGTCGAGGCCATCGTTTCCGGATTGGCCCCCGGCAGCGACGCCGACACTTGAATCGCCGGAAAGTCCACGTTCGGCAGATCGTTCACCGGCAGCGCGCGGTACGCCATCGCCCCATAGAGCAACAGGGCAAGCATGACCAGCGTGGTCATCACCGGGCGGCGGATGCTCAGTTCGGTAATGCTCATCGGCTATCGATCAGAGGCGGGAGGACGATCGGAAGGTTCCGCGGCGGAGCGGCCCGGCGGCGAGGAAGATGCGGCACTGCCGTTGGGTTGCCTAATGACCACCGGAGCGCCGGGCGTCAACCGCATGTGGCCGTCCACGACCACGGTTTCCCCTCCGGAAAGACCCTCGGCAATCACGGCGTCGTTGCCCACGTTGAGCCGCACGGCCACCGACTTCATTTGGGCCTTCTGCTGGTCGTCCACAACGAACACATACGTCCCCTGTTGGCCGATTTGTACGGCCTCGGCCGGCACAACGACGGCGTTGCGAATCACGTCGAGCGTCAGCACGGCCTCGACGAACTCGCCCGGCCAAAGCTCGCGGTGATGATTGTCGAACGTCGCCTTCAGCGCGATCGTGCCGGTCGCCCGATCCACCATGTTGTCGATGAACGTCAGCTTACCCTCAACCGCCGGACGATTTGCCGGGGGGAGCACCCGCACCGAGAGCGGCCCCTTGGCGGCTTGGGCGCGGATTTCGCCCAAATACTTTTCGGCGGCCATGAAGCGAACGTAGATCGGCTCGATCTGAGTGATGACCAGCAGCGCCTTGGCGTCGTCGGCCTTGACGAGGTTGCCCTCGTCCACCAACAGATCGCCCGTCCGGCCGGCGAACGGCGCCCGCACCTGGGCATACTCAAGCATCAACTGCGCCGAATGAACGGCCGCCTGCGCCGCTTCGACGGCCGCTTGTCCGGCCTGAACCGTGGCCGCCAACGTCTTCTGTCGCAAAACGTACTCTTGAAAAATCTCGTCGGAAATCGTATTCGACGCTCGCAGCGAACGATAGCGGAGCACATCGGCGTCGGCCTTTTCCAGCGAGGCGCGGTCGCGGGCCAACTCGGCCTGCTGCCGATGCAGGTTGGCCTCCGCCTGGGCCAAGGCCGCCTCGAACGGCCGCCGATCGAGATCGAACAACGGCTGATCGGCCTCAACATCTTGCCCCTCGGCAAAGTGGACCTTAGTGATTTGCCCCCCGACCCGCGCCTTGATCTCCGCCGTGCGATAGGCCTCGACCGTGCCGATGTTGCGAATTTCGACGGGCACATCGCGCAACTCGGCCCGAGCCACCAGAACCGGCGCCGCCGGTCGGGCTTGCGGTTCGGCCTGGGCGGCCTCGCGGTGGCACCCGCCGACCGCCGCAACGCCGAGCAGCACGACGGCCCACCGCGCCACCGCGGCGGCAACCCCCGCCCCACGTAACGCGCTGCCGAGACAAGCCGCTTGGCCCTGCGTTTGGCCCACCGACCGCGAACCAGCCGTCCGCTCGAGGGCTGTCGCGGGGTTTGTAGCGAGGTGGGTGCAAAGATCGATCCACTCGGTTACCAACTCGCCGAAAGCGGACGGCGAGGCGTCTTCACCGGTTGAAAGACAATCGTCGGGATCCATCGGCTGTTTCCAATTCAGTTCGCCCATGGCGTTGGTGCGTTCTCTGGAAAGAAACACATCTCTGCCCGTAGGGTGTCGTTCTTCGGCAAAGCATCGCATGGCGGCAACGGAGGCGGTGAGCAGGCAGGCGGGGAGAGGGGCAAGGCGACACGGGGGACGAGCGATCGGCCGTCGATCTGGGATGAAACACAAACGTGCGCCGGCGATTCACCCGCTGAGGGCTGAAAAGCGATCGGGCGAGCCACCGTCGGCGACAAAGTGCCGAGGCGATTTTGTCGATCTCCCTGGCGGTCGGCTTGATCGGATCAAGCCCACGAAGGCATCGGTAGCTCGAATACAGGACTTGTCAAATCATTATAAGCTGCAACTGTCGCTGCGCCAAACACTTGCATAGTGGAAATTATTCTTGCGGCCGCAAAGGCTTCGCCGGGATTGAGATCGGAACCTTTGGGCAGCTTCGGGGTTTGAGTAGGTTGAGCGGCGGAGTCGGCACGGGGCCGAGCTTCGCGAAGCCATGTTCTTTTGGAGGTGGGTACGATGAAGGCTTGGTTCAGCGCCACATTGGCGGCATTGTTCGTCGGTTTGTTTGCCGCGGCTGCGTTTGCCGCGGAAGGTCGTCGCGGAGAAGGGGATAAGCCGCGGCCCCATCCCGAGGTCGTCTTCAAGAAGCTCGATGCCAACGGCGACGGCAAGATTTCGAAGGAAGAGTGGATGAAGTCGCCAATGGCCCAGAAAAACGAGGAAGCAGCCAAAAAGCGGTTCGATGCCCTCGACGCGGACAAAGACGGCTTCGTAACCCTCGATGAGTTCAAGGCTGGCCGTCGCGACGGCGAAGGAAAACGCGAGGCGCCGAAGAAAGAGAAAGAGAAATAGGTCCCGCGCCTCTTGGTCCCCGGCAACGGCGGCCCGCCCGGGGCGCTCCCCTGTGGGAGCCCGTTTCTTGCTTCCGGCTGAGCTGTCCGGTTTGCGGGGACGTCCAATTCCCGCGCTGCCGTCCAGACAAGAGGGGGTTCGGCGAGGCGGCCAGTTGAGCGTCGCCGGCGCGTTGGAAATCCGATGGGTGCGTCCCATTTGTCTCGATACCCCTCTCGTCGTAGTGCGGGCGATTCGCCACGGCCCCGACGAAGGGGACGGGAAGTGTCCCACCGAAGCTGTTCGCGCGCCGAAATGAGCGATTTTTTCGCGCCGGAAAGAAGCCCTTTCACACTGCGCGAACTGTAAGCGCTTTTCTGATAATAGCTTATCGATTTTCTGCGGCCGAGGTGCCTTTCAGAAGGCGACTCGGCCGCGATCGTTTTTCTTGCGGTCTCTTGAACGGATTTTTGCAGTCTCTGGCGGGACGTGCTCGCCGGAAGACTCTTACGGCTTTGCCGGGACCGGGGCGCTGGACCGACAGGGGATGTTCGCTGCCGCGCTAGGTCCGATGAAATCGCCGATGGTTGCCCGCCAGTCTGCCCCGCCTGCGTAAATGTGTGCCCTCTCGCGTGCCCGGAAGTTCGGAGACCGTATTTCGCACTGGGATTTGATCGGAGATTCGTTTAGAATCGGCGCACCTTTCCAAATGGGGGAATGGGCGGACCAGTGAACGGGTGTGTCGCGCCTTCGGCTGAAACTGCGTCAGAGGGCCGGTCCGGCGGCACCTGAGCTGCAAACCTCGTGGTGGGCCGATCTGTCGGCAAGTCCATCAACGCTTTGGGCCTAACTTATGGATGAGCGAAGCCCGGCCAATGCCGATCAGCGAAACGCGGCCGACGCCCTGTTGGCCCGACCGTTCGGGGAGCCGCTGCGCTTGGGATGTTTCGAGCCGCGTCGGTGTCGGGCGGGGTTGGTGCTGTTGCTGGTGGCGGTGTGTTTCGTGCCTCGGGCGATTTTCGCCTTGGGGTGGAATCAGCTTTGGACCGACAGCGTTTCGTTCCATAACGCCAGCGTGGCCCTCTCACAACGCGACTGGAACGGGGCGTTCGGCGAATTCGGGCTGAACTTGTACCCGATTGTGCTTTGGGTGCTCCGGTCGCTGTTTGCCGATTGGGAGACGGCGGCCAAGTGGTTCTCGGTGGCGGCGGCCTCGCTTGCGGTTGTGCCCTTGTTCGGCTGGACGCGGCGCCAGTTCGACGACCGCGTGGCCGTCGTTGCCTGCCTCTGCTATGCAGTTCACGGCAAGCTGGTGGCGATGTCGTGCTTGGCGATCCGCGATCCGTTATTCTGGTTGCTTGTGTTGACGGCCTTCTATCTGTTTTGGCGGGCGGCCGTCGAACAGCGATGGCGGCTGTATCTTGCCTCCGGCCTAGTTTTGCTTCTCACCGTCCACTTGCGAACCGAGGGTTGGCTGCTGCTCGTGCCGCTGCTGGGCTGGAACGCGATTCGGGCCTATTGGGGCGGGCGCGCGACGGCGGTGCGAGCCGCGGCAGGAGTCATCGTCGCATTGGCGGTGGTTCCTCTGTGCCTGTGCGTGATCAACGCCACTTGGCTGCGCGATGCCCCGCAATGGTCCTTGCTTCGCCGCGATCATGCCCGCTTGCTGCGCGATTATTTACGGCCCCCCGCGGAAATCGATCATGCGGCGGAGCCGGCAGGCCCTTTATCGACGGACGAAATCGAGAGCAAGTCCGCGGCGCCCTCGCCCGGGCACCCGGCCGCGAACGACAGCGGATGGGTTGCCGATTTCAACCCGCTGCTCCCCGGCAAGATGACGCCGGCCGTGATCGCCCGCAAACTGGTTGTTCAATTAATCAAAGCCTACACCTATCCGTTGGGCGTTCTGGCGGTTGTCGGCACAGCGGCGTGGTTTTCGGTCTATCGGCGCGGCGAGCACTTGGTGTTGCTCGTGATGGGAGTATTGTTGCTGGGGGCCGTGTGGGTGCGATCGGCCGTGCACAGCAACGATCCGCGGTATTTCATTCCGATCGTGTTAGCCTCGCTGCCTTGGATGGCGCTGGGCGCGTTCCGAATCGAGGAAAAACTCGAAGCCCTGCTGGGGCGGTTCGGCATCGCCCGCCGCCGCGAGTTTTGGGCGGCCGTCCTTCTCGGAGCGGCAGTTTTGATCCCCAGCGCGGCCGACATGAAGCTTTCCTGGGGGCGCTACATGGTGTCGCATGCCCAACTGGGGCGCTGGCTCGGCGCCCAATTCGGCAGCGGCCGCACGATCACCGCTAACACAGCCGAACTCCGATTGGTGCAATACTACTCGAATAGCCGCCTGGCCGGCTTCTTTCACGCCGTCTGGCCGCATCCGCCCGTCCCGCCCGATGTCTTGGCTTTGCAGCCGGATTTCGTTCTGATATGGTACGAAGATAGCGACGCAGGGTTTTCGCAGTTCGCCGACTACCTCTGTGCCGTCAGCGATGGCCGCTATGTCCGAGTGCCGGCCGAGCAACTGCCGCCGCATTGGATCGTCTGCCGAAAAGCCGATCTGACACCGCCCCGACCGCAATGATCGCGACGGTTCGGCCCAACGTCGGCTTCGCGTCGGCTCGTCGGCGTGCGGGCGCAGGCGAATTGCCGCGCGACGAGGCGCGGGGGCACTCTTGGCCGCCTTCATGTCGGGCCAAACCACCATCGGCGCCGCGGCCTCGACCTTGTAGCGAAATGATCATTCTTCTCAGACAAGGGGCTTCGCCATCATGAACGAATTGCTGGAAAAGATCACCGGCTTTTTGGGCGGGGCGGCCGGCTGGGCCATTGGGATCGCGGTCGCAGCCGGCGCGATCGTCGTGTTGTGGTTCGTCTGGAAGGCGATGAGCAAGCGCAGCTCGAAGGCGTTGCCGCCGGAAGACGAATTGACCATCGACGTCATGCGTTTGGGAAACGAGGGGCCGCCGGCCTCGTCGCCGCGACTGGAGTTCTATAACGTGCCGGTGCGCTTGGCGTTGATCGTCATGGCGCCGGCCGGTCGGGTCCGTGATTTGCCGCCGATTCCGCAATGGGGCGATCTGTACGACGCCATCGTGCCGGGGCTTTCTCAGGTTGTCGCGGCCCACCGCCCGAAAATTTGCCGCTGGCCCGCGCAGCCCAGTGCCCGCGGTTTCGCCCATCTCTTCTTCCAACATGTTCGTTTGCCGGGGCAAGGCGGCAAGGGCACGCCGTGGTCGTCGGCCGCCGGGCTGATGAAGGTCGAGGGCCAGCCGGTGCTCGTGGGCATGGTCTTCCGCACGGCCGAACCCAGTGCGCACGGCCAAGAGGTGATCGAGTCGGAGGAACACTGGCTCCGCATTCTTCGTGTGGTGTGACGCACTTTTCCGAACCACGGCATGGTCGCGGCACGGCGGAAGGGCATAGAGCGGTCGGCCGCGAAGGCCGCGAGAGGAGCCGCAATCGGCGTCATGCTTCCTCGGGGGGATCGGCTGCCCTGGGATCGTGCGTCGCCATCGGCAGCACAACCGTGACGCACGTGCCTACCCCTTCTTCACTGCTCAGGCCGATTGTGCCGCCGTGCTCCTCGACAACACGTTTGGCGATAGCCAGTCCCAGGCCGCAGCCGCCCGATTCGCGCGATCGCGCCTTATCCACGCGGTAGAATCGCTCGAAGACATGCGGCTGATCGGCGGCCGGAATACCCACCCCGCTGTCGCGGACTTCGAGCACG